>Ga0307378_10000484_pt1 | contig 70830 bp, 77 predicted proteins | sample UN1MG_FD_202238 | JGI IMG/M metagenome (GOLD analysis project Ga0307378, IMG submission 202238) | Soil microbial communities from Risofladan, Vaasa, Finland - UN-1 | ecosystem: Environmental > Terrestrial > Soil > Coastal area > Acid sulfate soil | place: Finland: Risofladan, Vaasa | collected... | reverse complement strand
CGCATACCGAAAAGGACATCCAGGCGAGCCTGCGCCAGGTGTCGACCAACCGCACGACCTTGATCATCGCCCACCGACTCTCAACGGTGGTCGAGGCCGACGAGATCCTGGTGCTCGACCACGGCCGTGTCGTCGAGCGCGGTACCCACGCCAAGCTGCTCGCCGAGGACGGCGCCTATGCGGCGATGTGGCGGCGTCAACAGGAAGCCCAGGAAGCCGGCGAGCCAATCGAAGACGAGGAGACGGCGGCGGCGGAGTAGGGGGCGGCGGGATACTGCTTTTCCAACGCGGCACATCCACACGTTCATCCTTCGACACGCTCAGGATGAGGGTGTTGTTTTGCATTTAAGGGAGGCCCTCATGCTGAGCTTGTCGAAGCACGAAGGCCAGTGGGCAGGGACGAATCGAAGTCCTCACCCAGCCTCGATCGGCAACCTCTCGTCGGTTGCCCATTCGCTCATCGAGTTGTCGTAGACGGTGATGTCCTCGTAGCCCAACTGGTGGAGCAGGAAGGCGTCGAGCGTCGCGGCGATGCCGCCGCCGCAATAGGTGATGACGCGCTTGTCCGGTTCCGCGCCGACAGCCGCGAACGCCGCGGCCGCTGCATCGGGCGCGGCCAGCTCTTTGGTTTCGGGATCGAATAGGGACCCCGCTGGCACGTTGACGCTGCCGGGGATGCGGCCGGCCCGGCCGTAGCGCGGGCTCTCGCCGCGGTGTAGCTCGGGCGAAAGGGCGTTGATCGTGCAGATGCCCGCATCGCCAATTGCCGCCTCGACGCTGTCCGGGCCGACGAAGAGGTCGGGCCGAGGCTTTACGGTCAGCGTTCCGGCCGGGTAGGTCGAGGGCTTGGCCGAGGCGGGACGGCCCTCCGCGCTCCATTTGTCCCAGCCGCCGTCGAGGACCGCCGCGTTGTCGAAGCCGACCGCACGCAGCATCCACCACACCCGCGTCGCCCAGACCGGGCTCTTGCGGCTGTAGAGCACCACCCGGACGCCGTCGCCCACTCCCATTTGCCCGAACCGGGCCGCGAGCTCGCCCGGCGGCAGCATGGTGAAGCGGAAGCGGCTCGCCTTGTCGGAAAGCTGCTTCTGAAGATCGAGGAAGCCCGAGCCCGGAATGTGCGCAGCCTCGTAGTCGGCGCGGCCGCTGACGATCGTGTAGGGCCGGTCGGGACCGTCCTTCAACGCGAGATAGGTGGTGCAGTCGTAAATCCGAAGTGGGACCGGCACCGCCGGGTCATCCAAATTCGCCGCCAGCCATTCGGTGCTGACAATCGCCCCGGGATGCCGATATTGGGTTTCGCTCATATGCGTCCCCCGTGCGTTGATTACCTTGCCGATAAGCCGTGCGCTACTTGCCGAACAGCTTCGACACAGGCACCGAGTAGACGAGCCAGAAGTTCTCTATGCCCGGATTGGGCTGTTTGATGCCCGCGTTCGAGATGTGCTCAAAGCGCACGCCGAGACGCGACTTGTTGCCGAATTCGTAGGAGAGTTCCAACGCCGAGCGGAACTGGATCACGCTGCCGACATCTTTGCCGCCGCCGCGATGATAACCGCCCACGGCGAAGCTTGGGGTGAACCAGAACCGGTCGATCACCGATACGTCGAAGAGAATGCCGCCATAGCCGAACACTCCGGCACGGCTGTTTGCGTTGAGGCCGATGAAGGGATGCACGACCCAAAGATGCGCGCCCCAGCGATACTCTGCGCCGAAGGCGCCGGCCCGCTTATTGTGGTTGCCGTTGATACCGCTGTCCCAGACACCGGCCTGCAGCGCCAGATGGGAGGTATTGTGCTCAGGGAATAACTGCTCGGCCCGCGCGGCGCTCGTCGACAGCACACACAACCCAATCGCCAAAGCCGCAAGGCCGCGCATTGCGAACATCCACACCCCCTTTTTTCGAGCTTGGACCGTATCATAAGCGAGCATCCGTGGATGACAATCCGCCCCGTGCGCGCACAATGTTTTTCTGTTGCATTGGCGCAAGCGCGCCACAGTTATTTGGGCGCGCGCCAAATCGGACACGAATGCTTGTCATCGAACACGCCGATCGTGCACCATTGCAACCATGTCGCGGCCGCTTCTCTCGATGGCCTTGGTGCTCGCCTTCAGCCTGGTCCTGCCGGGCGGGAGCCACCGCGCGTCCGGCGCGCCCGCACATGTTTCGCACGCCGGCAAGTTCCTTGTCGCCGCGCCGTCGATGCCCGATCCGCGCTTTGCCGGCACGGTGATCCTGCTGGTCGAGCATGGCCAGAAGGGCGCGCTCGGATTTGTCATCAACCGGGTGAACGGCCACCGACCGATCGCCGAGATCCTGACCGCGCTCGGCCGCGAGACCGCGGGCGTGAAGGGCGATATCGACCTTCACTGGGGCGGGCCGGTCGAGCGCAACGTCGCCGTCGTGCTGCATTCGCGCGACTATAAAGGCGCCGACACACGCCCCGCGCCGGGCGGCATGGCGCTGACCGGTGATCCGGGTGTGTTGCGGGCGATCGGCCAGGGCAAGGGGCCCAAGCGGTTCATCTTCCTGCGCGGCTATGCCGGTTGGCGCGCGGGCCAGCTCGAGCGCGAACTGGCCGCCAAGGCCTGGGTGGTGGTGCCGGCCGATCCGGCGCTGGTCTTCGTGCGCAATCATCATCAGACCTGGAAGCGCGCTTACGCCCGGCGCGGCCACGATCTCTAATCCCGCTCGTTGCCGGGCGTGCTTGCTATACTGGTGCGATGACGTCTCCCGCGAAATCCCCAAAATCCTTGGCGGCTGATCTGGCCCCGCAGGTCGCCGGCGGCGACCGGCGCGCGCTCGCCAAGGCGATCACGCTCGTGGAGTCGGCCAAAGCGGACCACCGCGCCGAGGCCGCGGCCCTTTTGAACGCGCTGCTGCCGCGCACGGGAAAATCGGTTCGGCTCGGCATCACCGGCGTGCCCGGCGTCGGCAAGTCGACCTTCATCGAGGCGTTCGGCAGCCATCTGATCGGCGAGGGCCACCGGGTGGCGGTGCTCGCCGTCGATCCGTCCTCCAAGCGCGGCGGCGGCTCGATCCTCGGCGACAAGACCCGCATGGAGACCCTGGCCCGCGATGAGGCCGCCTTCATCCGGCCGTCGCCCGCCGGCGCCACACCGGGCGGGGTGGCGCGGCGCACCCGCGAGGCGATGCTGGTCTGCGAGGCTGCCGGCTTCGACGTGGTGATCGTCGAGACGGTCGGCGTCGGCCAGGCCGAGACCGCGGTCGCCGACCTTGTCGATATGTTCATCCTGCTGCTGGCCCCGGCCGGCGGCGACGAGCTCCAGGGCATCAAGCGGGGCGTGATGGAGCTGGCCGATCTTCTGGTCGTCAACAAGGCCGACGGCGAGTTTAAGGCCGCCGCCCAGCGCACCGCCGCTGAGTACCAGAATGCCCTCGGCCTGATGCGCCCGCCCTCGGCCGCCTGGTCCCCGCCGGTGCTCCAGGCCTCCGCGCTCAAGGGCGAGGGCGTGGCCAAGGTCTGGGACACGGTGGCCGACTATCGCCGCGTCATGGATGCGGCTGGCGCCATCGAGGCGCGCCGCGCCGCGCAGGCCCGTGCCTGGATGTGGAGCGAAATTACCGAAACCCTGATGGGGGCTTTTCGCGACCATGCCGGGGTCCGCCGCCAGGTTGCCCGGTTGGAAAACCAGGTTGCCTCGGGCAAGCTCGCGCCGACGGTGGCGGCGGAAAAGCTGTTGAAGTCATTCCTCAATGGCGCCGGCAAGCCTTGACGCATATCGTGAGCCGCGCCGGCAAGCCTTGACGCTGGGGGCCCCATCTCCTAAATAGCGCTGCGTACCGGGCCGCCATGGGGTTGGCCCGAATCTTTTTGCATTTCCGCATGTTCCAGGAGAGCGAGCCATGGCGCGACGCTGCGCGATTACCGGCAAGGGCGTTCAGACCGGCAACAATGTCAGCCACGCCCACAACAAGACCCGCCGGCGCTGGCTGCCCAATCTGCAGACGGCCTCGCTCCAATCGGACGCGCTCGGCCAGACGGTGCGCATGCGCCTGTCCACCCGGGCGATCAGCTCGATCGACAAGAATGGCGGGCTCGACGCTTATCTTCTGGGCGCCAGCAACACCAGCCTGGCCCCGGAAGCGCGGAAGCTCAAACGGCGTATCCTGAAGGCGGCAAAGGCCAAGGAAGCCACCGCCTAGCGTCTTTTCGGGTCTTATTCGTAACAGGCCGGCCCGCGAGCCCCGCTCGCGGGCTTTTTGTTGTGTGCGAGGGGTGGATTGGCCAGACGCATTACTTCCCTCTCCCGCAAGCGGGAGAGGGTGGGCCGCCCGTCAGGGCGGCTCGGGTGAGGGCAACGGCGGAAAACCCCAGCCTCCCTGTTTGTGAATTGCGTCGTCAGCAGCCCTCACCCTCCCATCGCGCTTCCGCGCAACGGGGCCCTCCCTCTCCCGCAAGCGGGAGAGGACAAAACGCGCATCTCCACCGTGTTCCGTGCTACGGCAGCGCGAACATCATCAGCAGCGTGCGCTGGCCGGCCCGGAAATTGTCGTCGGAGACGATGTAAATCAGCGTCTCGCCCTTGGGGCCCCGACGGGCCGCGATGCCTTCGAAATTGTCTACCGTCATGGGGCCGGCGAGCGTTGCCAGCTCCACCGGCTTCATCGTCTTGCCCGGCCTCACGTCGGCGAGCGGCAGGTGCATGATCCGGGTCTGGAAACCCGCGAACAGGAACAGCGCCCGCTCGACCACCAGCACGTCGCCGGCATGGCGCGTGCCGGCCGGAAAAGTCGCCGCCCCGGTCGGCCGCCACACGCTGCGCCGGTCATAGGCGAGCGCCGTCCAGCCGCGCCCGTTCTGGATCCAGCCCGCATGGGTTCCGACATCCGCGCCGCCATTGGCGGCCAAGTCCTCGGCGAGCGCGAAAAGTCGTCCGCGGGAAAGGGCCGTCAGCGCCTCCAGCCCGGCATTGCCGGAAGCGAAGCTCAGCCCCTTGGGGACCTGGATCGCGCGGGGCGGTGCGGCGAAGGGCGTGCGGCTGCGCGGATAGACCCAGATCCGGGGCTTGCCTTCGAAGCCGACCGCAAAGCGCCCACCCGGTAGCAGCGCCAGAGCCTCGGCATCGCGCTCGCGCCAGCGCAATCTGCCGCCGCCGGGACGCAGCAACCGGTCCATCCGCACCCGCTCCAGCCCCGTCAGCTGGCCGCGCTTGTCGTAGGTCAGGCGCCCGGTGATCCAGCGTCCGACGTCGGAGACGGCGACCAGGCGCCTCCCGTCGGCACTGACATGCAGGCCGGAGATGCCGCCGAAACGCTCGTGCCGCGAGCGCAGCTCGATGCCGCCCCGATAGACGAGACGTCCGACCTTGACGCGTCCCGGATTGTCCGCTTGCAGCGCTACGGGGTGCACGAAGACCCGCACTGCCTCGGCGCCGGCAGGGTCGATGGCCAGCCCGCTGAACAGGCAAATGAGGCGGAAAAAGCCGTAGAATGGTCGTTTTCGTCGCATGCGCCGGTTCATACAACGAAGGCGACCTTTTGTCGCCTGTGGTCGGTTCTCAACTTTTTTCAAGAAATATCGCTCCCTGTGACGGCCGTCACAGCGCCTTGGGGCCCGAAGGCATAAGTTCGCTTCCAATGAACCCGTATTGGGAGTGAATTTGATGTATTCCGACGACACATTCTGGGGCGGCCTCGGCCATCGGGCCTTCAATATTTTCGCATTTGCGATGGGTGTGTTGGTTGCCGCCCCGTTCGGGCTGCTGATTGCCCTGCCGTTCTTTTCGTAAGCGACGCTGCCGCGCGCCGTATGGCGGCGCTCTTCGGCCTGACAGTTTCAGAGCTTAGCGCTAGGCTCCAAACGCGCCGTGACGGCATGGAGCCCCGCCAGCATCACCCGCTCGGTCTCTCCACCGTCGCCTTCGATCCCGCCTTCGATAACGGTGTGGATCGCCCGGACATGCAACTCCAGCGCCTCGATCTCAGCGGCGCCGAAATTGCGCGCGCGTTCGGTCAGCCCGCATAGCGAATTTCCGATCTCGGTGATCAACGGATAGCCGAATGTACCGGCCTGTCCGCGCATCGCATGGGCTGTCTCGCCGATCGATCTCACATGGGATTCGGCGTCGCCCAGGTGCAGCCGCGCCGCGTCGAGGGCGCGGTAGAGCGCTTTGAGGTCCGCCTCCGCCCAGCTCATGTACTTCTTCTTCAAGCCGGCGATGCCGGCCTCGATCCGGGCGAGCAGCATTTCCGGATCGGGACCGTCGAGCGGCCCCAGCGTGTCGACGAGCTTGTTGGGGGGCCGGAACAGTTTCGGTGTCGATGGTTGATCCTCGAAGGCAAGCTCGTCATCGGCGCCGGGTGCTTCAAATTCCAGTTCATCAAGCGCCGCATCGACCGGCGCGGTGGTTCGATTGTTCGGGCCGTCATAGTCGGGGTCGGCGCGCTGCCGCCGATCAGGCCCGAAAAAGTCGGGGGTCTGGATGAAGGGACGCGGGTTCTCGATCAGCCCGGTGATCCGCGCGACCACGCGTTTGGCCGATACCGGCTTGACGAGGAAATCGGTCGCGCCGGCGTCGCGCGCTTCGTTGATGCTCGTGCGATAGGCATAGCCGCTCAGCACGACGACGGGCAGGAACTGGTCGGGGCTTGCCGGGTCGGTCCTGACCTGCCGCAGCAGATCGATCCCGTTGCCGCCGCGCATCTCCCAATCGGTGATCACAAGATCGGGGCGGAAGGACTGGACGATTTCATAGCCCTGGGGTCCGTTCGAGGCGACTTTCAGGCTCTTGAAGCCGCACGCCTCCAGCGTCATGCGCAATATCGTCCGCATGTTGGGATCGTCGTCGACGACCAGCGCACGCAACCGCGAAAAATTATAAGAGCCCATCGATCCAAAATCCGCTGGAGTTGAGTATCGCTTTCGGGCCCAGCGACCACAGTCGGGTATGGTAATCAGACATAAAGTCCGCACGTTAGGGCGTGGTCAAAGATTGAGGCAACAGTACTGCGGAAATCCGTTGGGTGAACAGTCCCGATCAGGGGCTGAGCTGTCCGTCATAGGCCGCAAGGCCCGTCGCCTCCATCGAGGGACGCTTGGACGTTTGCGCGACCCATGCGCCAAGTTTGGGAAAACGCTCGCGCCAGGCGCGGTCGGGATAGCGGAAATCGAGATATGAAATTGCGCAGGCGGTCGCGACATCGCCGATATCGAACCGCCGGCCGGCGGTCTCGATGTCCTCGGCCTCCAGCGCGGCAAGACAGCGGTCGATGGTGCGCTCGTAATACGCCATATAGCCGTCCGAGCGCTCACCGTCGGGCCGATAGCGCTCGCGGATATTCCAGGTCGCGGCCTGTCCCAGCCCGTCGCCCAGCGCGTTCCGCCGGAGCGCTTGGATGCGTGCCTCGCCAGCCGCCGGAAACAGCCGGTTCTGGCCATCCTGGGCGTCGAGCCATTCGCAGATCACGGTCGAATCGTACAGCACCGAGCCGTCGTCGCGGATGAGCGCCGGCACCTTGCCCATCGGGTTCTCGGCGAGCAGGGGCGTCTCGGGGTCGAAGACATGCGCTTCGACAACCTCGATCGCGTCGATCATGCCGAGTTCGTGTGCGGCGACCACGACCTTGCGGGCATAGGGCGAATGGGGAAGAAAGCGCAGGATCATGGTCGTCGCCCGTTCACCTGTGGCGAAGTGTGAGCCCGTTCGGCGGCGAGCGGAGCATCAAAGTGGACGATAACACGCGCGGCGCCATCCGTTGACAGCGATCGGGCGCTGATGGGAGCATTGCCCGCCACACCGCTCCCTGCCGAGTTACCGGAGAACCCAATCGACATGACCGCCCGCCCCGCCGCGCTCGCGCGTTTGCTGCAAATCCTCATGGCTCTCACTGCCATCATGGCGCTGCATTTTCCCGCCTTGCGGCAGGCGGCGGCGGAGACGCCCTTTACCCTCACCGTCATTCACACCAACGACGTTCACGACCGGGTCGATCCGGTGTCCGCCTTCAACAACACCTGCGGCGCCAAGGACCGGGCGAAGAAGCGCTGCTTCGGCGGCTATTCGCGCCTGATGACGTTGATCCACGACATGCGCAAGACATCGACCAACCCGGTCGTGCTCTCCGGCGGCGATCAGTTCCAGGGCTCGCTCTTCTACCGCACCTATAAGGGCAGGTTGGCGGCGAAGGCGATGAACCTGATCGGCTACGATGCCACGGCGATCGGCAACCACGAATTCGACGACGGCCCGGCGGTGCTCGCCCGCTTCATCAAGTCCGCCCGCTTCCCGGTTGTCGCGACCAATATCGATGCCGCGCGCGAGCCGGGGCTGAACGGGCTGATCCGGCCGTTCGTCGTGCTGCGCGTGGGCAGCCGCAAGATCGGCATCGTCGGCTACACGACGGAAGATACACCGGAGCTTTCCAAGGTGGGCAAGCGGGTTCGCTTCACCCGCGCCGAGGACGCCCTGTCCGCCGCCATCGCGATCCTGAAGACGATGAGGGTCAACAAGATCATCGCCGTCAGCCATGCCGGCTTTCGCCGCGACAAGCGCGTCGCCGCCGCGGTCGAGGGCATCGATGTGATCGTCGGCGGCCACACCAACACATTGCTGTCCAACAGCGCGCGCGGCGCGGAAGGCCCCTATCCCGTGGTGGTGAAATCGCCCGCGGGCAAGCCGGTCCTGGTGGTTCAGGCCTTCGCCTTTTCACGCTATGTCGGCAAGCTCGAGGTCCGCTTCGATGGCAGCGGCGTGCCGGTCAAATGGCAGGGCGATCTGGTGCCGGTCGGCTTTGAGGTGCCCAAGCATCCGAAGATGGAGGCGCTGATCAAGGCGATGCGCGGGCCGGTCGACGCGCTCCGCCGCAAGGTCGTGGGCGAGCTCGCCACCGGTCTCGATGGCAGCACCCAAACCTGCCGCTCGCGCGAATGCACCATGGGCAACATGGTCGCCGACGCGCTGGTCTGGAAGACCCGCGCCCAGGGCACGCAGATCGCCTTCATCAATGGCGGCGGCGTGCGCGCCAGCATGGGGGCCGGCCCGGCGACGATGGGCGCGATCCTGGTCGTGCTGCCGTTCCAGAACGCGCTCGCCACCCTCAAGCTGAGGGGCCGCGATCTGCGTGCCGCGCTGGAGCACGGCGTCAGCCAGGTGACGGAGGGCGCGGGGCGCTTCCCGCAGGTTTCGGGCATGCACTTCGTCTGGGATCCTGCGCGCCCGCGCGGCAAGCGCATCGTCTCGGTTGAGGTTCGCGCGGGGCAGGGCTGGTCACCGCTCACGGATGACGCGGTCTACAAGGTCGCCACCATCGATTACCTGCGCGGCGGCGGTGACGGCTACAAGGTCTTCAAGGAAAAGGCGATCGAGCCCTACGACGGCGGCGTCAATCTCGAGGACGCGGTCGCCGAATACGTTGCCGCGCACTCGCCCTTGCGCGGCAAGCGCGACGGCCGCATTCGCCGCGTCGGCGCGCCTGGGCGGTAGGAGATGTTACTCCGCCGCGGCGCCTGCGGTGCCCGCGGCTTCCTGCCATTCGTCCAGCGCGTGCCGCACGATCGAAACCGAGGCGCTCAGCGCCAGCGCCGCCATTACCGCGCCGACAGCCAGATCGGGCCACACGCTCGCGGTGCCGAAGACGCCCAGCGCTGCGGCCATCACCGCGATGTTGCCGATGGCGTCGTTGCGGCTGCACAGCCAGGCCGAGCGCAGATTTGCGTCTCCGCCGCGCATCCTGAACAGCATCACCGCGACGGCGACGTTGACTGCGAGTGCCAGCAGGCCGATGCCGCCCATCATCGTATGGTCGGGCAGCGGCTGGCGGATCGCGCTTAGCACCGTAGCCACCGCCACCCAGGTGCCCAACGCGCCCAGCGAAATCCCCTTCAGCAAAGCGGCTCCGGCGCGCCAGCGGACCGGCCGGGCGAGAACCGCCAGGCTGATCGCATAGGTCGTGGCGTCGCCCAGGAAGTCGAGCGCGTCGGCCTGCAGCGCCACCGACTTGGCGGCAAGCCCGGCGCTGATCTCCACCGCGAACATCGCGGCGTTGAGCGCCAGCGCGATCCAGAGCACGGTGCGCGCCCGCGGCGGCAAGGCGCGGTTTTCGGCGGCCGCCGGCACGCCGTGATCGTGATGGGCGCCCATGCGCTCAGGCCTCGCTCGGCTGCGGTTCGACCAGATGCTCGATCATGTCGCGCAGCACGCCACTGATATGCGCGTCGGCTGCGGAGTAGTAGACGTGCTTGCCGTCGCGCTCGGCCCGAACGATGCGGGCGGCGCGCAGCAGGCGCAGATGATGGCTCACCAGTGATGGCGAAAGCCCTAACCGCCTGGCGATATCGCCTACCGCCGTCGGGCCATCGAGGCATTGCAGCACGATCCGCAACCGGCTGTGGTCGCCCATCAGCCGGAACATGTCGGCGAGCTCGTGGGTCTGGTCGTCCGTGATCATAAGCAAACATATAAACAAGTATTCATATGTAGTCAAGTTCGAATCTTCCGTCCCGGCGGGGCAAAACCATTCTCCGCGTGGCTGGAACCGCCCCGCCGCTGGGCGTCTACCGGTTGGTGAACTTCTTCCGGCCGCGCCCGATGCCCGGGTTCAGCTGGACCGGGCGCCGCATTTCCAGAACCGGGAAGCACACGCGCTTCTGCACCATGCTGCAGACGCGGCGGACCCCGCCGGTCTTTGGGTGGCCGATCGTTTGGCAAACCTGGACGGTACGCGTCGAGCAACGCTGGTTTGCTCCGGTGACCGAGGCGAGGTTCACGGTGCTGTACCCCGCCGGCTGACACGCCTCGCGGGTGTTCGACGCGGCGTTGGCGGCGGTCGAGGCCGAAGCCGCTAATACGACCGCGGCGGCTAAAAGGATCGTTTTCATGGTCTGTCTCCTAAGTAAGGTTGGTTTCCGGGGACCGGATCCCGAGGGTTGAGAGCAGATTGCGGCAAGCCGGGCGCCGCCGCAGTGACGCAGCGCACAAGGCGGCGCGGAAACCGTGCGTCGGGCTATTGCGGCTCGCCGTAAGCCGCCGCCACAAAGCGGTCGAGCATCGAGCGGAGCGGGAAGGGCGCGTTGAGCGGCGCCCAGCGGATTGTGTGCGCGCGTCCGCACTCTTCCGTTCGGGTCACGCCATGACGGATATGGATATTACGGGCGCTGAAGCCGCCCGAGGGCCGGCTGCTGGAGACCGCGACAAGCGTGCAGCCGTCATGGGGTTTGACCGTGAGGCTGACGGCGGCGCGGGTTGTCGACCAGGCCACGAAACCGCCATCGAGCGGCGTCCAGCGCCCGCCGCTGTCGGATGCGTATAAGTCGTAGCGATAAAGAAAGCGCGGCGCGTTCCGGTCGCGGCGGTTGGTGACGGCGAGAAGGAACCGCGTGCCATCGAATGTGAGCACCGGCCCCTGCACCGGCGCCAGATAGATCGGACGTCCGCCTCCCGGTTTTCCGGCACGGCGCGGGTCGAAAGGCGGCGACCAGCGCCGGCCATCCTCTGAACGCCGCATCTTGAGAAGATGCTGGCCTGACCTGCCTGGCGCGGCGACCACGTATGCCAAAAGGAACTGCCCGTTACCATGGGCGAGCGCCGGCGGCGTGATCCAGCCGCGTCCGCCGGCGACGGCGCTGAAGGTCCAGCCGCCGCGCCGGGCGTCGGCTACGGCAAGGGTAATGCGCCCGGCTTGTTGGCTGCCATAGGCAAGCACCCAGTGCTCGCCGTTGAAGGCCGCGGCCGGCCGAACGGAAGGGTCCGCGAAGGGCCGGTGCCCAGATGGGATTTGCTGCAGACGAACGGGGCCGAACTTCACCCCGCGCCGCGCATTGCCGTTACCGCGGCTGATACCGAGCCGGGCACGGTCGGGTGTGAACCAGAACAGCCGCCAGCCGGCGCGTGCATCGAACAGCAGCGCCGGTCCGTTCGCCGAGCGGATTGCCGCGCGGTGCCTGACCGGCGGCGCCCAGCCGCGCCCGTCGGGGCTGACCGAAACCAGCAGCCGCCCATCGCGGCCGAACCAGGCCAGCGCGAAGGTCGGCTCGGCCCGGGCCAGCCCGACCGAAGCCAGTAGCATGAGGACGGCGGCTGTGGCCGATCGTCGGCAGATCGCGCTGACCCGTTGCGAACGTTCAGACATGGCCGCTCCGAGTTACCGCCGACGATTATACCGGCGCGACCATACCCGCGCCGCGCGGCCGACGGAACCGCTCCATGCAACGCGGCTTGCCGGGCCGAATGCTCGTCCCTATCATCCTTCGCGCGAAAGAAGGGCGACCGCCATGTCCGTCACCCAGGATCAGATCGACGCTTACGATCGCGACGGGGTCGTCATCTTGCGCGGCGTCATTGATCAAGATTGGCTGGGCCAGGTCGCCGCCGCCATCGAGCGTGACATCGCCCAGCCTGGCCCGTTCTGCCACAGCTATATTCCCGCCAGTGGCAAGGGCCGTTTCCATGGCAATCTGCGGATCTGGCAGAACGATCCGGCCTTTCGCGCGTACTGTTTCGAATCGCCCTTGCCGGCCTTGGCCGCGCGGCTCCTTGGGACCAGCAAGGTCAACCTTCTTTACGATCAGCTCTTCGTGAAAGAGCCCGGCACGACCAATCGGACGCCCTGGCACAACGATCAGCCCTATTGGGCGGTGCGCGGCTGGCAGGTCATGTCCTTCTGGTTGGCGCTCGATCCGACCACGGCGGAGAACGGCCGGCTCGAGTTCGTCCGCGGCTCGCATCGCTGGGAGCGCTGGTTCCAGCCGGAGACCTTCGGCGAGAAGCAGGATACGACCCGGTATGCCCAGAACACCGCGTTCGAGGCGATGCCCGATATCGAAGCCGATCGCGCGGCCCACGACATCGTCGGCTGGGATATGGCGCCGGGTGATGTGGTTGCCTTTCATTCGCTGACCGTGCATGGCTCGGGCGGCAATCGGCGCGACGATGTGCGGCGGCGCGGCTATACCGTGCGCTATACCGGCGACGACGCCGTCTACTGGGCCCATCCGGCGACCGCAACCGGGCTCAGCGATCCAGCGCTTGCCGACGGCGACCCACTCGACGGCGCTGTGTTCCCGGTGGTCTTGTGCGCCTGAGCGCCGCAGGATCGACCTTCTGACACTGCTTGCCCGGGCGGGCCGGGTTCCCCTATGATCCGGTCGCCCAGGCACTTCTCGGATAATGTTTACGGAGATCGACCATGCCGAATGTGTTCCAAGGCCCCCTTCGAGTTGCTGTCATCGCCACTGCCGCCACGCTTGCTTTGACCGCCTGCGGCGACGGAGGCGGCGGTGAGACGGGCCTTCCGGGTTCGTGGAAAGTCGCCGAAGCGTCCGGTCCGATGGCCAAGTCGAACAAAGGCGTGTCGTACAAGTTCGACAAGGACGGCAAAGTCCTGCTCGGTGGGTTCAACAAATGCACCTATACCCACGCCACGCCCGACCTGGCGATCAAATGCGGCCCGGTCACGATCACGTGGAAGGCCGAACTCAAGGACGGCGGCAAGACCCTCGTCCTTACCAATCCGAGCGGCAAGCAGGTGCTGACGCTGAAACGGGGCTGAGCGGGCGGCTAATTTCCGATCCGGCGGCGCAAAACCCATCCGCCAAGAGGGATTCCCCCCGGCACCGCGCCGTAGATTAACGGTGATAGCAGGCCGTTGTTGCCTGGCGGCGGTCATTTATGCACGATATTGTCGGGTGGGGCAGAAACGGATATTCGGAACTGACATGCGAGCAGGACACTTGGGCGCCCTGACGGGGATTGCCGGTTTGACAGTCGTGGCTGCGGCGCTCCTGTCGACGCCAACGCTGGCGCAAAGCGGGCGCGACGAGCAGGATTGCGTCGGCAGCCGGAACGACCGTCTGGTGATATCGGCCTGCTCGCGGCTTCTGGCCTCCGGACAGCGCGATCCCCATAACCGCGCCGTCACCTACTACAACCGCGGGCTCGCTTATTACCGCCGCAAGATGTACGAGCACGCGGCCTCCGACTATTCCCAGTCGATCCGGCTTAATCCGACCATGGCGACCGCCTACTACAACCGTGCCGTGACTTACCACCACATGAAGCGATATCGCCAGGCGATCACCGATTACAGCCAAACCCTGGGGCTCAACGGCAAGGCCAGTCTTGCCTATTACAGCCGCGGGCTCGCCTACAGCGCCATCAAGGACTATCCCAAGGCGATTGCCGACTACGACAGAGCGCTTGAGATGAACCCGAAGGCCGACCCGGTCTATTATGTGCGCGGCATTGCCCATGCCGGGTTGCGCCAATACGACAAGGCCATCGCGGACTTTACGCGCGCGATCACCATCAGCCCCGATCAGCCGAATTATTACGGCAAGCGCGGACTTGCCTATTACCGGCGCGGTGCGGTGCGCGATGCGATCAAGGATTACAGCGAGGCGATCCAGTTGAAGCCGAGCGAGGCCAGCTTCTACGTCCAGCGCGGCCGTTCCTTCTTCAAGCTCAAGCAGTACGGCCGGTCGATCCAGGACTACAGCCAGGCGATCAAGATCGACCCGCGGCACAACCAGGCCTACGTCAGCCGGGGCTTGGCTTATGAGAAGCTGGGCCGCAGGGCGCGGGCGCTTGAGGACTTCAAGCGCGCAGTGGCGCTGAAGAAAGCGCGGCTGCGCAGTCTGCGCACCCAGAGACGCTGAAGAAAGTCTCGTTTCCGAATCGAATGGTGCCCGTGCGTCAGAGCGAGCACGCCGGTACACATTATATCGCCGTCATATCGCCGTCATTCCCGCGCAAGCGGGAAGCCATGGATCGTATGGCGCCAGTCTTGCGGGCTTATCTGGATCCCCGCCTGCGCGGGGATGACGGCGGGCGATCAGGCGCTCTGCCCGCCATCGACCGGCAGGATCGCGCCGGTGATGTAACTGGACTCGTCGCTGGCCAGGAAGAGGCAGGCGTTGGCGATGTCCTCGGCCTCGCCGACGCGGCCCAGCGGGGTCTCGGCGATCAGGCGCGCATAGGCGTCCTCCGACATTGCCTCGAAGAGGGCTTGCGTCATCTCGGTGCGCGTGGCCCCGGGCGAGACCAGATTGACCCGAATGCCGTCCTTGCCCAGGCTGCGCGCGAGTTGGCGGGTCATGGCGTGGACCGCGCCCTTGGCTGCCGTGACCGAGAACCGCATCGGCCAGCCCCGTGTCGCGGCGGCCGAGCCGATCAGGACGATCGAGCCGCCATTCGGCATCGCCGGGATGGCGGCGCGGGCGGCCAGGAAGGATCCAGTGGCGCTTGCTTCGATCGTGTCGCGGAACGCCTTGAGATCGGTTTCGGCGATGTCGGCGCGGCTTGGATTGATGCCGGCGCAATTCACCAGCACATCGATACGCCCGAACTCGGCGACGACATTCTCGACCAAGCGGATCACCGCGGGCTCGTTGGTAACGTCGCAAGGCAGCGCCAGCACGTCCTCGCCGATTGCGCGCGCGGCCTTTTTCAGCACACCCTGGCGGCGGCCGGCGATGGCGACTTTGGCGCCCTCTTTGTGAAAGAGCGCGGCGGTTGCCCGTCCCATGCCGGTGCCGCCGCCTGTGATCAGTGCGACCTTGCCAGCGAGGCGCATCAGTGCATCCCGGCGCGCCGCCGCCTGGGCGCGCCCATGCCCTCGCGTCGCGACCGGCGACGGCCGCGGGCGCCGGTGTCACCCTCGTCAAAGAGCTCGGCCATCTTCTCCATCATCGTGCCGCCAAGCTGTTCGGCATCGACGATGGTGACGGCGCGGCGATAGTAACGTGTGACGTCGTGGCCGATGCCGATCGCGATCAACTGCACCGGCGAGCGGGTCTCGATGTATTCGATGACCTCGCGCAGATGCCGCTCCAGGTAGTTCCCGGGATTGACCGACAGGGTGCTGTCGTCGACCGGCGCGCCGTCGGAGATGACCATCAGGATCTTGCGCGATTCCTGCCGGCCGACGACGCGGTTATGCGCCCATAGCAGCGCCTCGCCGTCGATATTCTCCTTCAGGATTCCTTCGCGCAGCATCAGGCCGAGATTCTTGCGCGCGCGCCGCCACGGCGAGTCGGCCGATTTGTAAACGATGTGGCGCAAGTCGTTGAGCCGGCCCGGATGCGCGGGCTTGCCCTCCGAAAGCCAGCGCTCGCGCGACTGGCCGCCCTTCCAGGCGCGCGTGGTGAAGCCGAGCACCTCAACCTTGACGCCGCAGCGCTCCAGCGTTCGCGCCAGGATGTCGGCGCTCATCGCCGCGACGGTGATCGGCCGTCCGCGCATCGAGCCCGAATTGTCGATCAGCACGCTGACGACGGTATCGCGAAATTCAGTGTCCTTTTCCATCTTGTAGGACAGTGGGTGCATCGGGTTGACCACCACCCGGTCGAGCCGGGCGCTGTCGAGCATGCCCTCCTCGAGGTTGAACTCCCACCAGCGCGACTGTTTGGCCAGCAGACGCCGCTGCAGGCGGTTGGCGAGGCGCGCGATTACGCCCTGCAGGTGGTTGAGCTGCTGATCCAGATGATGGCGCAGCCGCGTCAGCTCGTCGGCGTCACAGAGGTCGGGCGCCTCGACCACCTCGTCGAACTCGCCAGTGAAGGCGTGATAGATCGCCTGCTCGGCGCGGTTGCCGCCAAGCTCGTCGGGCCGCATCGCCTTGCCGGGACCGGCGGGCTGATCGTCGCCGGTGCCGGGCGTGTACTCCATGTCGGCGTCCTCAGCCTGGCCTTCGCCGTCTTCGGCGCCCTCGGCTTCCTCCATCTCCGCGGTCATCGCCATGTCGGCAGCCGCCTCGGCACCTTCCGCGCCTTCCTCGCCGCTTTCCGACGAGGACTGCTGATCGTCGCCCTCGCCGTCGTCCTGTTGCTCCTCGCCTTCCTCGGCGTCTTCGTCCTCGATCTGCAAGTCCTTGATCAGCCGCCGGGCGATGCGCGCATAGGCATCCTGGTCCTCGACCACCTTGGACAGGGCCTCGATATCCTTGCCGATCTTGCCTTCGAGCCACGGCCGGAAGGCGTCGACCATTTTCTTGGCGGCTGCCGGCGGCGGCGTGCCTTGCAGCGCCTCGCGGGTCAGCAGGCCGATCGCGTCCGCCATCGCCGCTTCCTCACGGGTGTCGACGGTGGCATAGCCTTCGTCAATGCAACGCCGGTCGAGGGCAGCCTCGAGGTTGAGCCGCACGCCGACCATCCGGTTCGCTCCCAGCGCCTCGCACCGCGCCGTCTCCACGGCATCATAGATGGCCCGGGCGACGGCGCCCTGCGGCCGGCGGCGATTGTGGGTCCCCTCGTCGTGATGGCGGAGCTGCAGCGCCAGCGAATCCGACTGGCCGCGCAGCTCGGCGACTTCGTCGGGCGGCAGATCGCGTGTCGGCAGCGGCAGGCGCGCCTCGGTCCCCGCCATATGCGGCGGGTCCGGCGTGAAGGCGAGCGTCAACTCCGGCCGCCGCGCGATCGCGCGCAGCGTCGCCGCGGTGACGATCCGCATGTCTTCGACCGGATTGTCGTCCTTCGCCATCGGTAATTCCCGCACTCTTAATCTTTGGCCGGCTCGTCTTTGGTCGGCTCGGCTGCCTTAGTTCGCCGAGACCGCGCGCGCCGAGGAGGGTAGCTCGTTGCCCAGGCAGCGTTGGTAGTACTCCGCCACCACGGGCCGCTCGATCTCGTCGCACTTGTTGAGGAAGGTGACCTCGAAGGCGGTGCCGACATCCTTGAAGATCTCGGCGTTCTCCGCCCATGTGATCACCGTGCGCGGCGACATCACGGTGGATATATCGCCATTGATAAAGCCGTTTCGCGTGAGATCGGCGACCGCAACCATGGCGCTGATAAGCTCGCGCCCCTTGGCGTTGTCGTATGACGGCGACTTCGCCAGCACGATATCGGCTTCTTCCTCATGCTCCAGGTAATTGAGTGTGACCACAATATTCCAGCGGTCCATCTGGCCCTGGTTGATCTGCTGGGTGCCGTGATAGAGCCCAGTCGTGTCGCCGAGGCCGATGGTGTTGGTGGTCGAGAACAGGCGGAACGCGGGGTGCGGACGCACGATTCGGTTCTGATCGAGCAATGTCAGCTTGCCCTCGACCTCCAGCACGCGCTGGATCACGAACATCACGTCCGGGCGGCCGGCGTCGTACTCGTCAAAGACGAGCGCCGTTGGATGTTGCAGCGCCCAAGGCAGCAGCCCCTCGCGGAACTCGGTGACCTGCATGCCGTCTTTCAGCGCGATGACGTCCTTGCCGACCAAGTCGATACGGCTGATATGGCTGTCGAGGTTGATACGGATGCACGGCCAGTTGAGGCGTGCTGCAATCTGCTCGATATGGGTCGACTTGCCGGTGCCGTGATAGCCTTGGATCATGACGCGCCTGTTGTGCGCGAAGCCGGCTAAAATCGCCAGCGTTGTCGGCGCGTTGAAGCGATAGGCCTCGTCGACGTCCGGCACGTGGTCGGATGTCTGGCTGAAGGCCGGAACTTCCATGTCGCTGTCGATCCCGAAGAGTTGGCGGACCGAGATTTTGATGTCGGGCTCGCCGGTCGGCATGACGTCGCTGACAACGGCAGAATTTTCTTGGCTCATTGTTGTGACTTTCCGTCTTAAGTGATGCTTCGTGTAGCGAGAAACCGTGGTGTGGGTGTGTTGCTCAGTGAGGGGCGTGCGGCTGCCTCGCGACGATGGTTGTCTTGAGCGTGGCGTAGGCTTCGATCACCAGTCGCAATCGCTCCTCGGCCTCCTTGTCGCCTCCGTTGGCGTCGGGATGAAGTTTCTTGACCAATTCCTTGAAGCGCGATTTTAGCCGGTCCGGCGTCACTGGCGGGGATAATTCGAGCGTCGCCAGTGCTTGTTCCTCGCGGCCGTGCCGAGCCGCTGGCGCCTCTTGGCGGGCGCGCCGTTCCTGGGCCCGCGCGCGCGCTTCGATGAACATCTCGAATGGATCATCGAACCCGTCGTTCCGGCGCTCGAAATCGAAACCGCCACGCCCGCCCAGCGGCCAGGTTGGCCGCTGCCATTGGGTGTCGAACCGAATCTGCGCCTCGATCTCTGTCTCGTCCATATCGGCATAATAGTTCCAGGCGCGATTATACGCCTGCACATGGTCGAGGCAGAACCAATAGTAGCTTTTCAGATCGTCCGGCGAGCGCGGCGCACGGTAATCGCCCGGCGCCAGGCAGCCCGGATGGTCGCAGTAGCGCACCTCGTCGGTGCGCATTTTGCGAAGCGGGTCGAACACATCATCGAAAGATTTCTTGCGGGCCATTGTCATTAAGTATGGGGATTCGCCGTCGATTTGCAAACACGCAGCCAGCGCCGTTCAACGTAAAAAGCCGCGCAACCGGGTTGCCGTTCGGGAACGAAAATCGTTCCGTGAACACCCATATTTGTTGATATTTTTTGAACCAGGCTCAAGTTTTACTGAAGGGCCAAAGAAATGATCCGTATACTGTTGACTCGTGCGGTCCACAACCCCAACTGTGTGGGCGGTTACCAATGCACTCATGCTCGGAGACCGAGTTGTCCGTTGCGGAGACGATACGCACAAAGCTGACAGAGGCGTTGTCGCCAGCGCAATTGGAGATCGTTGACGAGTCGCATCTGCATGCCGGGCACGCCTCGGCCCCGGAGGGCGGTGAAAGCCATTTTCGTGTTGCAATTGTTGCGGCGGCGTTCGAGGGGCAGTCGCGTATCGCGCGTCAGCGCCTCGTTTACGGAACACTGAGCGAGGAGCTTGCCGGGCCGATCCATGCGTTGGCGATCACGGCGCTCGCGCCAGGGGAGGCCGATCCGGGACGTTAGCGCCAGGCCGTGGAAATCCGGCGAAAAAAAATTTGTGTGCACGATGTCATGGCTTCGTCACAAAAATGCAACGTTTTCGTAACAATACTGCATACTATGACGTGTATCTAACATGATATGCAACTTAACCGTTTGATAATTTTGAGCCGCCAAATAGAATAGCGGAATATTGAAGGCCGGTTGGGTTCCAAGAGACGCGTTCATCGATCACAGAATAGCGAGTAGAAAACCAAGTATGACGTGGGGAAACGAAGAGCTCTTCAAGACGAGCCGGCAGGTGAGCCGCAACGTTGTGGTGTCCGGCCGTCGGACCAGCATGCGATTGGAGTCGAGCCTGTGGGATGCGCTTGAGGAAATCGCGCAGCGCGAAGGTGGTAGTGTGAATGAGCTCTGCGGGCGGATCGACGCGCGCCGCGGGGATATGAGCCTTACGGGCGCCGTGCGTGCTGCGCTCGTATGCTACTATCGGGACATGGTCGAAACAGCCGAGATGCCCGTTTCCAAGGGCTTCGGCGTCAGCTCTCCCTAGCCCGATCGGCCTATTCGGCGGCTTGTTCTCCGTCGCCGCCATCTTGCGATTCTCCGGATCTGTAGTATTCCGGCCAGTATCGCTTGACCACCGGGCCGTCGACCGCCAAAGCGTGGCAGGCACCGATCATCATCGGCCGCGTTCGCGGCTGGTCCGATACGCCATCGACGGTGCGTTTGCGGGATTCCTCTTGCCGCTTCTTTACCATCGTTTGAAACGCGACGGTGGCCACCTGGCTTAAAAGCTCGGTGATATGCGTGCAACCGGCGCTTCCGCCAACCCGCTGGCGCAGCGCGCGCGTCCATCCGGGCCCGATAGTGAGGCCGACCAGCGCATCATAGTTGACCGCCGCTTCGTGGCACGGCGGAAAGGGCGAGCGATCGGTCACCGTCGCAACGCCATGGACCTTCAACCGGTCGTCAATGGTCAATCGGATCGACATGTCATGGACCGGTGTGCCGGGCTCGACCCGGCCGTGCCAGTCGCTGTCATAGGCGTAGGTCTTGGTATCGACGATGTGGCCCTCGATGTCGTAAAGGCCGTCTTCGCGTTCGAAGCCATCGATCGTCAACCGGCGCTCATGCAGGGGCGCGCGGGCGGCGGGCGTCGAGAGCGGCATGGGCAATATCCCGAAAATTGTGCAGTGCGATAGCTTGCCGCTGATATAGGCAGCAGGCCTGGGGTCGGTCAACTGGCGCGGCGGGCAAGGCCGTCATGCGCCAATCGTCGGACGGCAGGCGGATGGCAGGCGGACGGTCTTAATCTGTGGCTCAACCAGGCTTCTTGGCCTTGCGGCCACGCGGCGGCTCGGAACCGCTTTCCGCCGCCTGCGGTGTCTCGCCGTTGAGCGGCGCGAGGCGCAGCAGGACAATACGGTTCTTGCGCCGGCGCACGACCTCGAAGCGAAAGCCGTGGAAGGCGAAGACCTGGCCGGTCTCCGGGATCCGGCGCGCCTCGTGCATTACCAGCCCGGCGATCGTTGCCGCCGCTTCGTCGGGCAGGTCCCAATCGAACTCCCGGTTGAGATCGCGGATGGTGACCGCGCCTTCAACCATGTAGGTGCCGTTGCTCTCCACCCGAACGCCGGGCAGGTTCGCGCCCGGCCGCGACCTGTCATGCTCGTCTTCGATCTCGCCGACGATCTCTTCCAGGATATCCTCCAGGGTGACGACCCCCATTAGCGCGCCATATTCATCGACGACGATCGCGAAATGCTCGCGCCGGGCGCGGAACTCGCGCAGCTGGTCGAGCAAATTGGTCGTCTCTGGAATGAACCAGGGCTGCTGCCAGCACTCGGTGATGTTGAGCTTGTCGAGCGCGCCGCCGGCCTTCTGCGTGGCCAGGAACAGCGCCTTGGCGTGGATCACGCCGACGATGTTGTCGGGCTCGTCGCGCCAGGCAGGGATGCGCGTATAGGGGCTCTTCAGCACCGCCTCGACGATCTCGCCCATCGGCGCATCGGCGTTGACGGTCTCAAGCTCGCTGCGATGGGTCAGCACCTCGTCGACATCGACATCGCCCAGATCGAGGATCGAGCGCAGCATCCGCCGCTCGTCCTCGACCTCATCCGCCTCCGGACCCTGGTGCAGTTCGATGGCGCCGCGCAGCTCCTCCTCCGCGGCGGTGAAGCTGCGGCCCGCCTGGATGCGCACGCCGCATAGCTTGAGTACCCCGTTCACCACGAACTGAACCGACCGCACTGGCGGGGTCAGCGTGACCACGATCACGCGCATCACCGGGGCGACCGCGAGCGAGACCTTGATCGGGTTGTGGATCGCGTATGTCTTGGGCAGAACCTCCGCGAAGATCAGCACTAGCAGCGTCATGCCCAGCGTCGCGTAGAGGATGCCGCTGTCGCCGAAGAACTCGACCAGCAGCCCCGTCGCCAGCGCCGAGGCGCCGATATTGACCAGGTTGTTGCCAAGCAGGATCGAGCCGATGAGCTGCTCGCGGTGATCGGTGAGCGCGTTGACCCGCGCAGCGCTGAGGTCGCCCTGGCGTTCGCGTTCGTGCATGCGCAGCCGCGAAACGGCAGTCAGCGCGGTCTCCGAGCCGGAGAAGAACGCCGACAGGAGAAGCAGAACGACAATGATGCCGACAATTGGCAGGATGTATTCGATGATCATGGGGCAACGTCCATTGGACAGGCGTCACACAGCAGAGGTCAGGCCGCCGCCGCGCGGTCGAGCAACTCGCGCACGGCTCCAAGCGCGACATCCTCGGCGACGAATGCTTTTCCGATGCCGCGCGCCAGCACGAAGCGGATCCGGCCATCCTTGACCTTCTTGTCGGCGGCCATGTGGTCGATCAGCCTCGCAGGGTCCGGCGTGTGTCCCGTGAACGCGCAGGCATCGAGTCCGGTCGGCATGCCGTGTGCGGTGAGATGGCGCCGAACCCGCCCCGCATCCTCCGGCGGGCACAGGCCGAGCGCAACGGAGAGGTCGAACGCCATCACTATGCCGATGGCCACCGCCTCGCCGTGCAGCAATGCATCCGAATAACCCGCCGCCGCTTCCAGAGCGTGGCCGAATGTGTGTCCGAGATTGAGCAGCGCCCGCGCGCCGGTCTCGCGTTCGTCCTCCGCAACGATGCGCGCCTTGGCGCGGCAGGCCGTGACAACGGCGTGCCGGCATGCGGCAATGTCGCCGGCCAGCAGGTCGGCGGCATTGTCCTCGCACCAGGCATAGAATGCCGGATCGTCGATCAACCCATACTTCATCGTCTCGGCGTAACCTGCGCGCAACTCGCGGCCATTGAGCGTTTGCAATGTGCCGATATCGGCCAGTACCAGCCGCGGCTGATGGAAGGCGCCGACCAGATTCTTGCCGGCGTTGGTATTGATCCCGGTCTTGCCGCCGACCGAACTGTCAACCTGGGCCAGCAGCGTGGTCGGGATTTGTACGAAGTCGAGCCCGCGCAAGAGCGTTGCGGCGAGGAAGCCTGCAAGGTCGCCGACCACGCCGCCGCCCAGCGCCACCACCACCGTCCCGCGTTCGACGCCTAGCTTGAGGGCGCCTTCGGCCAACCGGGCAAAGGCACTAAAGGATTTGGTCGCCTCGCCGGGCGGCACAGTGATGCAATTGTGAGGTATGCCGCTGGCCTGAAGGGCGCCCACCAGCCGATCGAGATAGATCCCCGCCACCGTCTTATCGGAAATCACCAAGGCCGGGCGGCGCCCGGTCACGGGCTTCAGCCGTGCACCCGCCTCGTCGAGCACGCCGGCGCCCACGACGATGTCGTAAGCCCGCGTGTCCAGTGCGACGGTGACGGTCTCGCTGGGACTCGGACCGTCACCGCTCATGGCACGCCGTCGTCGGAGCGTTCAGCCTCATCGGCCTTGTCGGCCCGATCGGCCCGATCGGCCCGATCGGCCCGATCGGCGATGAACGCGTCCAGCGCGTCGGTGACCCGGTCAACCGTGATGCGCGGCGGCCCATCGGTGCTGTCGACCGTGATATCGGCCCCGGCATAGATCGGATAGCGCTCGTCCATCAGCGATTTCAGGATTTTCTCAGGATCGCCGTCCTTCAGGAGCGGCCGGTCGTTGCGACGCGCCACCCGGTCCAGCAGCGTGGCGAGATCGGCGCGCAGCCAGACCGAGATACCCGACTTGCCGATGGCCTCGCGCGTCTCGGGGTCGATGAAGGCGCCGCCGCCGGTCGAGAGCACATGAACCGGTCCGTCAAGCAGCCGTTTCATGACCCGCCGCTCGCCCCGGCGGAATTCCTCCTCGCCGTAGCGCTCGAAATAATCCTCGATCGAGCAGCCGGCCGCCGCCTCGATCTCGGCATCGGCATCCACGAAAGGCAGGCCCAGCCGTTCGGCAAGCCGCCGCCCGATACTGCTCTTTCCAGACCCCATCAGGCCGACCAGCACGATGGTCTGGCTCGTTCTGGAACGTGTGCCGCTCATTGTATGTTCGCTGACATCAGGGGATATATGGTCTCCTATCGGACGACTTGAAGGGCTCGGTGTGCCGCGGGCCGGGCGGCAGGCTCACCGTCCAGCGCCGGACCGTTTGTCGCACCGCTCGTAATTCGCTACAGCGGTTCCTTAATCATAATGCGGTAAGGATTGTTGCCAAACGGTCAATCGCTCGGTTGTATGAGGCTCCCAGGAGCGCCCAGGCGGGGCAGGCCGCATCGACGTCAAGATCTGCGCCAAGCGCTCGAGCTGAATATGAGAGCTACTTCAGTCGTTATTGCTTTGTGTTGTGGCGTCGCTACAGGGGCCTCGATGGCCCTTCCGGCGTATGCCGCCGAGCCGGCGCGCGCTTCCGCTCCGGCGCAGCTTTCAGGAATTCAACTCGCCCAGGGTGGCCCGCCGGTGCGTCTGGCGCCGCGTGATCTCTCCGGCGGGACGACGGCCCGGCCGCCCACCGAGCGCCGCGGCGGCATTCGCGAAGAGCGCCTCGGCCATGTCAATCCCGAATCGGTGGGCGTACTCGATGACGGCAAGGGCGGTCTCGGCTCCGGCTTGTGGGCCGGCACGCCGCGCGCCACCGTCGTGGCCATGATGGGACGTCTGCCGCTTCGCTATCGCTCGCCGGCCTTGCGCGACCTGGCGCGCCGGCTGTTGCTCACCCAAGCCACGGCCCCGCAAGGTCTTATCGTCGGCCAAAGCCTGGTCACCCTGCGCTTGGAGAGACTATACGGCATGGGCGATCTGAAGGGTGCCGAGGCACTCGTCAAGGCTGCGCCCAGCACGCTGTCCGGGCCGCGCCTGGCCATGTTGCAGGTCAACACCGCCTTGCTCGCCGGTGACGCCAAAAACGCCTGCGCCGCCGTCGACCGCCATCTGCCGGCGCACGACACCCTGCCCCTGCAGCGCGCGAACGTAGTCTGCCTGGCGTTGGCCAAGGAAACCGACAAGGCGTCGCTGGCCCTGAGCCTGCTGCGCGAGCAGGACGGCATTCCGGACGAAATCTGGGAGCGGCTCGTCGAGGCCGCGGCGCAAGGACAAAAGCCTACTGGCAAGACGGCTGAGCCTGCGGTACTGAAGCTACCGACGCCCGGCCAGTTGGCGTTGCTGGCGGCACTCAAGCTGCCGCTGCCGGCCGGCGCCGCGAAGACGGACGATCTTGCCATCTTGCGCGCGATCGCGATGATGAAGGACGCACCGCCCGCGCTGCGCCTTCAGGCCGGCGAGAAGGCCGCCGACGCCGGCGCCTTGAGCGCTGCGGATCTTGCCCGCGTCTACGCCGCCGTGCCGATCGAAGCCGATGAGATCGCCAAGGCCGTCGCGCTTGCCCGCGAAACCTTCGATGCGCGCGCCCGGGCGCGGCTCTTCAAGGCCGCGGCCCAGGCGCGCGATCCGCGCAAACGCGCGAAAATCCTGCGTGCAGTGTGGACGCTCGCCCGCAAGCATGGCGGCTACGCGGTGGCGGCGCGGGTCTTCGGGACCTTCGTCGCCGACATGGCGCCCGATCCCGATCTGCGCCGCTTTGCGCCCTATGCCGCGCGTGCCCTCTACAGCGCCGGCGAGGTGCAGCTCGCAACGGCCTGGTACCGGCTGCTGCTCGCCGGTCCGCCCAACGATGCCGCCGCGCATCTCTGGCCAATCGCGCGCCTCGCCGCGCCGGATCAGATCTTGTGGGACGACGGGCGGTTGCAGCACTGGGTGCGCCTGCAGCGCCGCGACGGCCGCCGCCCGGCGGCCCGGCGTATTACCATTCTGCGCGCGCTCTTCACGGCGACGGGCGACGCCGATGCGGCGGCCACCGATTGGCAGGCGTTGTTGCCGAGCCTGACCGCCGCGCGTACCGGCGGTGCGATCCCGCGCCTGTGGCGGGGCATGCGCGCGGCGGCGGTCGCGCAACGCCGCGGCCAGACGGTGCTGGCCTTGCTCACCGGGATCGAGAGCGGCGATCTCTCAAAGCTCGACGGGGTTGATCTTCGCCTCGTGCTTCGCAGCTTGCGCGACGTGGCGCTTACCGGCGAGCTTCGCGCCGTGGCGCTCGAAGCTGCCCTCGCGAACCGGCTGTGAGCGGGGCCACGCCGAGCTCAACCGGGGCGCCTACACCGCCCGACCTCCGCCATGTCGATGCCTTCCTGGAGATGTGCGCCGCCGAGCGCGGCGCCGCGGCCAACACGCTTGCCGCCTATGCGCGCGACCTCACAGCTTTCGCCGGCTTCGCGGTCATGCAGGGCCAGCCGCCGGAGGCCGCCGACACCGAGACTATCCGCCGTTACCTGGAAACGCTCGCGCGTTCGGGTCTGTCGGCGCGGACGGCGGCGCGCCAGCTTTCGGCGATCCGCCAGTTCCACCGCTTTCTCTTCGCCGAGGGCGTGCGCGGCGACGATCCCTGCCAGACCATCGACAGCCCGCGCCAGGGCCGCTCGCTGCCCAAGCTGCTCTCCGAGGACGACGTGGGAGCGCTCATGGCTGCCGCGCGCGCAGAGCCGGGCGCTGACGGCATCCGCCTCGTCGCGCTGGTCGAGACGCTCTACGCCACCGGCCTTCGCGTCTCCGAGCTCGTCTCGCTGCCGCTCGCCGCGGTGCGCCGCGATCCGCGCTGGCTCACCGTCACCGGCAAGGGCGGGCGCGAGCGCATCGTGCCGCTCTCGGTTCCCGCGCGCGACGCCGTCGCCGATTACCTCGCCGCGCGCGACCATTTCCTCAAACCCGGCGCCAGCTCGGCTTACCTCTTTCCTTCGCGCGCCGGAGCGGGATATCTGACCCGCCAACGCTTCGGTCAGATGTTGAAGGCGCTCGCGCACGCTGCCGGCCTCGACCCGGCCAAGGTCTCGCCGCACGTCATGCGGCACGCCTTTGCCACGCATCTTCTGTCGCACGGCGCTGATCTGCGCTCGGTCCAGAAGATGCTCGGCCATGCCGACATCTCGACGACGCAGATCTACACCCATGTGCTCGAGGAACGCCTGAAGACGCTGGTCCAGCAACATCATCCGCTGGCCAAGCGCGGGGCCGGCAGGTAGAAAACAACTCGCGCGGATGCGCCGCCTCCACGCGTTGGCCCGGGCCCCCATGCTTCGACAGGCTCGGCATGAGGGCCTTTAAGAGCGTCAATACAGTTGGCCTCACCCTGAGCTTGTCGAAGGACGAGGCTGCCCTCGCGAGGACCGATTCCATGAGCTTCACCCCATGAGCTTCATCCCATGAGCTTCACCATCGTCGACCAGGCCACGCCGCGCCTCAACCGCTCGGAGCTCGCCGTGCCGGGCAGCAGCCCCAAGTTCTTCGAGAAGGCGGCCAAGGGCAGCGCCGATGTGATCTTCCTCGATTTGGAAGACGCGGTTGCCCCCGACGACAAGGAACAGGCGCGCAAGAACGTCATCGAGGCGATCGGCGATGTCGACTGGGGCGACAAGACGCTTTCGGTGCGCATCAACGGTCTCGACACGCACTACATGTACCGCGACGTGGTCGACGTGCTGGAGCAGGCCTCCGAGCGGCTCGACATGATCATGATCCCCAAGGTCGGCACCGCCGCCGACATTTATGCGCTCGACATGCTGGTGACCCAGATCGAGATAGCCAAGGCGCGTAAGAAACGCATCGGCTTTGAGATGATCATCGAGACCGCGCTCGGCATGGCCAATGTCGACGCGATCGCCAAAGCCAGCCCGCGCAACGAGAGCCTGCATTTCGGTGTCGCCGATTACGCTGCCTCGACCAAGGCGCGGACAACCCAGATCGGCGGTCCGAACGCCGATTACGGCGTGCTCTCCGACAAGCCCGAAGATGGCGGCGACGGCGGGGCGGGCGATCGGACATATTTCTGGGGCGATATGTGGCACTACCCGATCTCGCGCATGGTGATCGCCGCGCGCGCAGCCGGCTTGCGGCCGATCGACGGGCCGTTCGGTGATTTCGGCGATGCCGAAGGCTACCGCGCCCAGGCGATGCGCGCCGCCGTGCTCGGCTGCGACGGCAAATGGGCGATCCATCCAAGCCAGGTCGATCTCGCCAACGAGTGCTACAGCCCGTCGGAAAAAGAGGTCACCAAGGCCAAGCGCATCATCGAGGCGATGGCGGCGGCGCTGAAGGAAGGCAAGGGCGCGGCCACCCTCGACGGCCGCCTGATCGACATCGCCTCGATCCGCCAGGCCGAGAACCTCGTCCAGATCGCCGAGCAGATCGGTGCTGGCGGTTAGGGCGCCAAACCACTATCGATGTTGACGAAACCTTAGGGCTGGCGGAGGCATGCTTTGGCTCTTGCGTCCGCCATTCGCTCTTACCAAGTGACTCCGGCCAGCATGAGTAGGCCGATCGAAGGCCTGCAGTCTCATCCTGGGTGACCTGCCGCCCCGCAGCGTGATAATCTAGCGCCCATGCCCACCTTCCTCGATTTTGAAAAGCCGATTTCCGAGATCGAAGGCAAGATCGAGGAGCTTCGCCATCTGACCGAGGCGGGCGAGCTCAACATCGCCGACGAGGTCGGCAAGCTCCAGGAGAAGGTCAACCGCCTCCTGAAGCAGACCTATTCCAAGCTCACACCGTGGCAGAAGGTGCAGGTCGCGCGCCATCCCGATCGGCCGCATTTCTCCGACTATGTCGAGGCGTTGGTCGAGGACTTCACACCGCTCGCCGGCGACCGTGCCTTCGCCGAGGACAAGGCGGTGATTGGCGGGATAGGGCGGTTTCGCGGCCAGTCGGTGATGGTGATCGGAAATGAAAAGGGCGCCGATACCGAAGCGCGCATTGCGCATAACTTCGGCGCCGCGCGGCCCGAAGGCTACCGCAAGGCCCAACGCCTGATGCTGCTCGCCGATCGGTTCAAGCTGCCGGTCATCACGCTCATCGACACGTCTGGCGCCTATCCGGGCAAAGGCGCCGAGGAGCGCGGCCAGGCCGAGGCCATTGCGCGCTCAATGGAGGTCTGCCTCAACCTGCGGGTTCCGATTGTCTCGGTCATCATTGGCGAGGGCGGCTCGGGCGGCGCCATCGCGCTCGCCGTCGGCAACACCGTGCTGATGATGGAACATGCGATCTATTCGGTGATCTCGCCGGAAGGCTGCGCGTCGATCCTGTGGCGCTCGGGCGACCAGGCCAAGGAGGCGGCCGTGGCCTTGCGCATGACCGCCGAGGATCTGCTCGAGCTCGGCGTCATCGACGCCATCGTCCCCGAACCCCTCGGCGGCGCCCACCGCGAGCCCCATGTCGCCATCTCGGCGCTGGGCGATGCGATCGAAGCCGCGCTGAAGCCAATGCTTGCGAAGGAAGGCGGCGTGCTGCGCCGCGACCGCCGCGACAAGTTCCTGGCAATCGGCAAAACGGGGCTGGCGTAAGCGACGGCGCGTGCGCGCGGGGTTACCTGCATCCATCCATCGAGGCCGCCTCGTGGCGGCATCTCAGGATGAGCAGTCTTTTTCAAACCGACAACCGAGGCTCATCCTGAGGTGCGAGCGCGCTTCGAGACGCCGCCTTGCGGCGGCTCCTCGGGGGGGATGAGGGCGAGCCTCGAAGGAAGGCAGCGTGACCCGTTCCCGCCCGCCGTTGGCCTACTTCACCGGCGACCAGGACAGGGGCAGCATGATCTTGTTTTCCATATTGGTGAGCAGGGGCACCGCGGTCTGCAGATATTTTGGCCAGTCCTTGTTGGCGGCAAGCTCGGCGCGCCGTGCCGCGCGGTCGGCCAGGTCCTCATAGCCCCACAGGTGGACGATCTGGTTGAGCGGGCCGAACTCGGTGGTGAAGGCGCCGACCAGCCCGCCGAGGATCGGGACCTGCACATCGCGGCCGAGCTCCTCATAGGCCTTGGCGAATGCGGGAACCTTGCCGGCGGCCGTGGTGTAGGTACGCATCTCGACGATCATCTTCGCTCTCCTTGCTTGGGCGTTTTCGCGCGCGGGCCGATCGGCCCGCGTGTCGCCGGAGAGCGTAGGGCATTTGCCGTGGGGGAGGGAGTGCGCCCGGGGGGCGATTTGCGTGGAACCCCATGATCCCCGCGCATGCCTTGCTGTCAGACGGCTCACCTGAGGCATGGGGCCGTCGCGGAATCCGTGACTTCCCAGCGATAGTTCAGGCGCGTTTGCGCCCGCGCACGCCGCCGCGCTCGACGGCGGCGGGCACCGATTTCTCGTTGAGCGGCGCCATCAGATGGGCTCCGGCGACCCCCGGGATCTCTGCCAGTTCCTGCAAAAGCTCGGCGCAGATCGCCACACCCTCGGCCTTGGGGTCGGCGGCGCCGTCCATGCGCTCCACGATCTCGTCCGGGATGATCGTGCCGAACAGATTGTCGCGCATCCAGCGCGCCGAGCGCGCCGAGGCCAGCGGGCCGATGCCGATCAGGATGCCGACACGCTCGGTGATGCCGTGCTCGCCGAGCCGCTCGGCGTAGCGCCGCACCACGCCCATGTCGAAGCAGAACTGGGTCTGCACGAAGCCGGCACCCGCATCGATCTTGGCGACGAGGCCGTCGGGCTTCCAGTCGGCGGGCGGATCGATCGGCAGATCGGCTGCCCCAAGGAACAGCGCCGGCGGCGGCTTGATCTCGCGGCCGGACGGCAGCTTGCCCTGGTCGCGCATCATCGCCGCCACTTCGATCAGCTCCTTGCTGGCGAGATCGAAGACCGGCTTGGCGTCGGGATGGTCGCCCGCCTTGGGATCGTCGCCGCTGAGGATCAGCACGTTGTGCACGCCGAGCGCCGCCGCGCCGAGGAGATCGCATTCGAGCGCGATGCGGTTGCGGTCCCGGCAGGTCATCTGCACGACCGGCTCGATCCCTTCGCGGGCGAGGATCGCGGCGGAAGCCACGCTCGACATATGCACCCGCGCGCTGGCGGCGTCGGTGACGTTGACCGCGTCGACCACGCCCTTGAGGTGCAGCGCTTTTTCAAGCAGCACGTCGGCCGAGGCCGATAGCGGCGGCGTCACCTCCGCGGTGATCGCGAACCTGCCCTCGGCGAGGGTCTTTTGCAGCCCGGAGGCCGCGGCACTGCCGCTCATTGGTCGTCCTTTCGCCTGCCGACAACAATTCCAACGCCGATCGCCGTTTTCACGTCGGCTGCGTCTGTCGTTCCGATGTGGGGTTTTTGTCGCCCCGCGCGCCCCGCGCGCCCCGCGCCCCCCGGGGCCCCCAGGACCCCATGTGGCATTTTCGGGTTGCCGCCCGGTTTCCTCAAGGCTTTTCCTCCCGATCCTTCGGCGCCCGAACTCACGCCTCCAACTGGTGACGTAAGAACGGCACATTGGTCATGGCGGCTCCCTCTTCCTTGGCAGGTCTGCCCCAACTCTAGCCATGCGGCCCGGTCCGATCCAATCACCGCGTCTGTCTACCCGGGCTTGACCCCGCCGGGCGCGCCCGTTCATATCGCCCCTCTTGCCGCCCCTCATCGTTTCGGCAAGCTGCCACGACAGCACAGCGGAGCGCATGGATGTTGGAGGTCACCGTCGAATCGGCCCAGCGGTTCTTTGCCGAGGCCTTCGCGCCCTGGCTGCACGGCCTCAATGTCACGATCGAGGAAATCGGCCCCGAGCGCGCGGTGCTGCGCATGGCGTTCGGTGAGCATCTTTGCCGCGACGGCGGGATGATCTGCGGCCAGGCGCTGATGTCGTTGGCCGACACGGCGATGGTGTTCGCGATGATCGGCGCGTCGGGGCGCGTACGGCCGATGACCACGGTCGGTCAGACGACGTCCATGATGAAGGCGATCATGGATGCCGACGTGATCGCCGAAGCACGGGTGGTGCGGCTCGGCCGCACGCTGGCTTTCGGTGAGATATTCCTTCGCCCGGACGGAGTGGACGAGCCGGCGGTGCACGCCACCTCGACCGTGGCGCTGCTCCCCGAGAAGTAGTCCGCCCCGAAGCCCAACAGAAAATCAGCCTGAGATCTGAAGACAATGTCGAATGAAACCATTGTGATCGTGGGCGCGGGCCATGCCGGCGGGCGAGCCGCGCAAGCCATGCGCGCGGCCGGCTTTGCCGGCTCGGTGATCCTGATCGGCGAGGAAGCGTATGAGCCCTACGAGCGCCCGCCGCTATCGAAGGAGCTGCTGCAGACCGATGACGGGCTCGAGCGCGCCCGTCTGCACGAGCCCGCCTGGTACGCCGAGCACGACATCGAGCTCCTGACCGGCCAGGCCGCGACGGCGATCGATATGGGCGCCAAGACCGTGACGCTCGTCGATGGTGGCACGCTCAATTATGACAAGCTCATGCTCACCACCGGGGCGCGGGTGCGCGTGCTGCCGGTTTCAGGCGCCGACCTGCCGGAGGTCCATTATCTCCGCGATTACAAGGACACGCAGGCGATCCGCGCCCGGCTCACTGCCGATGCCCGGGTCGTCGTCATCGGCGGCGGCTTCATCGGACTTGAATGCGCCGCTTCGGCGCGTAGCCGCGGCTGCGCGGTCACCGTGCTGGAGGCGGCCGACCGGCTGATGGGCCGCGCCGTGGCGCCGGAGATCGGCAAATACTTCGAGGAGCTCCATCGCGGACACGGCGTCGATCTTCGCCTCGGCGTGAAGATCAAGTCGATCGATGGCTACGGCAAGGTGGCGAGCGTTGTGCTCGAGGATGATGCGCCCGTGCCCGCCGATCTCGTGGTCATCGGCATCGGCATCATCCCCAACGTCGAGCTGGCGCAGGCCGCCGGCATTGCCTGCGAGAACGGCATCACGGTCGACGAATTCGGCCGCACTTCCGATCCGCATGTCTGGGCCGCCGGCGATGTCGCCAACCAGCCCAACGTCTTCCTGGGCCGCCGCCTGCGGCTGGAGAGCTACCAGAACGCGCAAGACCAGGCGATGGCGGTCGCCCGCAACATGGTGAGCGACGAGCCCGCGCCATATGAGGACTCGCTGTGGGTCTGGTCGGACCAGTACGACGTCAACCTGCAGATGCTGGGCATGCCCGAAGGCTATGACGCGCTGGTCTGGCGGGGCGACCGCGCCGCCGGGACGTTCACGCTCTTTTATCTGGCGGGCGGCAGGATCGTCGCCGTCAACACGGTCAATTCAGGCCGCGACATGGGCGCCTGCAAGCGCCTGATCGCCACCGGCAAGAGCTTCGATCCCGTTCAGCTTGCCGATCCCGAGGTCAAGCTGATCAAGCTGGCGAAGGGGTAGGACGATCGAGGAAGCGATCCTTGATTGAGAATCAATATGGGTGTTCAATTAATTCTGTGGTCAGCGCAATCGCGAGGCGGATCTTGCGATGGAAGGCTACGTTCCCGATTTCGACAATCCGTATCCGGACGTTGAATGGCGTGAGATCACGGCATTCGCATATGTCGACCCACTGATCCTACGCCGCAATGCCAGGGGGTTGGTCTTCCGGCGCAATAAGGAAAAGGACGCCGACTACATCCTTGCCGAGAATTATCGGGTCAAGTACCGGCTCGACGGCGAGAATGAGGACCGCTTCATCACAGCGCCGCAAGGGATGCTCACCGACCTTGCCTCGGTACCTGCGATCGGGCGCGGGATTGTCGGCAAGGTCGGGCCGCACCTCGAGGCTTCGATCGTGCACGACTTCCTCTACATCGCCTGGCACGACGTCGAGGGCCGCGGCGCACGCAAGGCGGACCGCAAATTCGCCGATAAGCTTATGCGTGCGGCGATGTCCGCGGCGGAGGTGAACGTCTTCAAGCGCGGCATCATCTATCTCGCCGTGCGCTCCTTCGTTGGGTGGTGGGTCTACAAGGAAGAGAACGCGCACCGCTACCGCAGGCCTCCGGATTTCGAGGACGAAGTCGATCCGGCTAACCCAACCTGACCACCACCCCGTACCAGACAACCGCCGCCCAGCCGGCGATGAAGGCGATCCCGCCGAACGGCGCCACATGGGCGAAGGCGCGATTGCCGGTGAAGGCCAGCAGATAAAGCGCGCCCGAAAATAGCACGATCCCCGCGGCCCAACTGATGACAGCGACGCTCAACGCCGGTCGGGGCTTCCAGGCCATCAGCGCCGCCCCGCCCATGAGCGCGAGCGCGTGCCACATCTGGTAGCGCACCCCGGTCTCGATCCAGTCGAGCGCTTGGCGGTCGAGCCGTTTTTCCAGCCCATGCGCAGCGAAGGCGCCGAGGAGCACCGCGGCCGCGCCGGCGAGGCCGCCAAAGATCAGCGCAAAACGGAGCATGGGTTACGGATTCCTTCCCTTAGTTCCCGGCCGGCGCCGCTGCGCCCGACAGGCGGGTTTGAAACCCGCCCCTACAAGACTGACGCCCGATCCTATTTGTAGGGGCGGGTTTTTAACCCGCCCGCAGACCTCGTCCCCTCACACCTTCTCGATCACCATGGCGATGCCCTGGCCGACGCCGATGCACATCGTCGCCAGCGCGTAGCGCCCGCCATTGGCGGCGAGCTGGTGGGCGGCCGAGCCGGCGAGGCGCGCGCCCGACATGCCCAGTGGATGGCCGAGCGCAATGGCGCCGCCTTGGGCGTTGACGTGTCCCGCGTCGTCGGGCAGGCCGAGCTGGCGCAGCACCGCAAGCGCCTGGCTGGCGAAGGCCTCGTTGAGCTCGATCACATCCATGTCGGTGATCTTGAGGCCGAGGCGGGCGAGCAGCTTTTCCGTTGCGGGGGCAGGGCCGATCCCCATGATGCGCGGCGGCACGCCGGCGGACGCCGCGCCAACCACGCGCGCGATCGGCACAAGCCCGTGCCTCTTTGCCGCCGCTTCGGAGGCAACCAGCATTGCCGCCGCCCCGTCGTTGACGCCCGAGGCGTTGCCCGCCGTCACCGTGCCGCCCTCGCGGAACGGCGTCGGCAGCTTGGCCAGCTTTTCCAGCGTCGTGTCGGCGCGCGGATGCTCATCCTGCTCGACGATGATCGGATCGCCCCGGCGCTGGGCGATCGTCACCGGTACGATTTCGCGCGCCAGGCGGCCATCGCCCTGCGCGGCGACCGCGCGTTGTTGTGATCGCAGCGCAAAGGCATCCTGATCCTCGCGGCTAACCTGGAATTCCTCGGCCACGTTCTCGGCGGTTTCGGGCATTGAATCAATGCCATGCGCCGCCTTCATCAGCTTGTTGACGAAGCGCCAGCCAATCGTGGTGTCGTAGATCTCGGCCTTGCGCGAGAAGGCAGCATCGGCCTTGCCCATGACGAAGGGCGCCCGGCTCATGCTCTCGGACCCGCCAGCGATGACAAGCTCGGCGTCGCCGGTCTTGATCGCTTGGGCAGCGCTCGCAACCGCATTGAGCCCCGAGCCGCAAAGCCGGTTGACCGTCGCGCCGGGCACTTCGGCCGGCAGTCCCGCCAGCAGACCCGCCATGCGCGCGACGTTGCGGTTGTCCTCTCCCGCCTGGTTGGCGCAGCCATAGACGATGTCGTCGACCGCCGCCCAGTCGACCGATTTATTGCGTGTGATCAACGCCTTGATCGGCTCGGCCGCGAGGTCGTCGGCGCGCACGGACGACAGCGCGCCGCCGTATCGGCCGATCGGGGTGCGCACGGGATCGCAGATAAAGGCTTCGCTCATCACCGGAATCCTTGGTTGGTGGGGACGGATGTTGGCCCGCAATATAAGGCGTCGCTGGCGCCGCGTCAGGCGTCGGGGAACGGCAGGTCGCTAACGGTGCGGGCATGGCAGCGCAGGATCGCGATGGTCTTGCCGTCCTGGTTGGTTATGGTGACGTCGTAGACGGCGCTGCGGCGGCGGCGCAAGGTTTCCTTGGCCACCGCGGTCAGCACGTCGCCGGCCGTCGCCTGCGCGGCGTAGGTGATGGCGCATTGCTCGGCCATGGCCGGGATCTCGTGGGCATTGCAGGCAAAGCCGAAGGCCTGATCGCCCAGCGCGAAGGTCACGCCGCCATGGGTCGTGTCGAAGCCGTTGAGATGGCGGTCCTCGATCGCCAGCGAAAGGCGGGCATGGCCGGGCCGCACCTCCTCGACGACCATGCCGAGGCCCTTCAGCACACGGTCGCGCTCCACGAACGTTCGATTGATGGGCCCGAGCTGTTCCAGCGTTTCACCTGTCCCGGACGGGCGTCTCATGTGTTTCGCCCGGATGTCCCGCCCGTCCCATATGTCCGATCCGTCTTGGATGCCTGTTCAGCTGTGAAAATTGGCCGGGCGCTTTTCCAGAAAGGCGCGGATGCCCTCCTGGTAATCGGGCGCCTTGCCGGCCTCGCGTTGGAGCTCTGCCTCAAGCGCCAACTGGGCTGCGATATCGTTGGTCGCCGAGGCGTTGATCGAGCGTTTGATGAGGCCGAGGGCCACGGTCGACATGGCGCCGAAGCGCGCGGCCAAGGCGTGCGCTTCGGCGAGCAGCTTGTCGTCGTCGACGCATTTCCAGATCAGCCCCCAGTCGGCGGCTTGCGCGGCGTCGATTGGATCGCCGGTCATGGCCAGCGCCATCGCCCGCGCGGTGCCCAGGCTGCGCGGCAGGAAGTAGCTGCCGCCGCAATCGACGGTGAGGCCGATCTTCACGAAAGCCTGGATGAAGCGCGCCGACCTGCCGGCGAGCGCGATGTCGGAGGACAGCGCGAAATTGCAGCCGGCTCCGGCCGCCACGCCGTTGATGGCGGCGATCACCGGCATCGCCAGCCCGCGAATGCGCAAGACCAGAGGATTGTAGTTCGCCTCCAGCCCGGCGCCGGTATCGCGCGGGCCTTCGCGCTCCTGCAGCACCCGGTCGCTCAGATCCTGCCCGGCGCAGAAGCCGCGGCCGGCGCCGGTAATGATCAGCGCGCGCACGCCCTTGTCGGCCTCGACCAGATCGAGCGCGACGCGCAGCTCGGCATGCATCTGCTCGTTGAAGGCGTTGAGCTTGTCGGGCCGGTTGAGCGTGATCACCGCATAGCCGCCTTGCGCGCCATCCACAGGCTCGTAGAGGATGGTTTCAAAGTTGTGCGCCATGCGCCTGGCCTCCCCCCGGTTGATTTGTCAGGCGGTCGGACCGCCGCTCTCGGCGCGCACCATGCGGCGGCGCAGCAAGCGATGCAAGAGGGCGCTCCGCCCGCCTCCGGCTCCGATGATCTCCCGGCGCGGGCGGTTGCCGGCCGGTGCACCGGCGGCTTAGGATGGTCCGTGGGATGATGCTCGCAACGCAAATGGACCATACGTCATGCTCGCTCTACGCCGCTCCAATTCGATCCGCCGCGCGCCCGCCCTCGCAACCGCCGCCGCCATTGCCCTCGCCGCTGGGATCACCGCCGTGCCGGGCGGCGCAGCGGCGCAAAGCTTCCGGCCATTCGACGAGGGATCACGCGACCGCAGCTTCGCTGGCTTCCGGCGGGCGCTGATCAAGATCGTCGATGCGCGGAACCTGAAAGCGCTGCAACGGCACTTCCACAAGGATATTCGCGTCGGCTTCGGCGGCCAGAACGGGCGCGCCGAGGCGGCCAAGGCGATGCGCGGCGATCCCGCCCGCTGGGCCACGCTGGCGCGCATTCTGCGCCGCGGCGGCCGCTTCGAGCGCACCAAATGGCAGTGCCGGACGAAGAGTGGCCCCAAGCCCTGCATTCTGCCGGGATTCATCGCGCCCTACACCTACTACGCCAATCCGCCCAAGGGCCGCGACGCCTTTGAGACCATGGTGATCACCGCGTCGGGGGTCAATGTGCGCGCCGACCCGCGCCGCTCGGCGAAGGTCGTCGCGCGGCTCAGCCACCGCATCGTCACCACGCCCAAGACGCCGCGCAAGAACGTGTCCCCCAAAAATGTGCTTAGGGACTGGGTCGAGATCGAACTGCCCGGCGGCAAGCGCGGCTTCGTCGCCCGCCGTTTCGCGGTCTCGCCGATCGACTACCGCGCCGGCTTCGTCAAGGAAGGCGGGCGCTGGCAGATGACGTTCTTCCTGGCCGGCGACTGAGGCTGCGCATCTGTCTGTCTGACATGCGCCGAGCGGTATCGGCGGTTGGCGCCAAGGCTTGTGCGGCCGGGCGCGGCGTTGCATGACTGGAGCCATCCCGCGCGGCGGATGAAAGAGGGGGCTCGCAGACATGGCGCATATCTACTCGTTCCAGGGCATCCGGCCGGTGATCGACCCGTCCGCTTACGTGCATCCGGCGGCGACCATCATCGGCGACGTCCATATCGGGCCCGACGTCTATATCGCGCCGAACGCCAGCCTGCGCGGCGATTACGGCCTCATCATCGTGGAGGCGGGGGCCAACATCCAGGATTGCTGCGTCATGCATGGCTCGGCTTTCGGCGAGTGCCGGGTCGAGCCCGACGGGCATATCGGCCACGGCGCGATCCTGCACACCTGCCGCATCGCGCGCGGGGCGCTGGTCGGCATGAACGCGGTGGTGATGGACAATGCCGTGATCGGCGAGGAGGCGTTCGTCGCCGCGATGGCCTTCGTGCGCGCGGGCACCCAGATCCCGCCGCGCACGCTGGCGGCCGGCATTCCCGCGAAGGTGCTGCGCGAGCTCAGCGACGCCGATGTGGCGATGAAGATGGAGGGCACGCGCCAATACCAGGAGAACGCGCGCCGTGCGCCGCTGGAGCTTGAACCTTGCGAGCCGCTGACGGAGGCCGAGCCCAATCGCGGCCGCATATCGTGGGAACACGACGCCAAGCCGCTTTATGGGTTGAAGAAGACGTAATTGGTCGACGCTGTCCCGGCAATTGAGGGCTGTCACCTTAGCCGATACGAGCCTGTGTCAGCGCGGCCAACGCCGTGACCATCCAGAGGTGCTCGATCGACCACTTGTGCCTGTGCTTCGTTTTTCTTTTATCGGTGAAATAGTCACTGAGCAGGAATTCCTGCAGGGACAGGGCGCCCTTGGCCTCGTTGCATGAACGGCAGGCAGGAATGGTTATGGAACCGCCGTTATGCTTTTTTGGGATGACGTGGTCCCTCGTAGCCTTGTGGAGCGGAATAGGCTTGCGTTTCGCACACCGTAATTTCATCGCGATACCGCAGTAAGAGCACCATCTGCGCCGTTCGTCCTTCCACCAGTCTCCGAGCCCGACGCGAAGCTGCCCGCTGGCGGCTTCCATCGGATCAATTGCTTTCCTCGGCATTGCGATTGTAGCTCCACTATGAATTTCAATCGAAAACAACTATTCGATCAGCTTTGCAAGCGCGGGTTAAGCATGTGTTAATCAGCCGTAATTGCAACATCGTGGCGGCGGCCGGTGTTGCCGAAACCGGTCGAACCGCGTAGAGCGTGAGGCGTGGTACAGACTGGCTTTCGGTGAGGAGCGGACCCATGACCGACATGAACGCCATCGTCGACGAGGCGATGAAGAAAATGAAGGCCGCGGCCGATCTCAGCGAAGCGCAGGAAGCGGCGCTGCGCGAGGTCGTCGTCAAGGCGGTGATCGCCGCCTCGGAGACGACCTCTAAGACCTGCGCCGAGGTGGCGCGGTCGCACAAAAAGCTCGACCCCGGCTCGGCAAACCGCGTCTCGTCCGATATCGAAGGCAGCATCGTCGCCCTGATCGCAAACCTGGAAGCGATGCGTTGAGGGCCCGTCTCTGCGTGCCGTCGGTCTGAGCCGCCGTTCTCGTCCCCGCGAAACGGACCTGCCGCGTATGAGTTCTGCCCTACCCGAACCGCGCGAAACCCTCGACATCGCGATGCCCGACGGCGCGCATATCCTGGCGCGCGTGCACGGCAATCCGAGCGGCCCGCGGCTCATCCTCGCCCACGGCAACGGCTTTGCCATCGACGCCTACGTGCCGTTCTGGGGACGGCTTCTGGGCGGCTATGAGGTTGTCGTCCACGATTTGCGCAATCACGGGCGCAACCCGCTTTTCGGCTCGCCCGGCCACAATATCGAGGGCTTTGCGCGCGACCATGCGGCGCTGCTGGCCGCGATCCCCGAGCGCCTGGGGGCCAGGCCGACGGCCGGGCTCTATCATTCGGTCTCGGCAATCGCGGCCCTGACCCACGCAACATCGCTGGAGGACGGGGCGAGGCTGCCGTGGGACGCGCTGGTGCTTTTCGATCCGCCGATCGTGCCGGCGCCCGGCCACGAGCTGCATACGATGGCGCAAGGCATGGAGCTGTTCCTTGCCAAATGGGCGATGGGCCGGCCAGACCGCTTTGCCGATCCGGCCGAGCTGGCCGCGCAGTTCTTGGGCGCCAAAGGATTAAGTCGCTGGATTGCCGGCGCCCATGAGGGGATGGCGCGGGCGGTCTTGCGCGCCGAGGGCGATGGCTGGGTGCTGTCGTGTCCGCGCGCATTGGAGGCCGCGACCTATGTCGGCAACGCCTATTCGCGGCTCTGGGAGGCCTTGCCGCGCTTGCGCGTGCACCGCGAGCGCGTGCTGTTGGTGTGCAGCGATCCCGAGATCGAAGATGCCCGCGCGCCCGCCTTCACCGGCCGCGCGGCTGCCGAGAGCTTCGGGATCCAGCGCGTGGCGATCCCGGAGACGACGCACCTGCTGCAAATCGAAGCGCCCGAACCTTGCGCCGAAGCGGCCGCGGCGTTCCTGACCGGACTGGGGCTCGGCCCGGCGGGATAGAGATCGGCGGCGTGCGGCCGGACGGGATGCGGGCGGGTTTCAAACCCGTCCGTATGCGCCGCCGATTCCTAGGGCCAGATCCGATCGAGCCAGTTGGCGGTTTCGATCGCCCCCCACAGCGCCGCCCCGGTGATCGCGAGCGAGCTCATCGCGGCGAGCAGCGCGAGCATCAACACGATCCCGTCTTCTTCGAGATAGGCGAGCGCCAGCATCATGATGACGATGGCCGGAAGGACATGGCTGAACGGGAAGGGCGAGACCATCGAGATCCCCAACAGCAGGATGATGATGCCGGTCAGCCGCCGGGCCGCACGAAATCCGGCGGTCCAACGGGGCCGGATCAGTTTTTCCATCCAGCGCAGCTTGGGCGTGACGATGCGAACCGCGCGCGCCAGCTTGTCCACCGCGATTTCGCGGCGCGCGACATAGCCCGGCAGTACCGGCGTGTCGTACCGCAGGATCAACTGAATGGCTGGCCAGGCGATCAGCACGCCGACAAACGTCGATGCGCCGGGCACGAGCGCAATCAATGCCATCATCAGAAGCGTCAGACCGAACGACCGATCGCCAAGCGCCTCGACCAGCCAGCGAACCGAGACCCGCGCGGTTGTTGCCGTGCCGATGACATTCGCGAGGTGCACAGAGGTCGGGAGGTAAGCCGATGCGGCGTCACGATCGCGCCGGGACGCACCCGCGATGGCGGCGCGCCCAGCTTGATTTTGGCGCTCGGCGCTGTGATCCTGGCGCTCCGCGCCGCTATTGGCCCGGTAATCCGCGGCCGGCGTCACGGCCTAACCCCCGCGTATCGCGGCCCAACCGCAGAACCGTTGTCGGTCGGGCAGCCACGCAATTATCGGATAAAAGCCGAACAGGCGACAATGCCGCTTGGCGACAGCGCCGGCGCCGTCCCTCCGCATGGCGCAGATGTGACGGATGCGCCGGTGCGAAGCTTGGATGTCAGGCCGCGATGGCCTGCGTGCCGCCTGCCATGATTTTCGCATTCTTGCCGTACCGGGCAAATCGAAGTCGCAAAATGATGTCCGTGCTGGGCGACCGATCAGCGTCGCGCAACCTATATATAGCCGAATCTGTCTATGGGAAACGCCTGAAATTGGAACGGCTGGCCGTTTTCGGCGGGGTAGCCGATCTGCGAAGCTTCTTCATCGGCGGCGCCGCGCCGCAATTCGGGCAGGTGACGACGTCCTTGTTGAGGTCGTAGTATTTGGTCGCACATTCCGGGCAGAGATGCTTGGAGCCACGGTCTGAAATGCTCATTTCTTTAGGTTCCTTTGTTCTGCGATGCGGCAGGTCCATCCGTCGGTGCCGCACGGTTTTGGCCGACAGGATGTCGGGATCGAAATCGCGCCAGATAGCGGTGCGCGGCGCGAGCGGGTTAAGGCAAGGCGCACCTACTGCTCTTCTTCTGATACGGCCGGTTACAGTTCCAGTCGTCGCCGGCATAGCTGAGATGGGCGTTCTGCGGCACCTTTACCGGGAGGCAACGCTTGCCGGTTGCCTGATATCCGCGCTCGCATTTCCAGCCAGTGCCGTATGACGAATCCACCAGGTATCCCCATTTCGGCACATTGATGGTCAGGCAGGCCTCCTTTTCCTCACGGTAGCCGCGATCGCACCGCCACCCGTTGCCATGCGATGTGTTGGTCGGGTAGGCATTGGCGGGGACTTTTATGGCGACACAGGCCTCATCGGTCTTGCGGTAGCCGCGGTTGCACTCCCAGCTATCGCCAAAGGCCTGCAGATAGCCGTTCGCCGGCACGGTGACGGCGACGCATCCATCGTCGACCCGGCGATGGCCGCGAATACAGTCCCAGCCATCGCCGTATGAGCGCAGATAGGCGTTCGGCGGCACCCGCATGAGTACACACACGGTTGCGTCCAGGCGATAGCCCCAATCGCATTCCCAGCCGCGTCCATAGCTTGTTTGCGTCGGGAATGCGTGCGCCGGCACCTTGACGGCGATGCAGGCCCCAGCGATTTCACGATATCGCGTTTTGCACTCCCAGCCGCTGCCATAAGGCTTGCGGAGCGCATTTCTGGGGATCTGCGCCGTCTCGGTCTGAGCGAACACGGCCTCGGGCGCCGCGACCAGGAGCAAAAGAGAAAAAACCGACAAAATCGGAGCGATGAGCAGTCGTCTTGCGTCAATCACGATGCGATCCTTCCCTAGGAATGCGTGCGCAGCATGGTGCGCGCCGTTCCGCATGGTTGAGGCGATCGGCGATCGTCTCCAGTCAAATTCCGTCGACCATCGCGCCAGGCTTGATGAAAACAGGCATTCAGACCTATTGCGCGGCCGCGTTATTCCGCCTTATCCGGCTCGTCGATTGCCATTGACGCTTGGGCCTGGCTGAGGGCGATCTGAGCCTGCTCCAGGAATTTCAGGCAAGCCATCTGGTTGCCCTTGGCGAGCGCGGCGGCGGCAGAATTGCGATGCGTCTTCGCCTCGGCGATCTTGGCGTCCTTGCCTCCGGCGATGGCCGCGCGATCGTAGCGCTGCATCTTTGTTTGGCATTTTTGGCCGGCCGCGGCGGCCGGGCCGGCGAGCATCGTGATTGCCGCAGCACCAGCCAGAAACGCTCCAATCAGTGACATACCCGTGAAAGAGGAAAATCTTTCATAACTCATGAAAATTCCTAGCGTTAATATGTGCTTATTCGTTTACTTGAAATATGTGGTGACAGCCCAGTTAAATGTCAATTGATTATTTATTGTATATTTTTTATAGTATTTGTATTGAGAAGGGAAGATTAAATAAATCGAATACAATTCTGCTGTAAATATCGCTTTTTATCTTAACGTATATTTTCATTACGATTCAAGACATCGCACATAGTGACGCTTTGGCGCGCAGGGGCAACGGGCGCTCGATCTTTGTACCGAAACGTATTGGGCCAGGATTCACGGTAGAGTTGCCGTTGAAGCGGGCCGGATGCGCCGTACTCTCGCGCCCGGCGGCCACCGTGCTGACGACTTCCTGTTGATTTGCGGCGAGTGGTGATTAGGATTTCCCGGAGCGCCGTGCTTTGTCTGTCGTGGGTTCGACGATGGAAACTTCGAAACTCGCGAGTATTCGCGATGCATTGGAAAGCGATGGCGAAACGCTCTACGAGGAGCTGGCCAGCGCGCTGATCCATGTCGTCGGCGCAGTGATGGCCGCAGCGGCGCTCGCCCTGCTGGTCGTGCTGGCATCGTTCACCGGGAGCGCCAAGGCGGTCGCGACCTGCGCGATCTATGGCGCGGCGGTCATTTTGACCTTCCTGTTCTCGGCGATGTATCACGGCATCTGGCATCGCACGACCAAGGCCGTGTTTCTGCTACTGGACCATTGCTCGATCTTCGTGCTGATCGCCGGTACGTACACGCCTGTCGTGTTGCTGGCGCTTCCCCCGGCATTGGGCTGGACGCTGTTCGGCGTGCTTTGGGGGTTGGCGGTCCTCGGTATCGCCGTCCGCCTGTGGTTCGGCCACCTGCACTGGGTGCTGATCCCCATATTCGTTGCCATGGGTTGGCTGGGGCTGGTGTGGGGCGACACGCTGTTCACGCATCTGGGAAACGGCGGGGGATGGCTGCTGCTTTCGGGCGGGTTCGCTTACACCGGTGGGCTGATCTTTTTCGTCTGGCGGCGGCTGCCCTTCAATCACGCGCTTTGGCATCTTTGCGTGCTGGGCGGCGCGGTGTGTCATTTCCTTCTGGTCGCGCTCTACGCCTTGCCCGAAACGCCGTGATCTTGAGCCAATTGCCAAGGCAAGCGCCGCATCGGCGGTCTGCAACGTCGCCCGCACCTACCGCGCGGGGGTAGCGCAGGTCTGCCCCCGCGAACGGCAACTGCGTCCGTCGGGATACCAATAGGTTCCGTCGGAGCGATTGCCCATCGACCACTGGCCGGAATAGCGCGCGCCGCCCGACCAGTAGATGCGCCCGTAGCCGTGGAACTTGCCGTTCGCGAAGCTGCCGACATAGCGCGAGCCATTGCGCCAGTAGAACGTGCCCTGGCCGCCCAGTTGATTGTTGAGGAACTGGCCGACATAGCGATTGCCGTTGGCCCACCAATACCGGCCCTGGCCGGTCCGGCTGCCATTGACCCAGCGGCCTTCATAACGGTCGCCGGTATTCCACCAGTATTTGCCAATCCCGTGGCGCCGGCCGTCCTTGAACGTGCCCTCGTAGCGGCCGCCGGCATAGTTTCGCCGCTGAATGCCGCTGCCCGCGGTGCGGCGTTCCGCCTCCGCGCGCCGCTTTGCTTCCTCCGCGCGCCGGCGCGCTGCCGCGCCCGCCGCCCGCCTACGTGCTGCTTCCAGCTGATTGCGCCGCTGGACCTCCGCCTCGGCGCGCCTTCGCGCTTCCTCCGCGCGCTGGCGGGCGAGCTCCGCCTCGCGCCGCGCCGTCTCCACGGCGATCCGCTCGCGCTCGGTCGCCTCATACGCGGTCCAGGCCCAATAGCCGCCACCCGCCAGCACGCCGATAACGACTACGATGGCGCCGATGATGAGGCCGGCGCGCGCCGATGGCCGGCTCGCCGGCTTGGCGGTTTGCGATTGGCCGCCCGCCGACCGGCCGCGCCCCGCCCCGGCTTGCGTCGAAGCCGCACCGGGCGGCGGTGCCGCGGCGATCGGCATATCCGGTTGAGCCGGCGGCGTTGTGGCCGCCGCCAAATTCGCCGTCGCCGATCCCGCTGGCGTTGGCGCCGGCGATGGCGCGGCGGCGTGGATCGCTTCGCCGCCGGGCTGCGCCAGGAACATGGCGCGCCATTCGGCGATCGTTTGCGGCCGGTCGGCCGCGCGCATCTCCAGCGCTTCGTCGATTGCGTGAAGAAATCCGGGGCTGAAGCCGGGCGGCGCGGCCATGGCGACCGGCACATAATTGTCCTGCTCGATCCGATCGGTGGCTTCCGGCGGCTTGGCGCCGACGATCGCGCGGTAAAGCGTGGCGCCAAGCGAATAGATATCGGTCCACGGGCCCTGATTGCCGCGCGTGGCGTATTGCTCGAAGGGGGCAAAGCCGGGCGTGACGATGCCGGTAAAGGATCGGCTGTGCGCGCCCAGCGCGTGGCGGGCGGCGCCGAAGTCGAGCAGTACCGGCGTGCCGTTGGCTTGGATGAAAATATTGCCGGGCTTGATATCGCGGTGGAGGAAACCGGCGGCGTGGACCGCTTCGATGCCGTCGAGCAGCGGGAACAGGATTTCGCGGGTTTCGCCCTCCGCGAGCGTGTCGCCGACCCGGAGCAGCTCTTCCAGGCTTTTGCCCTCGACATATTCCATGACGATGTAGGCGGTGCCGTTGGCCTGCAGATACCGGAACACGCTGACGATGTTGGGATGGCGGAAGCCGACCAATGTCTGCGCCTCGTCGCGGAAGCGCTTGAGGCCGTACTCGAACTCCTCCACGTCGCCGCTGCTGATCGGGTGGACGCTGGAGCGGTCGTCGCCGCGCACGGCCGCGCGGGGCAGGAATTCCTTGATCGCGACCTTGCGGTCGAGCGTGCGTTCGTGGGCGAGATAGGTAATGCCGAAGCCGCCCGCGCCGAGTACCGATTCGATGGTGAAATCGTCGAGCTGAAAGCCCGCCGGCAATGCGTTCAGTTGGTCTGTCGCCACGGCAAATCCCAGGATGGTCGGAACGCCGGCAGCCTATGCCAGCTCGGAGACAAGGGCAATCGGACGGCGGCGGCGGCTGGTACCGCAGCGATCAAGATTCCGCTTTATTATTTAACAAATACGTTAAGTATGAGATTGTCTTGTTGCAATCCGCAATCGGCGTCAGTTTCAAACGCTGCAACAAGGACAAGCGATGGCGCGATCCCAGCAGCCCGAACAGGTATTGCGCCTGACGCGCATTCTGAACGCGGCGCCCGAAGTGGTTTTCGATGCCTGGACCGATCCGGCAAGTCTGCGCGCCTGGTTTCTGCCGGGCCCCGTCGAGGCCGCGGAGATCGTGTGCGAGCCCCGGGTCGGCGGCACGCTCAAGATCGTACTGCGGGGCGAGCACGGACCGCTCGTGCACGAGGGCTCGTTCGTGGCCGTCGACCGGCCCCGCCTGCTGGCCTTCACCTGGCGCTCGCATGCAACGGGCGGGGCGGAAACGTTGGTGACGATCGAGCTCACGGCGAAAGGCGAGCGCACGACGCTCACCCTCAGCCACGAAAAGCTGCCCGATGGCCAGGCTTTGGCGCTCCATGAAAGCGGCTGGAACAACGTGCTCGATGCCCTGTCGGGGCATATGTCGTCTTGAGCATGCTGCCGCGCGATTTCGTCAGGTGATGTGCGGGCGGCGCTTTGGGGGCTATGATCGCGCCGGCAAGGACCAGCGCGAGGCCGCCGATGCGCCTGTTCCGAAGATATCGTCCGCGCGGGGTAGAGACCCTGACGTTGGAGCGCGAACTGCCGGCGCCGCCGGCGGCGGTGTTCGCGGCCTTCACCGACGCCGACGCGCTGATGCGCTGGCTGCGGCCTTTCGGCGCCGAGCCGGTGGCCGCCGCGGTCGATTTCGAAAGCGGAAACTGGTTCCGTGTGGAACTGGCGACGCGGCGCGGACATTGGGTGATCTCGGGCAAGTATCTGGAGGTGGACCCGCCGCGCCGGCTGCGCTTTTCCTGGGAATCACCGGTTACATACGACCGGCCGACCATCGTGACGCTGGCCATTCTGGGGCTGGGCGCCGATGCGGCTCATAGCCGGTTGGAGCTTGTCCATGAGCGCCTCGCGGGCGCGCTGGCGTGCGAGCGTCACGAGGCCTTCTGGTCCGACGTGCTGGCGCGGCTATCGGCCGATCTGGCGGCGCGTGCCGCCGCGGTGCAAGCCGCACAGGATTGACCGACATCTCGTAGCCGTGGCGGCGCTGCGCCCGATTGTCGACGCGTTGTCGGCGGGTCTATCATGCGGCTGCAAGAATGGAATATGAGGGGAGGTTGGAATGACCGGGGTTCGCTCGATCAAGGCCGCGTTCGCGGCGTTCGCGGTACTGTTGTTCGCCGGCACCGCCGCGGCGCAGACGATCAAGGACTTCGAGGGCCATTATGTCGGCGTGGGGGTGACGCGGGTAAAGCAGTCTGCCGGCCGCGTCGCGGCGCGGGACCGCGATCTCGACGTGGTGATCATCGCGGGGCCCGACGGCGGTTTCTCGCTGAGCTGGAAGACCGTATTTCTGTACCGCTGGACGAAATCGGAAGAGAGCAAGAAGCGCTTGTCCTCGCTGACCTTCAAGCCGACCGGCAAGCCGGGCATCTGGCGCGCGACGCGCTCGGGCGATCCGTTGGCGGGGCGCGCGATGATTTGGGCGCGGCTCGCCGGCAAGGTGCTCTCCGTCTATGTCGTCGCGGCCGATCCCGGCGGTGGTCTGGTAACCGCGATCTATCAGCGCACTCTCACCAAGACCGGCATGCAGCTTCGCTTCTCCAGCCAGCGCGACGGCAAGCAGCTGCGCACGGTGGACGCGGTGCTGCGCCGGGCGAAGGCGGAGAAGAAGTAGGGCCGGCGGGCCGGGGTCTAAAGCTTCGTTGGATTCGGGGCGTCGCCATAGACCTCTTGCGGGTCGAAGACCTTCTCGGTCTCTTCGAAGGTCAGCGTGAGCGCGCCGCCTCCATACGCCTTGCCGAACGGCACCGAGCGGTAAAAGCACGACCGGTAGCCGACATGGCACGAGGCGCCGCCCTGGACATCGACGCGCAGCCAGACCGCGTCCTGGTCGTCATCGATGCGCAGCTCGACCAGCTTCTGGACCAGACCGCTGGTGGCGCCCTTGTGCCACAGGGTCTGGCGGCTGCGGCTCCAGTAATGCGCCTCGCCGGTCTCGATGGTGCGGGCGAGGGCCTGGGCATTCATGTAGCCATGCATCAAGACCTCGCCCGAGGCAGCATCGGTGGTGACCGCCGGGATCAGCCCGTCGGCATCGAATTTGGGCGCCAACTCGGCGCTTTCCTCGACCTGCTCGATGCTGACCCGCTCGGCGAAGACCGGTGCTTGTTTGCTGGACATCTGGGATCGATCCCTGGCTTGCCTGGTTCCCGCCGATATAAAGCGCGAGGGTGCCGCGTTCAAGGCAGGACCCGGCCAATCCGGCCCTCTCCGGGGCCACGGCCGGTGGCTATGGCCTTGAAATCCCGCCAGTTTAGGCGCCCGGGGGCGGTTAACGATTGCGTGTAATTTTTGCTGGAAACTAGGGTGCGAAAACAAGGAGATCCATCGCGTGCCGATCACCCAGCTCAAGACCGCCCTGCCCAAGACCGCTACATTGGCGCTGGCCGCGGTGTGCATCGCCGCCGGGTCCGCTTGGGCGGCCGAGCCGTCCGATGCCTATCTCCGGATCGTCGACGCCAAGGTCGCCTATGCGGCCGAAATCGTCATGTCGAACGGCAAGGTAAGCATCGAGGGCCGGATCGCCCACCGGCCGGGGGTGACCAGAACCCATCTCGGCCGCACCGTCGTCATTCATGACCACAAGCGCAAGCAGTTGCTGCAATTCGTGCCGGGGCAGAAGCACTATCTGCAACTGCCGGCGCTAGGGCAGGCACGAGCCGTCTACCTGCCGCCGGGGCTGAAGCGCGCCGAGCTCCGCGCCGAGACGCTGGGCAGCGAAACGGTTGCGGGCGAGAAAACCCAGAAGATCAAGCTCCGCTTTCCAACCGGCGTGCTGACGGTGTGGCAGACGACGGACGGTATTGTCGTCAAGATGGAAGGCTCCGCGACAGTGCACAAGCGCAAGCAGACCGTGACGATGGCGCTGAAGAACCTGAAGCGGGGTCCCCAGGACCCGGCGCTCTTCCTGTCGCCGCCGGGCTCCACGCCCTTGAATGCGGCGCTGTCGAAGACGGCGCCCAAGAAAAAGTAGGAAAATCCTTTGAGGGCCGGCCGCCACTAAGGCCTCCGGATGGACAGCCCCCATGGACAGCCTAGTCGGCCGCCGCTAGAACGGGCGGGCCATGGCGATCCAGATCCACAACACGCTGACCCGCAAGAAAGAGGTCTTCACGCCTGCCGATCCGGCGTGCGTGACGATGTATGTCTGCGGGCCCACCGTCTACAACTTCGCCCATATCGGCAATGCGCGGCCGGCGGTGGTCTTCGACGTCTTCTGGCGGGTGCTGAAGCGGCGCTTTGGGCAAGTCATCTACGCGCGGAACATCACCGACGTGGAGGACAAGATCAACAAGGCGGCGCTCGAAGAGGGCGTGCCGATCGACGTGATCAACGCGCGCTACACCAAGGCCTATCACGAGGATATGGGCGCGCTGGGCGTGCAGGCGCCCACGATAGAGCCGCGCGTCACCGAGCATATCCCCCAGATCGTCGACATGATCGGCCGGCTGATCGAGGCCGGTAATGCCTACGAGAAGGACGGCCATGTGCTGTTCAACGTGCCGTCTTTCGAGGCTTACGGCACGCTCTCGGGGCGCAACCGCGACGAGATGATCGCCGGCGCCCGGGTCGAGGTGGCGCCATACAAGAAAGATCCCGCCGATTTCGTGCTGTGGAAGCCGTCGGACGAGACCCAGCCGGGCTGGGACAGCCCCTGGGGATTTGGCCGGCCGGGCTGGCATATCGAGTGCTCGGCGATGGCCGAAACCCAGTTCGGCGAGACCATCGACATCCATGGCGGCGGGCTCGATCTTACCTTTCCGCACCACGAGAACGAGCTTGCCCAGAGTACCTGCGTGCATGGCGGGGCGCCCTTCGCGCGCTATTGGATGCATAACGGCTTCGTCAATGTGGATGCGGAGAAGATGTCGAAGTCGCTCGGCAACGTGTTGCTGGTGCGCGACCTGCTGAACGAGGCGCCGGGTGAGGCGATCCGCTTCGCGCTGCTCACGGCGCATTACCGCCAGCCGCTCGACTGGTCGGAGGAGGGGCTGCGCGAGGCCAAGCGCACCCTCGACCGTCTCTACCGGACGCTGCGGGCTTTGGGCGATGTCGAGGCGCAAGGCTCGGATGACGGAGTGCCCGAGGCGTTCGGTGTGGCTCTGGAAGACGATCTCAACACGCCCCAGGCCATCGCCGAGCTGCATGCGCTGTCAACCGAGGCCAACAAGGCCACCGAGCCCGCCGAGCGCAAGCGCCTCAAGGCCGAGTTGCTTTCGGCGGGCGGGCTGCTCGGCATTCTGCAGGCCGATCCCGAGGCCTGGCTGCACGACGCGGCCGACGCGGATGCCATCAACGGCGATGCGATCGAGGGTATGATTGCCGCGCGTGCCGCGGCCCGCTCGGCCAAGGACTTCGCCGAGGCCGACCGCATCCGCGACGAGCTCGCAGCACAGGGCGTGCAGATCGAGGACGGTCCGGGCGGCACGACCTGGCGGCGCGCGGGGTAAGCGCCGAATGCGTATCGGCCGTTCCCCTCACGCTCCCGGCGCTCCGCACGAATTCCCTCTCCCCTTGGGGGAGACGGTTAGGGTGAGGGGGCCTTCGGCGGTGACGAAGCTAACGATCCTGAACGGGCGCATGAGGAGCCAAGCCCCATGAAAGCGGTGCTGTGCACGGACTTCATCGGAACCGAGGGGCTGGAGATCGCCGAGATCGACGCGCCGGTGCCGGAGCCGGAGGAGATCCTGGTGGATGTCCATGCCGCCTCGGTCAGCTTCATGGATTACCTCATGGTCTCCGGCGGCTATCAGATGCGGCCCGAGCTGCCTTACGTGCCGGGCACCGAGAGCGCCGGCGTGGTGGTGGCGGTCGGCGACAAGGTCACGCAGTTCAAGCCCGGCGACCGGGTCGCCTGCTGCGACTGGATCGGCGGCTTTGCCGAGCGCATGACATCGAAGGAATGGAAGGCCGTGAAGCTGCCCGACGGCGTCGAGTTCGCGGCCGCCTCCACCATCCTCCACAACTACACCACCGCTTATTACGCGCTGATCGAGCGCGCCCGGTTGAAAGCTGGCGAGACCTTGCTGGTGACCGGCGCCAGCGGCGGGGTCGGCCTGGCGGTCGTCGATGTCGGGCGCAAGCTGGGCGCGCGGGTGATCGCAGCGGTCGGCGGGGCGGACAAGGCCGCCTTCGTCCGCGACTATGGCGCTGCCGAAACGATCGACTACGCGGCCGAGGATCTGCGTGACCGGGTCAAGGAGCTGACCGATGGGGCGGGGGTCGATGTCTGCTTTGAAAATCTCGGCGGCGCGACATTTCAGACGATGGCGCGGCTGATGAACTGGGGCGGGCGGCTGATGCCGATCGGCTTTGCCAGCGGCGCCATCCCCGACGTGCCGATGAACCTGCCGTTGCTCAAGAACTATTCGATCGTCGGGGTTTTCACCGGCGCCTGGACCGAACGGTTCCGCGAAGAAAGCCGGCGGGCCAACGAGACCATCATGGAATGGCTGCGGGCCGGTGAAATCCGGCCTCATATCGATCGCGAGCTGCCGCTGGAGCGGGTGGCCGAGGCGATGCAGGCGATCGCCGACCGCACGGTACGCGGGCGCATCGTGCTGAAAGTGCGTTGAGAAATATGTGCTGAAAGTGCGTTGAGAAATATGTGCTGATAGCGCCGTGAAAACCGAGGCCCGCTGCCGGGTTCGAAATATCAGCTAATGGTGATGACGAAGACGTAGGACGAGTTCGCGTCGCCGGCGGTAATCCAATTCTCGCCGGGTTCGAGCCCTGCCACGTTGCTGGGGAATTTCCGGCCGATCGACACGCCATTGACCGTCGTGCCGAGCGTGCTCTCAAGGTCGCGCACATAATGCGCGCCGTCTTGGGCGTAGATCAGGAAATGGCGCCGCGACAGGTGGTGCGGCGGCGGCTCCTTCAACGGCAGGTCGGGCTCGACGATCATGTCCTGCTCGTGCTTGTCGGCCATGCGCCCGACCATGAAAGGAAGTCGCACCACAGGGATCGGATCGGCGCCGATCAGGGCGACGAGGCTGGCGGTCGCCGCCTTGATCTCGATTGTGGGGGTCGCCGGTGAGGGCCGCGCTTGGGTGCCGGAGGCCGCGCCGGATGCGGTATCGGGGCTCGATGCTGTTACCGCTGGCGTGCGTGCTTGCGAGCGCTGGGCGATGCCGTCGAATTCGCGCCGCAGCGTTTCGAGGAGCGGATCGTCGACGCCGCGCAGGCGGGCGCCCGCGCGCGTGAGCAGAGCCTCGGTGGCGGCGGGATCGCGGCGGGCGTGGTCCAGAAACTCCTCACGCGAAAGCGTCTCGACCGTAACCGTGGATGCCGCCTGGGCGGTGGCGCCGCGCGGCCGGTGAAGCAAAATGTCGAGCTCGCCGACGAAACCGCCGGGCGCCACCGTTTCGATCAGGACCTGGCTGCGACCGATCCTGCGGACGACCTCCACCGTGCCCTCCACGACCCGGAGCGCCTCGGCGGCGTCATCGCCCTGCTCGAACAGAAACTGGCTGGCCTTGAATGATTTCAACATGAACGCGCGCGGTCATTGCAATCGGAGGAAAGTATTCCACGAGCCGGCGCCGAGGGCCAGCGATGGACGAACCGTGCGAAGACGTAATAGGCGAGCGGTCGCCGGGCAATAGTCCGATGCCGACCAGCACCCCATATAGCGTGTCAACAAGATGTCAATCGCGTCGCCGAGTTCCCGCTTTGCGGCGCAGTGCGGACAGGATGATGAGATGCAACAAACAATCGATATTCCAGCCGGGGTGCCGGAGCGCGTGTCGCATGCCGGGTACCGGGTCGTCATCGAGCCCAGCGCGACCCGGGTCCGCGCGGTATTCAATGGCGAGACGATTGCCGATAGCGACCGGGCGCTGGTCATGCGCGAAACCCGGCTGCGGTGGGTGTATTATTTTCCGCGCGCCGATGTCCGCATGGATCTGCTGACCCGCAAACCCCAGCGGACCCATTGCCCGTTCAAGGGCGATGCATCCTACTGGTCGCTCGCGGTCGGCGACCGGGTCGCGGAGGACGCCGTCTGGAGCTACGAAGACCCATTCGACGAAGCCATGAGCGTGCGCGACTATGTCGCCTTCAACTGGAAGGTCGTCGACAGTTGGTACCAGGGCGAGGACCGGATCACGGAACAGCCGGTTGACGCCGCTTCGGCGAAAGCCAATCCCTATGTCGATTGGCTGGTCGAGGATGCCTGGAAGGCGACCTCGGCTGAAAACCTCGTCCATCGGTTCGCCAACGCGCTCAGCGAGGGCGGGTTCCCATTGTGGCGTCTTAGGCTGCTGGTTCGGACGCTCAACCCCCTGCTCATGGGGCGCGGCTACAGTTGGACGCGCGGCGTCGATGGGGTCGAGGAATGGGAAGCGACTTACGAGGCGGTTCAAGGCGCGCAATTCCAGGACAGTCCGTTTGCCGCGATCCTCAAGGGAGAGGGCGGTATCCGGCGGCGGCTCGAAGGGTCCGATCCGCTGCTCGATTATCCGGTCCTGGAGGACCTCGTGCAGGAGGGCGCGACCGACTACGTCGTGATGCCGCTGCGTTTTTCCGATGGGCAGGTGAACATCATATCGATGGTTTCCGACCGGCCAGGCGGTTTCTCGACCGACGAGCTCGGCCCGCTCTACGAGATCCTGCCCAATCTCGCCCGCCAGCTCGAAGTGCACGCCCAGCGCACCACCTCGACGACGCTGCTGCAGACCTATCTTGGCCGCAACGCGGGCACGCGGGTCATGGATGGCTTGATCAAGCGGGGCGACGGCGAGGATTTGCACGCGGTGGTCTGGTACTCCGATCTGCGCGGATCGACAGGCCTTGCCGAGACGCTGTCGCGCGAGGACTATCTCGACGGCCTCAACGGGTATTTCGACAGCGTCGCCGGCGCCGTGATCGAGCATGGCGGGGAAGTCCTCAAATTCATCGGCGATGCGGTGCTGGCGATCTTCGCCATCGACGATCCCGAAAGCCCCAACCCCGAAGCCTGCGCGCGGGCGCTCGATGCCGTGCGCGATGCCGCGGAACGGATGGCGGTTGTAAACACAGAGCGCGCGGCGCGCGGCCAGCCGGTCCTGCGGTTTGGCACCAGCCTGCACCGGGGCGATCTGACATACGGTAATATCGGCACGATGAAGCGGCTCGATTTCACGGTGATCGGCCCGGCGGTGAACGAGGCCGCGCGCATCGAGGCGCTGTGCAAGACGCTCGACACTCCGGTCCTGATTTCCGAAGCCTTCGCCAAGAGCATCGACGGGCGGCTCGAACCGCTGGGTCTGCACGCCCTGCGCGGGGTGCGCGCCGAGCAGGCAATCTTCACATTGCCGCCGGTCGAGGTCGAGGTGGCGGCCGTCTGAGCGCAACCGGCGACCATGCCATGACCGTGATTTGACTGTGCCGGCCCGGCCGCTGGGGACGCCGCGGGCATGAAGAGTTCAATTTCGCGCTTGTTAATTTTGATATTTTCAATATGTTCAAAATATGAAAACGGACACTGCTATCGAGGCGCTGGGCGCCCTGGCGCACGCAACCCGCCTCAAGGTCTTTCGCCTGCTGGTGCGGAAGGGCCCGCAAGGCCTGCCCGCCGGCGAGATCGCGAGCCGGCTGGGGGTCCACGCGGCGACCATGTCGCATCATCTGGGATTGCTGGAGCGGGCCGGTCTTTTGCGGTCCTGGCGGGTGGCGCGGCAGGTCTTCTACGCTGCCGACTTCAAGGGCATGCGCGGGCTGATCGCCTATCTGGCCGAGGATTGCTGTGCGGGGTTGCCCGAATTTGCGGCCCCCGCGCCGGCGAAGGGCGAACTCAAGGTTAAGCTGAAAGAGGAGATCGAGGCATGAAACGCCTGCACGTCCACATCCATGTGAAGGACCTTGAGGACTCGATCGCGTTCTACGGCGCGCTGTTCGGCGAGACGCCGACGGTCGAGAAGCCCGATTACGCCAAGTGGCTGCTCGACGATCCGGCGGTCAATTTCGCGATCTCGGCGCGGGGCGGCGATGCCGGGATCAGCCATCTGGGCTTCCAGCTCGACGACGCGGCCGAACTCGGTGCGCTCACCGGGCGGCTGCGCGCCGCCGGCCGTGGCACGCTCAATCAGGAGGACGCCAAATGCTGTTATGCCCGCTCCGACAAGGCCTGGGTGTCCGACCCGCAAGGCGTGGCCTGGGAAAACTTCGTCAGCCACGGCGCCATCGAGACCTTCGGCGACGACTTGGAACCCGATCAGGCAGGTGCCGGGGTCTCCACCGAACGCTAAGCCGACGTTTAGCTTGCGTTGAGCGCGCAGTGGGCGGCCGGTCATACGAGGCCGCGGCGGCTGGGTCGGCCTTTCTGCTCGAGCCGCTGGCGGCCCAAAGTTAACCCTCAGTTAAGCTTGTCGTGGATTGTCGCGGCGTTTTTGCCGTACAATTGACCAAGTTGCCGAACAATCGGCGTGGCTGGGCTGCCGCAACTCCGGTGAACCAACCGGAAAGCTGTCAACTGCGGTGCCTTGGGTGGTCATGTAAATTCGGCCAAACGCGATCATGTGAGGCAGGGGTGGCGCAGCCAGAGCGCAAACACGCATTGCCGCGAGGCACGGTGCTTCGGGACAGCTATCGCATCGAGAGCATCCTGGGCGCGGGCGGTTTCGCGCTGACGTATCTGGGCAGCCATACCGGGCTCGACCAGAAGGTCGCGATCAAGGAATACATGCCCGACCAGTTCGCCGTGCGCGAGGCCGATCGCGCGACCGTGCGGCCCCGCGCCGATGCCGGCGACGACTACAAGCACGGGCTCAGGCGTTTCGCCGAAGAGGCGCGCACGCTAGCCAAATTCAGGCATCCGGGCATCGTGCCGGTGACCGATATCTTCGAGGAGAACGGCACCGCCTATATGGTGATGGAGTATGTCGAGGGTGAAAGCCTGCACCAGCATCTGGGCCGTGTCGGCACGCTCGACGAGCCGGGCTTCCGCGCCATCTTCGATCCGATCCTGGCCGCCTTGGCCGAGGTCCATGCCAACGGCATCCTGCACCGCGACATCAAGCCGGCGAATATCTATGTCCGCGCCGACGGCAGCCCGGTGCTGCTCGATTTCGGCAATTCGCGCGAGGCGCTGGGCACCAAGGCCCAGAGCCTGACCGTGGCGCTGACCCCCGGTTATGCGCCGACCGAACAATACTCCTCGCGCGGCAAGCAGGGACCCTGGACCGATATCTACTCGTTGGGCGCCACCATGTATGCCTCGATCACGGGCATGGACCCGCCCGAGGCGCCGGACCGCGCGCTCGACGACGACTATGTGCCGGCAGGCAAGATCGACAAGCGGATCAAAAACGAGTACGCGGCGACGCTGCTCGCGGCGATCGACCACGCACTCGCCGTCCGCCCCGACGAGCGACCGCAGGACATTGCCGATTTTCGTTTGCTTGTCGACGGACGGATCGAGATCGAGGCCAGCCCTAGTCCGCCCAACACGATCCTGCCCGGCGCGGGTCACGCGCGAAACGGTGGCGGCGCGATTGCCATACCACCGAAGCGTCAAAGGACAGCGTCCCGCACTGCGCCACGGTGGCGCCCGCTTGCGATCGCCGCCTCGGTGGTAGTCGTGCTGTTGGGCGGCGGCGCCTTCGGCTGGATGAAGTATCAGGAAGCCGAGGAAAATCGCCGGGCCACCGCGGCGGAAAAGGCCCGGCTGGTGATAGAAAAGGCGCATGCCGAGGCAACGCGCCGGCGGGAATCGGCGCGTTTCGGGCGCGCTGCGGTCGAAGCAGAAGAGCGGGCGGTTGCCGCCGAACGACGCGCCGCCTGGATACGCCGGGCGCGCGAGCAGCGCCGCGCGGATGATGCGCGCCGCGCCGAGCAGCAAGGCCAGAACAAGACCGGCCGGTCCGGCGAGGGCGGCCTGATCGGCGGCGTGAAGAGTTTCTTTGAACGGATCCTGCCGGGCGCCGGTCGCTAGAGCAGATTCAATTTACTCCGGTTCGTAGCCAGCTGCGGTGAAATAGTTTTGACATTGGGAGGGTGTGAATTTGTCGAGGGATTGCGCGATGACGTCCCACAGATCGTCGACGGTTCGCGCGGCGGCTTTTCTGAGGATCGCCTTGAGCTTGGAGAAGGCCATCTCGATGGGGTTGAAGTCGGGCGAATAGGGCGGGAGATAGAGCAGGGTTGCCCCGGCCGTCTCGATGGCGTGCCGCACGCCGGTGACCTTGTGGGCAGGCAAATTATCCATGACGACGATGTCGCCGGGCGCCAACTCGGGCACCAATACGTGGGTCACATAGGCGCGGAAAGCATCACCATCCATCGGCCCGTCGAGCAGCATGGTGGCGCTCAGGCCTCGCAGGCGCAGGCCGGCGGTGAAGGTGGTGGTCTTCCAATGGCCGTGGGGAACCGCCGCCCGGCAGCGCTCGCCGCGCTTGGCTCGGCCCCGCAGGCGGGCCATCTTGGTCGAGGCCCCGGTTTCGTCGATGAAGATGAGCTTCTTGGGATTGAGCTCGGGCTGGGCCTCGAACCAGGCTTGGCGACGGGCGACGACGTCAGGCCGCTCTTGCTCGGCGGCGTGCGCGGTTTTTTTTGAAGCTGATGCCGCGCCGGTCGAAGAAATACCACACCGTCGCCGGACAGGCCGATACCGCTTGCGTCTCGGCCAGGCGCCCGGCGATCTCCGCAAGGCTGATGTCCGGCCGCTCCCTTACCAGCGCCAAAATGAAAGCTTCATGGGCATCCAGCTTCGATCCGCCCGGCTGCCCCTGCTTGCGCGCCGAAACCTCACCCGTCTCGCGATAGCGCCGATACCAAGTCACCGCAGTCGAAACCCCGATGCCAAAACGAGCCGCCGCCTGGCGCGCCGAAAGCCCGCTTGAAATCGCCTCAATCACTCGAACTCGAAGATCTGTACTGAAGCTCCGCGTCATCAAAACCTCCTCTCTCAACCACAGAGAAGCGAATCACAGATCAGCACGCAGGGGAATCCTCAAAATGATTCCACGTTCCTTGAAACCGCTCTAGACCGCCGGCTACAGCCGCCCAAGACCAAGATCGTCTCAGACCGCTGCGATCTGAGACGTGAATCTTGATCTATCACATAGGTTTAGAGCGCGATTCACGCGTCACACCAGATTACGGTGACGCGATCGTGCTCTTTAGCGGCTTCTCGAAAAACAGGCTGGCTTCGATCTGCCGCGGGGTCATGTCGGCATACGCGCCGAATGCCGCGCAGGCCCGAAACCCCATGCGCTGATAAAACGCGATGGCCTCGCGCTGGTGGATGCCTGTCTCAAGGCGCAGCACCGGTAGGCCGGCTTCACGGGCCCCGGCCTCGATCCGGGCGAGCAGCGCCTTGGCGACGCCGCGACCGCGCGCGGCCTCAGCGGTGTACATGCGCTTGACCTCGGCAAAGCCGTCGAGCAGCGCCACGCCGCCGCAGCCGACCGCGGGCCCGCACGGCGTGCGATGGAGAAGTGGAGGTTTGGTTGGAACAGCGCTTCGGCGTCGAGGCCATGTTGCTGTTCGTCGGCGTAGAAGGCGGCAAGATTGCGGTCGAGGGCCTCAAGCAGCACCGCTGCCTCGGGCGTCAGCACATCCAGCCGTTCGACCGCGATCAGCTGCCGCTGCTGCATTTAAGTCCGACGATCCTGGTTCGCCGGTTGCCGGTGGCCACGCTCAACATCCAGGCGCCACGATGGCGGGCGGTGCGCACGGTGATGCCCTGCTTGCGATTGCGAAAGGTGGCGGGGATGCATCCATATCCCCCTTTGGGCGCGATCTGGCGCAGCCTTCGGAACCGGCCGCCGGCGCGGATGTGGCCGCCATCGTCATTGATGAAGAGATATTGGGCGCGGCCTTTGTGGAACCACGCCGCGGCACCTGAGCGGATACGTTTGTAGTCGGCCGGGCTCAGGGGCGAGACGCGTATTGCCGGCCTCTTCTTAGTTTGCGCGAATGCGTCCGGCGGAATTCCGGTTGCGGCCATTGCCAGTGCCAGCGCGCCGAGAAGGCTGGCTCGAAGCAGCGTGTTGCCGATCCACATATTTTGCCGTCTCCATCCGTTTGCCGCCGGGTCTCGATCGAAACGGGTGCGGTCCGGCGGCATCAGGTCACTCCGGCAGCCCGGCCTTGCGCAGTCCCTCCAGGAACCGCTCCTGGTCGCCGGGCCGCTTGAAGGGCCGGATCAGCCGCGGGTCGTTCAACGTCAGGCCCGGCAAGTGCCGCTGATACTCGTCGAGCGCGGCCTTCGCCTCGTCAATCCGGCCGGCATGGCCGCAGGCGGAGGCGAGGATCACATAGGTGTCAACGAAGCTCCGGCTCTCGGCGAGGGCCTTATTTGCGTATGCGATCGCCTCGTCGTAGCGCTCCGTGATCAACGCCGCCCAGGCCGGCGCCGCGTGCCAGATGACCAGCAGAGGGTCGTGAGGACTGAGCCGGATCGCCGTCTCCATGCAGGGAATGGCCGCCTCCAGGTCGGCCGCAAAGGAATGCACCGCACCGAGATAGCCGTGCGCCCAGGCGAGGTTGGGATTGAGGTGGACGGCCCGCTCCAACCGGCGCAGCGCCTCGTCGTGCCGGCTGGCGAAAAGCTCGGCGATGGCGAGTGCGACATGGGCGGAGGCATCGCGGTCGTCGATCGCGACCGCCTTTCGCGCCAATTGGTCCATGCGCGCCATCGATTCGGGGGGTGAATCGCTCCAGCCCCAGACCCCTTCCAAATGCTGGATGAATGCAAGATCGCTGAGCGCGGTGACGTTGCCGGGGTCGAGCGCGATCGCCTGGGTCAGCAGGCGCCCGGCCTCGGCGACGCTTTCCTGCGTGAACTGCACGGTATGGGCGTGGGCGCGCATTACACAGTCCCAGGCGCCGAGTTGGCCGGCATCCTTGCGTTGGGCGCGCTGGACCTCCGCCGAGACGATGCCGGGGGCGATCGCGCCGACGATGCTTTGGGTAATCTCGTCCTGCACCGCGAAGATGTCTTCAAGACCGCGATCGTAGCGCTCCGCCCAGATATGCGCGCCGGTCGGCGCGTCGATCAGCTGGCCGGTGATGCGCACGCGCGCGCCGGCCTTGCGCACGCTGCCCTCCAGGACGTAGCGCACGCCGAGTTCCTGGGCGACCCGCTTGATGTCGACGGCGCTGCCCTTGTAGGTGAAGCTCGAATTGCGGGCGATGACGATGAACTCGCGGAACTTCGACAGCGCGGTAATGATGTCCTCGGCGATGCCGTCGGCGAAATACTCCTGTTCGGGGTCACCGCTCATATTCTCAAAGGCCAGGACGGCGATGGTCGGCTTGTCGGCAAGCATGGGGCCCTTCGTGCCGGCTTTTGAGGCGGCCGGATCCTCCAGGAGCACGCTGAACATCCGCACCGGGCGGGCGATGTTCTTGACCGTGTGCTCACCCAAATCCTCAAGCGGCAGGTCGAGCTTGTCGCGGATCTGATCGCGCGCCGCGCGCGAGATCAGCACGCCGCCGGGCTCGGCCATCGCTTCCAGCCGCGCTGCGATGTTGACGCCGTCGCCCAGGATGTCGTCGCCGTCGATCACGATGTCGCCCAGATTGATGCCGACGCGGTAGCATATGCGCTTATCCTCGGGCACGTCGCATTCGCGTTCGGCCATCTCTCGCTGAACCTCGACCGCGCAACGCACCGCGTCGACGACGGAGGCGAACTCGACCAGCATACCGTCCCCCATCAGCTTGACGATGCGCCCGCCGTGTTCGGCGATCTTGGGGTCGATGAGCTCGCGGCGATGGGTCTTCTGGCGCGCGATCGTGCCTTCCTCGTCCGCCGACATGAGGCGCGAATAGCCCACCATGTCGGCCGCGAAGATCGCCGCAAGTCTGCGCGTGACCGCGTCCCTGGTCACCTGGTCATTCCCCCACGCCCCGGAATATCGGCATATGATAGCTTGGAAGCGGGGCCCGCACCAATGGCATTGCTGGCAGCGGGCCGGCGCCAATTCTACATGAAAAGAGAACGCGCTGCCCCGGTTGTCTCCGATACCGGATCAGGGCCGGAAGCGGGCAGTCAGGACGCCCGCCGCACCCAAATCCGGTGAACTGCCGGTTCAGACCGTCATTGCCCGCGCGGTCTTCAGCACCAGCGCCCAGGCCGCCTCGACATGGCGGCGTTCGGTCGCGGTCTGGCCGACCGACCAACGGATGACGTAAGCACCGTCGACCCGGTTCTGGGTGAAGTAAACCTTGCCGGTGTCGTTGAGCGCCTCAAAGAAACGCTCATTGAGGGCGTCGAGTTCCTCGCCCTCGTCCATCTCGTCGGGGCGATAGCGGAAGGAGAAGAGCGCCAGGCTGGCCGGGGTGACGAGCTCGAAATCGGGCTCGGCCTCGATGCGTTCCGCGATCTCCTGGGCGAGCTTGATATGCGCGCGGATCAGCGTGCGCAGACCCTCCGCGCCATAGCTCCGCAGCACGAACCACAGCTTGAGCGCGCGGAAGCGGCGGCCCAGCGGCACGCCCCAGTCGCGGTAGTTGTTGACGCGCGCGCCCTCGCGGGTCTTCAGGAATTCCGGCAGGATCTCGAAGCTGCGGACCAGGTATTCGGGCTCGCGGATGAAGAAGACCGAGCAGTCGAAATTGGTGAACAGCCATTTGTGCGGGTTGAAGACGAAGCTGTCGGCAAGCTCGATGCCGTCGATCATGGCGCGGGTCTCGGGCAGGATGAGCGCGCTGCCGGCCCAGGCGGCGTCGACATGGAGCCAGAGCTTTTCGGCTTTGCAGATCTCGCCGATGGGTTTGAGCGGATCCATGGCGCCGGTGCCGGTGCTGCCCAGCGTGGCGACGACGCAGAACGGGCGCAGGCCCGCCTGCCGGTCGGCCCGGATCATCTGGGCGAGCAGCTCGGGGTTCATGCCGCGGCCCGGGTTCAGCGGAACCTTGCGCACGTAGTCGCGGCCGATGCCGGCGATCTTGGCGCCCTTCTCGGTGGCCGAATGGGTCTCGGCCGAACAATAGAGCGTGAGCGGGGCGCCGCCGCTGAGGCCCTTCTGGTTGACCGTGAAGTCGGTCGCCCATTCGCGCGCGGTGACGATGGCGGCCAGGATACCGGTCGAAGCCGTGTCCTGGATGCAGCCCGTGAAATCGCGCGGCAGGCCGAGCAGATCGCGCAGCCATTCCATGATGCGGTCTTCGAGCTCGGTCGCCGCGGGCGAGGTCTGCCAGCTCATGCACTGGGCGCCGAGGCTGGCGGTCAGCATCTCCGCGAGCAGCGAGGGCGGGCTGCCATTGGCGGGGAAATAGGCAAAGAATGAAGGATGCTGCCAGTGCGTCATGCCGGGCAGGATGATGTCCTGGAAGTCCTTGAAGATCGCCTCGATCGGCTCGCTGGTTTCCGGCGCCGCGGCAGGAAGCTGCGCTGCGATCTCGCCCGGCTGAACTTGCGCGCGCACGGGGTAGTCCTCGACGCCCTCGTAATAGTCGGCCATCCAGTCGACGAAGGCGTGGGCGTGGCGGCGGAACTCGTCGGGGCTTAGGCCGGGTCCAGCCGGGGCATCGGCTTTGTCCTTGGGCGAACGGTCGTCCGGCACGCGGGCCAACCCTCAGGACACGGTGATGACGAAGCGGTAGGGCGAGTCCGCGCCGCCGGCCACGACCTCGTTCGCGCCAGGCTCCAGCAGCGCCACGTCGAGCGGGAAGTCGCGGCCGATGCTGCGGCCGTTGACCGATGTGCCGAGCTTGCTGGAGAGATCGCGCACGACGGGTCGCCCGTATTCCTCGATCAGGATGAATTGCGCGCGCGAGAGCCGCTGGGGCTCGGGGTCGTCGAGCGCGAGGTCGAGCGGTACCCCCGCACCGCCCTCGCCCTGCGCCGGCCAACGGCCGACGATGTAGGGCAGATCCTCCACGCGTCTGGGCTCCTTGCCGATCTGAGCTTCGGTGACCGCGCTGCCGGCGGCGATCACCAAGCTGAGCGGCTCGGCCGCCTCGTCCTCTGCCAGCGGTTGGCCGAGCGCGGTTGCCGCGAGCTCACGGTCACCGCGCACCGCGCCGATAAGGCGGTCGGAGACGTCGCGCAGCCGCGCGCTCATGCGCCGGATCAACATGCCGGCGGTCAGCGGATCGTTGCTGACGCGGTCGAAGAAGCTGTCGGCCGGCAGAACCTCGACCTGGATGTCGGTCGCCGCCCGCGCGCTGGCGCTGCGCGGCTGGCCCTCGATCACACCCATCTCGCCGAGATATTCACCGGCGTTCACCGTGCCGAGCACGATGGTCTCCTCGCCGAGCGCGCGCACGATGTCTACCGTGCCGCTGACGAGGCGCAGCACATGGCCGCTCGGATCGCCTTCGGCGAACAGCAGGTCGCCCGCCTTGTAGTCCTTCAGCATATCGCCCCCCGGCCATACGTCTTTGCGCAACTATTCCATAGGCACGCGTGGATGGCCAGCGGTTGGGCCGGTCTTCCGGCCGGTCTCCCAGCCAGTCTCAAAGCCAGTCGCGCAGCATCGCCACCAGCGGTGCATCGGCGGGGGGCATCGGGTAGTCGGCCAACTTGCCGGGCTGCACCCATTTCAGCGCCTGGCCTTCGAGCGCCTGGGGCATGCCCTCCCAGACGCGGCAGAGATAGAGCGGCATGAGGAGATGGAAGTCCTCGTAGGCGTGGCTGGCGAAGGTGAAGGGGCCTAGGCAGCTTGCCGTCACATTGATGCCGAGCTCTTCCTTGAGCTCGCGGATCAGGCAGGCTTCGGGGGTCTCGCCCGGATCGACCTTGCCGCCGGGGAATTCCCACAAGCCCGCCATCGGCTTACCCTCCGGGCGCCGGGCGAGGAGGACGCGCCCGTCGGCGTCGATGAGCGCGACGGCGGCGACGAGGAGGACGGGACGGAGGGTATCGCTGGTCATGGGGGTGTTGAACCACAGAGACACAGAGGCACAGAGATAAGATCGGAGGATTGGGCTTCGCGGCTCACCCCGTCGTCATTCCCGCGAGAGCGGGAATCCATCGATCAAACCCACCGAACCCTCCGGCAACCCTGGATCCCCGCTTTCGCGGGGATGACGACCGAATATTGCGGAAGCGCAAGAAGCCTCCGTGTCTCTGTGTCTCTGTGTCTCTGTGGTGATCCTTCAGCTCCGGTAGTCGGCATTTATCGCGATGTAGCCGTGGGTGAGATCGCAGGTCCAGACGGTCGCCGCCCCCGCGCCGACGCCGACATCAACCGCAATGTCGATCGCCTCGCCCTTCATGTGCTGGGCGATCGGGCTTTCGTCGTAGCCGGGCACGCGCGAGCCGGCATGCGCGACGGCGTGGCCGCCGATGGAAATCGCGATCTTCTCGCGGTCGGCCGGCTCGCCCGCTTTGCCGACCGCCATGACGATGCGGCCCCAATTGGCGTCCTCGCCGGCGATCGCGGTCTTGACCAGCGGCGAGTTGGCGATCGCCAGCGCGATCGTCTTGGCCGAGGCGTCGGAGGCGGCCCCCGTGACGGCGACGGTGACGAACTTGGTGGCGCCCTCACCGTCGCGCACGATCTGCTGGGCAAGGTCAACCGTCACCTGATCGAGCGCCGCACGGAAGCCCGCGAGCCGGGTATCGCCAGCGTCGCTCACCGGCGCATGGCCTGCCTGGCCGGTGGCGCAGAGCAGGGCCATGTCGCTGGTCGAGGTGTCGCCGTCGACGGTGATGGCGTTGAACGAGCGCTCGTTGGCGGCGTTGAGCAGCGCCTGCAGCGCGGGCGCCTCGATGGCGGCATCGGTGAAAATAAAGGCGAGCATGGTCGCCATGTTGGGGTGGATCATGCCCGAACCCTTGGCGATGCCGTTGATGGTGACGGCGGCGCCGTCGATCTCCGCGCTTGCGGTGGCGAGCTTGGCGAAGGTGTCGGTGGTCAGGATCGCATCCGCCGCGCCTGCCCAGTTATCCGCACCCAGCCCGTCATGCAGCGCATCGAGCGCCGCCTCGATCTTTTCGACCGGCAGCGGCTCGCCGATGACGCCGGTGGAGGCAACGAAGACGTCGCTCTCGGCGCAGCCCGTGCGCTCGGCCACGCCCGCGGCGGTGCGCTTGACTGCCGCCATGCCGGCGGCGCCGTTAAAGGCGTTTGCGTTGCCCGAATTGACGATGACGGCGCGGGCATTGGGGGTGCGCAGCGCCTCGCGGCACCAGTCGATCGGCGCGGCGGCGGTCGACGATTTCGTCAACACGCCAGCCACCGTGGTGCCTTCGACCAGCGCGATCAGGCAAAGGTCGATCCGTTGGCGGTATCGGATGCCGGCCGCGATCGCGGCAAGGCGAACCCCGGCGAGGGGGCCGAGTTCGGGTGGATGTTGGGGGGCGAGGGGCGATTTTTCGGGCATGGCGTCGGGATTAGCAATGGGTTGAGGGGCTGGCGCTCGCGCAAAAAGCAATCGCCGGCCGTGGTGCAGCCGGCGAGTACTCTTAGCAGCTTGGGCAGCTCGGCGCCCGCGATTGTAGCGAACGGCTAAAGCTTGGCTAACGGGCTGCCCCGCCGCCTCGCCTGAGCCCCGGCCCAACATCTATCGCGCCCTTGGCGCCTGGAGCCGGCATCGGCGAGCCGTCGGCATTGTAGCGCCGGATCTTGGCCAGCTTCTGCAGGCGCTTCACCTCGGTCTGAAAGACCTCGCGCGCCATGGTCCGAGAAAGCTGGTTGCTCACCGAGGCCAGCGACGGCGGCGCTTTCTTACGCGTGCCTTCGACTTTGATGACGTGCCAGCCGAATTGGGTGCGCACCGGCTTCTGGGTGTACTGGCCCTTCTTGAGTTCGAAGACGACCTTGTCGAATTCGGGCACCATTTCCCCCTTGGCGAACCAACCGAGATCGCCGCCCTGGACCTTGGAGGGTCCGGTCGACTTCTCGCGCGCCAGCTTGGCGAAGTCGGCGCCCTTTTTGAGCGCGGCCACGACCTTGTTTGCTTCATCCTCGGTCTTGACAAGAATGTGGCGGGCGCGGACTTCCTTGCCGGTCTTCTGTGTCTTGAGATAGGCTTCGTAGCGCTTTTTTACCGCCTCTGTCGTGATCGTGCTGCGGATCTTCTTGCTCATATAGACGCTCTGGATCAGGCGATCCTCGATCAGCACCATCTGGCTCTTGATCTGGGGATCGTTGTGCAGGTTGTTCTTGCGGCCCGCATTGGCGAGCAGTTTCTGCTGGATGACCTGCTCCAGAAGCGGCCGGTAGATGCGCGCCATCGGCACATTCGCCATCCGCGGATCGAGCTGTGCCCGCGCCGCCAGGAGATGCGAAAGGCGGATCACGGCACCGTCGACCCGCCCCACGACGGGGTCGGGTTTGGCCTTGTTGTTCTTCTTTGTGACGGCCGCGGCTTTCTTCTTGCTTTGCGCCACGGCGCCGCCCAGGGGGGCGGCCAGCAGCAGGGCCGACAGGGCCAGGCTCAGCGGCGCACGGATTTGAAACTTCGTCATGGAGGACATCCTCGATGGGAGAATAGGGCTGGCCGGCGGAGTATCGCCCAAATGTGGCGATGGCACGGCCGTAATCGGTTCCGATATCGGCCTCGCATATGCCATATCGGCCATCTCGCGGCAAGGAAACCCGGTTGGCGCGGTTAATCGTACACGAAGTGTTGAAGGCCGGGGCATTGAAGGCCGGGGCGAACAGGATGCCGGACACGGCCGGCGATCAGCACTGTCGTTGACAGCCACGCACCATCCCCCTATTTCAGAGAGGTTCCGCGGTTCCCGACCACCCGTATTTATTTCGAGGATTTCCGCATGATAAGCGGCCTTGCCCGTAGCTTTTTCGGGAGCGCCAATGAGCGCTACGTCAAACGGCTTCAGCCCCTCGTCGACGCGATCAACGAGATCGAGCCGGAGATCGAGAAACTCTCCGATGAGGATCTGCGCGCGCGGACGGACTGGCTGAAGGGCCGGCTGAAGGAGGGCGAGAGCCTCGACGACCTGCTGTGCGACGCATTCGCGACGGTGCGCGAGGCGGCCAAGCGCACCCTGCATCAGCGGCATTTCGACGTCCAGCTGATGGGCGGTATCGTCCTGCATCGCGGCATGATCGCCGAGATGGCCACCGGCGAGGGCAAGACGCTGGTCGCCACGCTGCCGGTTTACCTCAACGCGCTGGCCGGCAACGGCGTTCATGTCGTCACAGTCAACGACTACCTGGCGACCCGCGACGCCGAGTGGATGGGCGAGATCTATAAGTTTCTGGGGCTTAAGGTCGGCTGCATCGTCAACGACCTCGACGACGAGGAACGCAAGGCCGCCTACCAGGCCGACGTCACCTACGGCACCAACAACGAATTCGGCTTCGACTATCTGCGCGACAATATGAAGTTCACGCTGGAGGAGATGGTCCAGCGCGACTTCAACTATGCGATCGTCGACGAGGTGGATTCGATCCTGATCGACGAGGCGCGCACGCCGCTGATCATCTCCGGCCCCGCCGAGGACAGCTCGGAGATGTATCACAAGGTCGACAAGCTGATCCCCATGCTCTCGCCCGAGCACTACGAGAAGGACGAAAAGCAGCGCACGGTCACGCTGTCGGAGGTGGGGGTGGAAAAGGCCGAGGAGCTGCTCGCCGACACCGATATGATGCAGGAAGGCGGGCTGTTCGACATCTCAAATATCGGCGTCCTGCACCACGTCAACCAGGCGCTGCGCGCCCATGTGCTCTACGCGCTCGACACCGACTACATCGTCAAGGACGGCAAGGTGATCATCATCGACGAGTTCACCGGCCGCATGATGGAGGGCCGGCGCTATTCCGAAGGGCTGCACCAGGCGCTGGAGGCCAAGGAGAAGGTCGATGTCGAGATGGAGAACCAGACGCTCGCCTCGATCACCTTCCAGAACTACTTCCGGCTCTACTCAAAGCTCTCCGGCATGACCGGCACGGCGATGACCGAGGCGTCCGAGTTCCACGAAATCTACAAACTGGAAGTCACCGAGGTCCCGACCAACCTGCCATGCGTGCGCGAGGACCATCACGACGAGGTCTATCGCACCGCCGAAGAGAAGTACGAGGCGGTGATTGAGCAGATCGTCGAATGCCATGCGCGCAACCAGCCGGTGCTGGTCGGCACGGTGTCGATCGAGAAGTCCGAGCGTCTGGCGGCGCTGCTCGAGAAGCGCAAGATCAAGCACAATGTGCTGAATGCCCGCTTCCACGAGCAGGAGGCCGAGATCATCTCCCAGGCCGGCAAGCCGGGCGGCGTGACGATCGCCACCAACATGGCCGGCCGCGGCACCGACATCCAGCTCGGCGGCAACGCCGACATGCTGATCAAGCAGGAAGCCGCCAGGCTCAAGGACGAGAGCACGTTGCAGAAAAGGTTGGACGCGATCCAGGTCGAGGTCGATGCCGGCAAGAAGGTCGCGCTGGCGGCCGGCGGGCTGTTCGTCATCGCCACCGAGCGGCACGAATCGCGCCGCATAGACAACCAGTTGCGCGGCCGTTCCGGCCGTCAGGGCGATCCCGGCGCCTCGAAATTCTATCTCTCGCTCGAAGACGACCTGATGCGCATCTTCGGCTCCGATCGCATGGACGGGATGCTGAAGCGGCTCGGCCTCAAGGAAGGCGAGGCGATCATCCATCCCTGGATCAACAGGGCGCTCCTGAAGGCGCAGGAAAAGGTCGAGGCGCGCAACTTCGAGATCCGCAAGAACCTGCTGCGCTTCGACGACGTGATGAACGACCAGCGCAAGGTGATCTACGAGCAGCGCCGCGATCTGATGGAAATCGAGGACGTTTCCGAAACGGTCGCGGCGATGCGGCACGAAACTATCGAGGACATGGTCAGACGGGCCATTCCGGAGACCGCCTATGCCGAGCAATGGGACACCGAGGCGCTGCAGGGCGAGGTGCACCGCACGCTCAATCTCGAACTGCCGGTCGTCGAATGGGCCAGGGAAGAGGGCATCGCCGATCAGGAAATCCGCGAGCGGCTGATCAAGGCGGCCGACGAGGCGTTCGCGCGCAAGGTCGCGCAATACTCGCCGGAAATCATGCGGATGGCGGAAAAAAGCCTGCTGCTGCAGCTGCTCGACCAGATCTGGAAGGATCACCTGCTGTCGCTCGACCATCTGCGCCAGGGCATCAACCTGCGCGCCTATGCGCAGAAGGACCCGCTGAACGAATACAAGCGCGAGGCCTTCGATCTTTTCTCCGAGATGCTGGTGCGGCTGCGCGAACAGGTGACCGGAGTGATGAGCCATCTGGAGATACAGGCCGACGACGAAGCCGACCTTATGCCGATGCGCGGGCCGATGCAGATGCACGAGACCCGCGTCGACCCGGCGCTGGAGATGGCGGGGATGAGCGATCTGTTGCTCGACGAGCCGCCGGAGGGGGCGTTTCGCCAGATGCCGGTGCGCACCGCCGCCGCCGCCGCGGTGATCGACCCTGACGATCCGTTCACTTGGGGCAAGGTGCCGCGCAACGCACAGTGTCCTTGTGGGTCGGGCAACAAGTACAAGCACTGCCACGGCAAGGCGGCTTAGCGGCCTTATTCGTAATCACAATAGCAAACGTCATGAATTATCGCATGACGGAGGTCAGTGCGTATTGACTTGGAATGAAATTTTGAGAATTGTCATTTGGCGGCAACTCTAACGAGAGAGTTGGTCAGATAAAATGCACGATATACGGCAGAGAAGGCAATGAGCTTATCGGAATACATCAAAGAGCACGAACTTGCCACTCCAGTTCTTCCAGTATTTCACGCAACAAGTTCGATAAAATTCGAAGATATTTTAAAAGAAAATAGAATTAGACCAAGTAATTGTGAGAATTTTGGAGAAAAAATACTTTATCTTTTTTACGGACGTCCAGCATATAGGGTGTGAATGGACGATAATGTGAGATTCACTGTTCCTTATCAGCCTATTGTACTGATGATAAGTTCCGACAAACTGATGGAGATCAAGCGCATATTTCCATTCGATAGCGGTGCATTCAAGGCCGGATTGCTCGCGGAGTTCGTCCATCGAGATATGACGATTGATAAATTCGAGGTCGAGCCAAAAATAGAAATGTGCGCTCGCGCAGTTTCAGCATTCTTTGAAACAAACGAACAATATTATGAAGGGAGCCCCAGTGCGGCAGGAAAAACGAGGGGCTTGAGCTTTGAGATAGAGAGTTTTGCAGAGATGATCACGGGCTTCTTTAAATCTGGCGCAGACGATCGAAAATGTAGCTTTGAAATACAACATAAGTTGCGAATCAAACTGTCGGATCGGCTAATGGCAGTAGCACTGCCGCGACGAGAGTTGGCACGATCGTATGTAAAAGAATTTCTTCAAAAGCATCAGAATATTGATGTGTTAACCTATCCAAGTACAAGTACATCATCAATGGTGACTTGTTACGAAAGAATTTTGCAAACGTTCTGGATATATTTAAGTAACAAAGGATATTTTCTGAAGGAGTGAAATATGAATAGTAGAAGGCAGAGACGGCAATTGGGATTATATCGGCCAAA
>Ga0307378_10000483_pt1 | contig 70852 bp, 65 predicted proteins | sample UN1MG_FD_202238 | JGI IMG/M metagenome (GOLD analysis project Ga0307378, IMG submission 202238) | Soil microbial communities from Risofladan, Vaasa, Finland - UN-1 | ecosystem: Environmental > Terrestrial > Soil > Coastal area > Acid sulfate soil | place: Finland: Risofladan, Vaasa | collected... | reverse complement strand
GCTCCCGCCGAAACGCCGCCCGAGGAAATAACGCCCGAGGAGGCTCCCGCTGAAACGCCGCCTGAAGAGGCGTCCGGCGAAGAGGGCGGAGCGGCCGAGGGCGCTGAAGAAAGCGGCGCCGGCGAAGCCGTCGAGGAGGAGCTGCCGGAGCCGGGGGCCGAGAGCGGCGAGGAATTCGAGGAATAAAAACCCTTGCAAGCCGCCCCGCCGGTTAAAAGATATCGGCGCGCGGCCGGTCTAAACCAGGGTGATATATATGAATGCTAATAAGTACAGCGGCGCGTTGGCGGCGGCCGCGATTTGTATTTTTGCCGCGGTCGGCTGCAAGCCCAAAGAAATAGTCATCACCCGCGAGGACTCCATAGCCAAGGAAGACGTGGCTATCGAGGAACTCCAGGAGAAGATCGCCGAGCGCCAGCAGGAGCTCGACGAGCTGGAGTCCGAGCGGATGGGCAAAACCGGTAAGCTCGCCACCGAGGAGCGCCAGCGGCGCAACGAGGCCGTCCGGAAGTACGAGGAGTTCGTGGGCAAGTATCCCATAAGCCCGTATACGCCGGACGTCCTTATTGCGCTGGGCGAGCTCTACCTCGAGCGCTCCGAGGAGGAACACGTCACGGCGCTCGACGACTACCAGTTGCGCCTCGAGACCGCGGGCGAAGGGGGAGAGATATTCACCGAGCCCGAGCCCGAACCTCACTACGAGAAGACCATCGCCGCCTACCAGCAGATCGCGCTCAAGTACAAGGATTTCCCGTACGCCGACGTGGCCTATTACGGCCTGGGTTACTGCCTCAAAGCCCAATTCGAAGATGAAGAGGCCGCCCGGACCCTCTACAAGCTCACCCAGCTTTACCCCGAATCCAAGTTCGTGCCCGAGGCGTACTTCCGCATCGGCGAATACTTCTTCGACCAGTACGAGTTCGACAAGGCCGTGAAGTATTACGCGCTGGTCCCCGATACCAACCCCGACTTCTACGATAAGGCCCTCTACAAGATGGGGTGGGCGTTCTACAACCAGGGCGACATCGGCATCTCCTCTATCGAGTACCAGAAGGCCATCGACGCCTTCACCGAACTTATCGAGAGTTCCGGGAGGCAGTCGGTGTTGACCGAAGAGGCGATGGAGTTTGCCGCCATCTCGCTGACCGAGTGGTCGAGCGACCCCAACGACGAGACCGCCATCGCGAAGGCCGTAGGCCACTACGGCGAAGAGTTCCGCGGCGGCAAGGAACGCGACTATTCGCCCGAAGTTCTGCAAGAATTGGGCGACGTCTACCTCTACAGGCAGGATAAGCTGAAGGCCGCGGCTACGGCCTACGAGGCGGTACTGGAGTACTACCCCGACTATGACCGCGCGCCCGAGGTGCTGGACTCGCTGGTGGAGTGCTACCTCCGCGAGGAGGATTACGATAATGCCCACACGACCCGTGTCCGCATCGTCGACGGCTACGGCCCGGGCTCGGCGTGGTACGAGAACCAGGAAGACCTCGACGTCCGCCACAAGGCGCTGCAGCGTTGGGAGAACGCGCTTTACGGGGTCGCGGTTTACTTCAACATGCAGGCAGAGAGCAAGATCGGGACCCATCCCGAGGAAGCGAAAGAGCTTTACCGGGAGGCTATCAACCGCTACAACCAGTACCTGGCCTCTTTCCCCACCAACGAGAAGGCGTACCACGTTAATTTCTATCTGGCCGAATCCTATTTCAACGCTGGCGATTTCGCGAACGCGGGCGACCAGTACCAGAAGACGGCGCTGGGCTACACCGACCGCGAACGGTACAAGATAGAAAAGTGGGACGAGAAGTTCACCCAGAAACTATCTCTCTACAGCGCCATAGTCTCGTACGACGAGATCTTCCAGGGAGACGTCGAGAGCTCCAAGGAGGAGAAAACCGCGCCCGAGCCCCCGGCGGCGGCCGGCGCCGAGGCTACCAACGGCCTCGTAACCTACGGCCCCATCGAGATGCCGGTGCAATCGCTGACCTTGAACGAGGCCAACCTCGTCCGCGCCTGCAACGCCTTCGTCGACAAGTACCCCGAAAGCTCCGAGGTGCCGACGGTTCTCTCGAAGGTGGGCGAGGTGTATTTCTACGTCTACGACTACGATCGCGCGCGCGAGGCGTACGGCAAGCTGGTCGACAGGTACCCCACCGCCCTCGACGCCGAAAAGCAAAAGGACCACAACCAGCTTTACGTGAACGCCGCCGAGGGCATCGCGAAGTCGTACTTCAACGAGGCGGAGTTTTACGAGAAGGCCGGCGCGTACGAAACGGCCGAGGACAACTACGCCCTGGCTAAACAGTGGTACGCCCGGACCGAGCGCGAGGCCAAGGACCGGGGCGTCAGCGAAACGAGCGAGCGCGCCAAGAGCCTGTCCGGCTTGACGGGCCTCAAGGCCGCGGAGATGAAGGGCGCCGGCATCGCCATCGAAGCCATCGAGGAGCCCACCATCGAGCCGGATCTTCTCGAGGAAGCCGAATACGAAGACTTCGTCGTCATATATCCGGCCCTACCGCCCATTGAAGCCTCGGCGTTCGCGGCCAAGCAGGCCGAAGCCCAGGCGTACGAGGCCAACGCCGCCGACCACAAGGGGGCCGACGTCGGCCGGCTGAGCCTCGGTAAAGCCGCCGATACCTACTATAAGATCCGCGACTGGGACAACGCGGCCCGCGTGTACACGGAGTATATAAAGGAGTACCCCAAGGCCGACGACCTCAAGATGGCGTACGAGAAAGCCGCGGAGTGTTACGAGCGGAAAGAGGATTGGGGCGCCGCCGCCGCGGCTTACATGCAAATCGCCGAATACCCCGAATACAAGACCACCGCCCTGGGTCGGGATTCGCTGTTCCGCGCCGGCCTGATGTACGAGCAGCAGGGAGATTGGACGCGCGCCGCCAATACCTTCGCCCGGTTCGTGGAGGAATACCCCGAAGAGGCCCAACCGCGCCTCGAGGCGACCTTCCGCCAGGCCCGCGCCGAGGAGAAGCTCGGCCGCGAGGCCGAAGCCCTCGAGCGTCATAAGGAAGTCGTCGCCATATATAAAGTTTCGTCCGAGCAGGGCTTCGATATCGGCGGGACCGAGAAGTACGTCGCAGAGGCGGAGTTTAAAGTCACCGACGCCAAGTTCGACGACTACGCGGAGATCCAGTTCGTAATGCCGCAGAAGGTGATGGAGGCCAACCTCCAGAAGAAGGTCAAGCAGTCTCAGGACCTCATCGCCGGCTACACCGACGTCGCCGGCCTGGGCGTCCCGAAGTGGGCGGTGGCCGCCCACTGCCGCATGGCCGACGTCTACCTCTCCTTCCGCGATACGCTGCGCAACGCCGAGATACCCCAAGAGCTCCAGCCCGAATACTGGGAGGCGCTACCCGACGACGACCCGCGTAAGCCCCTCCTCGAGAACGCCTATTACGATTATACCGCCGGCCTCGAGGAGCAGGCGATACCGTTGGAAGAGAAGGCCGTAATGGAGTACGGCGAGGCGGTCAACGTGGCCGAGGCGGCCCGGGTTGACTCCGAGTGGTCGCGCAAGGCTTACAACCAGCTCCTGCTCATCCGGCCGTACGAAGTCGTCAAGTACGAGGACGTAGGCATGCAGGGCTTCACCAGCGACGCGGGCTGGGTCGTGTCCAACGTCTACGAGGACGGTTGGCTCGACGCCAATTACGACGCCGCTATGTGGGCCCCCGCCGGCACGAGCGGCTGGCGCGAGAAGGACGAGGAGAAGGTGGTCGCCCGCGTCCCGGGCGAACCGACGACCATTTGGGGCGGCCCCGCGGACGAAACCGTTTACTTCCGCAAGAGTTTCTCCTTCACCTACGACCCGGCGAATTACGAGGCCGTCATCCAGAGCCGCGGCCCCTACAAACTCTACGTCAACGGGACGCTGATAGGCCAAACCGACGTTTACGCCGAAAACCCGTGGGTCAAGCCGGATACGTACGACGTCTCGAGCGCCCTCCACCTCGGCGACAACGTCGTGTGCGTCGAGGTCACGCGCGAGCGCGACGACTCGTACGGCCTCAACTTCGCCCTCGTGCCGGAGGGCGGCTTCCCCTCGCCCGAGCCGGCGTTCGAGGAGACGGGCCTGCCCGAGGAATTCGGCGGCGCTCAGCCCGAAGAGGGCGAGATGCCGATGGAGGAGTGGGCGGCGCCCGAGGGCGAAGGCGAACTGCCGGTGGTGCCGGGTGAGGAGGCCGAGTTCGGCGAGACCGGCGGCGAGTTCGGCGCGCCGACGACGGAGGAGGAGTTCGGCGAACCGACGCCTACGCCGGTAGAGGAAGCGCCGTCGCTCGAGGAAGCCGGACCTACGCCGGAAGAACCTACTCCCGAGGCCGGCACGCCTACGGAAGGCGAACTCGAAGCCCCCGGCGAAAGTGAAGCAGAAACGCTGCCGGCCCCCGGCGAAGGCGAGGAAGAGGCGCTGCCGGTGCCCGGCGAAGGTGAGGGCGCAGGTTATGAAGTTGAGACCAGCGGCGAGATAGACTTCGAGGCCGTCGGGACGCCGGAGGAATTCGACGCCGAGACGGAGGCCGAAGAGGAGCCGCTGGGCGAGGAGTTCTAGCTTAGAAGCGGCAGGTTGCCCGTAACCGAGTTCCCCTGACGGGGGTCTAAAAAAATGCTGAAAAACTTGCCAACAAAGGGTTTTGCGGTTATAATTATAGCGGCGTTGGCTTTCGGTTGGGCGCCCGCTTTAGCCCAGGAGGAGGCGGGCGGGGAAGGCAAGGCCGAGATCAAGGAAGAGGCAGGCGTCGAGGCCGAGCGCACCGCAGAGGGGGAGTACGTGTTCAAAGAGGTCGTCATCGAGGGGCGGCTCGAGAGGCCGGTCGCGCTTTTCATCAAGCGCCAGCAGCCCGACTTCAAGACGGTTCGCTTCGCCCGCGACTTCTGGGACGACATCCTGCGGCCTATCGACAAGGAAGAGTTCGAGCGCGCGATCAAGGAATCCAAGTTCGACTACGTCAAGAACCCGCTCCTTTGGATGGCGGTCGCTACCGCGGCCACTACCGGTGCCGCGGCCGGATATCAGGCATATAACGAGGAGTGGGCCCAGGTTAAGGTTTACGGCGTAAGCGCGGGCGCCGCCGCCACCGCGGCCTTGATATTGGTTTTAATCGACCGTGGCCGCGCCCGGGCCGCGAAGTGAGAAAACCGCTTCGCTCGCGGGCGCAAGACGAGGTCGAGTCGACGGGTGAAGGTTAACGAAAGGAGTACGTAAGGTATGGAAGCTTTCAATTTCTTAGCGGAGCACTATCGCGCCGGCGGCTGGGGGATGCATCCCATCCTCGTCACGGGCATATTCGCGATTTCGATTATTATCGAGCGCGTATGGTTCGTCTTCATAAAGTCGAACGTTAACGCCGAGCGGTTCACGCGCGAAGTACTCAACATGATTAAACAGGGGAAGGTCGAACAGGCCAAGGCGCTGTCGAACCGTTCCGACGCGGCGCTCTACCGCATCACGCGGGCGGCGTTGTCCGCGGCCGGCGGCAGCATGCGCGACGTGCAGGACGCGGTGGACGAGGCCAGCCTTTCGGAGCTGCCCCGTCTCGACAAGAGGACGCCCTACCTGGCCATGCTGGGCAACGTCGCCGTTCTATTGGGCCTGCTGGGGACCATTACGGGCCTGATCAAGACCTTCGCCGCGCTGGGTGGCGCTTCCGCGGCCGAGAAGGCGACGATGCTTTCCGAGGGTATTTCGGAAGCCATGAACTGCACCGCCTTCGGCCTGATCGTCGCCATCCCGTCGCTGGTCGTATACGGCATGCTCCAGGGCCGGGTGACGCGCATCAACAACGACATCGACGCCAGCATGGTCCCCATCATCAACGCGCTGGCGGAATACGAAGGCAAGCTGTAATTTCGGCCGAGCGTAACGTAAGGAGTTGATGGCCTTTGGCATTCGCTCCCAAGAAGAGGATAAAGCGCCGCGAAGTTTGGGAAGACCCGGAGCTCGTGCCGTTCATCGACATGTTGGTGGTGTGCTGCTGCTTTTTGTTGATGTCGGCGTCGCTTCTCCAAACCGCGGTAATCGAGATCTCGCTACCGACCACAACGGGACCCACGGGAGAGAGCGCGATGACGCCCCAGGCCGGCGAACTCAACCTCTCGCTGATAATAACGGACGAGGGATTGCGCGTCGGCGGCGCGGGCGCAATATTGCCGCTCATCCCCAAGAAGAGAGACAAGTTCGACTGGGATAAGTTGACCGAAACACTCAAGGACGTCAAGAAGGAGTACGGCGACCAACAGTCGATAATCATTATCTCGGAACCGGAGATAGTTTACGACAACATCATCCATGCGATGGACGTATGCGTTGTGGAAGGTTTCCCGGACATCGCGTTATCGGGCCAAATCACGCAGTAAACGTTTACCCGCGCGGAAAGTAGGTGAGACATGGCCAAACAGGCGAGCAAAATACAAGAGAAAGGAACGCTGGGCCGCCTGAACGTGCGGATGAAGGAGCGGGCCGAGGAAGGGCGCAAGAGGGAAGCCCGCCTTATGCTCGTTTCGCTCATTGATACTTTCGTCATCCTGGTCGTTTTCCTTTTCCAGAACTTCTCGGCCGAAGGCGACATTATGTCGATCGCGCCGGACCTGACGCTCCCCGAAGCGCGGGTGGAGAATAAGCCCACGCAATCGGTCATCGTCGCCGTAACGAACAAGTCCATCGTCGTCGAGGGCAGGAAGGTCGCCGGCGCGGACGAAGCGCTGAAGGACCCCGACCTCGTCATCGACGGCCTTTACGAAGAGATGGTGCGCATAGCCGACTTGAAGCGGGCCATCGCCGAGCTGGACGAAAGTAAGGAGTTCCGCGGCGAGGTCATCATCCAAGGCGACAAGTTGATAACCTTCGAATTGCTCAAACGGGTGATGTACACCTGCGGCCGGGCGGAGTACGGCGAAATTTCGCTGGCCGTTCTCAAAAACCGTTAGGTCGAATCCGGACGAAAGGAGGTGATTGCGAAGGTGGTTGCAGTTAAAGCAAAGAAGCAAGTCTTGGGGCTCCGCGTTATCTGCGACGGTAGAGTCCTGAAGGATTTCGACGTCGAGGATAGGCTGACGATTGGTGGGGCCCGCACCGACCACGTAATTACGGCCGGTGGTAAAAAATCCGCGGTTTTATTCCGCATCGGCAAAAGCGGCGACGCGGAATTGTTGTTGGCCGAAAATTACCGCGGCGAAATCGGCGGCGACGGCGAGATGCTCTCGTTCGGGCATCTTAAGACGTTGGGCCTTTTAAAACGCGAGGCCGGACGGTACGTCGTCCCGATACAACGCGGCCGTTCCGGGCACGTCGAGGCCGACGGCCTTACGTTCGAGTTCACGTACCGGCCCCCGCTTTCGGCGAAGGAAGTCGTCGTTCCCAAACGCGGCCCCGGTTACGAGGCTACCGGGACTTGGTTCGACTCTGATAATGTGCGTTACTACCGGGTCTTAGCCGTGGTAGGGGCCATATTGGTGGCCTTCATGGTCGGCTCGCAGTACGCTCAGATCGAGGAAAGGGGCTTCAAGGTCGAGGACCTCGTTAGCCGCGTGACGAAACTCGAGATCCCGGAGGCTACGGGCGTCGGTATAGTTACCGAGGCCGAAGGCGAAGGCGTAGGGACCGGCGGCGGTGGCCGCGGTGGCGGCGGCAGCGTCGGCGAGGGTATCCCTACGACCGGCGTCGTCGCGGCGATTACGACGCTCGGTACCGGCTCGGGTAGGTCCATCGCGGACCTCTTGGGCGCCGGCGGTTCTTCCGGCGACCTGGACAGCATAGCCAACCGCCTGGGCGGCTTACGCGGCTCGGCCGGCGGCGGCGCGTTGGGCGGCGGCCTGGGCGCCGGCGGCGCCGGCGGCACCGGCCTGGGCGGCGGCATGGATGGTATCGCGGGCCTGGGCGGCGGTTACGCCGGCCGCGGCCCCGGCGGCAAGCTGACGAAGAAGATGGTCTCCGTTTCGGGGACGATATCGTCGGTGGGCGGCGAAGCCGCGGGCGAGGCCAACCGGTCGCCCCAGGTCATCGCGAGCGTAATCCGTCGCCACCTGGTGGGCATCCAGAACGCGTACAACTCCGCTCTTAAGAAGAACCCGACGTTGGGCAGCGGCAAGATAACGGTCCGCTTCACCATAACGGCGGACGGTTCGGTGGGTAGCGCCAGCATTATCACCAATACCCTGAATTCCCCGGCGCTTTCGGGTTCCATCCTCTCCCGGATACGTAGTTGGCGGTTCCCGCCCGTTAAAACGGGGAGCGTGACGGTAGTTTATCCGTTCGTCTTCGTGGCCTCGGAAGTGTAAATTACGCGTCGGGCGGCGGCCCCCGCGGGCCGCCGCCCGGCGGCCCGGGAAAAGGTAAAAGAGGTGGCATAAACGGGCCCTGTAACGGGCCGGGCCAATCAAAGATATGGCCGGAAAATTGTTCATACACGTTGACGGGAAGAATTACGGGCCGCTCGCGCCGGAGGAAGTTACCCGGTGGGTACGAGACGGTCGGCTGACCGGCGACGATTACGTTTGGGAGCCGGAGCGGAGCGGGTGGGTTCGGGCCGCCGAGCTTGGCTTCTTGAACGCGGCGTTGGGGAAGAAGGACGTGAGCTACCACGTCCGCATAGGTTCCGATACCATCGGCCCCATGGACCTGGACGAGGTCGTTCGGCTTATAAGCGAGGGCCGGTTTAACGCCATGGATTTCATTTGGCTCGAGGACGAAAGGCGTTGGGCCCGGGCGGGAGAAGTTTCGTTTTTAAGCCCCTACTTCCTCAAACAGATCCGCGAGCAAGTCGAAGAGGCCCGTCTGGAGAAGGAGAGCGAGGAGCTGGAGGATGTCGGCAAGGGGGCCGAAAAGCGCGAGCGCGCCGTTATGCCCGCGTGGCGTAAGGAAGCGCGCCGCGACCTGTCTCGCGTCGACGACCGCAATTACCTGAAGACGCTGGTGACGATGTTCCTCGTCAATATCCTGGTAATTACCACGGCGAGCTTCGTGGAAGTCCCCGAGCCGGAGGAAGTGCGGCCCGCGGAGGTACTGAGTCGCGTTGCCAAACTGGTGGTGGATAAGCCGATAGAGGTCCCGCTCGAGCCGCTCGTCGAATCGGAAGACATCATATCCGCTCCCGGTACCGGTACCACCGGCGGCGGAGGCGGCGGCGGGGGCGGCGGCCAGGGCGGCGAGGACTACGCCTCGGTCGGCGTCGTCGGCCTTATTACCAGCATGGGCTCCGACGGTTCGGTGGCGGACCTCATGGGCTCCGGCGGCGACCTCGACATTATAGCGGGCAACATTGCGGGCCTTAAGACCGGCGGTTCCGGGACGGTGGGTCGCGGGACGGGCGGAGGTTTCGGCCCTGGAGGGCCGGGGCTGGGCCTGGGCGGCGGCGGTACCGGCCTCGGTTTGCTCGCCGGGACGGCGAAGAGGGTCGGCCGCACCGAGATCAAGAAGGGCCGGGTGCGGGTTGCGCCGCCGGGCATTACCGGCGCCGCAGCCACCAACAGCCTGCGCTCCAGTGCCGTCATAGCTCGCATCGTGAACCAGCGCAAGGCGGGCATCGAGTACATCTACAAGAAGTACCTCAAGACTAACCCGACGATGGAGGGGAAGATCGTCGTCCGGTTTACCATCGCCGCTTCCGGCGCCGTAACGGCGTGTTCGGTCGTCTCGTCTACGATGGGTAATCCCGCCATGGAGCAAGAGGTGTGCGGCCGCATAATGACGTGGCGCTTCCCGCCCATAGACGCGGGGGACGTCACGGTCGTGTACCCGTTCGTATTCTTCTCGGCGGGCGCGTAAACGCGCCTGGGTAGTTGGCGAAAGGCCGCCTGCGGGCGGCCTTTTTATTAAAATATTATTGACACCGTTGCGGCTATATGGTAGTTTCGGCTTAAAATTATAGGTCTTTTACACCCGGCGCTCGGCGCCTTCCGCATCGGGTAAGAATATGACAAACGGCAGCCAGGAATTCACGATTTCGGACATCATTCAGACGTTGAGACGGCAGTACAAGGTCGTTATCGGCGTCCCCTTAGTCGTTACGGTGGCCGCGGTCGTTTTCGCCCTTACGTTAAAGAATACCTATAGAGTCGAGGCGACGCTCGAGGTAGGCCGCGTGATGGAGTACCCGATCGAGGCCCCGCCCACGGTGATCGACCGCATCTGGAGTAAACCTTTCTTGGCCAAAGTGGGTCGCGAACTGGGCATGAAGGAGCCGCCCGCCCAGCTTCAGAATATGGTGGAAATCGAATCCATCTTCGCCGAGAGCAGGGACCGGCCGTTGACGCGAGGGATAAAAATAACCGTTCAATCGGACGACCCCGAGAAGAGCGCCAAGTTCGCCAAGGGCATTTTAAACGAGGCGGTTGCCGAGCACGAAGAGGTATACGAAGAATCGGTTGCGGTCAGCGCCGGTTACCTGAAAGAGCTCGACGAGAGGATGGCCGAGATCCGCGCGCAGATTAACCGCGGCCACGAGGGTATTACGCGGCTGATGGCCACCGGCCGCGTTAACCAGGTGGAGTTATCGTACCTCGCCAGTTACGTCGAGGAGAAGGAGAGTTACGTCCTTCACCTGGAAGAGATAGCGTACGATTTGCGGAATAAACTCCGCAAGGAGATATACACTTCCCCGACGCGGATTAAGGTGGAGCCGATACCCCCCGGAACGCCTTCAGGCCCGAACCGCCGCCGTATAATCTTGCTGGCCTTTGCCATATCTTTCGCGTTGGGCGTAATAATCGCGTTTTTCTTCGACCGGCCCTCAGGTAAGGAACGCGACGCGCGTGCCCCGGCCGAGGACGAAAAAAAAAAGTGGCCCCCGGCGGTAGAACCGGAGCCGGCGCCGACTCCCGAGCCGACGCCGGATACCGCGGCGCCTGAGCCGGCCGGCCGGGAGCCGCCGCCGGTACGACGCCCAGAGGTAAATCGCTTGCCCGAACAACGTAACTTAACGCTCCCCGATTACTGGCGGATCTTCCGGAGCCAAGCGTGGATAGTAGGCGTCACGTTGGTTTTGGGTTTAATTTTAGGTTTAATTTACGGCCTTGCCAAACCTCGCGAATATCAAACCGACTTCGTCATATCGACCGGTATCGTCGGCGACCATTGGCTCCATAGCCCGATGATAATAGAAGAACAGTGTACGTCGCATTGGTTCTTGAACGAGCTCTCCAACCGGTTAAGTAGAAAATACGACGTCTTCGAACTCCAGGATATGGTCGAGGCCGAGCTCGTTATGACGCCCACCAAGGGCCTTACCCGCGAGCTGAGGATCGCCGTCAAAGCGGAGTCGCCCGAAGATTGCTACGCGTTGGCGACCAACCTGGCCCAGCTCCTGGAGGAGGCCGACCGCGAGGATTACGAGAAGACGCATCGGATGTTCGAGGGTTACCTCGGCGACCTCGAGAAGGTCATGGACCGGCTGGCCGGGGCGCCGATAGGGCTGGAGCCGTCGGCTTTGGCTCCGGGCCTGACGGTTTATCCCCCGGACGAGGAGACCGAATACCCGGGCGGGGCGCAGGCGTATTCCCTCTTTTCGCGGTCGATACCGTACGAGGAGAACCCGTACGCCATCTCGAGCCTGGCCCTCTTCCAGCAGGTTTACGTCGACACTTATATCAAGACGCGAAGTCCGGTCTTCTCCCAGCCGACCACCGTTATAGTACCCCCGTTAAGGCCGACTAAGCCCGAGGGCCCGGGCCCCGTGAGTATCGTCTTAATAGTGCTTTTCGTCTCGCTGGTCCTCGGCATTACGTTGGCCGCGGTAAGCTACCGACTACGACAAGCCGGGGCCGGGACGTAAGGCTCTCTCCGCTTGCGCGCGGCCCGGGAAGTGAAGTCGAGGTGGGGCGTGTTCAAGCGGCCGCTCGCGATACCATTCGCTCTACTTTTCTCTGTATGCGTTTTAATATTGGACTTCACGGCCGCCGGGCCCGTCTCGGTGCTGGGCCTCTACGGATGGGCCGCGGTGGCGTTCGCCGCGGTGTTGGTGTTCGTAGCGGTCCAGAATTGGTTAAACACTAAAGGCTTCGTTCCCCCCGGTATTTTAAAGCCGCGCGAGGCGGCTTTTTTTATCTCGGGCCTGGTCGCTTCGGCGTCCATCGTCGGCCGGGCCATGGCGTCGCTTCCCGTGGCGAACACGTACGCCGCCCTCCCCAACTGGCCGCCGTTATACCTGGTGATTTTTCTACTGGTCGTCGCCGTCGGCGCTTTCTATTGGCTCAGCGGCCGCGACCTCCTACCGTGGAGCCTCTTCGCCCTTCTGGTCCTCGCCGCGGTAAACGGCCAATTGTTCAAGCTCGCCGCCGGCGGATGGGGCGTATTTTTCGGTTTTTCCGCGGCGGTGTTTTTCTTCCAAAGCGAATCCTCGGCCGGCGGCAGGTCTCGCCTCTCGTACGTGGGCGGGGCTTTAATTATTTTTATCGTCGCCGCCCTCGCCAGCCTGTTGTGGTCGCAGGATTGGGGAGGCAGCTTCCGGACCGTATATTTCCTCGCCAACGGTTTCCTGATATTCGTAATACTCGCCCGCGAGCTCGAGGCCCCGGACGTTCTCGTTATACCGGCCGCTCTGGTGTGGGCGATATTACTGACCGAGGTCGTCCTCGAGGTAGCGCTGGCGGCCAAGTTCGCGGTGGTTTGGCGGTGGATACCGCCCAACATCCCGCAGGAGAACCTGTTCTGGACGATGGGGGTTTCGCGCAACGCCATCAGCACGTACTTCGTCGCCGCGCTGCCGCTGTTAATCCTTAGCGCCAAGTCGGCCCGGCCCGCGGCGCCCCGTTGGTTGTTGTGGGCCCAGGTCGCCCTCTCGATCGCCGTGCCGGCGCTGACGCTGTCGAAATCGGGGGTCCTGGGGCTGCTGGTGGTCGTGTGGTTTGCGTTCGCGTTTTGGGGGCCGGAGCGCCGAATGAATTTGAAGCTGTTGGCCTCGGCCGCGGCGGTCGTTCTCGTAATTTTAGTTCTACTGGTCGTGCTGGTACTCCCGGGAGGCGCGGCTCGCTTCTTGAACCCGCGGGCGTACACCACGCACCTCGTGACGTTCAAAGTGGCGTTCGACGCTTTGCGCGACCACCTTCTAACGGGCGTCGGCCTGGGCTCCGATTTAGCGTGGGTCGGGCAAGCGCGCGCGTTGTCGCCAAACGAGCTGGTGGCCGTGCCCGAATACCTCGTGGGCCGGAGCCACAGCGTAATCGCGGAAGTGGCCGGGACGATGGGCCTTTTGGGGTTGGTGGCGTTTTTCATCGTGGTCCAGACGGCGGTGTGGGCGGGCGCCAACCTGGTGAGGTTGGAAGGGGACCGGTTTTTCTTCGGAATGGTGAGCGCGAGCCTGGTGGGGGCCGGCGCGATATTGACGGTGGCCTTCGGCCTGGGCGGACTCTCGCCGGTTCCTATTATCGTTTTCGTGGGCTTGGCGATTTACGAGGGAGGCATACGACGGCGCGGTTTGGGGGCCGCGGCGCCGACGTGGCTCGCCGCCGCCTTTTCGTTATTATTGGTAATCGGCACCGTGTTGGGTTTATCGGCGACGGCGTCGGAACAGGACCTGGCGCGGGGCTCCGAGCGGCGTAGGGCGGGCGATTTCGACGGCGCCGTCGGGTGTTTCAAGCGCGCGGCCGTGTTCGCGCCCTGGGCCGCGACGCCGTACGAACGCCTTGCCGAGTGCCATCTCGCCGACCGCCGGGGAGACCTCGGGCAAGCTCTCGACGCCTACCGGGCCGCGGCGGGCCGTTCCCGCGGTAACGCGGCGTACCCCGAGCGGTGCGGGTTATTATCTTGGGTTCTGGGCGACGACGAGCGCGCGTTGGCCTACCTCGCCCGGGCGGTGGAAGCGGACCCCGCCGGCTTGGTCGGCGGCGCGCACCAGACGCCGTACGCCCTCGTACTGGCTAGCCGCGGCGAAACGGCCGCAGCCCGCCGGGCGCTTACGGAAGCGGTTCTGGTCGACCCCCGGCTGGCGGCCGGTCCGGCGTTCGCGTCGTCGGATGCCGGCGGCGCGCGACGCACCTATTTACGCGTCGTTCCCCGCGACGCCGACCGCGGCCTCCGGGAAAAGATAGCCTTTTCGCTCTGCGGCGTCAGGGGTTACGAGGCGCGGTCGTTCCCCCGGTTCGTCGCCGGCGTGCCCGCGGCGTACCGGCGCGACCTCTGCCTGGAGGACGTCTACGCCGCAGGATTCCGCGAGCGGTTCGCCCTCGACGGTGCCGGCGGCAGGATAGCCGGCGCCGCGGCGTACCGGCTGGGCGAAGGTTACGCCGAGACGCGGCTGCAATCCAACGCCGTCTTCCGCGACCTGGAGGCGTTGGCCGTTATACCCGCGGACGACCCCGGCGTCGGCCTCGCGTTCTTCCCGGCGCAGCGCCCCGACGTCGAAGAGCGGAGGTGGGAGCTGCGGTCCCTCTTGGGGATGGCGCTGTTGGCCGAAGACGCCGGCCAAACGTCGGCGTTGCCCGAGATAGCGGCCGCGTTCGAAGCCCTGACGGAAACGCTGCGCGTACAGCTCCCGCGACCGGGTGTGCCCCGTACGGCGGGGACCGAACGGCTGCGTTATTACGCGCTGGCCGAGGAAAAGGCCGTGTGGGACCTCGAGCTGGCGGACGCCTTGCTTGCAGGCGGCGACGGCCGCGGCGCGTGTCGCTACTACGCGCGGGCTTTGGCGTTGCTCGTCGAGGGGGCGGCGGGCGTTCGCGAGGGGCTCCTCCGGCGAGCCGTGACGGGAACGTTGAAGTGCGACGCGCTGGCAAAGCTGGCCGGGGGCGGCGCGAGGGGGCCGCGGTTGCCGTACGTTCGGCAGCCGTCGCCGGCCGCTTTCGCCGCGTACGCGTACGCCGAAGAATTTTATGGGGACTACAAAAGGGCGCTTACCAGGTATCGCGAGGGGTTGACCCGTTACCCGGGCGACGTCGGCCTGTTGGCGGCGTCGGCCGAGTTCTACCAGCGGCGCGGTTTACAAAACGAAGCCCTTAAACTTCTGGAAGGGGACGGCGTGCCGAGGGACCTACCGCTATGGCGGCGGCGGGCGGAGATAGCGGAGCGGGGCGGCGACCTCGCCGGGAGTATGACGCGGCTTCGGACGCTCGAGCAGGAATACCCGGGCGACCTCGTAACGTACCTTGCGGAGGCGAGGCTTTACGGCGGGGAGGGCCGTTTCGACGAAATGACGGCTTCCCTCGAGCGCGCCCGGCGGCGAATTCCGACCGGGTCGCTGTGGGCGTCGCGGTACGCGGCGGCGCTTTTGGCGCAAGGCGACCTGGAGGGGGCCGCGGCGTACTACGCGCAAGCCCGCCGTTTAAATCCCTTCGACCTCGAGCCGTACGTCGTGTGGGGGGAGGAGCTTTGCCGGCTAGGCCGCGCCGAAGAAGGTTTGCGGTTGTTGCGGGATGCCGTGCGGGTCGACCCGGATTCGACGTGGGCCCGGCGGGCGTTGGCGGTCGCCTGCGAAGAACTCGGGCGCTTCGACGAGGCGGAGCGGACGTACCGGGAGGGCGTCGTCCGCGAAGGCCTGGGCTCGCCCATCACGCTGGCCTACGACGACTACTTTAAGCGGCGGGGCGAAGGCCGCGGACGGCGCCGCGTGTTGGAGGCGGCGTTGAAGAAGGACCCGGCGGACGCCGCGTTGTATGAAAGGTTAGGCGAGCTGGCGCTGGCCGCGGGGGAAACCGAAAAGGGCCTGAACCTCTTGAGTGCGGCCGTGACGCTCGAGCCGGCGTCGCCGGGAGCCAACGCCGCCCTCGGTTTCTATTATCGCACGCACGGCCGGGCGGCGGCGGCCGTGCCCTATCTCGAGCGGGCGCGGGCCGCGGCACCCACCGCCGCCCCTTATCGCATCCTCCTCGCCGACGCCTATATCGAAGCCGGTCGTTACCGCGACGCCCTCGCCGAGCTCGACGCCGTCGACGACCCGGCACATTCGGCTAAAGTTCTCGCGTTGCGCGCGAAGGCGTATTATAATCTGGGCGACCGGAAAGCAGCGTCCGCGGCGGCGCGGCGGGCGATGGAGCTCGAGCCCGCGCTCGCCGAAGCGAAAGAGTTCATCACGGAATAAACGCGGTTCTCTGTTATTCGAAGGAGGCATCCGCTTTGAACATCAAGCCCCGCGAAATTATAAACCAGATCTTACCGTACAAACCCGGGAAGCCGGTGGCCGAGGTGCAGCGCGAGCTCGGCCTGGAGAAAGTCATCAAGCTCGCTTCCAACGAGAACAACCTCGGCCCGTCTCCCAAAGCAATAGCCGCGATGATGGAGGCGCTCGCCGGCGTCCACGAATATCCCGAGGGCTCGGGTTACTATCTCGTGAACGCCATCGCCGAGAAGTTCGACCTGGCGTTCGACCAGATCGTGCTGGGCAACGGCGGCAACGACCTCATCGAGCTCGTCGTCAAGACCTTCGCCGGCCCGGACCACAACGTCGTTTCCGGGCACCCGTCGTTCATTATGTATAAGATCGGAACTATGATAATGGGCGCCGAGTTTCGCGCGATACCCCTCAAGGATTACAGGTTCGACCTACCGGCCATGGCCGATGCCGTGGACGAACAAACCAGAGTCGTGTTCATCGCCAACCCCAATAATCCTACCGGGACCATAGTGACTCGAGCCGAGGTCGACGATTTCCTCGAGCGCGTGCCCGATACCGTGCTCGTCGTCCTGGACGAGGCGTACTTCGACTTCGTAACGGCGAAGGACTACCCCGACGCGCTCGACTACGTGAGGGCCGGGCGGCCGGTGATGGCGTTGCGCAGCTTCTCGAAGAACTACGGCCTCGCCGGCCTGCGGTTGGGCTGGGGCGCCGCGGACGCCGAACTTGTGGGCGCGATGCACCGCATCCGCCAGCCTTTCAACGCCAACCGGCTGGCGCAAGTCGCCGGCGTCGCGGCGCTGGAAGACGACGAACACCTCGCGCGCAGCTGCGAGATGGTCGCGGCCGGCCGCGAGCAAATTTACCGCGGCCTGGAAGAATTGGGCGCGAAATACGTGCCGTCGGAGGCTAACTTCGTCCTGGTCGACTTGGAACGGGAGGCCGCGCCGGTATTCGAGGGATTGTTGAAGCTGGGGGTCGTCGTCCGCCCTATGGCCGGCTGGGGCCTTCCGAACGCGCTGCGGGTCTCGGTCGGGCGGCCCGAGGAGAACGACGCCTTCCTCCGCGCGCTGGCGACCGTATTAGGGAAGTGAGCGGGAAAACGCGCTAAATAAAAACCCGGCCTCCGCGGCCGGGTAAATTTTTTACGGTTAATATTAAAAAATCCCGAGGCCTGCGTAGAACAGGAACATGTCCACGTCCTTGCTTTTGGACGCTTTAAACCCCGGTATGTTTTCCGCCATAAATTCGTCTATACGAGTACGGCCGATGCCGAAGGCGTGGATGTAGCGTACGCCCACCTGGGGCGCGACCGGCGATATGGGGAAGAGTTCCAGGCCGAAGTCGGCGTGGAGGCCGGCGCCCTTTTCAGGTTTCACCGCTTCCTCGAATTCCTCGAATTCCGGGATGGCGGCGGCGATGAGCGACAGTGGGACGCCCTGGGCTTCCATATCGCGGTAGTAATAACCGGCGCCGCCCTCGACGTGTACTTTGACCGCTAAGTTTTTTATGGCGTAGAAACGCAGGCCGCCGCCGAAATAAAACATGCTGGAGTTTATCTTGCCCAATTCGCGCAGCTGTTCCGGGATGGGAAGCGGGCGCGGCCAATATTCATTAATGTATTCGTTTAGCAGGTCCGTAAATTCCTTATCCTGCCCGAGCTGAGTGTAGCCGCCCATCGGCACGACGGCCAGCGGGCCGGGCAGGCCGATCTCCAGCTCCATCATGACGCCCAGGCCGCCGGTATACCGTTCACCCAGCTCGCCCAGGGTGGACGTATAGCCGCCTTTGAAATTGACCAGCGCTAACGCGGGGACCGCCGCTATGCATAACGTAACGAAAGCTTTAAGCTTCATCTTCCACTCCTTTGTGTGGATTAATTATAACCGATGGCCGCGACCGCGTCAAGCGTCAGTAACTCCAACCGATGAAGAATCTTATGGGCACGAACGGGCCCAGCGATTCAAAGTCGGTAAGTACGGTATGGTCCGTCCGCAGCGCCAGGAATCCCCACAGGATAACCCGCAGCCCCAGGCCGAAGCCGCCCCGTACGCGTCCCAATTTTTCGTCCCACGCCTCGCCGACGTCGAAGAATAGCGCCCCCCGCACCGGCGGCATGGGCGCCGTTCCGATGGCGGTGTGGAGGCCGAAGGGTTCCAGTATGGGGAAGCGGTATTCGGCGTTGAACATCGCGAAGCGGTGGCCGCGGAAGTCAAACCATTTGTACCCCCGCATGGAGAGGCTGCCGCCGCCGTACACCGGCCTCGCGTCCGGCCCGAACGTCCCCACGAAGATGCCGCGGAACGCGAAGGCCTGCGTGCGCGTCGTGCGTAAGTAATGGCGCAGGTCTCCCAACAGGTATAAGTAGTCGCGGCGGCGCCGCCTGATGTCTTCCGTCAAGCCTACCGTTAGGTGGAGCCGTTGGCCGTCGACGGGACCGTCGCCGTACCAGAGCGAGGTATCCCGCGCCCCCGAGAGGTACGGCGAGACCTTGGTGCCCACCTCGGGCGGCGCGGATATCTCCCACGTCCGCTCCAACTCGTAGAGGTACAGGCTGCCGCCGACGCGGTGGAACCGGTCCAGCGGGTATACGAGCGTACCGCCGCCGCCGGCGCGCGTCTCGGTATAATAGCGGCCCGCCGTACCGTGTAAATAGTCGAATCGGTCTTGGACGTAGCGGAAGGCGCCTACGCCGTAGCCCACGCGACGGCTGAGGTCGTAGTAGTCGACGCCCACGCTGGTGCGCTCCAGAAACTCGTCCGCGGTGTTGGCGTCGTTGCCGAATTGGACCAGGATGTTCTTGTCGTTCAGGACGTCGGTGAACGATATCACGATGCCGGTCTCGGTTCCGAATTCGGGCCCGTACGCTACGGCGCCCGCGAAGTAATCGAGGGCGAACGTGGTTCTATAACCTCGGACGGGGAAGCTATTTACCGGCAGCGCTATGGGGGGTTCGGGCGCGGCGGGTTCCGCTACTTCCCCTTCGCCCGGGCCTTGCGGCTCGAGGGTCCCCAGGTAAATGTTGTAGCTCTGGTCGGCGAGGCCGATGAAAGATACCTCGCCCGGCGCGCCGCCGGGCCGCGGCGCGACTTCCGTCACCCCCGTCAGCGAATTCGACAACGACCTCGTTCCGTTACTCCCCTCCCAAAGGTACACGTCGTACCGGCCGCCGCGGTCGGAGACGAAATAGATGTTGCCGTCGTCGTCGGCGCTCGGGTAGAGGTCTCGCCACGGGCCGGCGGTGAGCCTTTCGACCTCGTTCGTAGTCGGCTCGAGGCGATAAAGGTTGTAATAGTCTTTACGCGAGGCGACGCTTCTCTCGGAGGCGAAAATTATTCCCTTCTCGGTCCAACAGGGGTAGGCGTCGTCGGCCGGGTCGTCGGTCAGCGCGCGCCGCTCGCCCGTGGCGCGCGTTACGACGTACAAGTCCGCCTGTCCCCGGCGCGCCAGGCCGCGGAAGACGATCTCTTCGCCGTCGGGGGAGAAGGCCGGCGAGCCCAGGACGATGAGGTCCTCGAACTCGTAGTTTTCCACGACTTTGCCGCGCGTGACGTCGTATATGTATAGGCGGTCCTGGTCGTGGGCGCGCGCGGCGAACGCTATGAAGCGGCCGCCGTAGGTGCCGAGCCGTTCGCGGTAAACGTGCACGACGGTGTAAGACGGCGATTCCTCGCCGGCGACGAGCTTGCGGACCTCGGCGCTCCGGCCGTCCTCTTCGACCGTCATCACGTACAGGCTTGAGTGACCTTCTTCCCCGGAGAGGAAGGCCAGGCGCCGTTCGTCCAGCCAGGCGATGCCGCTTCTCATCCCCGGGCCTTCGGACAACTCCTCGCCCATGGCGCGTAGCTCGGTGCGTTCGGCGTAGCGCGGCCAGTAACGCTTGCGGAGCCAACGCTGCCAGTCCTCGTCGAACTCGCGGAATGGGACCGGCAGAACGAGGTCCATTACTTCGTCGTAATCGCGGTCGAGCCAACCCTCGTCGGTTATTTTCATGATTTTATCTTCGCCGTACGTTTCGGCGAGGTAGCGCAGCGCGGCCTCGCCTTCCCTGTACGCCAGGTACGTTCCGGCGATGCTACGCCATTCCTCGAGCGGTACGAGCGCATCGCTATAGAGGGCGTCGGCCAGGAACGACTCCGAGAAGCTATCCCAATCCGTCGACATGTATTCCGCTAACCCCTCGACGTACCAGAACGGCGGCTGGCCGTAGTCGTACCTGTTGTGCCTTTTGTAGACGTCGCGGAGTTTCTGGTACATAAAGAAGTGCGCCATCTCGTGGCGTATGACCCGCCGGAGGCGGAGATACGAACCGTCGAACGGTATCACGACGCGGTGCCTCATCAGCTCTATGAAGCCGGCTACCCCTTCGGGCAGGATGTACGGCAGGATGTTGGTCTCTTGAAACTCGCTGTGGGAGCTGTAGATTATTAGCGGGACGCGTTCGCGCGGGGTGTACGCCATGCGTACCGAGAGGTACTCCCACGTCTCCTCCGCCATTCCGACGGCGCGCTCCGCCAACTCGCGCTCGGCGCTGTAGAAGTAGAGGTCGACGTGGTCCCCTTTGATGATTTGCCAATCGTGTCCGTAGTATTGTACTTTATTCTTGCCGAAGTAGGTGTACGCCCCTGCCGTCGCGGTTATTAGCGAAAGCGCCGTCGCTGTTAGGAATAATTTACGCATTATATTGACGAGAGGCAACCGCGGCCAGCCCCGCCCTTTACGGCTTAACCGATTTCCGGGCGAGCGCCGCGGCGCCGATCGCGCCGGCCCACGTACCGAACAACGCTTCGCGCGTCGCCAGCGAGGCGAGCGCGGGCGGCAGCGCCGACTCTTTCATCCTGTCGAGTGCTCGCGGTACCAGCGGCGGCCACGCCCGGGCGACGCCGCCGCCCACGACCAGCGTACCCGGGTTCAGGAGGTTTACGGCGGCGGCTAGCGCTACGCCCAGATAGTCGGCCGCCTCTTCCAAAATCGCCCGGCTTCCGGCGTCCCCCGCGGCGGCCGCCGCCGCGACGCCGTCGACGTCGGCGAAGGCCGGGGCTTCGGGCGGGCGCCGGGTATTGGCGCGTCGCACGATGGCCGAGCCGCCGGCGTACGCCTCCACGCATCCCCGCCGGCCGCATCCGCACGGTTCGCCTCCCGCCGGCACGACCGGTACGTGGCCTATTTCCGCGGCGAAGCCGTCCGCGCCCCGGAATACCTCGCCGCCGGCGACGAGGCCGCCGCCTATACCGGTGCCGACGAACACCGCGAGTAGCGGCTCGCGGGCTTCGGCCTCCGCCAGGTATTCGCCGTACGCCGCGGCGTTGACGTCGTTTTCCAAAATAACCGGTAGTCCCAAGGCGTCTCGAAGCCGGGCCGCCAACGGTTCGTTCGCGAATCGCAAATTAGGCGAGGCGACCAGCGTGCCGGCTTCGGCGTCGACCTGGGCCGCCGCGGCTACTCCTACCGCGACGCACGGATATCGCTCTAAAGCCGCCGCCGCGGCCTCGCACATCCTACGCAAGACGTCGTCGAACCCGGCCTCGGCCCGAGTGGGAAAGCTCTGTTCTTCGACGACATAGTTTCGGGCATCGACTACCGCCAGCGACGTAGTAGTGCCGCCGAGGTCGATGCCCAACGTGTAGCGCGCCGACGTACGCAAAGCCTTTATGTGCGGCGCCGCATTAGGTACGCGATTCGTCGATTAATTTAATGATGCTCGACGTCTTACGTTCGACCCGCTCCGTTTCGCGCTTTCGTTGCTCGAGGGTTCGGAGGTAGTCTTCGGCGATGTTCAGGGCGGTGAGTATGGCGACTTTCTCGGTCGAGATGAGGTTGTTGTTCTCCGAGATCTCCCACATCTTGTCGTCCACGAACTTCGCGATCCGGCGTACTTCGTCGGGATTGCGGTCGCTCGTAATCGAGTATTCGACGCCGAAGATGGTAACCTTTGTCGTTTGTTTGCCTTGCGCCATATCGACCCCCGTCGGTTCCGGCCGGCGGCTAGGGCGCTATTCGCCTTCTTCTCCGGGCATTAGTTCCGCTTGGCCGCTTTCGCCTCGTTCCAACTCTTCTTCGAACTTTTCCAGTTTGCTTAACATCTGTTCGATACGCGTGCGGGCTTCCTGTTGCTGGGTGCGCAGCTGTTCGTTCTCGACGGCGAATTTTTTATACTCGTCTATCTTGCGGGCGAATTCCTCTTTCTCGCGAGCGGCGGCCTCCAACGCTTCCTCTTTGCGTTCGATGTCGCCCCGCAAGCGCGCGTTCCCTTCCTGGTGTTTCCGCACCGTTTGTACCAGGAGCATGACTTTCTCTTCGAGACTTTCGAGGTTGTCCATAAACCTCGCTCCTCGATGGGCTACTAGCTGCGTAGCGTTGCGTCGAACCGTTCGGTTAGTATTTTAATCGCGTCTTCGCGAGCGGCGTTGGCCTCCTCGTCGGTCAACGTCCGGTCGTCGGCCTGATAGCGAATTCGTATCCCCAGGCTTTTTCGCCCCGGCGGCAAGCCCTCGCCGGCGAAGACGTCGAATACCGATACGTCGCGTGCCAGCTCGCTCGAGTCGCGCAGCGCGGCGACGACGTCCGCTGCGGCCGTGCCGTCGTCGACTACTACCGCCAGGTCACGCACTACCGACGGAAAGCGTGAAACCGGGTGGTAGCGGCGGCCCGGCGCCGCGGCGTGGTCGTACAGCGGCGCGACGTCCATCTCGACGACGTGGCCCTCGCCGAACGGCTCCAGCGGCAAGCGAAGGTACTTCCCCTCGCCTTCGCCGAGCCGGAAGCTCTCGCCTTGCCAGGTCAACGGTACGTCGAGGGGGCGCGCCAGGGCTTCCACCACGCCCTTGACGAAGAAGAAATCGGCGCGGGGGGGCGGCCGCGACCAGTGCCGGGGTGCGGCTTCGCCCGCCGCCAACGCCGCGAGGCGGTGTCGCTCGACGACGCGGCCCTCTTCGCCCGGTTCGAATACGGTACCCAGCTCGAAGACGAGTACCGACGGCGCGCCCAGGCGGCCGTTGCGGGTGGCGACTTCCGCCAGCGCGGGCCAGAGCGCGGGACGCAGGTGCGAAAACTGGCTCACCGTCGGGTTGGCGACCCGGACGGCGGCCGCGGCGTCCAGGCCGTACGCCGCGAGCTTTTCGGGGTCGGTAAAGCTCGGCGTGTAGACTTCAGCGAACCCGGCCGCCGTCAGGACTTCGCGCGCGGCGCGTTCCAACTCCTCGCGCGGGACGCGCGCCGGCGCCGGCAACCTTCCCCCGGGTAGCGTGGCCTCGACGTCGTCATAGCCGTAGGCCCGACCCACTTCTTCGACTACGTCTATTTCGGCGTTCACGTCGCGCCGGTACGACGGCGCCGAGATAACGAGGTTCTCCATCCGGTCCAACCCCACGTCGAAGTAAAGGCGCCGGAGGAGCACCGCCATGTCCTCGCCGGTGAGGCTCGTTCCCAGCAGCATGTTGGCCCGGGCGGGCCGGAGGACGATAGCCGGCCGCGACCACTCGGTCTGACCTTCGTCGACCGGCGGCCCGAGTACGGTACCGCCCGCCAACTCCGCCGTGAGCCCCGCGGCGCGGTCCGCCGCCGTCAGCGTCGCGGTGGGGTCGGCGCCGCGTTCGAACCGGTACGACGACTCGGTCGACAAGCCGTAGCGCCGCGCGGTGCGGCGGGTGTTCACCGGGTCGAAGTGCGCGCTCTCTATAACGACCGCCTCGGTGGAAGACGATACCTCGCTGTCCAGGCCGCCCATAACGCCCGCCAGCGCCACCGGCCCCTCGGCGTCGGCGATTACGAGGTCTTCGGGCGACAGCGCGAGTTCCCGGCCGTCGATGAGGACGAGTTTTTCGCCGGCGGCCGCCCGCCGGATGACGAGTTTGCGTCCCCGGAGATGGGCGACGTCGAAGGCGTGCAGCGGCTGCCCCGTCTCCAAGTTCACGAAGTTGGTGATGTCTACGACGTTGTTGAGCGAACGGACGCCGACCGCCTCCAGCCGCTCGGCGAGCCACGGCGGCGACGGGCCCACGCGCAAATCGGTTACGACGCGGGCGGAGTAGCGGGGACACAAGTCCCGGTCGACGAGGTCCACGTCGACGGAGAAGTCCTTAGGGATGTTTACTTCTTTAATGAATACCGGCGGTAGCGTGAGCGGCGCGCCGGTGAGGAAGGATATCTCCCGCGCCAGGCCCACCATCGAGAGGCAGTCGCTGCGCACCGGGACGACGTCCACGTCGAAGACGACGTCGTCGCCGACGCGGCCGAGCGACTCGACTTCCAGGCCGGCCATCGTGAGCTGCCGGGCAAGCTTGTCGGCCGGCACGTTGGCCGGGCAGTAGTCGCGGAGCCATTTCAGGCTGTACTTCATCGTTTTAAAATTGTTTCAGGAACGCGAAATCGTTTTCGTAGAAGAGCCGGATGTCGTCGATGCCGTACTTGAGCATAGCGATGCGTTCCACGCCCATGCCGAACGCGTAACCCGCCCATTGTTCGGGGTCGTAGCCGACGTTGCGGAAGACGTTGGGGTGGACCATACCGGCGCCCGCTATTTCGAGCCAACCCGTGCCGCCGCAGGTCCCGCAACCCTCGCCTTCGCATACCGCGCACGAGACGTCGATTTCCGCGGAAGGCTCGGTGAAGGGAAAGAAGTGCGGCCGGAAACGCATCCCGGTGTCCGGGCCGAAGATGTACGCGGCGAAGGCGGCCAGCGTCCCCTTGAGGTCGCCCAGCGATACGTTTTCGTCCACCAATAGGCCCTCCACCTGGTGGAAGACGGGGTAGTGGGACGCGTCCACCGCGTCGGCGCGGAAGCAGCGGCCCGGGACGATTACGCGCAGCGGCGGCTGCTGCTCGAGCATTACCCGTATCTGCACCGGCGACGTGTGGGTTCGCAGCAGCCAGTCGTCGTTTACGTACAACGTGTCCTGGGCGTCGCGGCTCGGGTGGTCGGGCGGGAAGTTGAGCGCGCCGAAGTTGTGGAACTCGTCCTCCACCTCCGGGCCGTGCGCGATGGAGAACCCCAGGGAGGCGAAGAACGCCGTTATCTCGTAGTAGGTTTTGGTTAACGGATGAAGCGTGCCGATGGGCGGTGTTACGCCGGGCAGCGTGTAGTCGATGCGCGCCTCGCCGGCGTCCGCTTTTCGCGGGCCGAGCCGTTTTTGAAGCGATTCGTACTCGGCCTCGAGGCCCGCCCGGAGCTCGTTGAGCGCTTGGCCCGCCGCGGGTCTGTCGCCCTCAGCCAGCGAGGAAAGGTTTTTACTCAGCCGGCTTAGCGGCGATTTCCGGCCGAGGAATTCTATGCGCCAGCGCTCGAGCGCTTTTCGGTCGGAAACGGCGGCCGCCGCTTTCTCGGCCGCGGTTTTTAACGCCGTTGCTTCGGCTAAGAATTTTTTCGCGTCCTCGGTCATTCCAATGCGCCGGTCCGTTCTTCGGCCATGACGTCGTACAGCGTACGAGCCGCTTCTTTAGAAACGGATTTCGCCGCCGGTACCGTCGCAACTCGTACGACCAGGCGCCGGCGCGGGAACGTAAGCTCGACCGTTTCGCCCTCGTTGACGTCCCGGCCCGCTTTGGCGCTCTTGCCGCCGATTTTAACGTGGCCCGCGTCGCACATTTCTTTCGCCCGTGCGCGCTGCTTCACCAACCGCGCGACCGTAAGGAATTTGTCGAGCCGCATCGCCGACCGTTGCGAATATAACATTATATATTAATGCCTGTCAAAAGAAAACCTACGCCTTATTGCGAAATTACTTTAGGCCGGCGCACCGCCGCGCGGCAATTCCCCCTTATTTTTATTGCGGCGTCGTTCGTGATAATCTTATAATTGGCGCCGTTGCGTCGTCGCGGCGGCCCCGCGTTGTCGATTTTATCACGTGGATAAATCGTAACTATGGCCCGTTTATACGAATACCAGGGTAAAGAGCTCCTGCGGCGGGCGGGCGTGGATGTCCCGCCGGGACGTGCCGTTCGTTCCGGCGCCGAGGCCGCGGTCATCGCCCGGGAGATCGGCGCGCCGGTCGTTCTGAAGGCCCAGGTCTTCATAACCGGCCGGGCGGCCGTGGGCGGCATCCAGTTCGCCGAAAACGCCATGGCCGCGGAACGCGTCGCCGGCCGCGACTTATTGGGCCGCAAGTTCAAGGGCCAGCGCTGCGACGTCGTCCTGGTCGAGCGGAAGTTGGACGTCGCCCGGGAGATGTACGCCGCGGTCGTCGTCGACAACGACGCCCGCAAACCCCTCCTCATATTTTCGTCCGTCGGCGGCAGCGGCGTCGAGGAGATAGCCGCCGCCCACCCGGAGGCGCTGGTAAGAATGTACGTCGAGCCGGCGCGCGGCCTTTACGGTTACGACGCGCGGGAGTTGGCGCGGCGCGCGGGCCTGCGGGGCCGCGAGCTCGTGGCCGTAGCGGACGTCTTGGTGAAGCTGTGGCGCGTCGCCCGCGACGCCGAGGCCCGGGCGGCGGAGATAAACCCGCTGGTCGTGACCGACGCCGGCGAGGTCGTGGCCGCGGACTGCCGCGTTACGGTGGACGACTACGCCGTATACCGGCACCCGGAGCTCGGCGTGGAGGTCGCCCGCGAGTTCGACCGGCCGCCCACCGAGCTGGACCTCATCGCCTACAACGTCGAGAAGGACGACTACCGCGGCACGTTTTATTTCGTCCAGCTCGCGGAGGGCTTCGAGCGGGAAGAACGCTACGTCGCGTTCCACGGCGCCGGCGGCGGCGGCTCGATGATGTCGATGGACGCCGCGCTGGCCGAGGGTTTTAAGATAGCCGACTTTTGCGACACCTCCGGCAACCCGCCGGCGAGTAAAGTCTACCGCGCGGCACGCATATTGCTGGCCCAGAGGAACCTCGTCGGTTACTTCGGCTCCGGCTCCGGCGTCGCGAGCCAGGAACAATTCCACTCCGCCCGGGGCCTGGTCAAGGCCTTCCGCGAGGTTTGGCTCGACGTCCCCTGCGTCGAGCGGCTGGGCGGCAACCAGGAAGAGCGCGCCATCCGGATACTGACCGAATATACGGAGGACTTGCCCGCGCCGGTGGAGTGCTACGGCAAGGATACGCCGGCGCGGTACTGCGCGGCGCGACTGCGCGAGCTCGTGGACGGCTACGACTACGGCGCTCGCCGCGAGAAGCCGCCCCGGGTGCAACATAAGTCTTCTTATTCTTTTAAGACGGTTACGGGCGGGACCGTCTCCTACGATTACGCGCGATGCGAAGGATGCGATTCCAAAGTATGCGTGGCGGAATGCGTCCCGCGAATCCTTACGCTGGAGGACGGCAGGCCGGTCTTGAATATCGGCGCCGACGAGGCGGCGCGCGGGCGCTGTAGCGAGTGCCTGGCGTGCGAGGTGGAGTGCCGGGCGCGCGGCAACGGCGGCGGCCTGATAACGCTGCCTATCCCCGGGTTGGACGATTATTTGAAGAAGACGCGTTGATATGTCAATCTTAGTAAGTAAAGAGGATAAAGTCCTCGTCGCCGGCATTACCGGCCGCGAGGGGCGGGCGCGCACCCGCCTCATGAAGGGCTACGGGACCAACGTCGTCGCCGGCGTTTCGCCGGGCCACGGCGGCGAGGAGGTGGAGGGCGTCCCGGTCTTCGATACGGTGGCCGCGGCGGCCGAGGCGGTAGGGGAGATTTACGCGGCGGTCGTCTTCGTGCCCGGGCCCGCGGTGAAGGAGGCCGCGTTGGAGGCCTTCGCCGGCGGCGTCAAGCTGGCCGTGCTCGTCCCCGACCGGGTACCGATATGGGACGTGATGGCCATAGACGCCGCGGCGCGCGAAGCCGGCGCGCGCTACGTGGGCCCCAACACGTTGGGCGTGCTCTCGGTAAACAAGGCCGTGCTGGGTATGGTCGGCGGCCGGCCCGAGTCGGCGCGGGAGTGGTTCAAACCCGGGCCGGTCGGCATCTCGTCGCGCTCGGGCGGAATAACGTCGTCGCTGGCGTACTACCTCGGCCGGGCGGGCGTCGGCGCGACCACTCTCGTGCACGTCGGCGGCGACCCCATCGTCGGCACGCCTCACCAGGACGTCGTTCGGTTGTTCCAGGAGGATGCCGACACCAAGGCCGTCGTGATGTTCGGCGAAATAGGCGGCAGCCAGGAAGAGAAGGTCGCCGAGCTTATTTCCGAAGGCGTGGTTACGAAGCCGGTGGTGGCGTTCATAGGCGGCAAGGCCGCGACGGCGGGGACGCGCTTCTCGCACGCCGGCGCCATCGTCGAGGGCGGCCGCGGCACGTACGAGGGCAAGGTGAAGGCGCTGCGCGAGGCGGGGGCCATAGTCGTGGAGGACTACGATAAGGTAGCCGAGTACGCGTTGGGAGTCTTGAAGGACCTGGGCGAGGTATGAGCGACGAAAAGCGAAGAGATGGTTTGACTAGTACGCCGGCGTCGCCGGCGTTAGCCAAACTACGGCCCCGACCGGACATGCGGGCCTCGGTATGCGAGGGCCTCTTCGGCCAGATGTTCTTAAACCTCGCCGGCGCCTGGTCGGCGTTCATCACGGCGCTGGCGTTAAGCCTGGGCGCCGGGAGCCGGGCGTTCGGCTTGATCTTCGCCGCGGGCCCGGTCATTGCGTTTTCGCAGGTATTGGGGCCGGTGCTACTGCCGCTCTTCGGCGGCTCGCGCCGTCGGCTGGTCGTCGCGGCCAGCGCGGCCGCGCGCGGCGTAATCTTCTTCATTCCGGCGGTGGTGCTTTGGCTCGAGCCGGAGGCGGCGCTCGTCGTCTTTATCGTCTGTTTCCTGGCCTCGCAAGTTCTCACCGGCGTCATGACCAGCGTGTGGACGAGCTGGATCGGCGCCGTCGTCCCGGAGCGCATCCGCGGCCGTTTCCTCGGCAAGCGGACGCAGCTGATGATGGCGCTGGGGTTGGTCGTCGCCTTCGCCGCCAGCATTTTTAAAGACCTTTCCGTGCCGGGGGGCGAAACGGGCCTGACGGGGTTCTTTCGCCGCCTGTTCGGCGTTGCCGGCGGCCTGTGGGGCCCGGGGGGAGAACGGTACGCCTACTTTATAATATTCGCCTTTGCCGGCGTCGCGGGCCTCGCCTCTACGCTGCTGCTGTTGCGGCAGCGCGACCGCCCGGCGCCGGTCGTACGCTTTTCGTTCCGCTCGTTGGCCGAGCCCCTCCGCGACCGCCGCTTCCGCCGCCTGGTATATTTCTTCGGATGGTGGTGGTTCGCCGTATCTTTCGGGGCGCCGTTCTGGCAGCCGTTCTACCTCGAAGTGTTGCGCATGTCGCTAACCGCCGTTCAGATATACAACTCGCTTTTGATAATCGCGATGGCGGCGACGGCGGCGCTGTGGGGTCGTCTGATAGACCGCTTTGGCAACAAGCCCGTTTTCCGGGGCCTTATCCTGATGGCGACGGTTAACTCGTTCGTGTACGTTTTCATGCGGCCGGACCTTTACTGGTGGGTTTGGCTGGAGGCCGTCACGTCGGGCGCGATGTGGGGCGGGGCTATGGTCGCGACGACGAACCTCATCATCCGCCTGAGCCCGGAGGCCAAGCGGGATAACTACGTCGCGGTCTACGCCGTCGTCGCCGGCGCGGGGGGCCTGGTCGCGACCATCGGCTCGGGCCAGTTCGTCGCGATGCTGCCGCGTTACGTCTCGCTCGGCGGGTGGCGAATACTCGACATGAAGGTCGCCTTCCTGATAACGACGGTGTTACGCGCGGTCTCGCACTTCCCGATGTATTGGGTGAAGGAACCGCGGGCGGTGCCCTTCCACCACATGATGCGCGCCGTGGCCGCGGACGCGCGGCTGTGGCTTCTGCGGTTTCGGCCCGGCCCCGGGAAATAACGGAACAGCTCGTCGGATGAAGAAGATAAAAATACTTTTCGTTTGCACCGGGAACTCGTGCCGCTCGCAGATGGCGGAGGGGTGGGCGAACCGCCTGGGCGCGGGCCGCCTCGAGGCCCACTCCGCCGGCGTGAACCCCTTCGACGTCGTGCGGCTGACGGTGGAGGTCATGGCGGAGGCCGGCGTGGACATATCGCACCAGCGCTCCAAGGGCGTCGACGAATTCCTCGGCGAAGAGTTTGACTACGTTATTACGCTATGCGATAATGCGCGGGAGTTGTGCCCGTACTTCCCGGGCGAGGGCAAACGTCTCCACTGGCCTATAGACGACCCGTACCGCCTGGCCTTGGATGATTACCGCCGCGCGCGCGACGAAATCCGCGCCCGGGTGGAAGCCTTTTTAAACGAACTCGACGGCCCGTAGGTAACCGCCGGGCAAGAGGTGAACGACGGCCGAGAAGCCCAAGATAACGCGGCAGCGCGAGATGGAGGCCGAGATTAATTTCCTCGTCCCGCGCCTCGTGATGTCGGGGGCGACGTTCGTCGTCGTCCACGGCGCCGTCGCCCGCGGCGAAGCCCGGGCCGACTCGAAGATATGCCTCATCGTCGTCGCCCCGAGCGAGTTGCCGTTCAAGGAGCGCCAGATATATTTCGAAGAAAAACTCAAGAGCCGTGAAAGGGTGAATATGATCGTGTACACGCCCGCGGAGTTCAACCGCGCTAAAAGAGAGAGCCCCCTCGTGCAGCACGCGATGCGCGAAGGCCGCGTCGTCTACTCGCCCGAGCGGGGATAGCAGGTCGTAGCGTTGTTAACGGGAGAAATTTATGGCTGATAAATGGCACACGGCAATAACCGATATCGCGCCGAACCGGATTAACCTCCGCGGTTATCCCATCGAGGAGCTGATGGGCCGCAAGAGCTTCGCCGAGGTCGTATGGCTCGCGCTGCGGGGCGAGCTGCCCGGCGAGGCTGAGGGGAAGCTGCTCGACGCCATACTGGTGTCGTCGGTGGACCACGGCGTAACGCCGCCGTCCACGCTGGCGGCGCGCACGGCGGCCTCTACCGGCGCGCCGGTCAACGCCGCGTTGGCCTCCGGGGTCCTGGCCGTCAACCGCTTCCACGGCGGCGCGGTCGAGGGGTGCATGAACGCGCTGGCCGAGGCGCTCGCCGAGATGAAGGAGGCGGGCGTCTCGCGGGAGGAGGCCGCGGCCGCGATAGTGGAGCGTTACCGCGAGGCCGGAAGGCGGGTGGAGGGGTTCGGCCACCGTTTCCACGACGACGACCCGCGGGCGGCGCGGCTCTTCGCGCTGGCGGAGGAGCTGGGCCTGGCGCGCGAGGGCGTCCCGATGGCGCGCGCGTTCGAGGCCGCGCTCGTAACCGTTACCGGCAAGGCGCTGCCGCTGAACGTCGACGGCGCCATCGCGGCGTGCCTCTTCGACCTGGGCTTCGAGCCGTACGCCGCCAACGCCTTCTTCATCCTGGCGCGCATGCCCGGGTGGCTGGCGCACGTTCTCGAGGAGCGGACGCGCGAGCGGCCTATGCGGCGCCTCGAGCCGTCGGCGTGGGCGTACGACGGCCCGGACGAAAGGCATTTAACTTAGCTCGAGGTGCATTATGGAAGAAAAAATAAGCGAGCTCCTGCCGGAGTTGGCGGAGATAGAAGACGACGCGCTGCGCGGTAAGGTCGTCGCGGCCTACGAGGCCGCGCTCGAGCGCGGCGGCTGGCAACCCGAGGATATGGCGCGGATGCCGTTCACGCTGCTGCTCGAGCCGTGCCCGGCGACGTACCTCGAGCACACCCGCGCCGTAACGCGATGCGCGGCCGCCGTCGCGGCCGTGGTGGCCGAGACGTACGGTTCCCGGCTGGATATAAACCGCGACCACTTGCTCGCCGGGGCGCTGCTGCACGACGTCGGCAAGCTGCTGGAGTATCGCGAGGAGGGCGGCGCGTTCGTCAAGTCGGAGCTGGGCCGGATGCTCCGGCACCCGTTCTCGGGGGCGGCGCTGGCCTACGAGTTCGGCCTGCCGCCGGCGGTGGTACACGTCGTCGCGACGCACGCCCGCGAGGGCGAGGGCGCCCGGGCGACGCCGGAGGCCATAATAATACACCACGCGGACTTTATAAATTTCGAGCCGTTTAAATTGAAGTGAGCTCCGGTCAGGTGGTAACACCTGACCGCATGGGAAAGCCGTTTAAGTTGTAAAGGCCGATATGCCTCAAAGCTTCGCCGAAAAGATATTTTCTCGTAAGGCCGGCCGGCCCGTGGCCGCCGGCGAAATCGTCACGCTCGAGCCGGACCGCCTCCTTTCCCACGACAATACCGCGGCCATCGCGAAGACCTTCGCCTCGTTCGGCCTGAAGCGCGTCGCCGACCCGGGTAAGGCCGTCGTCGTCCTGGACCACTGCGTCCCCGCGGCGTCGGAGAAGTACGCCCGGAACCACCTCGAGATCCGGGAATTCGTCGCGGCGAACGACATCGAACACTTCTTCGACATAAGCGAGGGGATATGCCACCAGGTCTTCGCGGAGCAGGGCTTCGCGCTGCCGGGCGAACTGATTCTGGGGGCGGACAGCCATACGACGTCGTACGGCGCATTGGGCGCGTTCGCCGCGGGCATCGGGCGGACCGAGATGGCGGCGCTCTACGCCACCGGCAAGCTGTGGCTCCGGTGCCCCGAATCGCTGCGGGTGGAAGTAGCGGGGGAGTTCGGCGCCGACGTTTACCCCAAGGATTTGATCCTCTATATTATCGGCGACCAGGGCGCGGACGGCGCGTTGTACGAGTCGGTGGAGTTCGCCGGGGCGACGGCGGCGGCGACGTCGGTGTCCGGGCGGATGACGCTGTGCAACATGGCCGCGGAGATGGGGGCCAAGAACGCGTACGTCGCGCCGGACGAGAAGACGCGCGCCTTCCTCGACGGACGGGCGCGCCGTGAATACGACGAAGTCTTGCCGGACGACGGCGCCGCGTACGAACGCGTACTGAGCTACGACGTCGCCGGCCTCGGGCCCCAGGTGGCGTGTCCCCACACGGTCGATAACGTCGTACCGGTTGCGGAGGTCGCGGGGGCGCGCGTGGACCAGGTCGTGGTCGGGACCTGCACCAACGGCCGCATCGACGACCTGGTGGCGGCGGCGGATATCTTGCGGAACCGGCGCGTGGCGCGCGGCGTGCGGATCCTCGTCTTCCCGGCCAGCCGGGCGACGTACCTGGAGGCGTTGGGCATCGGCGCGCTGGCGACGCTGGCGGCGGCGGGCTGCGTAATTATGAACCCGGGTTGCGGGCCGTGCCTTGGCGCCCACGAGGGGATATTGGCCGCGGGCGAAGTCTGCCTCTCGACCGCCAATCGCAACTTCCGCGGCCGCATGGGCTCGAGCGAGGCCGAGGTATATCTGTGCTCGCCGGCGACCGCCGCGGCCTCGGCTTTGTATGGGAAGATTACGGACCCGCGGACGGTGAGGGCGTGATGGCATGGAGTCGTTGGTGTTTTTAATCGTAATTATCTTGGTAGTCCTGGCCTTTTTGCTCTTCGTCGGCCTCGGCGCCGTGATGCTGACGACGTGGTTGTCGCTGCGAGGGAAGCGGGATGATAAAAGGTAAGGTCTGGAAGTACGGCGACGACGTCAACACCGACGTCATCTTCCCCGGGCGGTACACCTATACCGTGACGGACCCGGGCGAAATCGCCTCGCACGCCCTCGAGGACCTCGACGCCGATTTCGCGAAGAACGTGAAGCCGGGGGATATCGTCGTCGCCGGGAAGAACTTCGGCTGCGGCTCGAGCCGCGAGCAGGCGGCGTTGTGCCTGAAGTACGCCGGCGTGGCCGCGGTGGTAGCGGCGTCGTTCGCGCGGATATTTTTCCGCAACGCCATCAACGCCGGCCTACCGACGGTCGCGGCCCCCGAAGCGATACCATATATAAATGGCGGCGACGAGATAACTATTGATTTCGAGACGGGCGAGCTGACCGCCGCGGACGGCTCGAAGTACGAATTCGCGCCGCTGCCGCCCGAGGTGCTCGGCATACTCGAGGCGGGCGGCCTGGTGCCCTACGTTAAAAAGGAGTTGGCGCATAAATGAGGGACTTCGCAGTCATAACCGTAACGTGCGTTTTAATCGCGGCGGCCTGCGGCAAGGGCGACGGCCGCCAGGCCGGCGGGGACGAGGCCGCCGTCGCGGAGACGGCCCGGCCCGCGCAGCTCATCTTCCCGGAGGCGGCGCGCGCGGAGACGCTGCTCAAGTCGGCCGGTATTCCCATCGAAAACCGCGGCGACCTCACGCGCGAATTCCCGGAGGGGTGCGTGTGGCACGCCGTCTACAGCAGCGCGGGGCCCGAAGTGATCCTCGAGGCGTTCGCTTTCACGGACGACGGCCTCGCCCGGGAGTACGGCGCCGAGCGCAACGCCGAGCTGCTGGCGATGGACGTCCTGCGCGAATTCGCCGTCGCGACCAACGGCGCGCTCGTCCTCGTGGCGTACTACGACCCCACGGAGGACGCCGACGCCAAGAGGGACGCGCTGGCGAAGTTCGTTGACGCCTTTGCCGGCGAGGAGTAGCGGTTTTCAGGGACGATTTAAAAAGCCCGCCGTCGCGGCGGGCTTTTCGTTACCCTCGGCCGGGGTTAAACGCCAGCGGCGGACGTTGCCTCGCCCCGTATCGTCGCCGTCACGTCCTCGAAGGGTATATCCTTGCCCGAGGCCGCGACCGCCTCCTTCGCCACCTGGACCAGGCCGAAGCAGCAGGGCACTTCCATGTGCAGGATCGTGACTTTGCGGACGTCGTTTTCTCGCAGTATGGCCGTCAGCTTGTCGCGGTAGAGCGCGACGTCGTCGAACTTGGGGCAACCGATGACGACGGCCTTCCCCCGGAGGAAGTCGGGGTGGAAGGCGGCGTAGGCCAAGGGGGCGCAATCGGCGGAGACCAGCAGCTCGGCGTCCCGGAAATACGGCGCGTTGGGGTCGACGAGGTAGAGCTTGACGGGCCACTGGCCGAGTTCCGATTTCAACTTCTCCTCTACGGTCGCCTCGACCTCGGTGCCCTCTTCGTCTTCGCGCGGCTTCAAGACCATCGTACGCGCGCCCGGGCAGCTGAAGGTGTGGTCGGCGGTGTGGCTCCCGGTGGCCGCGTCCGCGGCCTCGTGTTCGTGCCGGTCCGTGCCTCCTTCGCGGCCGAGCCCTTGTAGGTGTTCTTCCACCGCGGCGGCGTCGAACTCCTTCGCCGGCCGCTCCTCCAGGGTAATGGCGCCTTGCGGACACTCGCCCAGGCAGGCGCCCAGGCCGTCGCAATAAATTTCGCTCGCCAGCCGGGCCTTGCCGTCGACGATCCGGATGGCGCCCTCGGCGCAGGACGGAACGCACAGGCCGCAACCGTCGCAAAGGTCTTCGTCTATGTTGACGATTTTTCTGGTTGCTTTGGTCATTACGGACCTCCTGTTTCGGATTCGATTATTCCCTTAACGTCGTATCCAGTATAATAGGCCGGGGATAAAAAAGCCTTGACCTGGGTCAAGGCTCGTAGTTTTTCCGGGCCGGCCGCTAGCCGTTCGGACTGCCGGCGACGAGCTCGAGCGAGGCTTTATCTAAAATGATTATACGCCTGCCCTTGGACGCTACCAGGCCCGCTTCGGCGAACCGCCTTAGCGCCCGGCTCAGCGTCTCCGGGACCGTTCCCAATTCCGCCGCGAGCGACGTCTTAGTCACGTCCAGCTCGACGGACTCCCGGCCGTCGGCGCCGGCCCGCGCCCGTTCCAGAAGGTACGACGCCAGCCGCGCCGGCACGTCTTTAAGGGTGAGCTTCTCGAGTACCGCGCTTATCTGGTTCAGGCGGACCGAGAGGGCGGCGATGATGTTGAGCGCTAAGTCCGGCTCGTTTTCGAGCAACGCCACGAACTCGCGGCGCGGGATTTCTACCGCGGCCGCGTCGTCGAGGGCCTGGGCCGTCGCCGGGTAGGGGACGCCCGCCAGCGCGGCGGCCTCGCCTACCAGGTCCCCCGCGCGCATAATTTTTATGATAAGCTCACGGCCGTCGACCGATTCCTTGAAAACCTTGACCCGGCCCGAGGCGACGACGTAGAAGGCCGCTGCGTCGTCCCCCTCGCGGAAGACGACTTCTCCCTTCTCCAGCTCGCGGAAGACGGAGAATCCGACGACGCGGCCCACGTCCGCCGGGGCGAGGTTTTTGAAGAGCGGCGAAGCGGCCAGAGCCGCTTTTTTAACGTCGTCCGTCATAGGGGCACCCCTGCCGGCTCGGAAAGTAATTGAGAACCGGCCTATTTTAATTTAATATATACGCCAAAGCAAGTTCCCCCGAGAGGTTTTATGGCCAAATACAGAATTGCGTGGCTGCCGGGCGACGGCATAGGCCGCGACGTTATGGAGGCGGCGCGGCTCGTGCTGGAGCGCCTCGCGCTCGACGCCGAGTACGTCGCGGGCGACATCGGTTGGGAGTTCTGGCGCACGGAGGGCAACCCGCTGCCCGAACGCACCAAGGACCTTATGCGCGGAACCGATTGCGCGCTATTCGGCGCCATCACCTCCAAGCCCAAGGACGAGGCCGCGCGCGAGCTCGCGCCCGAGCTGCAGGATAAGGGCTACGTCTACTATTCGCCCATCGTCCGCCTGCGCCAGGAGTTCGACCTTTACGTCAACATGCGGCCGTGCAAGGCGTACGCCGGCAACCCGCTCAACTACCGCGACGACGTCGACCTCGTCATCTTCCGCGAGAATACCGAGGGCCTGTACGCCGGCGTGGAGTGGTCTCCGGTCCCGCCGGCGGTCTACGATTGCCTTATGGCCAACCACAAGAAGATGGCGGCGTTCGCGGGCGTGCCGCTGGACGAGCTCGCCATCTCGACGCGGATAATGACGAAGAAGGCGTGCGCGCGCATCGTGCGCGCCGGGTTCGAGTTCGCGGAGAAGAAAGGCCGCCGCTCGGTAACGATTGTGGAGAAGCCCAACGTCCTGCGGGAGACCGGCGGCCTGATGGTCCGGACCGCGCGCGAGGTGGCGAAGGACTACCCGAACGTCGAACTGTGGGAGGCCAACATAGACGCGATGGCGATGTGGCTTATCAAGAACCCGCAGGACTACGACGTGCTGGTGGCCGAGAACATGTTCGGCGACATCATCTCGGACGAGGCGGCGCAGCTCGTCGGCGGCTTGGGCTTCGCCTGCGCCGGCAACATAGGCGACGACTACGCCGTCTTCGAGCCCACGCACGGCTCGGCGCCCAAGTACGCGGGCCAATACAAAGTCAACCCGACCGCGACGCTCTTGGCGACGCGGATGATGCTGGAGTACCTGGGCGAGGAGGACAAGGCCGCGGCCTTGGAGAACGCCGTCGCCGCGGTCATCGCGGAAGGCCGCGTCCGCACGTACGACATGGGCGGTTCGAACTCCACGCTGGAGATGGCGGAGGCGGTGGCGGGACGGGTTTGAATTCAAACTGTCAGGCGCTTCGTCGTAAAACAATCCCGTCCTTTAATAATACCTTGGACTAGAATTATGAATCCAAAGAACCAGCCGGTGCCAGAGCCGCCGGCCATAAACGTCGACGAAGTAAAATGCAACGCCTGCGACATCTGCGTCGAGGCGTGCCCCCAGGACGTCTACGAGCTGGAGGAGTTCGCCGTAGCGTCGTACCCGGAGCGTTGCATCAGCTGCGGCCACTGCGTCGCGCTGTGCCCGGAGGAAGCCATCGAACACGAGGCGTACCCGGAGGGCACGATAAAGGCCCTCGGCGCCAGGAAGGTCCCCACCGTGGCGGCGCTGGAGACGCTCTTGCGCGCGCGACGCTCGGTCCGCGTCTTCCGCGACAAGCCGGTTACGCGCGAAGCGGTGGAGGAGTTGGTACGCCGGGCGCTGTCGTCGTACCCCAGCGCGCACAACCTCCGGCCCGTCCGCGTGCTTGCGCTGAGCGAGGCCAAGCGCATCCGCCGCGTCCGCGACGCGACGGCGGAGTGGCACCGGACAGCGGTGCGGCGCCTGAAGAACCCCATACTCCGCACCGTTTACGGCGCCGTGGCCGAACGCGAGGATAAGCTGGGAGCCTACGCCTTGGTGGACGATATGAAGCGGTTGGTCGAGGCGTACGACGCGGGCCGCGACGACCTCTTCCACGACGCGCCGGTGGTCCTCGTCCTCCACGCGCCGGTGGCTACCGTCATGCCGCGCGAGACGGTGTACTATGGCGCGGCGCAGCTCGTGATGATGGCGACGGCCATGGGCCTGGGGACGTGCTTCGTCGGCTGGCTCACCGCGGCCGCGGCCCGCAGCGAAGAGGTCAGGGAAGCGCTGGGTTTGCCGGAAGACCACGCCGTCTACGCCGCGTTAGCGCTCGGCTATCCCAAATATAAATACCGCCGCGCCATAGGCCGCGGCGCGCCCGAGGTAGAGTGGCGCTGAGGTTATCCCTATCGACGGGATATCGAATGTAGGAGGTCTTCGATGAGAGTTTTCGGATTTTTGATTTTAACGTGCGCCCTCGCCGCGGCGGCCTTCGGCGACGTCGTCGGCGAGTACAAGGGGGCCGGCACCAACCCGGGCGGCCAGGGCTCGTACGCCTGCGACGTCAAGATAACCAGGACGGGCGACGCATACGCGGTCCAATGGTTATTCGACGGCGCGCTCGGCTACGAGGGCGTCGGCATCGTGAAGGACGGCCTCTTCTGCGTGGGCTACGCCTCCGGCCAGGGGTACGGCGTGGTGGTATATGAAATCAAGGGCGACGGCGCGTTGGAAGGTATCTGGACGACGCCCGGTTTCGACGGCCTGGGCCGGGAGACGCTGACGAAGAAATAGCTTCGGGAACGGAGGAAGACGGTGGAGAAGTGGTTACGCTTGGCGGCGGTGCTCGCCCTGGCGTGCTCCTTTTGCGCCTGTAAAAAGTTGAAGGAGATGAGAGAGGGCCCGGGTGGGCCGTTGCCCTTCGGCGAGGGCGGGAAGGAACCGGTAAGCGCCGCCGGCGTCGCGGGCAAGTATACCGGCTCCGGCACCAACCCCGAAGGCGGCTCCTACGAGTGCGACGTGACGGTTTCCCGCAAGGGCGACGCGTACGGCGTGATGTGGTACTTCGACGGCGCGCTCGGCTACGAGGGCACCGGCATCCTGAAGGGGAATACGTTCGTCGTCGGCTACGCCGGGCCGCAGGGCTACGGCGTCGTCGCGTACGTGGTCAAGCGCGACGGCTCGCTGGACGGCACGTGGGCGGGCAAAGGCAGTACGAAAGTGGGAACCGAAAATTTAAAAAAGAGATAGGCGCGATTTACCCCCGATAGAAGTGCCTGCTATTATAGAAAAAATCATCGCCGCGCACTCGAGCGACGACGTCTTTCCCGGCGCTACCGTCTGGCTCGAGCTCGACGTCCGCGCCGCGCGCGACTTCGGCGGCGCGAGCGTCGTTAGAAGCTTCGACCGACATTATACCTCTATGCCGGTGGCCGATGCCTCGCGGACTTTCTTCACCTTCGACTGCGTCGTCCCCGCCAAGGATATCCCCTACGCCAACAACCAACAACTCTGCCGCGAGTTCGCCGCGCGGCAGGGCATTAAGGTATACGACGTCGACGCCGGCATCGGCTCGCACGTGTTGATGGAGGAGGGGCTGGCGCGCCCGGGCGGGACGGTTGTCAATACCGACAGCCACATGAACGTCGTGGGCGCCGTCGGCTGCCTGGGCCAGGGGATGGGCGACGCCGACATAACGTTCGCCTTCCGCACCGGCCGCACCTGGCTCGAGGTCCCGCCCTCGGTCAAAGTGCTATTGAAGGGTAAATACAAGTGGCCTACGACGGCCAAGGACGTGGCGCTCGCGATGCTCCGCGGGTTCGGCTCGAGCGGCCTCCTCGGCAAGGCGGTGGAGTTGTACGGGCCCGCCGCGGACGCCCTCTCCGTCGAGGAGCGGGTCACCGTGGCGTCGATGGCGACGGAGATGGGCGCCATAGCTATTTTCATCCCGCCGAGCGAGGAGGTGCTCGCGTGGTGCGAGGGGGCCGCGGGGGTGGAAGTGCGGGGCGTCTACGCCGACGAGGATGCCTCCTACGAGGCGACGTACGAGCTCGACGTCGACGGCCTCGAGCCGCTGGTGGCGTGCCCGCCGTCGCCGGCCAACGTCAAGGCCGCGAGCGAGGTCGCCGGGAAGGAAATAGGCTCGGCCTTCTTCGGCTCGTGCACCAACGGCCGGGTGGAGGACTTCCGCGCCGTCGCCCGGGTGATGTCGGGTCGGCCCGTCGCCGGCGGCGTGGTGGCGTACGCCGTCCCGGCGACGCGTCGCGTCTACGGCGCGATGCTGGCGGAGGGGCTGGCCGCGGAGCTCTTCGGCTACGGATTCGTCGTCTCCAACGCCGGCTGCGGCGGCTGCGCCCAGGGCCAAATCGGTATGACCGGCAAAGGAGAGGTCCAGGTCTCGACCTCCAATCGCAACTTCCCCGGCAAACAGGGCGCCGGCGAGACGTACCTCTGTTCGCCGGCTACGGCCGCGGCCTCGGCGCTGATGGGGAGCATTACCGACCCGCGGGAGGTGGCGTGATTGTGGCGGGGCCGCTGGTAATAGAGGGCCGCGTGTGGCCCGTCGTCGACGCGTCGGGGGCTTATCTGAACGACGTCGATACGGACCAGATCTACCACAACGCCTACCTCGCCGAAACGGAAGTCGGCGAAATGGGCCGGTACGCTTTCGGCAACCTCGCGGGCTGGGAAGATTTCCCGGCGGAGGCGAAGCGCGGCGACATCTTGGCGGTGGGCGCGAACTTCGGCGCGGGCTCGAGCCGACAGCACGCCGTCGACTGCTTCCGCGCGCTGGGCGTCGCCGGCGTCGTCGGCATCTCCTTCGGCGCCATCTACAAGCGGAACGCGATAAACGCCGGCTGGCCTTTGGTGGAATGCCCCGACTTGGTTAAATTGGAGCTCGCGGCGGGCGACGTTTTGAGGGTCAACTTTCAGACGGGCGAGTTGGAAAATCGGACGCGCGGTAAGCTCGCGGCGGCGAGGCCGTTCTCGCGCGTCCAGATGGACATCTACCTGGCGGGCGACCTCTTCGCCTACGGCGCTTGCTTGCGCTAACGGATGAAAATTAAGGGAAGCGGCGGATTTAAAATCCGCCGCTTCTGTTGTTTCTTTCGGCCCGTTCGGGGATTTTTTACCCGTTGGCCTTAAGTCCGCCGTATCGGATATCCAACCCCCGCTCCCGCAAGGCCGCTATGAACGGCCCGGGCTCGAACGCGACTTCCGGCGGAACCGCGTCGGCTTTTTTTACGCCGCCGGAAGCCAGCGTCGCCGCGGCCACGGCGACCGGGAAACCGGTGGTCCGCTGCATCGCCGTAAGGCCGCTCGCGGCGTCGGCGTAGTCGACCAGCTCGAGCGACGCGGCCTTCTCCTCGCCTCGAGCCGTGCCCGCAGCCCAACACCTTACCAGCACGACGTCGTCTTCGCCTTCGGGTAGGACCGAGGCGAGGCGCTCGGCGAGCACGTCGCGGGGTTTGAACCGTACGCCGCCGACGGAGACTTCTTCCTCGCTCGCCAGGCCGAGGTCGAAGAGCGGTTTGACCGCGGCGGAGTGGCCCGGGTACCTTATCGTTTTATAGTCCAGCTCGCGCACCAGGCCGCGGTACGTATGCGGCAGCGTCGAGGAGCCGCCCGAGGTGTGGAACGCCTCGAGCCGGCCCAGCGGCGGAAACTCGAGTTCCTCGACGCCGGTTAGCGGCGGAGCCGTCGCGACGTCGCCGTCTTTTAATATCAGGCACGGCTCGGCGTATTCGTTTATCAGGCCGTATACCGAGAAGACGAGGGCGTAGCCGAGCGGCGGTTGGGGGTCGCGGGGCAGGCCGCCGACGCGGAGGTGCACGTCGCGAACGTCGTCGAACGCGGATATCAGCGCCGCGGCCAGAACGTTCGTCATCCCCGGCGCCAGGCCCATATCCGGGACGACGGTCACGCCCGCGGCCTTCGCATCCCCGTCCAGCGCGAGCTCGGCGGCGACGACGTCGTTGTTGCCGCCCATGTCGACGAAGTGGGCGCCGGCCGCTATAGCGGCTCGGGCGAGGGTGAGGTTATATCGGTACGGCGCCGCGGACGCGCATACGTCGTGGCCGGCGATTACTCGAGCCGCGGCTTCCTCGTCGCCGGCGTCGACCGCGACGGCCCGCGCCAGGCCGCCTCCCCGCGCGCGCGCGAGCTCCTCCGCGCGCGCGGCGTCCACGTCGGCGACGGTCACCTCGTCGAACGGCCCGTGGGTCGCGAAATCGCGCAGTACCGCTTCGGCCATCCGGCCCGCGCCTATGATTACGGCGCGCATTTGCATCCTCCTTTAACGTCGCGATACGCGGCCAAGGTTAAGGTTGGGCTACGGCGTTGTCAAGGCGTATAAAGTTTTTAGATCGCGAGGAGAAGGCGCACGTCAACCCGGACATCGGCTTCCGGTTGGAGGCGGGCGACGAGTTGGCCGTCATCGCCCTCGACGAACCCCAATTATAGGGAATCGTTTTTAACGTAAAAAACCGGCCCGCGGGCCGGCCTTTTTATTCCGCGGCGCGGCCGCTATTTCCAGTGGCCGCTGATGAACTCCTCGACCTCGGGTAGGCCGCCCTGGAGGATGAGGTAGCCGTTGGTGGGTTCCCGGGCGGTGATTTCGCCGGCGACCGGGGTGAGCATTATCCGCTTGACTTCGTCGAGGTCGTCGGTCTGGCCCAGCGCCCAGCACAGCTTGACGTACGCGACTTCGGGCAGCATATTCTCGGCCGGGATGACGCCTAGGGTTTGCATATCGCGCCCCGTCTCGTAGACGTCCATGTGGACGTAACCCCACAGCGTCTGAACCGTCATATAGACGGCGACGCCGGCCTCCCGGGCGTGCTTGAGCGCCGGATAGCAGGGCTTGTTGACGTGGCCCAGGCCGGTCCCGGCGATGACGATGCCGCGGTAGCCCAGGTCGACGAGCGCGTCGAAGATGTCGGGGTGCATGTTGGGGTAATAATATATAAGCGCCACTCGTTCTTCGAAGGCGGTGTTCAGGACGCATTTGCGGTCGCCCGGGCGGCGGCGGGCGTAGTCGTCGCGCAGCGGCGTGATGCACTCGCGGTCCACCGTCGCTAGAGGGACGTCGGCGATGGTGCGGAAGGTCGACCGGTAGGACGAGTGCATCTTGCGGACGCGGGTGCCGCGGTGGAGGAGGCCGTAGATGTCCGAGGTAGGCCCGAACATGCATACCATTATCTCGGCGATGTCCGATTCCGCGGCGGCCTTGACGGCGTGGATGAGGTTGAGCGCGGCGTCGGAGGAGGGGCGGTCGCTGGAGCGCTGGCTGCCGACGAGGACGATGGGGACGGGGGGGTTCTGCACCATGAACGATAGGACCGCCGCGGTGTGGTGCATGGTATCGGTGCCGTGGCCTACGACGATGCCGTCCGCGCCCTTCTTGATCTCGCGGGCGATGGCCTCGGCCAGGACGACGTATTCCTCGGCGCCCATGTTTTCGGAGAAGACGCCGAAGAGCTTTTCGGTCCGGAGGTTACAGATGTCGGCCAATTCCGGGACCGCGCCGTAGAGCTCGCCGGGCGTGAAGGCCGGGATGACGGCGCCGGTGCGGTAGTCCAGGCGGGAGGCGATGGTGCCGCCGGTACCCAGAAGCTTCACGAACGGCTGGCCTTTTTTAAACGGGAACTCCTTCTCGGGAATCTTGTAATGGGCGACGGTGCGGCCGGTTTCTTCTATGCCGGTTATAGAAGCGGCGGCGACGCCGACGTTGTACCCGGAGGCGATCTTGATGACGATGTGCTGGTCGTCGCCGGACTCGGCGCGGGGTAGTACCCTTCCCTCGAAGCGGCCCCGGCCCGAGTCGATGACGACGTCGCTCCAAACCTTGACGCCGTATTTCTTAAGGCATTTGAGCGCGGCGCCGCGGTAGCCTTTGTAAAGGTCTTGCTCCGTTTCCTTTTTCGCCATGCCGCGTTACCTCATATAAAGAGTGGGGGTAGTACGCGCCCGGTTCTTCAAGCGGGTAACGAGAGCCTATACTTCGCGAGCAGCGCGACGACGGCCGTTGTCGGGTCGGGATGCGATTCGTCGCCCGCGAGGTACGGCCAACCGCCGTCGTCGTTTTGCGTTTGGGCCAGTAACTTTAAACATTCTTGGACGTCGCCGTCGGTCCCGCGCCGGCCGAGGGCGAGGAAGGCCGGCAGCGGATTTTCGACCGGGTTGCGCCAGCGTTCCTTCTGACGGGCCAGCGCTGCGGATAGGCCGGCGAAGGCGTCGTGGTTGGGGGCGATCCCCGCCGCCAGGAGGCCCCGCACGACGCCCGGGATGGTCCACAAGTCCGTCCGGTCCGGGTAGTCCGGCGCCACCTGCCCCGGCCAACCGCCGTCCTTGTTACGCGTCCGCAACAGGAAATTCCGGGCGAGGGTAATATTTTTATCGAAACCGCCTACGGCCGCGAGCGCCACGATCGCGTCGCCCGTTATCCACGTCACCGCGTTTTGGGCCGAGAACCAATCCCATTCCGGTTTGAGGTCGGCCGCCAGCGCCGGGTTCTCGCAGAAGCCGCCGTCGGGCCGCTGCATCGCCGCGAGCCAGGCCGCGCCCTTCGTCGCGGCGTCGGCGGCGCCCTCCCGGGCGAGTATTTCCACCACGCCGGCGGTGACGGGGACGCTCCCCGGTTCCCCTGTGGCGCGCGTGCCGACGAAGGAGCCGTCGTCGTTTTGGGAGCCGGTGATTTCGGCGACGAGGTCGGCCAGGGCTCGCGGTACGTCGACGCCGGCGAGGCCGAGCTCGAGAAGGTGATATGCCTTCCCAGCCCCGATGACGTATTCCGACGCTTTCGTAAGCGGTTCCATATCGGCATCCTCCCGGCTGTACCCTTATCCAGCAGCCGGCGATATTTCTTCCGTCGCGATTTGGGCCAACTCGGCGCCGGGTATCAGCCCCCGGAACTCGGCCATTAGCTCGCCCATGGCGAAGCGCTTTACCGCCGCGGGGCCGGCGGGGAAGCGGCGTCTTTTGACTTTTCGTTTTACTCTTTTTACGGCGGCGGCGACGCGTTCCCTCGCTTCCCGGCCGTGTCGCAGGTCGTTGAGGGCGCGGCGCAGCGGCACGCCGCGGGACACGTGAGCCTCGAGCGCCGCGACGACGCCTTCCCGCGTAATCTTTCCCCGGCCATAAAGGGAAAACGCCCTTTCGACGTCGCCCTCGGCCAGCTCGTCCACGGGCCGCCCCCGCCGCCGCCACCCCTTCAACTTGTGCATGAATACCGTGGCCGCGAATTTGGCCTCGACGCCGTACTCGTTTACGGCTTTTTCGAACGTACGGACCCAACGCGACGCGGCGAGCGGCGCGATGCAATCCTCCGGGACGCCCCCCTCCCGGTAGCGCTCTTCGCGCGCCCAGATCGGTTCCGGGAGGTCCGCCGCCAGCGCGGCGACGCGTTCTTCCGATATTGTGATGGGCGGCCGGTCGGTATCGGGGTACATCCGGTCCGGCCCGGGCAAGATCCGTTCGAAGCCGTTGGTGCCGTCGGCCAGGGCCTGGCGCGTATCGGACGGCACGCCCAGCGTGGCCTCCCGCGCGCGGAGTACGACCTCGTCGGCGCCCAGGCGGGCGTCGGCCGGCGGCCCCCACACCAGCACGACGACGTCGCCGCGGTCGGTTTTAAGCTTGCGGCGCAGGCGGCGCCAGATAGCTCCGTCCATACGACGGCGCGAGGTCTCGTCGTCGAAGATATTCGGCAGCCGGTCGAGGCATGCTACGACGCGTACCCGGTCCGATATCTCGTCCACGAAGTGCTTGGTCTCCTGGGTGCGGGCGCCGAGGATGCCGCGGTAACCGCGGAGCGCCACGGCGTAGACGCGGCCGCCGTCCAGGACGGCCCGGCCGGGGGGCCGGCGCGCATTTTTCGCGAATTCGCCCGACACGTCCTCCACCGCGGCCCGGAAAGACCTGGCCGTTATCCCTCGGCGCTTCAGCTCGGCGCGTATGTCGAGTAGGGCCCGCTGCCGCATGGCCTCATTGTGGACGAGGCGCGGTATGGCCTTGAGGCGCGGCACGCCTTTGATCTCGACGCGGGTGCCGCCGGCGACGGACACGTTTACGTCCTCGCGGGCCGCGCCGATGCCGGTGCGCACGAGGCCGGTGGAACGGGTGAGGCGGCGCAGGAGTTGCCCCACCTCGGCGATTTCCCACGGCGTCTCCATATCGGGGTGGGTAACGGTTTCGATGAGCGGCATGCCCAGGCGGTCGGTGAGGTAGGTCCGTTCGTGGCCCTCGTCGCTCACCTCGCGGCAAGAGTCTTCCTCCACCGCGAGCTGTTTGATGCCGATGCGCCGGCCCCGATACGGCACGTAACCTTCGACGCCCACGATGGCGGTACGTTGGAAACCGGTGGGGATGGAGCCGTCGAGGTATTGTTTGCGGATGATGTGCATCTCGGCGACGACGTTGCAATTCAACAGCAGCGAGACCTTCAGGCCGGCGTCGATGGATTCCTCGTCCATATCGAAGGGGGGCGTATCGTCCATCTCGTAGGTGCAGCAGCTCTTCTGCTTGGTGCGGTAGATTATGTTCTTGCGAGTCTTGAATTCCATGAGCGCGGTGCCGTCGTACTCGCCCATTTCGGAGAGGGTAGGCCGCATGTGGCGCAGGATCTTGGCGTCGTAGTCGTACGAGTAAAGGCCCGCGGGGCAGCGGCAGAAGAGCTTGGAGGCGGTCAGGAGTTGTTGGTGGATCTCGAGGCCGCCGCGGAAGCCTATCTCGCGGTAGTCGTCGTCGGCTAGCGTGCCGAAGGGTTTGACGTTTGTTATGGCGGGCATCGTTCGCAGGCGCGGGTAGAAGGCCGGCGTCCAAACTCGAATTTATAACATAACGGCCGCCGCCGATAAAGTGTTTTCCGGCCGTGGCGTACGTTAAAAACCGGCCGCGGCGGGCCGGGAAATCCGAGTACGGTTAATTCAGGACGTTTAACGCCGGGCGCGATAGTGGAAGTCCTGGAAGTAGTATTCCCGCGACGGCGCCAGCTCCTCCGGCTTGGAGCGGTATTTCTTGGGCGCGTTTAAGATGCGCTGGTGAACGCGGGCGATAAGGTCGCTGCTGACCTCCCGCTGCTCCATAAGCATATCGGCGACGGGAACCTTGGATTCGGCCTTGCCTTGCAAGACGTCGACGACGTGAGCGTCCGCCGCCAGCGAGCTTACCGTGGCGTCGATGATCTCGAGGCGGAGTTGCTCGCCCCATTTCGTATCGGGGACGTACGCGGCGCAGAAGTCGACCGCGGCCTTGGCCGTCGGCACCGTTTGGTTAATAATAGCTTGCTCCAACCGGCCCGGGGCGTCGGCGAAGCCGCCCGCTTCCACCAGCTCGTCCAGGTCCTTCCGCGTTTCCAGGAAGTCTTCGAACACCGTCTGGCACTCGGCGAGCCAAACCGCGGTGGGGACGGTTCCGACCTTTTTGGCTTTTATTACGCCTTTGGGCAGCGGCCCGGTTTCGGCCCCGGCGAGGCCGACGAGCGCGACGAGCGCCGGGAGTATTATCAGCGTGTTAAACCGTTTACCCATAGCGGGTTTTACCGCGGCGTTTCGGCGCCGTGGCGCGCCGCTTCGCCCGCGGCCCTGCCTATGATCGCTTTCGCCGTCGGGTTGCCGGGGTCGAGCATTAGTATGTCCGCGCAGTGTTTCGTGGCCGCCTTAAAGTCGCCCGCTTCCAGCAGGTAACGGGCGAGGTGGAGGCGCGCCGGTATGTTTTGCCGGTCGATTTTACCCAGCGTCATATTGAAGATCTTCCGTGCGAAGAGCTGGTCGGACTCGAGGCCGCGGGCGGTATAGGCGAGCGCGATCATATTGTTGACCGAGGAAAGGTAATCCCGCACGTACGTCTGTTCCGGTTTACTCAGCTGCGAGGCGAAGTTCATCACCGCGGAGCCCAGGCGGATGATGCGGTCCGCCGCGTCCCGCGATTCCTCCTTGCCCGTAACGTCCATCAGCCAGAACCTCATGACGAGCAAATACAACCAGAAGAGGTCGCGGCGCAGGTGGGCGGTTTGGACCAACTCCAAGGCGCGGTCGAGGGTGCGCTTCTTGAGCGCTTCCGGGAGGAAAACGAATATCTCGTGGTCGAGAAATGAGACCACCTCGAAGATGGCGATGGTAATCGCGGAATCTTTAAGTTTCTGTTGTTTGTCCGAGGAGAACTTGACGGCGAAATTTTTGCTTTGCTCGAGTATCGAACGGACGTTTCCGCTTACGAAGAATTCGTAGACCTGGCCCGAGCGGGAATATTGCTCTACCTTTTTCCCGATGTTTATCGTAAAACCGTCGATGCGGGGCACGGCGTCGCGGCTGCGCACCCGCCAGTCCTTGGTTTCGCGGATTACTTTCCCGGTATGCACCCCTATGCCGACGTCGAATACGAGCCCCTTGTCCTCGAAGGCTCCGTAATTGAAGTCCGAAGTGAGCCAGGCCAGTTTCATCTTCGCGCCCAGTTGCAGCGCGGAGCGCACGTCGTACTCGGTATTCCCCGAGTACAGGAATACGCGCACCTCGTCGCCCTCGATGTCCCATTCGTAATCTTCGCCCACTCGTATGTCTACGCCGCGGCCGGACATGCTTTCGCGCGGTACGTAGCGGTAGCGTAGGACGTGGTCCACGATAACGTCGAACATCAGCGACTGGAATTCGGTGAGCATCTTGTTGTAGCTGACCGCGTCCTGGACGCCCGATATCCCGGTCGAGTTTATGATGTCCACGAATAGGACCGTGGCCCGGATTTCGTTGTTATTTCCTTCCTCTGCCATGCCCGTTGTTAGATCTGCAAGCTCTTACGTTTTTCGCGGATGAAATCTTCCAGGTACGAGACCCTCTCGGCCAGGCTGGCTTCCATAACTTCGCGGAAGTGCTGTTCGTCGGTAGTGAACGTGTCGAACTCCTCCCGGAAGCCGGCGAGCAGCTTCGCCGTCTCTTCCCGGTAATGCTCCAGTTCCCTTACTCGTTCGTGAAGTACCGCCGCCTTCTTGTCCAGAACCTGTTTGGTGTCGTCCACCGTCGAGGTCGTTTTTTCGATCTGGGCGGCGAATCGGGCGAGTACGTCGTTTACGTTCTTCCGCAGCGCCTCATTTTCCCGGGCGCTCTTCTCGTTCGCCGCTTGGACCTGTTCCCGTATCGTGCGCGTCAGGCGTTCGATTTCGGCGAACGATTTGTCGAGGGCGGCGCGGTGCTCCGCGGCCTCGTGCTCTTGCGTCGCGAGCCGCCGCTCCACCGTCTCCAAGATGCCGCCCAGTTTAGCCCGTACGGTTAAGTAAAGGAAGGTCGTAGCGCCCGCGGCGAAGGCCGCGACTATTACGGCCGGGTAGGGCGAAACGAGGTAAAATGCAGCGGCTACGGCGACCGCCGCCAAGACGAGTACCACCGCGAACAGTACGTCGAACAAGCGAAATCCCATCGTTACCGTCCCGCGTTGCGTCCGCGCCTCCTGCTTTCGTTCAACAACATTCTATCACACAGCAGCTTTTTGGTCAACAAACCTTCGTCCTTTAAAAATGATGATTTACGGCCTCCGTTAGTCCGCACGCCTGCTCCGGGGTCGCCACGCCCGCCACCAAAACCGGCTCATTTCGGCCAATATTTTCAAGATAACTCCCGGCGACGCGAGGGTCGACCGCCCGGCGCGCCTGGGGAAGTAGTGGACGCCGAGCGGGGTAACGCGCAATCCCGCCAACTTCGCCCGGGCGAGCATTTCCGCGTCAATGAAGGACCCCTCCGACGTCAGCGGAAGCTTTTGCAAGGCCTTTTTGGTGAACAGCTTGTACGAGAAGTTGACGTCCTGCACGCCCAGCCGGAAGAGCGCGTTAATCAATCGGTTATACGCGACCGAATATATGCTGCGCCACCAGCTGTCGCCGCGCTCGAGCCGGTAGCCCGCCACGACGTCGGCACCGTCCCGGAGCAGTAAATCGACGCCGCGGTGGACGTCGCGGAAGTCTATGGGGAGGTCGGCGTCGGTGTAGAAGACGAGGTCCTTGGTGGCCGCGGCGAAGCCGGTGCGCAGCGTCCGGCCCAGCTTGTAATTGCGGTCGTGGTGTACCGCTTTTACCTCGGCGTATTTGACCGCGAGCTCGTCGGCCAGCGCCGGCGTCCGGTCCGTCGAGCCGTCGTCCACAACGACGATCTCGAAATCCCCGTGGCGCGTCGCCAGCGCCTCGCGCGCGCCCTCCACCGACGCGACGACGTTGGCCTCCTCGTTGAAGGCGGGGAATATTACGGTTATCGAGGGTTTGACGTTTTCGAGCTTTTTTACCATAAATTTAGATTGCTTCAATTACTACCATAACGGCGCGACGCGGGCAAGGTTTATAAAGCATGCGCGGCCGTGCCGATTCACCCGGGGATTGTATTGCGCGACGTCGCGAGCGCGCGCTCCGGGCCGCCCTTACCGAACGGCCGGTGTCTCGCGACGTCCCGCTCGAGGATGATACGCCTTAGGGTTTTCCCTTTTCGGGACCACGTCGGGCCGGCCCGTTAGGCGGCGCTACGGCATACTCCGGGCCAGGCGGTGGATCTGCGGAAGGAGCTCGGCCACGGTGCGTACGGCGACGGGTTCCACGATGACTTGTCCGATATCACGCGGCATAGCCACGTAAATTTCGCCGCCCGCCGTCGGCTTTCCGGCGACCAGCGCCTCGAGCGTTTTATCCAGGTTTAAAGTGGGCAAGTAAGTGGGGAGGTTAAAGCGCCGCAGAAGCGCCGCGACGCGTATGACGGCCTCGGTCGCGATTTCGCCTCGCAGCTCCGAGAGGAGAGCGGTGTATATCAGGCCCACGGCCAACGCCTCGCCGTGGTTAAGGGCGAACCGACTCGCGCTCTCGAAGGCGCGGCCCAGCGTACGCCCCAGCTCGAGGAGGTGGTATTCGCCGGGGCCGCGTTCTCTCGAGGCCAGCACCGAAGCCTTATACCTCAGGGCCCTCTCGACGACGGCGTCCAATTCGACGCTTGCCCGCAAAAGCAACGGCGCGTTGTTTTCGAGATATGCGAAGGCTTCCTCGCCGCCGAGTACGGCGTATTTTACCGCTTCGGCGAGGCCGGCGGAGAGATGCTTGGCCGGCAGCGTCGCCAACAGCTCGGCGTCGACTATTACCGCCCGCGGTTGGTGGAACGTACCGACCTGGTTTTTTAGGTTGTCGACGTCGATGCCCACGTCGCCGCCCAGACACAGCTCGAGCTGGGCCAAAAGGGTCGTGGGGACCACGGCCCAGGGCACGCCGCGTTTGAAGGTGGCCGCGGCGAAGCCGGCGATGTCGCACACGCTGCCGCCTCCGAACGCCACCACCACGTCCGACCGGCTGACCACCGCCGCGGCGAAATCCCGGTATAAGTCCGCGAGTTGGGCGAGGCTTTTGGCATCGTCGCCCGCGGGTACGGCGGCGGACCTGACGGCGAAACCCGCGCGCTCGAGCGCGGGGGCGAGCGCTTTGAGGTACAGCGGCCTGACGTGTTCGTCCGTGACGATGAAGGTCCGGCGCGCGTCCGGCGCGGCCTCGCGAAGGAGGCTGCCGGCGCGCGCGAGGGCGCCGCGTTCGCCGTGTACGCGGTACGACGCGCCCGCATGTTTGACTTCTATATCGTACATAGCCTTTGCCTCGCGTGAAAATACCACAACGGCTTCTGCGGGGCAAGATATTCTTGACCTCTTCGGGGCGAAGCCCTATAATCGCTTTCGTGAAGGTAGTAACGCCGCTGCAGATGCGCGACGTCGACCGTCGCGCCATCGACGGCTTCGGCGTCCCGTCTTCGGTCTTGATGGACCGGGCGGGCGCGGCCGTGGCCGCGGTCGCGCTGGCGTTGGCGGAAGGAAACCGGGTCGCCGTCGCCGCGGGCCCGGGCAACAACGGCGGCGACGGTTTCGTGGCCGCGAGGTATTTGGCCGACGCCGGCTTCGACGTCGCCGTGCACTTGCTCGGGCCGGCGGCCCGGTTGAAGGGCGACGCGGCCGCGAATTGTAAGTCGTTCGTCAATTGCGGCGGCCAGCTCGAGGAGTACGAGCGTCGCCGTTTCGGCCGCGACGTAGGCCGGGCCGGCGTAGCGCTGGACGCCATGTTGGGGACCGGCAGCCGCGGCGGCCTGGCCGGCCCGTTTGCGGAAGCGGCGGCGGCGCTGCGCCGGGCGGGCGGGCCGGTGGTCGCGGTCGACGTACCCTCCGGCGTTGACGCCGCCACGGGTGCCGTGCCGGACGTGGCGGTCGCCGCGGACGCCACGGTAACGTTCGGCCTGCCTAAAATAGGCCTGCTGCAATTTCCCGGGCGGGGCTACGCCGGAGATATCCACGTGGCCGCCGTCGGCTACCCCGGCGCCGCCGTCGACGAGCTGGCCTTCGAGCCTTCGGGCGAAGCGCCGGGCTACGTAGCGCGGATACCGGCGGTGGAAGAAGTCGCGGGTTTACTGCCGTTAAGGCCGCTTAATTTACATAAGGGGGCCGCGGGCCGGGCGTACGTATTGGCCGGCTCGCGCGGTATGAGCGGCGCCGCGGCGTTGGCGGCGCAAGCCTGTTTACGGGCCGGCGCGGGTCTGGTGGAAGTGGGCCTGCCGGCCGAGCTCGACGTCATCTTCAGCGCCGCGACGCTGGAATGTCTGTCGCACCCGCTGCCGCAGACGCCGGAGGGCGCGCTCGCGGCCGGGGCCGCGCGCGCCGTCGTAGAGAAGACGGCCGCGGCGGACGCCGTCGCTATCGGCCCGGGGCTGGGCCGCGCGGGCGAAACCGCGGCGTTGTTGCGCGACGTGACGCGCCGCGTTAAGTGCCCGGTCGTCGTCGATGCCGACGGCCTGTACCTCCTCGGCCTGGACGGGTTGACGGCGTCGCGGCTCCGCGGCGTATTGACGCCTCACCCGGGCGAGATGGCGCAGCTCTTCGGCGTGGGCGCGGACGACGTGCAGCGCGACAGGCCGCGGTGGGCCCGCGAGCTCGCCGCCCGTACCGGTATGGCCGTCATATTGAAGGGTTACCTGAGCGTAATCGCGGCGCCGGGCGAGGAGACGTGGCTTAACCCGACCGGCAACCCGGGCCTCGCCAGCGGCGGCAGCGGCGACGTACTGACGGGCGTGGTCCTCGCGTTCCTGGCGGGGGGCGCGTCCCCCGCGGCGGCCGCGCGGGCCGGCGCGTACGTCCACGGCCTCGCCGCCGACATCGCCGCGGAGGCCTCGGGCGAGCGGTCGCTGGTGGCCTGCGACGTCCTGGAGGCGCTGCCGGCCGCGTTCCGAGTGATAGAGGAAGGCCCGGGCGAGGGCGACCCGGGTTTGGATAATTTGTTCGCGTCGTACGGCTAGCCCACCGGGTGGCGAAGCAAGCCGGAATTATTAAATCGAACGCAGGAGGTACGTTTATGAAACGGACCGTCCTTCCGGCCTTATTGAGTATCGCGCTGGCGTCCACGGCCTCGGCCGGGCGCCTCGGCTTCGGCCTGGGCGTAACTATCTTCAAACCGGCGGAAGAGGACTCTTCGTACACGCCGATGTTTACCGGGAACGGCTATTACTGGGTGAATAAACACGTCGTGCCGTCGCTCGAGGTCGGCTACGCGCGCTATTCTCTTAACGATACGACGTACAACTTCATGCCTATAATCCCGCGCGTGGCCTATCACTTCGTATTGACGAAGAATTTCGACCCGTACGCCGGCCTGGGGCTGGTCTACGCCCGGAAATGGTGGAGCGGCGCGCTCGAAGGTTCGGACAATATGTGGGGGTACGCCGGCTCGGTCGGGTTAAACGTCGCGGCGACGAAGAACTTGGGCCTGGGCGTCGGCGTGGAGTACGTCGTTCCCGACGCCGGCAATTTCGACAGCGGGTACCCCGCGTTCAGGTTCAGCCTCGGCGCCGGCGGTTTCTAACGTTCCGTGGCCTTCATACGCTTCAAAGGGCCGTACGCGTACCTGGTGGAGAACGAGCGACGGAAGGTAGGCGGCAGGAGTTACGTCCACCAGCGCGTCCTCTGCTACCTGGGCCGCGAGCCGGCCATAGACGACGCCGTTATCGTGGAGGTGGAGCGCCGCTTCCCCGACGCGGCCGTGGATTGGAGGGCGTTAAGGGAGGAGTTGGCCGGCGCTCGCGCCTCGAGCGAGCGGCGCCCGGGCCGCAGGCGCGCGCCGAAACCCGAGAAGGCCGAACGTAAGGAACGGGAGGACGAATGGCGCGACTGGGATTAGGCGGTGGCGTTTCGCGCCGACGGACTTCGGCCTCGGCTTAAATGGAGCCATATAAGTTCGCTCGACGACGCCGGCCTCGCGGCCGGCGTTTAAAATGCCGTCCCGCGGCAAGGGCGTCAGGCCGGTTATGTTTGACAGGAGTAATTATAATTATGTTATAAGAACGTCGCGTTACCCGCCCGGTGGAGGGCGGCGGCTCGTCATGTTACGACCGGCGTAAAAAAGGCAGGGGCGATATGGTCGACGAGAAGAAGAGAAAGATGGCGTTGGTGTTGTGCGCCGGGGAGCTGGACCGCGCGCTGGCCTGTATGAATATCGCCGTCGGCGGCGCGTCGATGGGTATGGAGGTGGCCGTCTTCTGCACCTTCTTCGGCCTGAACGCCGTCCGCAAGGACGGCGTGGCGCCGGCGCCCGCGCCCGGGGAGGAGCCGAAGCGTATCGGCCTCTTCGGCGCCCGAGCCCTCCGGCGGGCGTTCGCTTATCTTAACCCGGGCGGCGGCAAGTACATGAACCCGAGCCGGTTCTCGTTTTGGGGTTTGGGCCGGCGGTTGACGGCGCGGCTGATGCGCGACTCGCGTATGGCGAACCTCGACGAGCTTATCAAGCTGGGCGCGAGTTTGGGCGTACGGTTCATCGCGTGCACGACGTCGCTCGAGGCGCTGGGTACCCCGCGCGCCAACGTGCGGCCGGAGGTAACGGAATTCGCGGGCGTGGCGACCTTTCTGGCCGAGGCGCTCGAGAGCGACGTACATCTTTTCATTTAAACGTCGGCGCCGGCGCAGCCGGAGATAGCGGGGTTCGGTATGGCCGATAAAACCGTGGATTGCATAGGGCTCTACTGCCCGGTGCCCATCGCCCGGGCGGCGGAGGCGATAGGAGGCGTCGCGGAGGGCGAGACGGTTACGATCCTGGCCGACGACCCGGGCGTGGAGAACGACTTCCCGAATTGGTGCCGCGTGACCGGCCACGAGCTGGTCTCGTTGGAGGAGGCCGACGAGGGGTACAAGATAGTTATCCGCAAGAGGTCGGCGGCCGGCGGCGGGTAGGGTTTGCGGCGCGGCGCCGCGGCGGGCTTTTTATTTAATTTCGGCCGAGGCCGCCGGGTCGAAGGGGTTGGTCCGGACCGCGAGCGAGAACAGGTACGGGTACTTCCGCTGGAGGTGCTCCATATATTGGAGCCACTCGCCGATGATCCGCACGTACGCCCGCCTGATGTCGCCGGCGAGGTGTTCGTAGTCCGCGGCCGGCAGGCCGTACGCCCCGTCGCGGTGCGCCAGTTCCTCGGCGAGGTGGGTTACGGCCCACAGCAAATCGGTGAACGATTCGTGTTCCAACAGGTTGGGGTTCTCCAGCAACCTTAGCAGGAATTCCCTTTTGGCGAGGAGGAAGTCCCGAAGCTCGTCCAGGGCTTCCGGCCCGACTTCGATGGTGTAGTCGTATTCGGCCATCCGTTTACCGGCCTGGACGAAGTCGCGATGCGTCCATTCCTTGTTCAAGAGCAAGTTTTGGCGGACATCGTCGAAGTCTTCGTCGAGGGCGATAATACGTTTCAGGAGGTCGGTTCCGACTTCGTTGAAGAAGGCGCCGATGACCATATTCAATTTATTGAGCAGGGCGCGCTTCTCGCGTTGGCCGAGCAGCCGGTGTATGATGACGGTTACGAGCAGGACCTCTATCGGGACGAAGGCGATGTCGCCGACGAGATAGATGAATATGTGGTGGGCGTCGCGGAAGATGGCGAAGTGGATTACGTAAACGAGGGTAGACAACGCGACCAGCGCGACGGCCAGATATAGTAACCAGTCCGAACGTTTCATAACCGCGGCCCCCTTTTTGGTGGTTTTTTGACGTAGACTATAATATAATATCCGCGAGGGGATAAGTTGAAAAAAAGGCGACCGCTTTAAATTATACGGAAGAGCCAAGGGGGGTAAAAAGTTTTATTTAATGACGAAATACGAGGGCCGGGGTTGGTGAACGGTATATGAGGAAATTTGCCATATACGGTTTTGTGGCTTTAGCGGCCGCGGCCGGGGCGACGCAGACGACGCCCGAGGCCGCGGCTTTCTTCAACGACGGCGTCGCGAAGACGAACGCGGGCCGCTACGAGGAGGCCGTGGCCGCGTTCGAGAAAAGCTTGACCGAAGACCCCAACCTGGTCGAGGCCCACGAGTGGATCGCGCATATCTTGATTCTGCAGGGGGACTACGACGGCGCCATCGAGCGTTATCAGCGCATCGTCGCGCGGAACCCCTCGACCGATTCGAAGGTGAGCCTGGGGTTGGCGTACCTCCGCGTGGGCGACGTCGATATGGCCGCCAAAACGTTGTCGAACGCCGTGGCCGCGGACCCGGACCATTGTAAGGGGTGGAACAACCTCTCCATAGCGTACCTACGGCAAGGCAAAGTCGCCGACGCGCGCGCCGCGGCCGAACGGGCGGTGGCCCTCGAGCCGAGCTTCGCTTCGGCGCACGTCAACCTCGGCAACGTCGAGCTGCGCGAGGGCGATGCCGCGGCCGCCGTCGCGGCCTTCGAGAAGGCCATAGCGCTTGACGCCGCCCAGGCCGAAGCCTATTACGGCCTGGCCGAGGCCTATAAATATTTGGGCGAGGAGGGGAAGGCGGGGGATTACTACGTGCGGTACCTGAAGCGCGCCGGCCGGGACCAGGCGAGGCGGGAGGCCGCGGTCAAGTGGTTATGGGAACACGGCCGGGGCGTGGAGGTTCCCAAGTAGTGGCGCGTCGCAAACGCCGCCCGAGCGCGCCTTTCGACATCGTGGTAGGCCGGAACAGCGTTCTGGCGGCGCTCGGGGCCGGGACGCGTACCGTGCACACGGTGATAGTGGACCGTACCGGCGGCGGCGAAGCGGTGGATGAGATAAGGCGGCTCGCCCGGGAGGTGGGCGCGGAATTAAACGTGGTCGCGAATCGGGAGCTGACGGAACTCGCGGGCGGAGATTTTCACCAGGGCGTCGCCGCGTACGTCGCTAAAAAACAGACGCCGGCCTGGGAGGAGCTCGTGGCCGAGTCGCGGGGCGGAAAGCCGTTCGTGGTGCTGGACCACGTGGAGGACCCACGCAATTTAGGCTCGGTCGTCCGCTCGGCGGCGGCGTTCGGCGCGGGAGGCGTCTTCTTCCCGCCTCGACGCCAGGTTCAGGTTACCCCTTCGGTAGCCAAAGTGGCGGAGGGCGGTTTGGAATACGTGCCGGTGGTACCGGTGGCCAACGTCGCTCAGTTTTTGCGGCAAGTAAAAGAGGCAGAGATTTGGTGTTACGGTTTGGAAGCGGACGGCGAGGCGCGGATGGATGAGCTCGAGTTCGGCCGGGGCGCGGCGTTCGTCCTCGGCGGCGAGGGCGTAGGCCTGAGCGCGGCGGCGCGGAGGGAGTGCGACGCCGTCGTGGCCATCCCGCTCGCCGGCAACGTACCGTCGCTAAACGTGGCCGCCGCGGCGGCCGTAACCCTTTACGAGTTCCGACGCCAGCACCCGCTGGCCGGGGCCGTAGATCGAAAGGGGTAAATATATGAAGCTAAAGGTATTATTGACCGGGTTGTGTTTCGTCGCGGTAAGTGCGCCCCTTTTGCTGACCGGCTGCAGCCCGTCGGGGAAATTCGGGGCCCCGGTAATAGCCAAGGATGAGACCGCCATCTCGGACATCCTGGACAACCCGGCGTCCTTCGAGGGCAAGACGGTTATGGTGAAGGGCCAGGTGGCGACGGTGGACGACGACGGCCTCGGCTTCCAATTGGACAACGGCCTCGGCAGCTTGCTTTACGTGGAGGTCGCCGGCGATTTCAAGATATCGAGCGGGGCCAAGTACCATCTTACTACGGCCGAGGGGAAGATCGTACTCGAAAAGGATACCGGGACGCCCCGTTTAACGGCTTCGGGGATCGACGTTAAGTAGGCAGCTCCTTTTAGGAAGCCGGCGCCGGCCGCGCCGGCTTTTTTAATTTTACGGCTCGAGCCGTTGTGGTAATATGCCGCGTGAAAGTCCTCGCCGAAATCGCCCGCAACAAGTACCTGTTGGCGTTGGCCGCGTCTTTGGCCGCGCTCTTCGCCGCAAGCTTCCTAATGCCCCCCGCGGCGCGCGGGTTGACGCGCTTCTTCGCCTATATGTCGCTGGCCTCCAACACTATCCCGCTGCCGGCGACGCCGTTAGTGATATATATGGGGCGGGAATACCCTTGGGTAGTGGTGGCGCTCTTGGGCGGCGCGGCGACGTCGCTGGCCAACCTCCTCGACTACGAGGTCTTCTCTAGCGTCTTCAAGACGAAACTGCTGCGCAGGATAAAGGAGAGCGAACATTCCCAGGCCAGCATCCGGGCCTTTTCGCGGGTGGCTTTCCCGACGCTGGTGGCCGTTAACTTCGTTCTGTTTACGTGGGACCTGGTCCGGTTGGTTGCCATCGCGGCAAAGTATCCGCGGGCGAAGTACGCCGCGGCCACGTTCATAGGCCGGACCGCGCGCTACGCCGTCCTGGCTGTGGCGGGGGAATTATTCGAGCCGCCGATATGGGCCATCGGCGTCGTGGCCGTCGTGCTGGCGCTGCCGGCGTTTGCCTCGTGGCTCCGCGCCCGGTTGCGCCGCCGGGCCGCGAAGGACGATGAAGGCGAGGGATAAACCCCAACTTTTTAAGGCGTTTATCCCGGGCGCGTTACTCGAGGGATATCTTACCCTTGGGAGTGCTGCGGCGGCCGTGGGTATTTTTCTTGACGCCGTTAACCCCCCGCGTTTGCCCTTGATTTTAGGAAAGCGTTTATATATAATACGGCCAAAGCGTAACGATAATAAGCGCCGCATCTACGCGGCCGTAAGCGTATTTCCGTTTTAGGAGGAACCATGGGCTTTAAAGACAAAGTCCGGGAGTTCGCGTTAAACCAGACTATAAACCGGATGGCGGACCTGGCCGCCAAAGGCGACCCGGACAAAAATTTAAGGCGCATTATAAAGCTTGGCGAGAAGATAACCAGCGACCCGCTGTGGGTGGACGCCATCCAGGGCTTCAAGTACCGCCTCGACATTAACCACCCGCTGATGGAAATAGCCCGGCGCTTCATGAAGGAGTTCAACCCCAACGTGCGCCGGCGGCTTTTAACCAACTTGGTCGTGAAGGAGGGCCTCGTCGGCGCCGACAAGCGGCACAAGGTCGAGGAGAAGATCGGCTTCTACCCGCCGACGCTTCTCGTCATCTCGCCGACGATGCGCTGCAACATAACCTGCACCGGTTGCTACGCGGCGCAGTATCCCAAGAAGTACGAGATGGAGCCGGAGCTCATCGACCGCATCTTCACCGAGGCCAAGGAGATGGGCATCCACTTAATCGTCATCTCGGGAGGCGAGCCGCTCTTCCACGCCGACATGATGGACCTAATCGAGAAGCACGCCGACATCGGCTTCCAGATGTATACCAACGGGACCCTCATTGACGAGAAGATGGCCAAACGCATCGCGAAGACCGGCAATTTAATTCCGTGCATCAGCCTGGAGGGCCTCAAAGAGGAGACCGACAATCGCCGCGGCGAGGGCGTCTTCGAGAAGTGCTCGGAGGCGTTCGATTATATGAGAAAAGAGGGCGTGTGCTTCGGCTTCAGCGCCACCTGCACCCGCTACAACCTGGACGCCATTACCAGCCCGGAGTTCATCGACTTCGTGGAGCGTAAGGGCTGTACGCTGGGCTGGTACTTCACGTATATCCCCATAGGCCGCGACCCGGACACGTCGCTCATGCCGACGCCGGCGCAGCGGTACACGCTGGGCGCGCGCATCCGCCGCGTCCGCGAGACCCGCACCGTCTTCGCCGCCGACTTCTGGAACGACGGCCCCCACGTCGACGGCTGCATCATGGGCGGCAAGCGGTACTTCCACGTCAACGTCCACGGGGACGTCGAGCCGTGCGTCTTCGCCCAATTCACCGTCGACAACGTGCGCGACAAGCCGCTGGTCGAGTGCCTGCGCAGCGACTTCTTCCGCGAGTTCCGCAACCGCCAACCGTTCAGCAAGGACTTACGGCGGCCCTGCGCCATCATCGACAATCCCGGCGTACTCCGCGAGTGCGTCCGGAAGTGCGGCGCCCGGCCCTCGTACGACGCCAATATAAAGTTGATTACGGAGTTGGCCGAAGACCTCGACGCCTACGCCGAGAAGTTCGAGGCCGAGGTCGACGAGTACAGCCGGAAGTACGACGGCGACCCTTATTGCGAGTTCGGCGAGGTCGAGCAGACGGGGTGGGTGCCGCCGTCGAAGAAGAAAAAGCAACGGGTCAAAGCCCGCTAGGTTTTTTACGCTATGCCAAAAAACCCCGCCCTCGGCGGGGTTTTTTAGGCGGAACCTTGATTTTCGGCCGGCGTTTGTTATACTTCGCGAAGGGGGTGCGTAACGCCGCAGAATACAACGCAGGAGGAAAGATGCGTAACTTAACCTTGATAGCGATAGCCGTCGCGGCGGCGACGTGGGCCTTTGCGCAGGAGGCGCCGCCTTCCGCGCGGCCGGCCTTGACCTTTATGCCCTTTGCCGACGAGTCGCCCGGCTCCGGCGCGGAGGTGCCGCCCGTTCCCGGGATGCCGTTCGACGTCGAGGCGCCGATGCCGTGGCTCGGCGACGGCATTCCCGCCTTATTGGAGCTCGCGCTCGAGCGCTCGGCCGCGGTCAACCTGTTGCGGCGGGCGGACCTGGCGCTGGGCCTTAAGAGAAACCGGGATTTGGAGCTCGCGCCTGATACGCCGGTGGGGGACGTTAGCGACGTCGCGAAGCGAGAGGGCGTGACGCACGTCGTGGCCGGGTATTTCTACAAAGAAGGTAAGGACCTCTCGTTCAAGGTACGGGTATGGCCCGTCGGCGAGGAGGTCCTCCGCGTCCCTCAGCTCGAGGTTTTAGAGGAAAGCAAGGCCGAGCTGGAACGCCTGGGCCGGGAGTTGACGGAATCGGGCGAAGAGCTCAGGAAGCTCATGACGGACCCGTCTCTCGCCTGGGAAGCGAAGAAGGACCGGGCCGCGGCGATCCGCGACGAGATGGACGCGAAGAACGCGCGGATGGCCGAAATCGCCGCAGAGATAAAGAAATCCGTTCCCCCCGCCGAATACGCGGTGGAGGTAAACTGGGTGCGGCTGGAGGAGTTGGACGAACTGGCGGACGAACTGGCCGAAATGCTTACCGACCCGGGGATAAAAATGGATGAGAAGCAGCGCCGCGCCGAAGTCTTACGGGCCAAGATCCGGGAGGCGGCCGAGGGGATAGCTGAAATCGTCGTCGTCATCCCCAAAGGGCGGTCCAAGGAATTCGCCGGCGGCGCGGACGACCTGTTCGCGTTGACCGACGAAGCGGCCAAGTTCGTGCTCGAGGCGACCGGCGCCGAAACGGCGGGCTACGTGACGCGCCAACCGACCTCGGATATGGAGGCGTTCAAATGGTTCGCGAAGGGCGCTTCCCGATACTACACCGGCGAGCAGATAAGCTTCTTCCTGCGCGCCGCCGACAAGGACCCCACGTTCGCCGAAGCCCATTTACGTTTAGGGTTGGCGTACCTGAAGGAGAAGGCGTACGCCGACGCCGCGGCGGAACTCGAGGAATCCCGCGGCCTCGCCGACTTTTATCCCTCCGCCGCGGTGGGGTTAGCCGCCGGCTCGCGTAAAGAAAAGCCGGAGGACACGGAAGCGGCGGGGTACTTCTACTTGGAAGCGCTGGCCGTCGACTCCTCTTACGCGCCCGCCTTCGACGGCCTGGGCGGAATGTACTTCGCCGCCGGCGACTACGAGAAAGCGCGTGAGAACTACGATAATTTCATTGCCGTCTGGCCCACGAACAAGGACGGTTACTACGCCCTCGGCAACACGTTGTGGCTCATGGGTAGGGATAACTCGGACTGGAAGTCTCTTCTGCGCGCGGCGATCGAGTCCTACGAGAAGTCGTTGTCCGTCGACCCCGACTTTGCGGCTTGTCATTACAACTTGGCCTCGGTATATAAAATCTTCGAGGACGTGGAAAAGGCGAGTTACCATTACGTGCAGTACATCAAGCTTGAGCCCGAATCCCCGAAGAGTAAGGATATCGTGGAGACGGTCGAGGGTTGGCTTCCCAAATTCGCGCCGGGCTCCGCGATACGGGAAGAGGTCGAGGCCGCCATAAACGCGTGGAAGGCGGAATACGGCCCGGAATGAGATACGCCCCGCGGCAACGCGTATAAGAAAGGGCCCCGTCACGGGGGCCTTTTTCACGTGCGCCGCTCGCTTGGAGTCACCGCACGAGGACGAGCGTCTTGGTGGAAGGGGGCGTGCCTTCGCCGGCGCGGAGGTTCGCCAAGTATACGCCGCTGGCCACCGGTACGCCGCGGCTGTCGGTGCCGTCCCACTCCGCGACGTACTTGCCGGGCGGGTTGGCCTCGTTCACGATGGTGCGTATTAATTTCCCGGAAATATCGTATACCGCTATCGACGTTTTAGATTCCCGGTCTTCGACCGGGGCGACTTCGTAGGCGATGCTAATCCGCGTCGCGAAGGGGTTAGGGTAACAACTCGTGATAGCGCTTCGGGCTTTCGTCGCGCTGCCGCCTACGGCCCGTATGGCTTTGGGCCCGTAGGTGTAGGACGCGCCGGAGGATACGCGCTCCTCGAGTTTGTAGTAATAAATTACGCCGTCGTCGATTTTATCGTCGCGGTAGCTGTATGAGGGCGTCGGCTGTTCGTCGACGTACGCCAACTCGAAATACACGACGTTGCCGCTCACGGCGTCTTTTATGCCCTTGAATACGGCCCATCCCAAACGGCCGGTTCGCGGGTCGGCTTTCCACCGAACGGTGATCCCGCCGCCGCGGGCGGATAATTCGAACGTTTGGCGATTCGCCGCCGGCGCGCGGTATTTAGCGGTACGCCAGTGGTTGCCGCCGTACATAGGCCAGGGGTTGACGGAGGGGTCGTAGGCCGCGTCGGTACGGAAGACCTCGAGGAAGCCGTTCTGCGCGGCCACGACGAGGTCCATGAAGCCGTCGTCGTCCACGTCCGCGGCCGCCGGCGTCGACGTTACGCCGTTCCCTTGGAGTTTAAGAGGAAACCCGCCGGTAAGCGCCCCGTTTTTCTCGAAGGCCAAAAGCGAGCCGTCGTACGTGGCGAGTAATATTTCGGGGAGGCCGTCGCCGTCGGCGTCGACTATAAGCGGGGCCGCGGCTACGGTGCGGTTTATTTGTTTGGGGAAGCCCGGTCGCGGCCTGCCGTCGGCGTCGAAGGCCGCGAGCGTCGCGCTATTAATGTGGGTCGCGCCGCCGACGAATACCAACGTTAATGCGCCGCGCCCTTCTACGTCGCCCACGGCCGCGGGGGTCGTTATCGGCTTCGGCTCGAGGGATTGCGGCCACCCCGCCCGGATGTTCCCGGTCGCGTCGAGGACGTACGTCGAACCCGCGGTGGTCCCTACCAGAACCTCCGTTCGGCCGTCGCCGTCTACGTCGGCTAAAACCGGCGCGCCGACCACTTTCCCGTCCACCGCCGCCGGCCAGCCCGGAACGGCGCCGCCCGAGGTCGAGAAGGCGTAGACCTGCCGGTCGGCCGCGACGACGACTTCCGGCCGGTGGTCGCCGTCGAGGTCGCCCACCGCCGGCGGCCCCGCCGCCGAACCTTCGAGCGAAACGGGCCACCCGCCTACGACCGTGCCGTTGCCGTGGAGGCCGAACAGCGTAGCGCCGGCGGCGGCGAATATTTCGAGGCCGCCGTAACTCGTGAAGTCCTGAATGGCGGGCCCCGCGGCGCCGGCGGCTAATTCCTTGGGCCAACCGGCGAGCGGCGTTCCTCGCTTGTCGAAGGCGTAGATGCGGCCGTCGGCGGAGACGTGGATAACCTCCAACGTCTTATCGCCGTCCAGGTCGGCAAGGGCGGGCGAATTGCGCTCCCCGCTCCGCACGCCCGTAGAGACCGGGAACCCGGCCAGGAGTTGGCCGCCGGCGTTGAATAAGTTCAGCTTGCCGTCCCAGGTGGCGATCGCGATTTCGCGGCGGCCGTCGCCGTCGACGTCCGCGACCGCGGGGGACGAGCCGTGATAAGAACCGCCGGTCGCGGGCCAACCGGGGAGGTACTGGGGGTTCCCGGTAGCGGCCCACGCCGCCGCCAACGTCGCGACGCAGGAAATTGTTAAGCGCTTTATGTAATACCGCGGGCCCATTTGCAACCTTTTTCGATTATACTAGAAAGCGGCCTCGATTTCCAGTTTTAATTCGTGCCCGCGGTTTTCTTCGAAGCCCTCCGTCGTTTTTAAATCGTAGCTCGGGTCCCACCATATCTCGGCGTGGCTCAAGTCGATTTTTACGTTCTCGTTCGGGGCGTACGATAAATGGGGGATAAAAGCGACGCTGAGTACGGTGTCTTCCCGGGTCGAGCTTTGGGGGTCGTCTACGGCGCGGCGGTTCGGGTTGACGTAACGGCCCCCTACGCCGAAGAATAGGTTTTCCGTCAGGAAGAGCTGCGGTTCGCCGAAGAGCATCAGGTAGTCGTCCGCATCTATGCCGTCGCCGAAAGTGCCGTGATAGTTGGCTTGCCACGCCTCGTATAGCGCGGCCCCCCGGAGCCACAACCGCGGCGGTATTACGCGTACGCCGAAGTCGGGGTAGAATTGGACGAGCTGGCCGCCGGTCGGGTTTTCCATACCGCTCTCGTCGGCGAAGACGTGGTACGCGGCGACGGCGTAGAGGTCCCACGTCGAATACTTCCACGACGCCTCGACGCCGGCGTGGACCGTATCCCCCAACGTCCCCAATCTCCCGCGGGGTTCGGGGGCCAGCCTCTTCTCCCGCCAATAAAGTTGGCGCCAGAACTTGGGGAGGGCGGGCGCGAAGTGCGTATCCCACAGCGATTTCAGGTCGTACGTTCTTCCCTCCGTCGCGCAGAACAGGCCGAAGTTGCGCACGTGGCAATCGGCCGCGACGACGGCCTGGTGCTCGAGCCCCGCGCCTACGTCCAACGAAGCCTTAACCGGCCCGAATTCGCCGCCGACGCGCGCGCCGAACGGGTCGAGGTACGCCACGAAGGAAACGGGGTCGATGCGGTTGACGAGGTTGTTGTAATACCCGCCGTGGCCGTAGCGTACGTCGAAGCCGCCCAGCGTTACGTCGGTCGCGCGCCATAAGTCACTCAGCTCTACGTTGACTTGTTCCAGCGACGCGTATACGTACTTACTTTCCCCTTGCTCGGTCAGGTAATACGCGCCTTCTTCCGGCTCGAGGAGTACGTAACGGTAGTATTCCGATTGCTTGCGGTCGTCGAACGTGAACTCGAGGTTCGCGGCTACGTTTTCGTCGAAGACGGCGCGGATGCCTACGTCCGCTTCCAAGCGGAAGTTGTACGCGGGGTCGCCGTCCTTTACGATATCGTCGGCGCTACTTTCTTCCGCGGCGGGTTCGGGGATAGACGTGGGTCCGACGTCGCCTTCCGCGAAGTCGTCGGTTACGGCCCCGTACAGATGGCCGTATACTTCGACTTCCGCGGCCCAACAGGCCGCCGTTAAGAGGATTAAAAAAGCGATTGCTACCGAACGGGCGCCCATAAGGCATTTCTCCTTTACGAATTCTCGCGAATAGCGCTTAATACTTTTCGGAAGCTCTCCGCCGCCGCGTCGTCGTAGAGAACGAAGACGACGCGCTTGAGCCGCGACGTTTCGCGCGCGGAGAGATACTTCAGGGTCGTCCGGAGCATGGCCCGGGCGGCTTCGTCGTACGGCATCCCCCCCACGCCGGTGCCCAAAGCCGGGAAGGCGATCGACTTCAGGCCGATGGCCTCGGCGTTCTCGAGCGCGGCCCTCGTCGCCCGGGAGATGGCCCCGGCGTCGGTCTTGCGGTCTTCTCCCATAACCGCGGCGTGGATGACGAACTTCGCCGGCAACAAGCCGGCCCTGGTGCGTGCGACCTCGCCCAGGCCGACGGGGGCTTTCTCGAGGGCTTCGCGCTGCACCGTAGGGCCGGCTCGCTTCGCGATGGCGCCGGCGACGCCCGCGCCCAATACGAGCGACGTGTTGGCCGCGTTCACGATGGCGTCCCCGCGCCAGGCGGTAATGTCCCCTTGCGTAAGTTCGACCACCGCATCGCCAACGGCGAGTTCGTCGGCCATACCTTTACCCCTGATTAGTTGCGCCACCTTCGGCCGCGTTACTCAGAAACAGGCGATTACGAACGCGTACGCCTTATCGTAAATCAAGTAATCTCCCCAGTCGCGTTTGTCTATATCGATGCCCGAGGCCAATTTAAAGGCGTAGTTCTCGCCGAACTTGTATTCCAGCGAAATCGGTACCCGGTTCTCGTACCAACTCCACGTTTCGGCGTATTTAGCGGCGGGTAGGTTTTTATCGACGTCGATCCTCTCCCCCATATAGCCGGTTTCGAGGTATAGCTCGCGCCAGGTGCGTAAACGCCAAAGTATATGATAAACCAATTCCGTTTTTTCGTAAAGGTAACTTTCGAGCGGCCTGCCGCCGAAGTTAAAGCGGCGCGTTTGGTGACGTCGCTGGAAGCCGACGCGGAGGCGGTGCCGCCCCGGCGGTTGGTAGTAAACGCCGCCGCCGTGGGAACCTAACGTCAATCGGCCGTCGAAGTCCTCTTCCGGCGAGGGCTCGCCCGCGGGGGGGCCCGTAAGGCGCCGCGTCTCTTCCCACGAGTTGTTCGTGCCGCGGTAGTACCCCTCCAGGTTCGCCGGCAGCGCCTTCCGAACGGTGACGGAGCCGTATCGTTCGACGTACCGCCGCACCCAATTGGGCCGCTGGCCGTAGAAATAGGTGTAGTTTTTAATCGACGGCGTCCGCCAAAGACCCTCCCCCTTGATTCTTAAACCCCAAGGGAACGACCAGGAGCCGGAGGCCTCGTAACGTTGGGGGCTTTCTTCGAACATCTCCTCGTAACCCTCGTCGTACGACGAGCGCCTAAACGAGTAGTTGTTGTCGAAGTCGATGGCGGTGTAGCCGACTTCGACGTAGCGGTCGCGGTCGTAGCGGAACTTGGCCGTGAAGCCGGCGTCGGAGTAACGTTTCCAGAACGTGGGTTGCGTCCGCAAGCCCAACTTGAACCAGCGCCACAGGCCGAACTCGAGTTCGAATTCGTTTAGCTGGCGTTCGTCCCACAGCGGCTCGAGCCCCTCGTAGCGGTCGTAGCGGTAGAGGAAGCGGAACCAGTCGGTAAAATCGGCGGCGACTTTGACCTCTTGGTCCAGAAACCATTGCCGCACGTTAAGGCTGCCCATCGCGATGCGGACGCCGATATCGTTTTCGTCCCAGATGCGGTCCCAGTCGCGGTCGTACGAGAGCTGCACCAGGTCCATGGCGTACTCTTTGTCGAACTCCTCCTCGATATCGTATGGCGCCGGGACGTACTGGGCCGCGGCGGGGCCGGCCCCGCATGTTACCGCAAGCGCCCCCGTTACGTATTTCCAATATCTAAGAAACTTACCCATATGCCATAATGCCCCCTTTGCCGGGGGCGCGTAATAGTAGCCGATAGCCGGCTCTCTGTCAACCGAAATCCGTAGTTATAATCGCCCGGGCAGGACGGCGCCGTGGCCGCTCAATCTAATAACTACGGCCGCCGCTACGACGGCCACCATAGCCGTCCATACCCCCCAATCCCATGCCGACGCCGGCCGGGCGCCGTACGGCGTCGGCCTCTTCGTCGTGTGGTAACCGCGGAGCTCGAGCGACGTCGCGAGCTGGTCGGCCGAGCGAAGGCTGTACAGGAAAACCGGTACGACGAGCGGCAGCGCCCGGCGCGCCTGCGATAGGAAGCTCGAGCCGAAGTCTAGCCCCCGCGCGCGTTGGGCCTCCAGCGCCCGGGCGCTGGTCTCGAACATTACGGGCAAAAGGCGGAACGCGAGCGTGAGCGTAACGGTCGCGCCTCGCGGCACGCGGTAAGTGCGGAGCGCCTCGCTAAATTCTTCCGGCGTCGTAACCGCCAGGAACGCCAACCCCGCGACTAGCATGCCGACGGTGCGCAGGCCGACGGCTAGGCCGTAAAGCACGCCCAGGTTCGTCGCCCGGTACACCCAAACGTGCGCCCAGGGTTCGCCCGTCTTTATGAAAGGCGGCCATAGGAGGGCGCTCAGCACGACGAAGGCCGCGGCTAGCGGCGCCGTCCGGCGCAGCGACTTCCCGGCCCCGCAGAGGTATAGCGCGGCCAACGTGACGCCGGCGACCAGCGGCGTCACGTACGCCGGGTGGTTGAACGTCGTGAGGAGTACGAGCGTTAGTACGAGCAGCGCCAGGCGCGTCGCGGGGTGGAGCCTTTTTAGCGGCGGTTGGTTCATATCTCGGTCCGACGGCCCGGTATCCGCAGCGCCCGCGTTAGCTCGTCCCCCGTTACGGCGTCGAGGCCCAGGTCGCGGGCGAGGCGAGCCGCCACCGGCGGCCTCAAACCCGCTCGCGATAAAAGTTCGTCGTCGGCCAGGACCTCGCGAGGCGTACCCTCGCCCACGACGCAACCGCCGGCGACGACGGCGACGCGCCGGGCGTAGCCGGCCACGACGTCCATGGCGTGGGTTATAAAGATTACGGTGGTGCCGCGCCGGTTGAGCGCCGTAACGGCGTCCATGAGTGAGGCGACTTCGCGGCGGTCGAGCCCCGTCGTCGGCTCGTCCATCACCAGGATTTCGGGTTCCACGGCGAGGACGGAGGCCAACGCGACGCGCTGGCGGTCTCCTTTGGGCATCGTGAACGGGTCTTCGTCCTCGCGCTCCTCCAGGTCCACCGCGGCGACCGCGGCCGCTACGCGGCGTTCGATATCGTACCCCGGTAAACCGAGCTGGCGCGGGCCGAAGGCGACTTCTTCGCGGACCGTCGGTTGAAATATCTGGTGGTCCGGGTTTTGGAAGAGGTAGCCGACGGCTCGAGCGCGCTGCTTCGCCGATAGCTTCGTCGGCGGCCGGCCCCCGACGAGAACCTCGCCGGCGGTCGGGCTCAGTAGACCCGCGGCCGCTTTGGCGAACGTCGTCTTACCGCCGCCGTTCTCGCCCACGAGCGCGACGAAGTCGCCCTCGCGTATCGCGAGGTTAAAACCCGATAGGGCGGTTACGCCGCTGGCGTACGTTAGCGTAAGGTCATCCGCGACGACCGCCGGCGGCCCCGCCGCGGGCGGCGGCGGCTCTTCGTACGTCGGTGGGGTTATTTCCACACCCGAACGCAGTACGTAACGGGAACCGCGCCGTTTAAAATATTTGAGAAAGGTCAGCTGCGCGACGCCGGCGCGCCGGCAAAGCTCCTCGTCGGCCAGCGTTCGCAGGGGGGAGCCGCGGGCGACGAGCTCGCCTCCGCCCAGCAGCGCTACTTCGTTCCACGTGAGCGCTTGCGCCGCTTCGTTGTCGGCGACGACGGCCGTACGGCCGCGAGGGCCGAGGTCCGTTATAATAGCCTGCAGCGTTGCCTTGCCGGCCGGGTCCAAATCGGTCGCGGCCTCGTCGAAGAGCAGCAGGCGCGCGTCGGTGGCCAGCGCCGCGGCGACGGCGAGCCGCTGTTTTTGGCCGCCCGACAGCGTTTCGACGCGCCGGGCCTCGAGGCCGGCCAGGCCGCAGGCGGCCAGCGCGTCGCCGACGCGGCCGCCTATATCCCCGGCGGGTACGCCGAGGTGCCGCGGCCCAAACGCGACTTCGTCTTCGACCGTCGTTGCCACCAGCGCGGCGTCGAAGTCCTCGAAGACGAAAGCCACGTCGCCGGCGACGTCGCGGGGCTTTTTACCGGCGAGGGAGGCGCCGCGTAAAGTAACGACGCCGCTCATCGTTCCCTTTTTAACGGCGGGTACGACGGCGGCGAGCGCCGCCAGCAGCGTCGATTTGCCGGCGCCGGAATGGCCTAAGACGCCGAGGGTGCGGTCTTCCTCCAGGCCGAGGGTAACGTGGGAGAGGGCCGGCCGGGACCGGCCGCGGTACGTAAAAGTCAGCTCGGTAACGTCAAAAGCGTTCGCCACGGGCGGCTAGACGGTCGGTGGTCCGGCGCTACGGGTTTTTTAACACTTCGGGCGGGGCTGCGGCCAGGGCGTCGGCGTACTTGGCGATGGCTTGTTCGTAGACGTCGAGAGCGCTCGCCTTATTATTTTTGTGGGCGAACTCGGCGTCGAAGTATTCGGCCAGGCTCAGCGCGGCCTCGGCGCCGAGCTCGGCGCTGGCCGTAAGGTCCTTTTGGGCCGTTATAGCTTCGGCCGGCGGCACGCGGTCCGCGAGGAAGTGGTAGGCGTCGGCCAGTTCCGCGGCGCGGTCCTCGCAGTCGATGGAATAATCCTTGCCGGAGGACGCTTTGACGAAGAGTTCGCCGAGTTTATCGAGCTGTTTGCCGATGCGCTTGGCCGCGGCGCCGAAGTCGTCGTAGTATTGCGCGTCGGCTTCAGATATCTCCGCCGCCGCGGCCGCGGCCAGCAACGCGAGCGCCGCCGCGGCTACGGCCCACTTCGATTTAAACATTATTCCCACCACCCTTTTCCTTGACGACGGTTATCGTTTCCTTAGTTTCGTCGATTTCGAAGTCGGCGAAAGTCGCCGGCGCTTGTCTCTTTAATTCTTTCAGGATGGCGATTGCCAGCCGGCGTATCTCCCACTGCGCCGACGCGTGGCCGCGGAGCGCGAGTACGTGGCGCCACTCGCGGAAATCGGCGGTCATGACTATCTCGGTGGCCGTCGCGTTGGGGAGGACGAAGCGCGCGTCCTCGCGGGGTACGCCCATCCCGATTAGTCTCTCGTACGCGGCGCGGGCGTTCTCGACGGCGTCGTCGAACGCGCGGTGGCCGTCGGCGTTCCCCGCTACGGACGGCGGCGTGACGTACGGGAAGCCGGCCTCGCCGACGTAGCGCTGGCTGCGCTGGGAGTAGGAGGCCAACCGGTGGCGGACGAGCTGGTGGGTGAGGGCGCGCGAGACGCCGGTGACGCGGAA
>Ga0307378_10000482_pt1 | contig 70903 bp, 52 predicted proteins | sample UN1MG_FD_202238 | JGI IMG/M metagenome (GOLD analysis project Ga0307378, IMG submission 202238) | Soil microbial communities from Risofladan, Vaasa, Finland - UN-1 | ecosystem: Environmental > Terrestrial > Soil > Coastal area > Acid sulfate soil | place: Finland: Risofladan, Vaasa | collected... | reverse complement strand
TCTGTATCCGGTTCATATCAGCGACCTTCAACGTCGGGACTGGGCCGAGCAGCGTAACAACGTGCTGGAATCAGCCGTTGATGTTTATAGACGTAATAAAGCTTTACCAATATCATGAGGTAGGACCCTTACAAAGGTTTTCTGTCTAATATATTTTGCTTATTTTCCTGCCGCGTATTCGCGGTAATGCCCAGCCACCTTCGCCTGGTTCGTATCGCCTTTATGGAAATAGAACCTATACTTAAAAGTCAAGTTTTCACCTGCTGGTATCGTAATATCTCCTGTCCCTTCAGGCTTTTTCTCAAAGTCGTGCACTCCGAACGGATTGGCCGCGAACAGTCCGTAATCACGAACGTGCCACCAGGTCGGATGTTTCGGATTCTGGTGATGGTCGAAAATGGCAACGCCCACGATTTCATTTTCCACAGGCCCGTAGTAATCGCACCACGCCGCCCGCTTGCCCCAGGTCTCTCCATCTCGTTGACCTTCACTGTTGAGAATGTGTCCTTTTCCGACTTTGCCTTTGAGTCTCATCGTCGGCGCTAATCGAATGGCCATCGAGCCTTCCTTGGTATCACCCATAACCACCTTGCCTTCTGAGGCATGGATGGTAATCTCGAAGTCCATTATTTGACCATCCGGCCGGTTGTAGAATCTGTGCGTTCGGGTATCCGTGCAGATAACATGGCCTTCGCGTGCCACGTATTTATTATTTGCCTGAATTATACCCATGTCGCGGCCGTAAGTGACCTTGAGGAATTTATCGTGAACAATCTTTCCGCTTTTTTCGCCCTCGCCCCAGAAATCGTGCCCGTTTATTTCCCCGTGCGTAAACCAAAGGCTGCGATGATGCACGTGGTCCTGCGCTTCATCTTTACCTTCTTTCATCGGCCAATGTCGAATAATCGGCACACCCGTCGGCCCAATCACCGGGTAGAAATAAGGACGCGGCACATCCTTAAAACAGTATTCCGTAAAAAGTTTGCCATTGATATCCACTCGCAGCGTTTTCTCTTGCTTTGTAATCTTAACACCGGAAGCACCTTTTTGACCTGTCCCGGACCTCTGCGCCTTGGCGACCATTTCCTCAAAGACCTCGCGCTGTTCGGCCAGTGCCTTGACACGGTCCTCTTGTTTTGTGCGGGCTTCGAGAAGTATCCAGCCGGCATAATCCATCGCCACAAACAGGTTCATCAGCTCCTGATAGGGATAGCTGCCGATATTCAGCTCGCGGACATGGGCGATATCACTGAAGCGGTCTTTGATTAGGTTGAAGTTGTACTCAAGTCCCTGGCCTTCGAGGTCCTGTGAATTACAATTCCAGCAGGCACCGACGTTGGGATGGTCGGCCACGTCCATAATCGCCTTCATGATTGGTAACGGCGAGCATGACCCGTGAACCTCCAGCCGAATCTTCTGGCCATAGTCGGCGCCGAACCGACCTAACTCATTCAGTGCTTTGCCTATCTGCTCAACGGTTTTTTCCTGGGGTACATCCTTTGGCAGGTCATTCGGCTTGACCTTGACCCCGGAGCCGCCCACATCGCTTGAGAGCCTGATATACTCCTTTGCTCCATTAATGTCTCTGCGGAGCTTCGCAGGGTCGGTATGATGGAAGGCAAAGTTGGTACCAAGGCCGACGAGTGTCACCGGGCTGTCGGCGAAGCGTTTCTTCACCTCGCTTCGTTGCCGGGCGGTAAGGTCGGATTCGACCTTGTGTGCGTGTTCGGTTCGCAGCTCGACACCAAGCACTCTGCTCTTTTCGCAATTGGCTATCAGCGTCGGCAGGTCCCAGTCCTGGCCCCAGAGGTAGGTAACCAGCCCAATTTTCATTCTGGAGCCCGGCCCGGTCGAACTAAATGCTAATACTTTACTCAATGGTCCGGTCGCGACCGCAACGGCGCCAAAATACATTGATTGTTTAAGAAAATCGCGGCGTGTGTTATTGGATGTGTTCATCGTTCTCTCTTTCTATGTTAACTGAACCAACGAAACGATTCCGCTCTCCGACATTTTACAAGAGCATTCGCATCAATATCTTAGCCCATCCTCACTTATGGCTAAAGTTCTTCTTTTATCAGTTTAGCCCCTTTCTGTCAAGCGATTTTTGAAAAAATCAGGCATGTTCCCGGCTACCATCGATTTCTGCCCGCCGGCCAGCGGCTCGATATTTTCTAACGTTTGATTTCAATCAGCTTTTCCGCAACTTTTAAGCCAGCATCCTTCTTTGCAATTGCTTCGCAGCTCCTTTCCATTGTTTGGCGTTTCTTTTGATTTTTCATCAGCTCTTTTAGCTCTTCCCACAACCATTCAGCCGTTTCTTTTTCATTCGGCAGGTCATCCACTATAACCGCCGCACCAGCCTCAACCAGCATGCCCGCATTCAGGTACTGATGCCTGTCCCTGTGATAAGGATAGGGTATACAAATACTTGGCGTCCCAGCCGCTGCGAATTCAGCCACGCTGACCGCACCACTTCTGCCGATGACCAGGTCCGCAGCAGCCAACAGGTCCGGCATATCATCAAAATAACTTAAAAGCTTATGCCCGATTTTGGCCTCGCCATACTCGCTTTTAACTTTTTCGTAATTACTGACTCCCGCAAGATGGACTATCTGCCAGTTATCTGCAAAAGTGTCCAACTTTCCTAACAGCGAACATACCGCTCTGTTAATATTCTCCGAGCCGCTTGAAGCGCCGGTTATAAGCAGAATTTTTTTTTCTCTATCGAGCCCTAATTGCTCTATCGCTTTGTTCGGCTCCGGATTTTCAAAGCCGCTTCGCAGCGGACAGCCGACAACATTGACCTTTGCGTTCTTATTCGTAAAATACGGCGCTGTATCTTCGAACTGTACGAAAATCTCATCCGCCCAGCGCGCTATTATCTTATTTGCGCGACCAGGCAAAATATCAACATTCAAAAGTCCGATGGGGACTTTACGTTTATGCGCCGCCAAGCAGACCGGCCCTGACACAAACCCGCCGGCCCCTATCACCACCGCGTCTTTACTTTTTGCGATTATTTCTTTTGCAATCTTATAGCTGGTCAAAAACGAGCTGCAAAAACTGATTAGTTTGCCGGGCCGAATGGAAAAACCTTTGGCAGGAAGGCGGGTATATTCGAAACCGGTTTGCCCCAAGATTTGTTCATCAATACTGCGGGTGCTGCAGAAAAAATGTATTTTCGCTGTCGGCTGGATTTTGACAATCTGCTCCGCCACAGCGACAGCCGGGTATATGTGCCCCCCTGTCCCCCCGCCGGCAAAGAAAAAACACCTGTCACTCATTGTTAAGCCTCCGTGCGCAACTTTACAATAAAAGTTTGCGCGAAGACGGCATACAATGCAAGTGTTTTTTGCCATCCCCGCAAAGTATATTGATGATTCCCAGTCGCTGAAGCTTTGAAGCGCGGGCGACTCCAATCGGGGAGAAGGCAAGGATAATCAATAAAATAGGGGCCTATACCGAATCAATCAGTACAGGCCCCGAATTAACATAAAATCGTAGCTCCATCGCCTGTCGCCGTGAGTTCCGCACCAATTGTGTGTAAGCTTAATCTCAATTAGTGCCGGACGCGGCAACGTCGTTTATTCAACCTTGGAAATCAAGATAGCATCCATCAACGCAGCATCTTCCCTGTAGCCGACCTCCAAAATGTATGTCCCGGGTTCCATAGTGAAGAGCACTGTTTCGCCATCATCTTCGGCGCTGAAGACATCGTGCCAGTACCAGACGTCTGAGTCCGGAGGGTCACTCCATCTCACCCAGCCACTACTGTGGTTAGTCGTCTGGGTAGTAGCGCCCTGGACGCGGAACCAGAAGGAGTCGCCGGCAGGGATAATTATGCGACAACTGATTTTGTATGTTCCACCCGCTACAGTAAAAGTGTAAGTCGCGGTACCGTCCGGAGCCGGCGGATTACTACTACTGTTACCGACATCGTCGGTTGTGCCGATATACTCACCACCGGAGGCCCCGGGCACTTGCGTATAAACCTGGAAGGGTGCGGTTATCGTATCAGCATCCTCTGCTTCGAACCAAATCTCTTCCGAAGGAACCACAACCTCAGGGGCCTGCCTATACAGCCTAATGTCATCAAAGAGAACCATACCTGAACCGCCGGCTGTCGGATTCGTATCGTTACCAAAGCCAATACTAAAGCTCGTGACGTTCTGCAGGTTCACGCCAAACGATGCCAGGTCGATGGTCCACTGCTTCCACCGTGGTCGTGTTATGTCAGTCACATCACCGTCATATACCACCTTTGAGCCGTTAAGCTTCACATACATCTGCTCAGGAGCATTAGCCGCATCGCCATGGAACCACAGCACTAATTGTGTAACGCCTTCCTCGGTCCAGTCACGCATTTTGTCCAATGTCAGCTCTATTTCTGAATACTTGGACTTGCCCTGCATGTTGTTGTCGTAGAAGTACGGCATTGCCTGCCAACCTCCGTGAACGATAGTTTCCTCAGTGTAAGAAGGCGTGGTTTCATTGCCAACCATAGAGCCGGTTTTATTGCCGGCATAGGCCGGTAAAGTGGGATGCGAGGCATAGCCAAATCCATCTTTCCATACCCACCATATCTCATTGTTGCCAATGTCGAAGTCCTCAAAATCGTCCACGACAAGGAAATCACCTGTCGTAAAGCTCCAGAGGTTACCTGTCCACGGACTATCGGGTTTGACGTTATTGACTTCGTCGATGCGCCAGTAGTAAGTGGTGTACCAGGTGAGTTTTGCGGTTTCATAGCTTTCGGAACCAAGGTCTTTGGTCCCTTTGTACTCAGGTGAGCTTGCATCGGCGTTCCTTACGGCTTCTTCGTCAGTGCCGAAGTACACATTATGTGAAGCGGCATAATCTCCCGCATTCCATCTAAGAACAGGTATCATTTTAACATCTGCAGCTCCATCGGGTGGTTTCGGGCTGCCGGCCTTTACGGGCGGAGACAACGCAGCCTGCGGAATGAGCTGCTTCGGCGTGGATGGACTTGACCACCACAGCTCTGCCACTGCACCACCGCTATTTTCATAGTACTCCATTAAAAGGCCGTACACATTCCCGGCGACAAGGTCAATTGTTCCAAAGTTCTCGGTGGCTGACTGGTCCTCCCAGTCGTCAACGAGCTCTTGACCATCAACCCACAAACGCACACCATCGTCGCTATTGGTGTAGAAGGTATAGGTCTCAGTAAACGCCGCCTCAACCTCACCGGTCCATCTTGCCGAGAAGTTATCATCGCCGACCGATGCATCCGGTGAGCCGGGGTCACCCCAGTTGAAGTCGATTCGAGGGTCTATTCGGGTCATTACGAGATTCTCGAAATTCATACCTCTGTAGTAGTCACCTCGCATACCTCCGCCGACCTTTGCGGTCTTGAAGCTCCAGACATCGCCTTTGTAGGTGTTGAGGCCATCGAACTCATCGACACGCCAGTAGTAAACCTTGTTGTGTTCAAGAGGGCCGGGAGTATAGTCTGTAGTGCCCTGAGGAATACCCACAACACCGCTGTTCACATCATCAAAATTATCACTGAAATATACATGGTGCAGCTTCGTACCGAAACCAGCCGTCCAGCTAAGGATCGCATTCGGGTCTATGAATGGGGTCCCATCAGCCGGCTCAGGGTCATAGGCCTTCTTGGGTGGAATCCAAAAGCTCCATACAATGCCCTTGTGTATTGTAGTGCCGTCAACCTCAATTTCATCGACCCGCCAGTAGTAGGTCGTGCCTGGAACAAGGCCGTCCGGATAAGCAAATCCCGGAAAGCCGACAACAAGAAACGTCGAGGGCTGATTGCCCTGGAACCCCGATGAGTCGGGGGTGCCGTCGTTCACATCGTCAAAATTATCGCTGAAGTACACATCGTGTGAGGCCGCGGTCGCACCCGCTGACCAGGCAAGACTCGCCCATGTATCCAAATATATCTCACCTTCAGCCGGGGAGGGATTAAAAGCATTCAAGACGGGACCGCGATGGCTTTCAGGGGGGCCGTCACCTGTCGGCGTGTAATCGGGGTTGGTGGTCAGGACGATCTTGTCGACAATAAGCCCGTCCTCACGCACCCAGATGTTCAGGACGTGGATGCCGGTCGTAGTTACCTCGAACTGCTCCCGCCCCGTCTCTGGATACCTGTCGTTGGACCAAGTGTTGCCCCCTCCGGACCAATTGCTAGAAAGGGGTGTTTCCTCGCCGTCCAGACCAACATGGCAGGAATCATCACTGCCGCTGGCAGCCCAGGCCAGGATCCACACATAGTGCGTGCCGGTCTTGACAAAGTTAATCTCATATTCCAACCGCGGACTCGTGGCGGCATAGCCGGGGTCGTAAAAGGAGGGACCCAAGACCTGCATACCGGCGGTGCCGGTAAAGCCTTCCGTTGGCCCGACCTCTACCCATTCAGCGCCACTTAGAGGAACATTTTCATCAAAGTGTTCAGCTTCCACTGACACAATGCCATCCGGACCGGGGTCCTGATGGAGCGGGTCTGCACTTGCCACGCCCCCAACCAGACCTGCCACCAGAACAAAAGAGAACAGATAAACCAATTTTCTACACATAATAGTCCTCCTTAAAAAATATAGGTTGTTAATTGAAATGTAAAAAAATAACTGTGAAACACGATGCTTTCGCTGCAACTCCGTGCCTTGCATAATAACTCCTCCTCTGTCGGAAAAGAACAAAGAACCCACACCTCAGGGGACCGGAATCAGCAAATACTTACCTATGCTGTTCCAGTCTCAATAATTTTATTTATACCAAATTAGCCACTTTCCCGTCAAGGAGAATCTTTATATGAGTATGCACAATTGTACTATCCAAAGGAATCAGGTAGAATTATCAGGTACAATATCAGTTTTATGTATGGAGGAAATCAGCCCGGGAAATCTCGGTTAAAATAATTGCTGGAGAGTATGACAGTGGAAAAAATGACAAAGAACGTAATGACCCGAAGAGACTTTTTACGTTCGTCGGTGTTGGCGGCGTCGGGGATATGCCTGGGCGGGAAAGTCTGGTCTGCGACGGGAAATCAAACCCATCCCGAGCGAAGTCGAGGGAATGGCACCGGCGGCCCTAACATTGTGCTCATCGTATCCGACGACCAGGGCTACGCGGACCTGAGCTGTTATGACCATCCGAAAGAGGTCAGCACACCCAATATCGACCGGCTGGCCGCCGAAGGCGTGCGATTGACAAATGGTTATGCGAGCGCCTATGTCTGTGCACCGACTCGGGCAGGACTCTTAACCGGCCGGTACCAGCAGCGTTTTGGCTTCTATTCAGGTCCGGATTCCAGGGTCGGTTTGCCCCTCAGCGAAGTTACTGTGGCTGACCTGCTTAAAAAACAGGGCTATGCAACGGCGGTTATCGGCAAGTGGCATGTGGGAATTGAGCCGGAATATCATCCCTTGAAGCGGGGCTTTGACGAATTCTACGGATTCTTAGGACACGGAGCGCATGATTATTTCAAACTCCAGATAACAAATGAATATAACTCTATTTATCGTAATGACAAACCGATAAACGATACCGGCTACCTGACAGATAACTTAGCTCGTGAAGCTGTGTCATTTATTGAACGGCACCAAAAACGGCCCTTTTTCCTTTATCTGCCCTTTAACGCCGTACATTGGCCACTGCAGGCGCTCGAGAAATACATAAAGCGCTTCAATACGGGCGATGAGAACCGGGACATCTACCTGGCAATGCTCACGAGTATGGATGAGGCGATTGGAAAAGTGCTGGATGCTCTCAAGCGAACCGGCGCCGACAACAATACTCTGCTTATATTTTTCTCCGATAACGGAGGAGCCAGAAAAAATTTCGCCAATAACGGCGTTCTGAGGGACTACAAGCAAACTGTTTATGAAGGCGGAATCCACGTGCCGTTTATTGTTCGCTGGCCGGGGAAATTACCGAAAGGAACAGTTTGCGACGAGCCTGTTATTTCCCTGGATATCCTGCCGACCATCTGCGCTGCTGTCGGCGCCAAACTTCCCGGCGACCGAGTATACGACGGAAAAGATATGCTGCCGGTTCTTCTCGGCCAAACGAAAGAACCCCTGCACAAAACTCTTTTCTGGTACGATGGGTCCGACCAGTGGGCCGTTCGAGAAGGCAAATGGAAACTACTTTTTAGAAAAGGCTCCCTGGAACTGTACGACCTTCAGGCGGATATCAGCGAAAAAAACAATCTTGTGAAACAAAATCCGGAAATCGTAAAACATCTCCGGCAGACCTATACGGCCTGGAACAACCAAAACGCCCCCCAGCTCAGTAAAACCAGGAGAAAACAGCAAAATCCTGAAGCTGTCAGCCCACAGAAAAGAAAATAGAATAAAAAGAACCGCTGATACTTCGTAACCGGATGTACAGTTACAACTTTACGGTGCAGCAACTCGGCAACTGACCTGATTTGGAATAAATCCTTGACAATGGGGGAGGTAATACATAAAGTAGCTCTCTCGTATACCCCGCAGTAGTGGTTGGTGGGGGATTAAACCGGTAAAAAACAATGTTTTTTAGCATTAAATAGTAAGGAGAAATACAAATGGCAACAAAGGTGGCAATCAACGGGTTCGGCCGAATCGGCAGAGCCGTCGCAAGAATTATTATAGAAAAAGACGGCGATTTAGACCTGGTCGCCATAAACGACCTCTCGGACGCCAAGAGCCTTGCGCATCTGTTCAAATATGACACTGTTATGGGCAAATGGGGCGGGACAGTCGAGGCGAAAAAAGATGAATTGGTAATCAACGGCAAAGTCATCAAGGTCCTGGCCGTCAGAAATCCCGCGGAACTCCCCTGGAAGGATATGGGCGTGAAGGTTGTTTTGGAATCGACGGGTATCTTTCGCACGGCCGAATCACCGAAGGGCGGTTACGCCGACCATATCAAGGCAGGCGCCAGTAAGGTCATGCTGAGTGTTCCGGCAAAAGATGATATTGACGCTACCATCGTCTTGGGCGTCAACGATGAGATGCTGACCAGCGAGGTCAACTGTGTATCGAACGCAAGCTGTACGACCAACTGCCTTGCACCTCTTGCCAAGACCCTCAACGATGCGTTCGGTATTGAGCAGGGAGTTATGACTACCATTCACGCCTACACCAACGACCAAAATGTGGCTGATATGATACATAGCGACCTGCGTCGTGCGCGTGCGGCGGCGGCGAATATTATCCCCACCACAACCGGTGCCGCAAAAGCCATCGGTAAAGTTATTCCCGAACTTGACGGCAAGCTCGATGGTTTCGCCGTTCGGGTGCCCATTCCGGTCGGCAGTATCGTTGACCTTGTGGTTAATGTCAAAAAAGACGTTACGGTCGATAGCGTAAACGCAGCAATGAAAGCAGCGGCCGAAGGGCCGATGAAGGGCATCCTGGTTTATTGCGATGAGCCGATAGTCAGCAGTGACATCGTTAACGACCCTGCTTCGAGCATCTTCGATTCCCTGTGTACAATAGTCGTCGGCCGGACCGTTAAGGTCGTTAGCTGGTATGACAACGAGTGGGGTTACTCGAACCGCAGCGTCGAGATTATGGAAAAAATGGCAAAGATGTAGTATAAGTATAAATCCGAAATTCGAAACAATATTGTTGATTGGTGAGTAGTTAATTGGTTAATTTGTAATACTTTATTCACCACTCACTAATTAGTTCTTGTTGCGGAAACAGTATTTGTCATTCCCACGGAAGCGGGAATCCAGCTTTTTCGCCCTGGACCCCTGCTTTCGCAGGGGTGACATCTTCGATTTTTGTTTTCTGCAACAGATACTAATTAACCACTCACCATTCCGTACTTCGGATTACGAACTTCAAAAAAAATGGGTAAAGGAAATGGCTAAGAAGACTATTGCAGATATCAATGTCAAGGGTAAGAAGGTCCTGATGCGGTGCGATTTTAATGTGCCGCTGGACGAGAACTGCAATATTACAAGCGATGACCGAATCGTTAAGGCACTGCCTACAATAAAGAAGATATTAGATGGCGGAGGTGCGCTGATTCTTATGAGCCACCTCGGCAGACCTAAGGGACAAAGAGACGAGAAGCTGTCTCTGGCGCCTGCGGCCAAAAGACTCTCGGAGCTTTTGGGGCAAGAGGTTATCTTTGCCGATGATTGTATCGGTCCCGAGACAAAGGCAAAGGCCCAGGCGCTGGCGAGCGGCGATTGTATGCTGCTTGAGAACCTGCGTTTTCACAAGGAAGAAACGATAAAGGACAAGGCGGCAAAGGAAGATGCGCAACTGCGGCAGGCCAAAGACGATTTTGCACAGCAGCTTGCCGATTTGGCGGACATTTACGTTGACGATGCTTTCGGTACGGCGCACAGAGACAACGCTTCAATGTACACGGTGCCGACACTTATGGAAGGCAAGCCGAGGGTCATCGGTTTCCTTATCGAAAAGGAACTGAAATTCCTGGGCGAAATCCTTAGTAATCCCGAAAGACCGTTCGCTGCGATATTAGGCGGAGCGAAGGTTTCAGACAAGATAGGTGTGATTGAGAATCTGATCAATAAGGTCGATCGCATCATTATCGGTGGGGCTATGGCATATACATTCCTCAAAGGAAGAGGCAAGAGCATCGGTCGAAGCCTATGCGAGAATGACTTCATTGACAAGGGGCAAACACTACTGGACCAGGCGGCCGAGGCAGACTGTGAAGTAGTCTTGCCCGTAGATCACAATATAGTCCGTCAGCTGAAGGCGGGGGCACCACACCGAATCGCTGTGGGTGACATTGACCCGGGTTATCAAGCCGTAGACATAGGACCTATTGCTATACAGACGTTTTCACAAAAGATCGCCGATGCCAGGACTATTGTTTGGAATGGACCGATGGGCGTTTTTGAAATCCCCCCCTTCGATGAAGGAACTAAAGCCATAGCTTTGGCAGTTGCCGAGGCCACAGACAAGGGAGCACACAGCATAATCGGCGGCGGTGACAGTGCGGCGGCAGTGAAAAAACTCGGTCTGGAAGATAGAGTGAGCCATATATCCACTGGCGGGGGTGCCTCACTTGAATTTCTCGAAGGTAAGAAATTCAAGTGCCTTGAAATCCTCGACGAAAAATAGTATTAATAAAAAGAGTAGAATCAATCGAACATATAATTTTTAGCCTGCCTGATATTAGTTGGATAATCGAGGCGCTCAAATGTCATTAACAACAACCGACATAACGCAGAGGTGCAAAAACGTTCTTACCAATTACTATGGTACCCGGTTTAAGGGATTGATTCTCTACGGGTCTATGGCTCGCAACCAGGCAAACACAGGTAGTGATATTGATTTGCTTGTTCTATTAAGTAAACCGTTTGACTATTTTCGTGAACTCCATCAAATTATCGACTTACTCTATCCGATACAGCTTGAGTCAGAACAACTCATTTCCGCCAAGCCGGCGGCTATTGATGACTTTGAGCAGAGGGCTATTCAGCTTTATCGAAATGCGAAAAGAGAAGGGATAGCCTTATGACGCTAAAATACGCCGGCGAAATAGCAGCCAATCTCCAACGAGCTGAGGCATCTATTCGAGCTGCGAAAGAATTGGCTTCAAAAAGCTATTATGATTTCGTTGCTTCGCGAACGTATTATGCAGCTTTTTATGCCGCCACGGCCCTCTTACTCAGTAAAGAGTTAGAGTTTAGCAGGCATAGTGGAGTGATAGCCTCCATTCATCAAAGGTTTGTTAAAACAGGCAAATTGGACAAGAGACACGGCAAGGATTTGAACTGGCTCTTTGAATTGCGTGGTGTAGGTGATTATGGAGCCACAATCCACGTATCGCAGCAAGATGCAGTCAGAGCCATTGAGATAACAGAGGACTTCCTGGGGGCCACAAAGTTGTTGATTCAAGATGAAACGATTTAAAGATAATAAGGCCCGGCTGGATAAAATAATCAATAGTAAATAGTCAATAAAAATGCGATTACCCAAAGCAGGGACAATTGAGATTGCGCCGTCGATACTGAGCGCCGACTTTGCCAGATTGGCCGACGAGATAGCTGTGGTTGCCTCGGCCGGCGTGAACATCATCCATCTCGATGTGATGGACGGCCACTTTGTTCCGAATATCACAATTGGGCCACCGGTGATTGCCAAGCTTCGCAAGTGCAGCAGTCTTGTTTTCGATGCCCATTTAATGATAGCTGAGCCGGGCAAATACGCCGAGCATTTCATCGAGGCCGGCGCCGACCATATAACATTTCACATTGAAGTAGCTGATGAACCACAGAGACTTATCGACAAATTACACAATTTAGGGTGCAGTGCCGGGATATGCCTGAATCCGGAGACTCCGGTTGAAGCAATAGAGGGTATTGCGCCGCTTTGCGATATGGTTCTGGTGATGACAGTGCGGCCGGGTTTCGGAGGACAGGAATTTATGCCGGAGGCAGCGAAAAAAATCGCCCAGGTAAGAGAAATTGTCGGCCCTGATATACGCATCGAAGTTGATGGCGGGATAGACCCTCAAACCACACCAATAGTGGTTTCCTATGGTGCAGATACCCTTGTTGCAGGCAACGCAATATTTGCAAAAACCGACCGTATTGCCGCGATAAACGCCATTCGAGAAGCAGCCAAGTAATTTTTGTAGCCATTTCTGTTTATTTTTGGTAAAATCCCTCTTTGGTTATCAAGTGCCTAAAGTGAGCTAAAGTGCCTAAGGTGAACTAAAGTGACACTTATGTGTCATCCCTTCGGCAGGCTCAGGGCAAGCTCTGAGGCGCAGCCGAAGGATCTGGCCAACGAAAAAGAGATTCTTCGCTGAGCTTGTCCTTGAGCGCAGCGAAGGGCTCAGAATGACAGCTTCACTATCACTTTAGGCACTTCGAAGGGTGCAGGGCTAAATACAGGCTGCTATGGGAAAAGAAGCAAAATCCAAGTGGAACGGTTTCTCGTTGAAGCCGCGCAGAGAGATGCCCGAAGGGCTGTGGGTGCGGTGTCCGGGCTGTGAGCATATGCTCTATAAAAGCACCGTTGAAAAGAACCTGAACGTCTGTCCGGAATGCAATCATCACTTTCGCATCGAGGCATCAACTCGGATTAAGTATCTGGCCGATGAAGAGTCTTTTCAGGAAATCCTTGGCGATTTGACGACCGAAGACCCGCTGGCTTTTAAGTACAGGGAGACTACTTATAAACAGCGAATCAAAGCCGACGAGAAAAAGTCCGGCGCAAAAGAAGCTATGCTAATCGGCAAGGCCTTTATCAAAGGCAGAGGCGTTGTATTAGCGGTGATGGAACCGAATTTCCTGATGGGCTCTATGGGTTTTGTAGTCGGTGAAAAACTCTGCGCGGCGATTGATATGGCGATGGCCGAAAAACTGCCTCTGGTAGCGGTTTGCTGCTCAGGCGGGGCAAGGATGCATGAGGGCGTAGTGTCATTAGGGCAGATGGCCAAGACTTCCGCTACTTTAGCGAAATTCGATGAGGCCGGAGGACTTTATATCTGTGTTTTAACCGACCCGACGACCGGAGGGGTCACGGCAAGCTTTGCAATGTTGGGTGATTGTTTAATAGCTGAGCCGGGGGCGCTTATCGGTTTTGCCGGGCCACGCACGATTGCTGAGACAATAAAGGTGGAGCTGCCTGAAGGATTTCAGACGGCTGAATTTATGTTAGAGCATGGCTTTGTAGATATGATTGTGCACCGCAAGGACCTCCGCAGCGAAATTGCACGCCTTGTAGATTACTGCCAAAAATAGCGTCTCACACTTTCGAATCCGCTTTCGTGAGGATTCACATGTTCAAAAATGCACGGCAAAAACGTTTATTAGCTCTGATGATGTTGATTTTATTAACATGCGTCACCGTCAAAATTCTATCCGGTCAATCCTCAAACAGGCAATTTGCCAATAACGCAGACGAAAAATCCGGCCCGCAGCTTGTTCGCAGCCGGTTGGAAAGCAACGCTTTAGCAGGTATCTTTACCAATTCGCGTCGCCAGCCGGCTAATGATACAAATCAATCCACCCCGTCAGCTAACCAAATTTCAGAGCAAATACAAAAACCGACATTCCTTATACCGGCCATAGCAAAGCAGAACAAACCCATGGCCCTGATAATCGTGAACGAAGATGATGAATGGCTGATAGCCGTCGCGGCCCCGGCAGCCGCAAAAATACGCCGGCAAAATAAAACGCCGATACTTTTGAAATGGAAATCTGAAGAAAATCCGCGACAGACGCAATTGCTCGAGCAATTGGCTCCCGTCTCGGGATTCTGCACTATACTGTCATCGGACCGTACTTTTACTCTCGACCAAACACTTGGCAATCTGCCGACATATAATATCCCGGCAAAACCCGAACCCGCTGAAACGAGCTTACTTCTCGCTGGTCACTATTGGCAAAAAGCTGATTCTGTCGTTATTGCATCTAAATATGAACCGGAAGCGGTCATCCTGGGTTCGGCCCTGGCTTGCCATTCGTACTCACCGCTCATCGTAACAACCGGCAGAGAACAGCCACGTGCTCTCTCGCGAAAGCTGAGCTCCCTGGGCGTCGGTCGCATCATATACGTAACCACGAAAACCGTAACAGCCGATTCCGGGATTAGTTTTCCGGCGCAGAAAACCGAATTTATCGGCGTCGAAGAGGCCCAAAAGCGATTAATTGAAAAACTTAACGCTCGGAATATACAAAACATTGTTCTCTTTCGCGTTCCTGAGGAGTCCGCCAACGGGAAATCCGTATCCTGGCTGGCATCTTACCTTAGCCTCATCCACAGGGCGGCTCTGGTGCCATGTTACTCTTCCGACCCCTTGGTAGCCGAGTCAAAGCTCGAGTCCGTGATCAGGAGATACTCGCTCAGGCCCCGAACAATAACCATATTAGGTGACTATGAAGCCATCGGTCTTGTCACAAAAACAACCGGAAATGATCCAAACGCCTTTGAAATATCGGCGGAACTTTGCCCTCAGCTTTCGCAGGATCAGCTTGCAGAGATGGGAGTTGGCCGGATTCCACTGAGACAGTTGTGGGCCGCGTCAACACTTATAGCCTATGGCGTCGCCCGGAATCATATTCTCGGTCAGGAACCGCCGAATGTCCTCATGATAGCCAATCCGAGTGCCAATTACGGTACGTTACCGCTTTGTGAGACCATCAGTCGGGCCACCGCCAGCGAGTTCAAAAACCTGGGAATTCAAACAAATGAGTTTTATAATGTATCCTGCAATAACCCGCTTATACGGAATCTTGTCGGTGACTCTCAATTCATAATATTCGAAGGTCATATATCCGACTTTTCACTGTTTGAAGACCGCTCTTATTATGGAGATGAAGAGGACCCTTACAACTATGAATATGGTAACGGTCGATATGAAGTATACACCGATACCTCGGATTTCCCAGAAAACCATACAGATGACGACGATGACTATTCGAATGGGGAGGATAACTCAAATGGTGTCGAAATAAATTCACAGGAACTGGACGGGCGGGTGGATTCAGATTACGAGACGTTCGAAGCGGATGTTCATGACCAGCCTGACGAATCTTCGCAGGTTACAGACCCCTGCGAGCTGGAGGGAATGCCCCTGATTTTAATTCAAAGCTGTCACTCGCTGGACGACACGGTTCTGGATATATTAACCTCCGGTGCTGTAGGTATAGTCGGCAGTAAGACAAATATTCACAGTGCCTCCGGAAGCGCATTTATCAAGTCGTTTTGTGACGGGCTGTTATACAGAAGCGACACCGTAGGAGAGGCCATGCGCGATGCCAAAAACTACCTGCTGTGCGTCGGCGCCCTCAAAAAAGCACGCGGGCATACACAATATGCCAAAGTTGAGAGGGTGGCATATAGTTTCCATCTGTGGGGCGATCCGGAGTTGCGGTTGTATACCGGCCTGCAGAACAGTCAGAAATTAAAGCCGGTCTCGGGAAGATTTGTCGAGCCGGACAAGATTTCTATCAAAATACCGGCCAGGCGTTTACCGACCTCAAGAACCGAAAAGTACTTCATCCGCATGTTTCCCGGCAGCGAAGCTGCCGGCATTTTGAAAAGGCTCAAAGGTAAGGAAATTCGCAGGGTAGCACCGATATACTTCTTCAGAATTCCATTACCAAAGGGCTTTGAGCCTACCCAATACGTCGGCCTGAAAAAATCTGATGACACGACCATTAGAGCTACATTTTTTGTTGATTCTTTCAAACGATTCCTCTACATAGTATATTTTCCTGAAAAAGAGGAGAAAGAGCAAGTTTTTACGCTCCGGTTTATAAAGCGAAAAATGACGGCTGGAATGCCGTTACAAAAAGTCTCTGGAATGTAAATGATTAACCGTAATCGTACAGCAATACTGACCGCCTTAATACTTACAGCCATTGGATCTATGTGTGCATGGCTACGGATAAAATATACGTGGAAATCCCCTGGGTCTCAAGGTAGCAGGGCCTGGCGTTTGACATACGATATAAGTTTATCCTCCACAAAAGGGGGTAAAATCCAAATCGCCATTCCAGACAGCACATCGTACAGTCGCATCTTCCAAGAGACTTTTTCACATCAAGGAATTTGGGTGGATTTGCTGCGGAATAAGAGAACCCGAGGGCGCGAAGCGTCCGTTGTGTCAATGGCCGGTTATCAAAGAGGCCGCTTTTTGGCACACTTTGATATACAATTGAAACCCGACCAGAAATCAAAGTTACCACCCGTCGAAGAAAAAATGTCGGCTAATGACAGGGCTTACTATCTGCGCGCCGAAAAAGGTGTTCAAATAGCCGGCCCGGGGCTTGCAAATATCTTGAATCAGCTCGCCAATGAGCAAATGACTAAAACCGAACTATTAACTCGTATCTTCGATTACTGCGCGGAAAATATCATCAAAGGCGAAAAAGACATATTCTCAGATGCTGAGAATACCCTCGAGCACGGCATTGGAAACACCCTGGGCCGCGCACGGGCAATGGTAGCCTTGTGCCGGGTATCCAAAATACCCGCACGTGTGGTTGCCGGATTCATTCTTGAAAATACTCAGGAAGCACAGGTGCACTATTGGGTCGAAGCATTATCACAAAAAAAATGGCTGTCTTACGACCCTGAAAACGGTTATTCCGCCCAATTGCCGATTACCTTTCTGCCTATAACTCGCGACAGCATCGACATCGTAAGAGGGCCCGATACCCTCGGCTATCAATCCAGGTACTCTATCAGGCGACTGCTGGCCTCTACTTCTTTCGTCTCTTCACAGGAGAATCAATTATGGAACATTGTCGATTTGATAAGATTGCCCCCGAGCATGCAGGAAATAGTGTCCCTTATACTTCTTTTGCCCGTAGCGGCACTTATCACAACAATCTTCCGAAATATCATCGGCATACAGACCTTTGGCACCTTCACACCAGGCCTGATTGCGTTGAGCTTCATCCATGCCGACTGGCGCACCGGCACTTTGGTGTTCTTTATCGTCCTGAGTGTAGGCATATCGGCACGATTACTCCTGAACAAACTGCAGCTTCTAATGGTAGCTCGACTTAGCATAGTTCTTACCCTGGCGGTGTTGTGCATGGTTTTGGCGGTATCGGTTTTAGACTACCTGAACTTGACACCAAGTGCCAGTGCCGTATTATTGCCAATTGTGATATTGACAATGATGATTGAACGATTCAACATCATAGCGGAAGAAGATGGTCTGCCGAACGCCTTAAAAATACTTGCCGCCACTATTTTTGTGTCGGTATGTTGCTTTCTCGTTATGAAAGTGGAGTTGATCGGCAGGCTGGCCTTGATGTTTCCCGAGGTACAGTTATTTAACGTAGCAATCCTTTTACTGATAGGACGTTATTCAGGGTACCGGCTCAGTGAAATTTGGCGGTTTCGTGACATAACGCAAATTCCCTTTAATTGAGAGGCCCGGATGGTTCGCCCACATAAACTTCCTTTTTGGTCATGGCCTTCAGAGTTCAGGCGAAATGGAATTATGGGCATAAACTCTCGTAACACCAATCTCATATTTCCGTTTAATCCCCGTTCCAATTACACCCTGGTCGACAACAAAGCTTTAACGAAAAAGTTATGCGAATCACGGCATATACCGGCCCCCCGGACCTATGCATTAATCCAGCGCTTCGGAGATATAAAAAGAAGCGTAGACCTTCTATTCGGCCTATCGAGCTTCGTTATCAAACCAACATGCGGGGCGGGGGGCCGAGGCGTTCTGGCCATAGGTTATCGAAGCGGTAAAGGGTTTAAAAACACCAAAGGAGAATTATTCTCACTGGAACAGATAAGATACCACATCTCGACTATACTATCCGGGCTTTACTCGCTCAGCGGACATTCCGACCAGGCAATGATAGAGAAACTCATCGAACCTCACCCCGCGTTCAAAGGTCTTACGGTCGCCGGCACGCCGGACATCCGCGTATTGATCTACAAAACGACTCCCATTATGAGTATGCTCCGGCTGCCCACAAAGGCCTCGCAAGGAAGGGCCAACCTGCATCAGGGAGCCGCGGGTGTTGGCATAGACCTTGAAACAGGAATAACTTACGGTGGGGTCTGGCGCGACCGTGTGTTTGATGTTCACCCCGATACGGGGACTTCTCTCGGCGGAGTAACGATACCGATGTGGAAAGATGTGCTAAAAATAGCAATGCAGCTTAGCTGTGCCATCGATCTGCAATATGTGGGGGTGGATGTACTTCTGGATGCCGAAGATGGCCCGTTGATACTGGAGGCTAATGCCCGACCGGGCCTGTCTATTCAAATTGCTAATCGCTGTGGGCTATGGCCAAGACTTAATGAAATAAATCTTAAGCAGGGCCTTTCCTGAGTTAGGCAAATAGAGCGTCTTCTCGAATTGGGCAAAATAAGATTCTCAAAATCCCTCTTTCGCTTCGAGCCAAATACCCGTATAATCTGGGGAAAATAGAATATGGTGTAATGGTTCCCCTCCGTCATTGCGAGGAGCCCTTCGGCGGTGCTCAGGGTAAACTACGCGACGAAGAATCTAAAATCTAACGGATGAGATTGCCACGGCCCCCTGCTTTCCTGCGAAAGCATGACGGGGGCCTCGAAATAACATCATTGGAGCTGCAATGGGGTATTTTCGGAAAAATATTGAAAAGGTAAAAGGTTATGAGCCGGGTTTTCAGCCGAAGGAAACAGACGTAATAAAGCTGAACACCAATGAAAATCCCTATCCACCCTCACCGCAGGTACTAAAGGTGCTGACTGAAATTAGCGCGGAACGGCTTCGCCGATATCCCGACCCAATTGGAAATGAATTTCGGCAGGCGGCAGCGGAAGTTAACGGTGTGCAACCCGAGAATATTATGTGCTGCAACGGTGGAGATGATCTGCTGACTATTGCTTTTCGTGCGTTTTGTGATGAGAATCGACCTGTTGCATATCCTGTTCCGACGTATTCACTCTATCCGGTATTAGCTAAATTGCAAAATTGCAATGCGATTGAAGTTCCGTTCGATGATGAATTCAACCTGCCGGCCAGATTGGCGAGCACCAATGCGGCTTTGACCATTGTTTGTAATCCGAACGCGCCGAACGGCAGCTTTACAAGTATCGACGAACTGGCTTCGTTAGCAGATAAATTGAGTGGGGTATTGCTGATTGATGAGGCCTATGTGGACTTTGCCGAGGCCAATTGCACCGGGCTGGTCAAAGAATTTGATAATGTGATTATACTTCGGTCGATGAGCAAAGGATATAGTCTTGCGGGGATACGGTTTGGATATGCAATCGCCCAGTCTGACTTAATAGCAGGCTTGATGAAGGTCAAAGACTCCTACAATGTTGATGCTGTCGCCATCGCTGTGGCCACAGCAGCGATAAAAGACCAAAAGTATTTCAGAGAAATAACCGAAAAAGTAAAGAAGGACCGCGACACACTGGTCGCACAACTGCGCGGTTTGAAATTCAAAGTGCCGGAAAGCTGTGCCAACTTTGTTCTTGCCCAGAGCAAAAACTGCGAGGCAAGTAAGATTTATGATAAACTGGTTCAGTGCAGGATTTATGTCAGATACTTTAACCTGCCCGGACTAAATGATAAGCTGAGGATAAGTGTCGGCACAAGCGAACAAAACGATAAACTTATTTCGGCTTTGAAAGAAATCCTGTCGGAGTAAGACCAAAGACTCAAGACAAAAGACCCAGGCAAATTAGATACAAATTAAAGAAGAAGTTGGATTCCCGCTTTCGCGGGAATGACATAAAAAAGGACGTTCTTATGGAAGAGAGAATCGCTGAAGTTCACAGGCAGACAAAAGAAACAGACGTCACGGTCCAGCTTAATCTGGACGGCGTCGGCAAATATGAAATTGACAGCGGCATCGGCTTTTTGGACCACATGCTCACACACCTGAGCAAGCACAGCAGAATCGACCTTGTAGTCAAAGCAAAAGGCGACCTGGACGTCGATGCCCATCACACGGTCGAAGATATAGCAATATGTCTCGGTGAATGCTTATTAAAAGCTCTTGGTGATAAAAAAGGGATTGCCAGATACGGCCACAATTCCGTGCCGATGGAGGATGCTCTGGCGAATGTATCCGTTGATTTGTCCGGCAGGGCAGCCTGTGTTTATAATGTTGAATACAGGACAGATAAAATCGGTGATTTTGACGTCGAGTGTCTGGAAGAGATGCTGCGAAGTTTTGCGAACAACGGCAAGTTTAATCTGCATATAAACGTGCCCTACGGGACAAACAGCCATCATATAGCTGAGGCGATTTTTAAGGGATTGGGTAAGGCTCTTGGTACGGCTGTCAGCATTCTCGGGACGGATGTCCCAAGCACAAAGGGGATATTGTGATTGAGGAACCTAAGAGTGAATATCGAAGCGGGATAGGCACCGATATCCACCGGCTCATCGAGGGCAGGAAGCTGATGCTCGGTGGGATTTATTTGTCGTACCCGGCCGGGCTGGCCGGCCACAGCGATGGGGACGTAGGCCTGCACGCTGTCATCGATGCCCTGCTTGGAGCAAGCGGGATGGGCGACATAGGGACGTTGTTTCCCGATACGGACCCGCGATGGAAAGACGCAGACAGCAAGGAGCTTTTGTTTATTGTAAAGGAGCGACTTGAAGAAAAAAAATGGGAAGTGGTCAATATCGATTTGATAATCCACGCCGAAGAGCCGAAACTTGAGCCGTTCAAGGGGCAAATGAAAAGATGCATCGCGGGGCTTTTAGGCATTGATTTTACGGCGGTGAACGTAAAGGCGAAAACAAACGAGGGGCTCGGCGATATCGGGGCCGGTGAGGCAATGGCTGCTACGGCGACAGCACTTTTGAGAAAGAAGAGAAGAAGAACGCTATAAATGATAATTGATTATTGATTCAAACTGACCTATTCTCTATGTCATTCCCGCGCAAGCGGGAATAACAAATACTGTTTCCGCAACAGGAACTAATTAAGAGTTTATTGATGGTATTTACGTATGGGATTGAATCTTTATAACAGTCTGACGAGAAGGAAAGAGGAATTCAAGCCGTTGGAAAAAAACAAGGTTGGCATATATGTCTGCGGGCCGACCGTATATGGGCACGCACATCTTGGGCATGCGAAAAGTTATGTGAGCTTTGATGTGCTGGTCAGGTATCTTCGCTATCTGAATTACAATGTTACTTATGTGCAGAATATAACTGACGTGGGTCATCTAACCGACGATGCGGACGAAGGTGAGGATAAGATTGCCGCCGCAGCCAAAAAAGAGAAAATGCATCCTATGGCGCTGGCGGAATACTATACTCGCAGCTACTTCGAGGACATAGACAGGTTGAACTGCATTCGGCCCGATATAAGCCCGCGAGCCAGTGGTCATATACTCGAACAGATAGGGATGGTAACGATGCTTCTTAAAAAAGGCTATGCCTATGAGGTCAATGGCTCGGTCTATTTCGATGTGTCCAAGTTCAAGGATTACGGGAAACTCTCCGGCAGAAATGTCGAAGAGATGTTGGCCGGCGCCCGCGTGGAGGTTTCGCCGGATAAAAAGAACCCTGTCGATTTCGCGCTTTGGAAGAAAGCTGAACCAAACCATATTATGCAGTGGCCCAGTCCGTGGGGTATGGGTTATCCGGGCTGGCATCTCGAATGCTCGGTAATGAGTACAAAATATCTGGGCAAGACCATCGACATTCACGGCGGCGGGCTGGAAAATCAATTCCCGCATCACGAGTGCGAAATTGCCCAGTCGGAGGCCGCCAACGACGTGGAATTTGTTCGATACTGGCTGCACAATAATATGGTTACTGTTGATGGGAACAAGATGGGTAAGAGTTTGAATAATTTTATTACGTTGAAACAAGCCTTTTCAGGCACACACGAAAGACTGACCAGATTCTATGACCCGCTGGCTATAAGACAGTTGCTTTTGAACAGCCATTACAGAAGCCCGCTGGATTTTTCAGATGCGGCCCTGTTCGCGGCACAGAGCGGCTACGGGAAAATAACCGAGACGGTCAAAGCAGTACGAAAAAGAATGGACACAGCGAAGGAAGGCACAATCGACGAGAATATAGCAGAGCAGCTAAAACAGATGAGGGAAAAATTCGAAGCGGCAATGAATGATGACTTGAATACATCTGTTGCGCTTTCAGTTATTTTTGAACTTGTCCGGCTGGCGCAGAAACTGCTTGAGGACAGCCATACAACCCAGGCAACTCTTAATTTAGTTGATGTCCTATTTGACCGGCTGGGCGGCGATTGTCTGGGTATCGTAAAAGAGGAGTATCCACAAACCGGCCCGGCTGGTGATGAGCTGATGGACAAGCTCGTCAATGTTTTGATTGAGCAGCGAAACGAAGCTCGCAAAAACAGGGATTTTACCAAGGCAGATGAGCTTCGTGCCAAACTGGATGAAATGGGTATTGTGCTGGAAGATAAGCCGGATATGACTACCTGGAGAATGAAATGAGGATACTCGGTATCGACCCGGGCCTGCAGGTCTGCGGATATGCCTGTTTGGAGGCAGGCGGGGATAAGGAGACGCTGATTGAAGCAGGTGTTATTCGCATAGGGACCGGCTCAGCTATAGAGGAAAAATTGAATAGAATAGCTGAAGATACCCAGTCACTCCTGGAAAATTTCAAGCCCGACGTTGTAGCTGTGGAAGAATTGTACTCACACTACGCCCATCCGAGAACAGCGATATTGATGGGACACGCAAGAGGTGTTATACTGCAGAGGTGCGCCCAGGCGGCAATTGAGGTCAGAAGCTTTAGTGCGACACGTATAAAAAAATCAATTACCGGCAACGGCAGGGCCTCGAAGGAACAGGTGCAAAAAACTATTCAAACGATTATGTCCCTTCCGCAGATACCGGAGCCGAACGATGTAGCCGATGCTATAGCTGCGGCGCTGTGCTGTGCAAATTCGATAAACAGTATCGTTATCTGATAAATGGCGCTCAGAAAACCATCAAAATAGTAAATAGAAAATAATCAATAATAAATTGATATGATAGCCAGTATTGAAGGAAAACTCATAAAGCTTGACAGCGACTGCTGCCTGGTGCAGGTTGGGGCGGTCGGCTATGAAGTAATGCTGCCGAGCTATTGTGTAAATGCGCTGTCCGGCGAGATCGGCTCGGATATATCTCTCTGCACTATGGAATACTATGAGGGCACACTGGGCGGAGGAAACCTGATACCAAGAATAGTTGGTTTCTTAAATGCGGGCGAAAGGGATTTTTTCACCAAATATATCAGTGTCAAAGGAATGGGCATAAAAAAGGGACTGCGGTCGCTGAGCATCCCGATAGCTACCATCGCAGCGGCGATAGAGAACGCCGACGATAAGACACTGATGTCACTGCCTTCGATAGGCAGGAGGATGGCTCAGCAAATTATCGCTGAGCTAAAGGGCAAGCTGCAATCTTTCGCAATTGGGGCCGAATCGGCCAGGCCGATGGAAGCTGAATTCAAACCGTTCCAGATCGAGGCACTGGAGGTTCTTATCGCCTGGGGTGAAAAAAGAAACGAAGCAATGGAGCTGATTGAATTGGCTTCTCGCAAACACCCTGATATAAATTCGGCTGAGGCACTTGTGCCTTTGGTATATAGGTTACAACAGGGAGTAGAAGTCTGAAAATAGTGAATGCGTAAATGCGTATAAGAGTAGATGAGTTAGCTATCCACCCATTTACACATCTACTCATCTACAGTTTTAAGTGATATTATGGCAATAGGCAGAATTATAAGCCGGCAGTCTTTGAACGAGCAGGAAGAGAATTTCAACGTCTCACTTCGGCCAAAGTTCTTAGGCGAGTGTGTAGGCCAATGCAACGTCAAAGAAAAAGTTGCAATAGCGATAGCAGCGGCCAAGCAAAGGTCTGAGCCGTTGGAGCACATTTTGTTTTACGGCCCGCCGGGACTCGGCAAAACGACGCTTGCCCATGTCGTGGCGAACGAGATGGGGGCAAGGATACGCTGCTCATCGGGGCCGGCTCTGGCGAAGGCCGGTGACGTTATGGGCCTTTTGAGCAATATCAACACCGGCGATGTGCTTTTTATCGATGAGGTTCACCGGCTCAGTACGCCGGTCGAAGAGTTTATTTATCCGGCGATGGAAGATTTCAAGGTTGATTTTACCGTCGATAGCGGTCTGCACGCAAAGACGATAAATTTCCCGCTGAAGCGTTTCACGTTGATTGGTGCGACGACACGTGCGGGGCTGCTCAGTGCTCCGCTTCGCAGCCGATTCGGGATGCTGTATCATCTGGATTTCTACAGCACAGGGGAGCTGACAGAGATTTTAGATAGATCGGCGGAGCTGCTTGAATTGCAGTGCGATGATGGAACGCTGGAATTGATTGCTAACCGCTCCCGTGGGACGCCGCGAGTGGCGAATCGATTGCTTAAACGCGTCCGTGATTACGCTCAGGTAAAAGGCTCAGGAGTTCTTAGTACCGGCATCGTCGAAAATGCCCTGAAGATGGAGCAGATTGACACGTTGGGCCTGGATGAATTAGACAGGGCGTTCTTGCGTGCGTTGGCTAATGTCTATGACGGCGGGCCGGCCGGTATCGAAGCGATTGCTGCTACACTCGGCGAAGAAAGGGACACGCTGGAGGATGTGGTAGAGCCGTATCTTTTGCAAATCGGATTCCTGCGCCGAACCAAACGCGGCAGAGAACTCACAAAACAATCCTGCCAACACCTCGGCCTAAAACACCACAAAAAGAAGCACGCTACCAACCAGCCCGAGCTTTTTGAACAAAGCGATCAGACTATTCAACGTTGAAATAGAGTATTCATCACGCACTCCATAAAATAGATGAAAGTCCTCTAAAACGGTCCTTGTATATAGGCTTTTTCGCCGACTGCCGGCAACTCGAAGGTAGAATATGAACCGAAACGGCCCTTTTTCCAGTCCCACTGCAACCAGCTCAGAGAGGGGTTGTCTAAAGAAACGGCAAAGTGGAATTGAACCTGCGTCGGCTGACCGGCTTCATCCACACCGATGACTTCAACCGACATCCCGGTCAGCTCGACCCGCTCACCCGCCCGAAACGGCAGGTCTTCGGGCCGAAAAAGACTGTTAAATTCTTTATAGAAATAAACAAAGTGCAGCTTAAAATCTTTCCGGGAAGTATCAGGTAACAGAATATTGCCGGTTTGGGCCTTAAGCAACAGCGTTTTTTCTCCGGTGCGGGTAATTTCCAGCGGCACAAACCCGGGAGCCAAAACGCGGGTCCTTTCAGGTAAAGGTTTGTCCTCATCGGCCCTCATAACCGGCATGGCTAAAAACAGAAACGGATGGGGTGCGTTGACCACTACCACGGTTTTATTCTCAATATCAGGCTGCGAGCCCACATCAACAGTCGAATAAAAAATATTGAAAATGGAGGAAATCCTTTTTGGCACAATAACCCTTGTCCCCGCGGTAATAACTATATGTATGAATAGTAAAGTCACACAAACTATCCAGGCGGGAACGAGCCAATATCTGGTTTTTGGGATCCAGCTCTCTTTGAGGAACAATCCGCCGATGAACTGTGCGGTTAACCCGAAAGCTCCGATGGCGGCGAAGAGAAGATTGCGATTCATCGGGCTGGTCGCGCAAATTGGAAGAATGCAAAGCATCATCCCGGTGAACCAGAATAACGCAACACGGTTCTTACGCAGCAGTGGTAAAAATACAATCAGGAGCAAAAGCAGGAATACGCAGGCCGTGAGTAAATTCCATCTCCTGGCATAGTCGGAGAATAGGCTGAACATCTCCGCAGGCTGCCAGCCCCACTGGCCGGAAAGAAGAACCGGCGCCCGCTTGACCACCGCCCAGGCATAACGCAAAGGCTCGCTCCCGGGATCGATAATAAAACCGCTGCCCCGGGCGCCATAATCCAGTGCATTGTAGATAAGCCGCCAGATGACTATCACGATAAAACTCGGAGCTAAACTCAAGGCCCGCCGCCGCAAACTTCCCCTGTCGATGATAAGGGCGTAAGCGAAAAGGTAGGCAAAAGTGGCGATACCTGCTTCGGTGGACAATAAAGACAATAATAACAGAAAAGGAACCGCAACGCCGGCATATACGGATTTTTGCTGCCGCCAGCGATGATACATCAGCAGAGTAAGAATCGAGAAAAACAACGACAGCAGCAAATTTCTGTTCGCTATCCACATTACCGGGAAATAGTTGCTGTCATCAATCATATAAAGCAACGCCGCCAGGCCCGCTATCCACACGGGCCCCAGCAGCTTCCGGTACAAAACAGCCACCATAAATATAACCGCTGCAAACCAGATAATACTATGTGCGTGCATCAGCACCGGCGAGTTCGGATACAGTTGGTAATCGAGCCAGTGGGTAAAGGCGGTCAGCGGCCGCCAATTCGAACCTCGAAAATCCTCAGCCGTCCACCAGGGTAACAAACCAAAATCCTTGAACGCCTCATGGTCACGCTTTGTGGAAACAATAGCGTACATGTCACGAAGTGCCCCCGACAGTGTGCCGGAGTCCGGCGGACTCAGACGAATATCATAGAACCGCTCCGGCAGCTCGGAAGGTTCAAGAAGTTTTGCCCGGTGGACCAGGTCGTCCTGTATGAAACCCGCCTTAAGAGCAGGAAGCATAATTATAACAGTGACACCAGCTAAGACCGCCGGAAAATACCGGTGTTCCAGAGCTGTTTTTATAAGGTGTAGGATTCTAACGCCCAACATTGAAATATTCGACTGACCTTTTCAAAATATATTTTGCCGTTTGTGTCAGCTGTGAAGAATTTAGTTGCAGCGCAAGCTCACAAGAACTTAAAAATGCTACTCCCATTCGATTGTCGCTGGCGGCTTGCTGGATATATCATAAACGACCCGATTGACGCCCCTGACCTCATTTATAATCCTGCTGGATATGATGCCAAGCACCTCGTAGGGAATTTGCGAAAAATCAGCGGTCATAAAATCAATGGTCTCAACGGCACGAATAGCAATGACGTTTTCATAGCTCCGCTCATCGCCCATCACCCCGACCGTTAAGACAGGTATCAACACCACCAGGGCCTGTGATATCTTTCTGTACAGCCTTGCCGATTTTATTTCATCTATTAAGATTTCATCAGCGGCCCGGAGGATTTCCAGCCGTTGGGGTGTCACCTCTCCAACTACCCTGACGGCCAGGCCTGGTCCGGGGAAAGGATGGCGCCAGACGATATCCTCCGGCAGTCCCAGATATTCGCCGACGACCCGCACCTCGTCCTTAAACAAATCCCGCAACGGCTCAATCAGCTCAAAGCCCATCTCGGCCGGCAGCCCCCCTACATTGTGATGCAATTTGATATTCGCGGCGGGATTACCGTCCTTTGAGCCTGACTCGATAACATCAGGATACAGCGTTCCCTGGGCCAGGAACCTGGCATTCGGAATTTTCAGAGCCTGCGACTCAAAGGCCTTGATAAACTCAGAGCCGATAATCTTTCGTTTTTGCTGGGGGTCGGTCACGCCAGTCAATCCCGATAAAAACTGCTGAGACCAATCAACTACCCGCAAATCCATATGAAAATGGTTCCGGAAGGTGGATACGACATTTTCGCGTTCATTCTTTCGCAGCAGCCCGTTATCAACGAAAATACAAACAAGCTGGTCGCCTATCGCCTTATGAACCAACGAAGCCACAACGGACGAATCAACGCCGCCGCTCAGCCCGCATATCACTTTGGCCTCGCCTGCCTGACTGCGAACTGCTTCTACGGTTTCACTGACAAAGTCACTCATTTTCCAGTCGCCGCTGCAGCCGCAGATATCGTACAGGAAGTTTTTCAAAATCAGCGTTCCTTTGGGCGTATGTGAGACCTCGGGGTGGAACTGAACGCCGAAAAATTTCCTCCTCTTGTGCCTTACTGCTGCAAAGGGGCAGGTATCAGTGGTCGCCAATTTGACGAAATCATCCCCCCGCTTGATACTTGCGGGGGCGAGCTGGTCGCCGTGGCTGGCCCAGGCCGTGATTGAATCCGGCAGATTTGCAAACAAATCGCTTTTATCAAGAATGGACAAAGTTGTTCGCCCGTACTCACGTCTTTGGGCAGCAATAACTTTTGCACCTAAAATCTGACAGCCTAACTGCATTCCATAGCAGATACCCAAAATCGGCACACCCAATTCAAAGATTTTCTCATCACATTTTGGTGCATTTTTATCATAGACACTTGCAGGCCCGCCGGACAATATCAATCCCCTAACACCCATTCGTGATAATTCTTCCGCCGTTATATCCGCCCGGCAAATTTGGGAATATACATTCTGTTCGCGAACCCTGCGTGCTATCAGTTGACCGTACTGGCTGCCAAAGTCCAGGATGGCGATTATTTCTCGGCTCATATAACACGCCCGGCAGGACTCGAACCTGCGACCTACGGATTAGAAATCCGTTGCTCTGTCCAACTGAGCTACGAGCGCAAATCCCTGTTTTTGTAGGACCTCATAATGTCCTGAAAGAAAAACGCATTTCAGACAAATTTTCGTCCACTTTACATTCAACCGGTCAATATTGCAAGAAGATTAAAGGCGAGCTTTTGGTGTGAATTAGACCTGTAAAACTGACTATAAGAGCAAATTGCGTAAACCGTATTGCTCAGAACGATAAACCCATTTTTGCCTGCGAACACAAATAACAATTGATAAGAATCATAGACACTCAAACACAGGCTTAAATTTAGCTGCGTCTGAACCGGGGGCCAAGCTTAATCGCAGAGATGCACATCTATTTAAAAGACTGTTCGAGTGAAACCAACTCAAAAAAAACCTTTATTCACAGGGATTTGACTCTGCGGCAGGGAATAGTAAATTCATCAAAAGATATTGCTCAATCTGTTCAAAATAAAGGTAAACGATGCAAAAATTTTTTTTGTGACCGATTGTGCATATTGGAAGACTTCACAAGTCCTGCCAGCAACCGAAATGCAATTATGACTATATATTTTGTGTTGTATCTCCTTATTTTACAAAACCTTACATAAACTTGAGGATTGGCTGACTCGTCTGGTACAGGTTGGCCGGAGAGGATTAGGGTCCTAAAAAATAGAGGAAATAGCTAAATGCGGAAAAATAGGTAAAATAACCGTTGACATTATAGGTGAGATTGGGTAGAATAATGAAAATGAGTTAATGAGCAAAAACAGTAAAAAAAAGCTAATTTTTAGAATTTAGCTATTGACATACAGAAAGAAAAATGTTAAATTCGGCAAGTTAGCAAGGCTTACTTATGATGTTCGTTTTATTTGTACTTGAGGCTTTGCTTGTCCGGCGCTAATCTGTCTTTGGTGCCAAGCCGGGAGTGAGGAGAGTGATGATGAGGAGAGATGAAATGACATCACATACGTCCTTTCTTTATATCCCCGCTTTCGGCCCGTCTTGCAAAACTTAGCCAAGTGATGAGGAGACGCTGCGTAGCTAATATAAAGGACGGCACTAATGTAGTAGGTGCCGAGACAACAAAAGCAAAACGAAGCGTCTTAAATCCGGTAAAAAAGTTGGGCTTGCTGCTGCCCTTTGGCGGCAGAAAAATTATTTTTTGAAAGTAGTTTTTGGGGGGAGAACGCTATGAAAAAGTTAGTAGTAATAACTTGGACAACTATTATGGTTATGCTCGGGCTGGCTGGTATTGCCCAGGCGGATTCTGGCCCGCTCTCCGGCACATTTACTATCCAGCCGGATACTGGCCCATTCGTCAGCATATCCACCACATCGAACGTACTTGATTTTGACAGGCCTACATTTGCAGACCCCATTTTAGGACCTGGACATGCTATGTTTCCAAGCATCTATCGCTCGGCGGCAGCGTCGTTAACGGTGCATGTGGAATCTAACTGTCTGCACGGCCCGATTGTAGCCTCAGTGACGGCGCTTAAGCATTCCAAAGGCTTCACCATACAGCCTGAGCGCATTTTGATAAATGCGCCGATAATGAAAGAAGAATATACCAGAATGGCAAAACCGGTGGTTATATCGGAGCCGGAAACCGGCTCACATAACATTGAGTTGAATTTCAAGCTGCAGGCCACTCACTTCGACTATGCGGGAAGATACACAGGAGCTCTTACATTTACGGTAATGCCGCCACCGCATTAATTGGAGAAGATAGTGATGAAAAAGAGGAGGACTTAACTGCGTAATAATTAGTTGATTAAATATGCCCAGGGTTTGTGGATAGACATTATCCAAAAAACGAACGAAAGCCCCTTCCTTGAAAAGGGTAGGGGAGAAAGGAGGTGTGAGGTAGTGAAAAGTGACAACTCGCGAGCGAAAGGATGCTTGCGAGCCGCCTGAAGAACCAGGCCCGGTCTTGAGGCGGTAAAACGATTGATAACTGGGACTAAAAATCGCAGATTTGAATCGTATTATTAGGGGCCACGACTCAGGCAGTAAAGCGGGCAAATTTGCAGGAGTCGGCAAAAAAATTCAGCCCGCTGATTGTGTGGCTCAGGCATTCGTTGGGCCTGGGCGAAGGAACTGAATTAGCTCCACAGGCCAATAAAGGCATTTAAGGAGCAATAAGAATTGAGAGGGAAATGAAAATGGTAAAGAAAATTTTATTTACGATTGCAGTTGTAGCTTTCCTGACAGCCTCGGTCCAAGCGGTGGACCCTGGAAAAAACATGCAGAAGTTTGACGGTATGTGGCCCTATGAGTACATATATGTGCCCGTATGTTCTATACCTATACTTATGGATGTGGGTTACTATGTACAATTGGAGAAGTGCGCGGACTATAAGATCAAGCTAAAACAGGTACCCTGTAACGATGGATTAGATCCATACCCCAAGAGCGCCACAGAAGACTTCCCGTGCTACCGTGATTGCGAGGAGATTAAGGTAAGGGCCAACTTTGATGCAAAATTGGGCGGCAAGGTTGAGAATAAGGTCTCCTGGTGGGGAGCCGACAAGGAGAAGGTCTATTACGAAGCTGCTGAGGGTCTTAACCCCAGTGTAGTCCCCGGTAACGGCCAATGGCACACGCGTAAGGTTTGTATCAAGGCCTGGGATATCCAGATCTGGGATGCCGGTGCGCAGGGTGACGAGATTCACGTTGCAGATCTTTGGATAACTGTTAAACCCGACCAATCCTATGCGTCGTGGGAAGGTACCTGGCAGGGAGGTGGTCCGACAGCTCCTCAATAGACTTAATCCCCTACAGGTGTGATTGTTAGGAAAGTATGTAGATGTTGATATAGGGAGGGACGGATGTAAAATCTGCCCCTCCCTAAATTTTTACAAACATTTTTGTTAATTTGGGCGTTTTGGGCAAATTATACTTGACATCCAGACTGGAAAGTGTTAAACTTGGTAATAATTGAACGCAGGCATAGGAAGGGAAAGTAAGTGTAAATGTCGTTATCAAGCGAGGGTGTATTAAGTGGCTTGTAATTGCATAAAATTGGGGATTGGCAGTGCTTGTGGGGATTTTACAAGGATTTATAAAAAGTAAAGATGTTAATTTGCCGAAAAGGTAAAAGACTCAATATTGGTGCATAATCGCGGAAATTTACCACAAAAATGCAATAATAAACTCAGAATGGTGAACGAACGAGGAGCTTTAAAATTGTCTTTTCAATATTATTCGACTTCATAACAAAGAGTTATAGGTTCGTGGAAATCAGCTTTTGGGAGGAAAAAAAGTGGGAAAGCAAAATGGTGTTCATAACCATAATATAGTCCTGGTTATCGCAATAGCGGTACTTGCGTCTGCTGGGCCTGCATTTGGCCAGTTTTTAGTCCAGCCTATGAAGATGGATCTTGCGGTCCGACCCGGTAGGATATTCAAGACGACCCTCGACCTTCAAAGCCTCGACCCTAACGAAGCCCACTCAATAGATTTGTCGGTAGTCGAGCTGACCCAGTGGGAGGATGGTGAGTGGCGAATTCTTGAGGATCCTAACAACGATGATTTTGACACATCAGCTCTTTCTTCGTGCAAGGAATGGATAAGATTTAGACCTGGGAGTGTTGATCTTGGCCCAATGGATGCAAAATCTGTAGAAGTGTTTTTAAGGGTGCCGCCTGGTATCCGTGGATTTTACACTGCGGGGATTTTAGCCACCCTTAGGGCCAGGCCCGACGCAACAGATATTACTGTGATCCTGCGATTTTTGGTTCCCATTCTCGCTGAGGTACAGGGTCGGCCAATGCGCCACAATATAGAGCTTGAGAAAATCGGGCTGGAGCTTGTTGAGAGCGTTGGAGGCAAACCTGCAACAACAATGGTCTCAATGGATATTTCAAATAATGGCGGGACCTATTCCCGCTTAAAGGCCTTCGCAAAAGTAAGAGGTTTCTTGGATGGGCACTGGCGAGAAGTTACCGATGCGGAATTCAGAGGTGTCAGTATCATCCCGGGGGCCGAATTCAAATTAAAACATGACATCGAGCGGTCTCTGCCATCCGGGAAGTACAGGATATCCGGCGTGCTTTATGTGGACGGCCGGCGTGCAAAAAGGATTGAAAAGGAGCTAAATTTTGCCGGTGACTCGAGCATCAAGAAGGTCGCGACCGATGCGCCGCTTGATGTGCTGCCGAGTAATGTTCTCATAAATTGCCGGCCGGGGGCTACACGCACGACAGCGATAAGAATCCGTAACGCTTCGGATGAGACGGTCAACATTCAAACGGGTTTGGCGTTACCGGGTAATCTTCAGGGGACAGCTTTCGGCGACTTGAAGGGGGATGATTTGGACTGCACCGAGTGGGTGAAGATAGAGCCGGAGAGTTTCACACTACGCAGCATGAGTCAGCAGAGCATACGCGTCACTGCAACGATGCCGAAATCTGCAGTGGCGTATCCCTGTTATTACGCGCTTCTTGGTATGTTCAGCACTTATCCGGACGGCCAGAAGGGCGGCGTAACAACCGCAAATGTTTGTGTTACAGACGATAGCGTCAGTGCCGAACCTTTCGTCCATGCAATGAAGCTAAGCCCCGCCCTCAAGGGGGGCTCACAGTATTATATTGTCGCCCGGTTCGGTAATTTCGGACGCATCCACTTTACCCCTATCAGGTGCAGAGCTGCAGTTGTAGACGCAGCAGACCCAACGGGTAGGCCCAGAGCATTGACAACGCTCAGCAGCAGCAAATCAGATCTAATGCTGCCGCTTGAGGTCAGGGATTTCTCTGGAATTATCGATTTTTCAAATGTTTCTGAGGGTACATACCGTCTTGCGGCGGTTTTAGAATATGCTCCCGGGGAGGTAGCAACCAAACAAATAGGTATACGGGTTCTGCCCCAGGGGCAACTGAAGATTGTTGAAGTTGTGAAGTTAGAAGAGGAGCTTGGAGAAAAAATAACAGTTCAATGGTAGCGTGCTGGCAAAGAGATTTTTTACTAAAGAAAGAAGCTGAATTGCCGATACAAGGCAAAGGAGCTGTAGTATTGCCGGTTAATGGCTACAGAAAGGTACATTGACTTATGGCAAGGAAAAACATTGGTAGAGTTTTATCGGACGGCGTAATTGTCCTCTGCGTGCTAATTTTGCTCTGCGCGTTGAATATCAGCGTCCAGGCAGCGATCGAAGGCAAAGCGATAACTTACACCATCTCCGGTTCAGTACCAGGGCTTAGCGGCGTGACTATGCAAGGTCTGCCGAACAATCCTGTTACCGACGAGAACGGCAATTATAGTGACGCCGTTAAATACGGCTGGAGCGGTACAGTTACACCCGTAAAGGCGGGTTACACCTTCGAACCAGCTAACAGACCCTACCCCAAAGTTACCAGCGACCAAAGTAATCAGGATTATACGGCAACGCTGGAGACCTTTGTTATTTCGGGTACAACCCGTATGGAAGGTGTAGTAATGGAGGGTCTGCCGGGTAGTCCGATTACCGGCAGCGACGGCACTTACAGGGCCATCGTGGACTACGACTGGAGCGGTACGGTTACGCCAACGAAGGTTGGTTACATCTTCACGCCAACCAGTAAGCCATACTCTGCTGTTACCAGGAACCAGATGAATCAGGACTATAGAGGTACACTGATTACCTTTACAATTTCCGGTTCCGCCGGAGTGGTGGAGGGTGTAGTAATGAACGGTCTGCCGGGTAATCCGACTTCCGGTGTGAACGGCACTTACAGCGCCGCGGTTGAATACGGCTGGAGCGGCACGGTCAGCCCGACAAAGGATGGTTATACCTTTGAGCCGGCAGAAATGCCATACAGTGACCTTATCGGTGTTCAAGCCAATCAGGATTACACTGCGAATGTGATGACCTTTACTATATCCGGCACGGCTGGTATGGACGGTGTGGAAATGCAGGGTCTGCCGGGCGCTGCTGTTTTTACCGATGTCAGCGGATATTACAGTGCCAGCATTGAATACGGCTGGGACGGGACGGTCAAGCCGGTAAAGGCAGGTTGGACTTTTAAACCGGCTACGATTAACTACACTAAACTTACCAGCGAACGGACCAATCAGGATTTCAGTCCGACAATGATTACATTAACCATCTCCGGTACCGTTGGTACGGACGGCGTAACAATGGATGGCCTGCCTGATGATCCGAATACCGGTGCAGGCGGCTCGTACAGTGCCACTGTTGACTATGGCTGGAGCGGTATGGTTACGCCCATAAAAGAAGGTTACGAGTTCACCCCGCCCAGTAACGTATACAGTCTCATTAGCGAAGACCAGAAGAGCCAGAACTACACTTCTAAAGAGATTACCTTTACGATTAGCGGTTCTGTTGGAACAGACTCTGCGGTAATAAAAGGTCTTCCGGGTAAAGCCGTTATTAGTAATGAGGACGGCACTTACAGCGCCGTCGTTAAGTACGGCTGGGACGGCACGGTCAGGCCGACAAAGCCAGGTTATAACTTTGACCCGTCTGAGACACAATATCCTGCACTTTTCGGCCCTGAGTATGACCAGAACTACATCGCAACATTGTTGAAGCAAACCATCTCTGGTATGATACGCTCTGACAAGGGCGAAACGGTCGAAGAGGTATTTTTATTAGCAGACGCTGGCGGAGGTTCCACGACAACCAATGCTAACGGCGAGTACGAATTGACGGTGGATTACGGCTGGCGCGGCAAAATAACACCGACAAAGGTAGGTTATACATTCAGGCCGACTAATAAACCGTACCCTGTTGTTACCAAGGACCAGACAAATCAGGAATATTCTGCGATACTGCGGACGTTCACCATCTCCAGTGCGGTTATGGTCGGCGGAACACCTATCGAAGGTGTAAAGGTCGCAGCAAATAATGGCGGAGGCACCGGTATCACCGACTCCAGGGGCAGATTCATTATTGAAGTGCCATATGATTGGAGCGGTGAGATTACACTTTCAAAAGAAGGTTTCGAGTTCCCGAGTAAGTCATACACTAACATTACGGAGAACTATAGGGATGATTTGCCGGAATCGGCAAGGCGTCCTGCGCCGCGCATATCCGAGCCGATACCCCCTATTCCTGCGCCGACACCTACTGCAACGACACCTCTTGGGCCCACGGCCATTGTGCCGGAAGCCCCTGAGTGGAAAATGCCTCCTGGGACGGAGGCCACCATTACGCCTACGCCAGCTCCTGCGGTTGAGGAGGAGCCGAAAACACCTTTAGAGAGGGATATTGCCAAGATTCGAGCACAATTGGAAAACCTTCTGATCACGCGGGAAGCTCCGGAAGAGCCAAACCTGCTTGCTCCTCAAGAACCGCTTATCAGCAATGTCTGGGTTGATGCGGATGTCGCTGGGGCGCTTCAGGACATTGCATCAATGGCGGGCGTTACTATTATCCCCGATGAGACCGTCATAGGGGCGGTAACCTGCACTCTTGAAAATGTGCCGCTTGACAGGGCCCTCGAGATTGTCCTGGCCGGCACTCCTTATGTTGTCAAGAAGACACCGTATTATTATTTGGTTTGTTCAGGGGACCCAACAAGTGCGTTGTTCCCGGTTGTGAGTGAAACACGCCGGATAAAACTGAACTACATCACGTCTCAGGCAGCAGTGGGACTTTTATCCACTCCTTTCCAGGCTTACGTTCAGGCCGAAATTGGCCGGCCCGGGACCGACACCTACACAGTGGTTGTTACAGCTCCGCCGGTTTTGATGGAGCGTATCGTCTCAGACATGAAGAAAATCGACCGACACCGCTCCCAGGTACTCCTGGATGCGCGGGTTGTGGTAATGGAACGCGGTGACCTACTGAACATGGGTGTCGAGTGGAGTTGGCCCACGATTAACGCCGGACTTTTCACAAATCAGCTCTTTGGACGCGGGACCTCGGGGATGGTTGACTTCGGCGGCAAAACGGCGTCGGGTCTCCAAATTGGCTATACGCCCGACGCAACATTTACCAATTCACTGTCATTAGCGCTGAACCTGCTCGCTCAGAATGATGAGGCTACCATACTGGCTAAACCTCAGGTGTTGGCTCAAGACGGCAAGGTGGCAGAAATCAATGTCATGACCGAAGAGTACTATATGATGACCTCGGGGGAAGCCAGCTTCTACTACACCCGTTCTGAACTGGAGAAAATTGAGTCCGGCACCAGGTTAAGTATCACACCCCACATCGGGGACAATAATGATATTACACTTGAGATGGCCATCGAGGTCAGTGACAGCATACCTCGCGGTAGAGGAAGTGACCTTCCGGTTGTTACGCGGCGTACATCCTCTAACACGGTACGCATTCATAACGGCGGAACAGTTGCACTGGCCGGCCTGATGGAGAACCGAACGCGTTTGGAGAAGAGACGCACCCCTGGCCTCAGTAATCTTCCGCTCGTGGGAGGACTGTTTAAAAATAAAAACAACGTTGAGTCCAGCAGGGAAATCGCTGTCTTCGTCACGGCAAACATAATTCCGGAGTCAAGCCGACCCCTCGATTTCGCCCAACCTCAGACGCCTGCAATTCAGCCTCCGATAAGATCGATGGGTGGAGATTTTAAGACGAGTCTTCGGGAAAGTTTATCGCGCCCGATGAGATGAAAAACATATTAAAAGGAGATAAAAGAGCTGTGAAGCCGATTAGTCGCAAAAAAAGAATTAATGGCAGTGGTGTGATTATTGTGTCATTGTTGCTGGCGCTTCTGGCTTTGGGTGTGGTTAGTTGTGCTCAAAGAGGTTTTGAGGTCATACCATTGAACCACCAGGAGGTACTCACTTTAAGCTCCGATGACATTGTACGAGTAATGCGACGAGCGGGCTTTTCCGATAATCAGATTCTGCAATATGGAACAGACCTTCACGACGCACTATCCCGGTCAGGAGCAGCACAAATCAAGATAGACAAAACGCTGCAAGCTGTTTTTGCCATCAATGGTGATAGTGTGTACATCAGTACTCGTCTGAGAGGTAACTTCATTTATAACGTGAGAACAGGTTGGGTCGGTATTGAGTAAGCCCTCGCAGCACTGTCGCAATTGAGCCGAGCACTTTCGCCAAACGCCGTCTGGTAACATTCCCGTCCGGCTTTGCGGACCATCCGTGATAAGAAATCCCAAATCGCAAGTACTGGCACTTCACTATATGAAATATTTGCCCCCTGCTATATGCTGAAATAGCCGGGATTTTCGAAAACCCATCTGGGGAGGTTGTAGAAATCCGCTGTGTTATCCAGGTGTGCTGCAGGTGCGCCGGAACAAACGATTAGACCTGCCAAATTGGCACTCAGACAAAAGAACAAGAAAGCTGTAATTGCTTATTATAACGGCAATTACAATTTTGGTTTGTTCGGGCACGCTATTTGCTCAGTTTATTTATGGTTGGAGTATGTATATAATTGGAACTCAGTTTGCGATAAAAAGGTTTAGAAATGAAATTCGACAAATTCACACTAAAAGCCCAGGAGGCATTGGCAACTGCTCAGCAGCTCGCGATGGCCAAGTCGCATACTGTTACGTCACCATTGCATCTATTAGGCACGGTTTGCGGCGAGGACAGCGGCATTGCGGTTGAGATTTTGAAAAAGATAGGCGCCAATGTCCCGCGAATTAGGGAGATGACCGAGAGCGAGCTTGGGCGGCTGCCGCAGGGCAGCAGTGGTAATCAGCTTATGCCCGACCCGGCTTTCAGCCAGGTTGTTCTGGATGCCCAAAACAGGGCTGATGCAATGGGCGACGAATACTTGAGCGTGGAGCATCTGCTAATAGCACTAACTTCGGTACAAAGTGATGCGAAAGAGATTCTCCGGCTCAACTCAATAACACCCGAACAAGTTGAAAACGCCATTAAAGAAATTCGCGGGCCGGAAAAGATAACCGACCAGAATCCGGAGGATAAATACAAAGCTCTGGAGCGCTATGGGATTGACCTTTTGGAGATGGCTCGCAAGGGAAAGCTCGACCCGGTCATCGGCAGAGATGAAGAGATTCGGCGATGTATGCAGGTCCTCAACCGCCGAACGAAAAATAATCCTGTACTAATAGGCGAGCCGGGCGTCGGCAAAACCGCAATCGTCGAAGGCCTCGCTCAACGGATAATTGCGGGCGATGTCCCCACATGTTTGAAGAACAAAAGAATCATTGCCCTGGATATGGGAGCGCTGATTGCAGGCACAAAATTCAGGGGTGAATTTGAGAACCGGCTCAAAGCCGTCCTCAAAGAGGTCATCACTGCTGAAGGGCAGATAATACTCTTCATCGACGAATTACATACGGTAGTAGGCGCGGGCAAAGCTGAAGGTGCGGTCGATGCCGGTAATTTGCTAAAGCCATCTCTTGCACGGGGCGATCTGCGTTGTATTGGAGCGACTACTATCGACGATTATCGAAAGTATGTCGAAAAAGACGCTGCGCTTGAGAGGCGTTTTCAGCCGATTCTTATTGACCCGCCGAGCGTCGAAGAAACCATAGCCATCCTTCGAGGCCTAAAAGGCCGGTACGACACCCATCACGGTGTGCGGATAACCGATGCTGCCCTCGTCGCGGCTGCGACTTTGTCAAACCGCTATATTACCGACCGCTGGCTGCCGGACAAGGCGATAGATTTGATCGACGAGTCGGCCTCGAAACTGCGAATTGAAAACGACTCACTGCCGGCCGAGCTTGACGGTATTCGCAGAAAAATTATTCAGCTCCAGATTGAACGTGAAGCCCTGAAAAAGGAAAGCGACAATGCCAGTAAAGAACGATTAAAAAATACTGAAAAGCAACTGGCGGAATTGCAAAAGAAGGACAAAGAGCTTACAACACAATGGGAAAGTGAAAAAGGTGAAATTGACCAGATAAAACAACTGAAAGAAAAAATTGAAGAGGCGAAAAATCAATTTGAAGATGCCCAGCGCAAGGGCCAATTGGAAACCGCCGCACGGCTAAAATATGAAACTATTGCGAATCTGAAAAAAGAGCTTACAGAAAAAGAAGCTCAATTTGCCAAATCCGATAGAAGCAAAATGATTCGTAACGAAGTGACCGAAGAGCACATCGCCGGAGTTGTATCCAAATGGACGGGGATACCGGTGGCGCGATTGCTGAGCGGCGAGCGCGAGCGCCTGCTCAAAATGGAAGAATCCATTCGCCGGCTTGTAGTGGGGCAGGATGAAGCTGTCACAGCACTTTGCAATGCGGTTCGAAGGAGCCGGTCGGGCTTGGGAGACCCGAACCGGCCCATAGGTACATTTTTATTCCTCGGCCCCACCGGAGTCGGCAAGACAGAGCTTTCCAAAGCCCTTGCGGACTTTCTCTTCAATGACCCGCACTCTATGGTACGGGTCGATATGAGCGAGTTTATGGAGCAGCACTCCGTCGCCCGGCTTATCGGCTCGCCGCCCGGCTATGTCGGCTACGAAGAGGGCGGACGATTGACAGAAGCCGTTCGCCGTAAGCCCTACTCGGTGATTTTGTTGGATGAGATTGAAAAGGCCCATCCGGACGTTTTCAATGTGCTGCTGCAGGTTTTCGATGATGGCCGATTGACCGATGGAAAAGGACGAACCGTCGATTTCAAGAACACCGTTATAATTATGACCAGCAACATCGCCAGCCATCAGATTCAGCAGTTGACCGAGGAATCCGGCGCCGACTGGGAAATCGAGGCCCACGTTAAGGATGCGCTCAAGCAGCTCTTTAAGCCGGAGTTTTTGAACCGCGTCGATGAGATAATCGTCTTCCACATACTCAATAAAGAGCACCTGCGGCAGATTGTCGATATCCAACTGGATTACCTGGCAAAGCGCCTCAACAGCCGTAACATAAAACTCGAATTCACAGACAGTGCCCGCGATTTGATTATGGATGAGGGCTACGACCCCGTCTTTGGCGCAAGGCCCTTGAAACGGACGATTCAGCAGCGGCTGGAAAACCCCCTGGCCGCCGAGCTCTTAGCCGGAAAATTCGCCGACGGCGACAATATAAAAATCAACGCAGACGCCCATAAATTCACTTTCGAGAAAATAGCATAAGTAATAATGTGTTAATGTTTCACTGTTGGATTCACAGCAGAGGACGTACTTATGCAAGCCTGAGTTATTTGAACTCCAGAGAAGTTACTATCCTTCACCTCGACCTTACCGTGTTTCACGTTTACAGCTTTGTGGATGGATTCTAATATCGGATCGCCTCTCTCCAACACCACAATCCTTGAAATAGACAGAAGCTCGTCAGGCTCGAGCCGTTCCTGAATCTCCTTTGCCAAATACGCTAAACCTTCCTTCTTATCAGCGTCCAGCCAGAGTGCCGATACAAGAATATCCCACTTATCCTCGTCTTGAGCATCTTCCCGGAGAAACAGCCCGAATAGAGAAAACTCACCTTTTTCGCCGGATACTTCTCGCTCAAGCAAAGCTAATTTTTCCCGTGTTTCTTTTTTCATAATACACTCAACAGTTTTCTTGATGAATCAATCATCAATTCAGCCTCTTGTTTATTTGCACTTCCGATTGGTTTATAACGCATTTCAGGATCCCATTCGGCCACCACCGACCACTCAGCGAGGAAGTTCGTCTTAATCTTCTGTTCGCTTCCCGAAAGACTAAGCAACACGCCCAAATTATGAGTTCTGAAACTCTGGTAGTTGGCAAATTCCCGCCTCGTTGAGGGGTATCCAGGCCAACCTAAAGTCCTACATATCCTTTCTTTCAGAGCTATCTCGACTGCATAACCACACAGATAAACAGCTCCATCGTAGCAGTTCGAACTGAGCAAAACTTTACCATCTTCGATTCTCGCTTGGGCAATCTTTTTTAACTCGGATCTATCAAGCATCGCTTTCCATTATAATTGTTTTTGGCTCATATTTCAAGCACCACTACAGTACACCCATGGACAGTAGTTGTCAAGTCGTACCTAATGATTTGTAGCCGAAATTGATTTAAGCCTAACCCAACATCTACAAAGCAGCGGAAAATAGGTCAGAGGGCAATAGCACATCCTAAGGAGAAGCCGGCTCAACGACTCGCACTATTCGAATGCCCTGGTTGTAGCTGAACCTGTTGCCCGGGTTGTTCCTCATGTGGTTTGCGGACCGCAGCCACCACGGAGGATTAACAAAAGAACCGCCGCGCATATCACCGGCTCATAAGTCTTCGCCTCCGTCCAGGCACTACCATCGCTTGGCGCCCCCTCGTAGCTCTTGTGCCACATATCCAGGCACCATTCCCATACATTGCCGTGCACATCGTATAGGCCCCGAGCATTGGGCTTTTTCTGCCCTACAGGGTGAGTACGGAGTCCGGAGTTGGCGCGGTACCATGCCATCTCGTCCACATCCCCTGCGAACTGGCCTGTGGTACCAGCCCGGCAGGCATATTCCCATTCCGCCTCGCTCGGCAAACAGATTTGCATGCCCGTTTCGTCGGAAAGCCATTTGCAGAACTCCATCGCATCATACCAGCTCACGCATGTCACCGGGTCGTCATCGGATTGTTCAAAGGGAAGGTTCCACCAACAAATAAGCGGCGCGGGATCCCAGTCCCGCCGGCCTGTGCGAGTCCAGGCCCACCGCTCCTTCTCAGCATCCGTTTGGTAGTCCGTAGCTTCAATGAAGGCACGGAACTGCCGTAGAGTTACCTCTGTTTTGCCTATATCAAAGCCATACCCGATTCGCACTCGATGCACCGGTTTTTCCGGGTCGTCCTCCTCCGAGCCCATCAGGAACTCCCCGGCTGGAATTCTCACAAATTCAAAGGCCTCCCCATCGACTCTAACCTCCGATTTGGAGCCGGTGACACTCTGTCTGTTGGAGTATTCGTGGGCCCCTATCTTGATTTCAGGTTCTTCATTCACGGGGGCCTCGGAACGCACGATGCGAAAGCCGCTGCCGTCGCTCCGAAAATCCGCAGTGCCGCGGTAGCGATAGGTAGAACTCAGCTCGAAGTCAAATCTGCACCAGGCACCCCCCCGCAGCACACGCCGAATTGCAACGCCAGGCAAATAATCTTCTCTTAACCATGGACCGCCGTCATCCGGGGCACCCTTATAATTACAGTGCCATACATCCAGGCACCATTCCCACGCGTTACCGTGCATATCGTACAGTCCCCTGGCATTCGGCTTTTTCTGTGCTGCCGGATGAGTTGCGCCTCCGGAGTTATCGCGATACCAGCCAATCTCATTTAGATTTCCCTCATAATTACCCTTCCTTCCGGCACGGCAGGCGTACTCCCATTCAGCTTCACTGGGCAGCCGGTAGTGCTCGCCCGTTTCCTTGGAAAGCCACCTGCAGAAAACCACCGCATCATTCCAGCTTATACATACCGCCGGATTATCTTCCGATTGTGTGAACCCCGGCTGACGCCAGCTAAGGTTAAGACTCGGCACAATGGGAAATCCCCAGGCGTAGTTCCACGCCCATCGCCCTTTCTCGGCTTCAGTCTTATATCCGGTGGACTTAGTGAAGGCCCGGAATTGACGTACAGTCACCTCGGTCTTGCCAATATAGAAACTCTCATTGATGCGAACCCTATGTACCGGCCTTTCGTCACTATCTCCCGCTTCCGACCCCATCCGGAACTGACCGGCCGGAATCTGCACTAATTCAAAAGTCACACCACCAACCTGAAGTTTCAGCAATTCGGGGCCCGCCCCCGAAGCGAAAACCTGCTGAGCCGCTATAATCATCGTTACCACCGAAACTATACTTAACCGAACATAGTATTTGTTGTGCTTTGTCATTATGGCTGCCTCCTTATTTGCAGGTCATTCAATTTCTGTCCTTGTTGCCGTCATAATTATACGATAAACTCTTATACCGCAAAAGATGGAAAGTCAAAGTTTATACTGTAGTTAAGGACACTTTAAAATGAACCCCGTTAGAAATTCCAATCGTAGCAAGAATATGAGGCACGAACCAAATATTTCTAACGGGGTGAATCGCAGGGTATTTATTAAATCCGTGGGTTTCGGAGCGGCGGCATTTTCGCTGCCTGGATTTGGCTCTGCAAAGCAATCTCAATCATTCGAGCCATCGTCATTGCGAGCGCAGCGAAGCAATCTCCGACGTTCGCAAGGCGAGCCTCGCAATGACAGAAAAAAACCGAATTTTCTTTTTATCCTCGCCGATGATTTTGGCTGGTCCCAATTGGGCTGCTATGGCAGCAGCTTCTATGAAACCCCCAACATCGACCGGCTGGCAGCGGAGGGCATGAGATTTACCGATGCCTATGCCGCCTGTCCGGTCTGCTCACCTACCCGTGCCGGCATTATGACCGGAAAATATCCCGCCCGCCTGCACCTGACCGATTTTATCGCCGGCGGCTCCTTCCCTTATGAGAAATACAAACAGCCCCAATGGCAAAAATACCTGCCACTGGAAGAAACAACCATCGCAGAGGTCCTCAAGACAGCAGGCTACACTACCGCCAGTTTCGGAAAGTGGCATCTTAGCATCGCCAAAAAACCACCGGAGTCCCTGCCATACAATCCCGACAAGCAGGGCTTCGATGAATCAATTATTACATACAAACCGGCCTCCAATCACGACCCCGAAAGTGATGCTCACAATGTGGAAATAATTACTGAAAAATCACTGGAATTTCTTCAAAAGAACAAAGACAATCCGTTCTTCCTGTATGTCCCCCACAACACAATACACTCGCCGATTTTGGGAAAGAAAAAGCTGATTGAAAAATACAAAAACAAACCCGGCGCAGGCCTGCCCCGGAACAATCCGATAGTCGCAGCGATGATCGAAGATCTGGATAACAGTGTGGGCAGACTGCTGCAAAAACTCGATGAATTAAAGATTGCCGACAAAACCATCGTCGTCTTTTTCGGTGACAACGGCGGGTTGGAAAGCTCGAACAAACAGACTCCACTGCGCAGCGGCAAAGCGAATTTATATGAAGGCGGCATAAGAGAGCCTTTAATCGTTCGCTGGCCCCCAGTAGTGCAACCAGGCAGCACCTGCAGCGAGCCTGTAATCAGTGTGGACTTTTTCCCGACCTTTCTGGAAATCCTCGGCCTAAAGAACAAGGCCGGAAAGTCAATCGATGGTGTAAGCCTGCTGCCGCTTCTGACGCAAAGCGGCACTCTTAACCGCCAAGCCATTTACTGGCACTATCCGCATTATCATTCCAGCAGTATCGGCCCCTGCGGGGCCGTTCGTAAAGGCGATTATAAGCTGCTCGAATGGTTCGACGAAACTATCTGCGGGGCTGGCAACGAATTCGAGCTTTACAATTTAAAGCAGGACATCGGCGAGCAGTATAATTTAGCTAAAAAAATGCCGGAAAAAACCAGAGAGCTGAAAGAACTGCTGGCAAACTGGCGAAACAACGTAAACGCCCAGATGCTGACCCCGAACCCAAACTACAACCCCCAAAAAGCCAAAAAATCAAAAGAGCAAAAAATAACTTATGGGAAAGATAGTCACCATATGTTCTGATAAGAGCTGTTTGAAAGGAGTCTTCGTATGTCAAAGGTAAAAAGATTGAAGCGAAAACGAGCAATGCAAAAAAAGACCAATATCCGGCAGATGGATTCGGAAAAAAAGTTAGGTGCAACACTGAAACCCCGAAAGTCGATGAAACACATGACCAGAGACCACCTTGATGTGCTCCAAAACATCGAATTCGCCCTCGTCTCGGGATATCGCAGCGACCGGAGTATCGACGACCGCATTGTTGCCGATGCCTTGAGAGCAGCCATTCTTGATACCGAACCGGAGAATACCCGCGCTCAACCTTTGAATGAGAGCCTGGAGGACATCCGCGAGCTCCGTGCCGATATCTCGGATGATATATGGCAGGAAGGGCTGCGAACCGTTTTACAGTCCGTCCACCGGCATTCCAGTTTGAAACCCGGCTGCAGATTGTATCTCGACTTTGCCTCTGATTTTGTATTGTAATTATTACGGAAAGAATTGAATTTTTGAAATTTATCTTGCAGTTTTCCCCACAAAGACCAGAATAATCCCATACTAAGAGCTTATCCGAATGACCGGGTCGTTATGAGGCCGAGCGAAAAGTTCGAGGCCAAGGCGGCAGGCCAAAAATGCTCGCCAGGCGTGGTTTTCTCCACGTTGAGAACATTTGTGGCTGACAACGCTGGCATCGGGCTTTGCAGCCGGCCGCAATAGAGCGGGTTATTTGGATAGGCTCTAAATACGATACATACAATTCAACATATAAAAGAGGAAACTTTATGGAAATTCAGAAGGTTTTGGAGCAGACGAAAAAAGACGATATAAAATTTATCACCCTGCAATTTACCGACCTGTTAGGCGTCATAAAGGAGCTCATCTTACCGGTTGAAGAATTAGAGGATGCATCACGCGACGGCGTCTGGTTTGACGGCTCTTCGGTCGAAGGCTTTGCCCGAATACAGGAAAGCGACCTGTTTTTGAAGCCGGATATGGCAACTTACGCCGTTGTGCCCTGGCTGACCGAAGACGGCAGAACAGCAAGGCTGATATGCGATATCTACCGCCCGGACGGCAAACCCTTCGAGGGAGACCCAAGGTATATTCTCAAACAGGCAGCCGCCGAAGCCGCAAAAGAAGGTTTTGAATACAACGTCGGGCCTGAGCCGGAATTCTATTTGTTCAGAACCGACGGCCAAAACAGAACCACGCCCATAGATCACGGCCGATATTTCGACCTCACCTCTCATGAAGGATACAGGGCCGTAAAAAAGATAATAGCCGCACTGGAAAGTTTTGGGATTAAGGTCGAAACGTCTCATCACGAGGTCGGCTTCGGCCAATATGAAATAGATTTCAATTACGGACAATGTCTGGATGTGGCCGACAAGGTGCTCACATTAAAATACACGGCCAAGAGAATCGCCCAAATGCAAAATTTGCACGCGACCTTTATGCCGAAACCGATGATGGGCAGGGCCGGCTCTGGAATGCACGTCCATCAAAGCCTGTTTGACACCAAATCGAAAACAAATGCCTTTTACGACAAGGGCCATAAGTACAATTTGTCGAAAATCGCTTTTAATTTTATTGCCGGCCAGATAAAACACATAAACGCAATGTGCGCTATTCTCTGCCCTACTGTCAACTCCTATAAGAGACTGGTATCCGGATTCGAAGCACCTGTTTATATTACCTGGGCTGCTATGAACCGCTCGGCACTTTTGAGAGTGCCGAAATGGTTCAAGGCCAAAAGCGAAGCCGCTCGCATCGAGCTGCGATGTCCCGACCCCGCCTGCAATCCATATCTGGCATTTGCTGTTATGCTAAGAGCGGGGCTGGACGGAATTAAAAATGACCTGACACCGCCTGAGCCGGTCGAAGAAGATATATACAGTCTCGATGTTGAAAGTCTGGTCCAGAAAAACATCGATATTCTGCCGACATCATTGACCGAGGCCCTGGACGCCCTGAAAAAGGACAAAGTCTTGCAGGAGGTTCTCGGAGAGCACTTGTTTGAAAGATACATTGACGTAAAGACAAAAGAGTGGGACGAGTTTAAAAAACAGGTTACAAACTGGGAAATAGATACGTATTTAGACACCTTCTAAGCTTTTCGGCCAGTAGTCTGTCAAATTTGATTTGATAGTTTCGAAGGGTGGCAGCCTCAAGCGCAGCTTGGGGATGGCGTCCCCTGTATTCACCATCCCCAAAGCCTTCGGCTTTGAGGCTGCCACTCAATCATGAGAATGATAACTTACAGATTCAAGCTTGACAGACTACCAGGGCAATATGACCGAACGACTAATTATTGTAAAAGCATAGGCTTGCTGGGATGATTGAGATTCGCAAAGGAAAGTTGGGTGACTCGGAACATATCGTTGAGCTGCAGCTGCAGATGGCACGGGAGACGGAGGGGCTTGGGCTGGATAAGACGGTGGTGAGCAGGGGGGTGCGCGGCGTTTTCCAGGAACCGGCACGAGGGACCTATTGGGTGGCGGAGGAAAAAGGCAAGGTCCTGGGTGTGCTTCTGGCAATACCGGAATGGAGTGACTGGCGGAATGCAACCGTGCTGTGGATACATTCGCTTTATGTCATTCCCGAAGCGCGAGGACAAGGGGTGTTCAAAAAGCTGTACTTGAATTTGGAAAAGCAGGTGGAGCAGTCGCCGGAGCTGGCAGGGATACGTCTTTACGTGGACAAGCGAAACAAGCTGGCACAGGAAGTGTATGAAAAGCTGGGCATGAACAAACACCATTACGAGCTTTACGAATGGCTCAAGTGAATAACATACGCATTAGATACCCACGCCAACCCGCAAATCGGGGGCCTTGCCCCGCATAAGACCAAGAAAATCTGGGGCAAGCTCTACATCATACAAAACAACATCGACGAATTACCGTGGCTGTAACACCGAGACTTCGAGACCAAACCGGGTGATTGACTTTTTTTCGGCTGACTTTTCTAAAAAAGTGTGAATTGAAAATCAAAAGAAGAAATAAAATAGGAAGCCGCGTTCCCTATTCTGTTATTGCATTTTAAGGCTGGAAATATCAACAGGGTGGCACCTTCAAACTTGTTTGGAGGTGGGGGAACCGATATGATACAGGCACTGGATTGACACTAATAGATTTTAACATTTCACCCGCTACGTAGGAGCACGCCCAAAAAAATTTTGAGCGCGCCACCCATAATACTATTTATATCTCTAAATTAGAAACTCATAGGGATGCCTCGCCGATTTCTCACCCCAAAGGACTGATAAAATAACGGGTGGCACCTTCAAACTTGTTTGGAGGTGGTTGAGCTGATATGATACGGGCATGGATACCGAAGGGGTACATCGAAAAAGATGTCGTCGCTATAATTTCCCCGGTCACGCGCACGAATTAACGTTTAGTTGTTATCGTAATCGTGCGTTTTTGTCAAGTGACAGAATCTGTCAATATTTGACTGATTCCATTGTTCAGGCCAGAGAAAAGTATGATTTTGATTTATGGGCTTATGTATTTATGCCCGAACATGCGCATCTTCTTATATGCCCGCGAAAGCCAGACTATTCGATATCGCAGATATTACTTTCCATAAAACAATCTGTTTCGCGCAAGGCTATTATATACCTTAAAAAACATAATCCGAATGGGTTGAAGTCACTTGCTACCGGACAGAAAAATAGGCCTTATCATTTTTGGCAGTCTGGCGGTGGATATGACAGAAACATCACATCGCCCCAGACAATCATAAATGCTGTAAGGTATATTCATAACAATCCGGTTCGGCGAGAACTGGTCGCTTCTGCTGAGCAATGGTATTATTCCAGCATCAGAGACTGGCAGGGCACGGGCTGTGGACAGATGCCAATAGATTTTGACAGTTTCCCTGCTACATAAGAGCACGCCCAAAAAGATTTTGAGCGTGCCACCCATGAGACTATTTATATCTTTACGTTATAGATTTACAGGGATGCCGCGCTCTGCCAGGTATTCTTTCATTTGTCTTATGGTGTAATTTCCAAAGTGTGTTATTGAAGCCATAAGGACTGCGTCTGCGCCGCCGTCAACAATGGCATCGTAAAGGTGCTCCAGCGTCCCCGCCCCGCCGGAGGCGATCACAGGAATATTGACCGCATCGGTAACCGCCTTATTGAGCTCATTATCATAACCTGCCTTCGTGCCGTCGGCGTCCATACTTGTCAGCAAAATTTCGCCCGCGCCCAACTTTTCGCCTTTAACAGCCCATTCAACCACGTCAATATCGGTCGGTTCCGAGCCGGCCTTGACACAGACCTGCCATTTGCCGGGACGCTCTTTCGACCGGCGGGCATCAATGGCAAGAACAACACACTGGTTTCCAAAACGACGGGCCGCTTCAGCAAGCAGCTCCGGATTCTGAACTGCTGCGGTGTTTACCGACACTTTTTCCGCCCCGCTTCGCAGAAGCTCGTCGATTTGCTCGACCGTCTGTATGCCGCCGCCCACCGTAAACGGAATGAAGACGTTTTCGGCAACCTTCTCGACAAGCTCGACAATCGTTTTACGAAAGTGAATGGTCGCGGTAATATCGAGAAATACCAGCTCATCGGCACCGGTGTCACTGTATCGCGCACCTAATTCCACAGGGTCACCCGCATCGCGAAGATTCAGAAAATTGATGCCCTTAACCACCCGGTTATCTTTAACATCGAGACAGGGAATAATTCTTTTGGTCAGCATTTCAGCGCTTCCCGTTTACAAATCTCATAAAAATTCTCCAGGACCTTCAGGCCGGCCCCGCCGCTCTTTTCCGGATGAAACTGCGTCCCGTATATATTCGCCTTCTGGACCGAAGCGGGCAAATCAAAACCGTAATCGGTAAATGCGACCCTGGCCCCGCTGTCCGCAACCTCAGCATAAAAAGAGTGCGCAAAATAAAAATGTTTTTCACTCCCCAGCCCGGCGAACAATTCCATATCTTCCGGCAGCTTCACTAAATTCCAGCCCATATGCGGAACCACCCGCCCGGCCGGAATAGGAACAACATTTCCGGACACCAACCCCAGGCCGTCGTGTCGGCCGTATTCGCTGCTCTGCTCGAAAAGCATCTGATAGCCAACACAAATACCCAAAAGCGGCTTGCCGCCCAGAGCAACCTCTTTTATCAGCTCAGCAAGGGAGCCTAATGCGCTGACAGCATAACCGAAGGCGGCGACTCCGGGCAAAACAATGCCGGTGGCATTTTCAATGGTCTTAGGTTCACAGCTAAGCTTTGCCTCGCAGCCGATAAACCGAAACGCGTTACACACGCTTTTAACATTACCGACATTGTAATCAATAACCACTATCATAATTCAAATTTAACGACATAAAAGCTCCTTCGTCAAATAGTAATATCTGATAGAGCTATTAGTAGAACTGATTTGCCGAACAAACAGAATCGCCCCATAATAATAATCAGAACTTAACTAAAATTGTGAGAATGTGTTTTTCTTTCCGGCATTGCGTTATGGCGAAGGTGCTTTTTGCCGATTTAACTTTCAACAAGACTCCGCTTGATTAACGAATATTTGGGATAACAAATGTGCGGCATAGTAGCTTATCTCGGCAAAAAAGCAGCACAGCCAATCCTCATAGAGGGCTTAAAGCGGCTGGAATATCGCGGCTACGATTCTGCCGGAGTGGCGCTGTTAGGCAGCGGTGCTATAAGAATCCAAAAAACCAGCGGCAGAATCAGCGCTCTGGAAGAGATTTTAGACGAACCAAATACCGCCGAGACCTTCGGTATCGGCCATACACGCTGGGCCACTCACGGAAAGCCGAACTCTGTTAATGCCCATCCCCATCTGGACTACACCGGTAAAATCGCCGTCGTCCACAACGGCATCATTGAAAACTACGGAACGCTGAAGACCTGGCTCCAAAACGAGGGATTTGAGTTTGCCAGCGAAACAGATACCGAGGTGATAGCAAACTTAATCGGCTATTTTTATGCCAACCCGGACAACGGGGACGAGCAAAAGAAACCCGATGGTCAGAACAAATTCGAATGGGCGGTCCAGCGGGCCCTGCAGGAAGTACATGGCACCTTCGGCCTGGCGATTGTCTGCTCAGACTTCCCCGATACCATCATCGGCGCCAAAAAGGGCAGTCCCTTGATTTTAGGCGTCGGCGATAACGAATATATCCTGGCCTCGGACGCCGCCGCAATCATCGAGCACACGACCCAGGCAATATATCTTGCCGATAACGAAATGGTTACCATCACGCCGGAGGGATTCCATACCAAAACAATTGATAACATCACCGTCAGCAAAGAACTACAGCAAATTGAATTCTCATTGGAACAAATCGAGTTAGGTGACTTCCCCCACCACATGCTCAAAGAGATATTCGAGCAGCCCAAGGCCCTGAGCACCTGCATGGGTGGTCGAATTGACCGCCAAAACAACAGGATTAGACTTGGCGGTATAGATTCATACCTGCGCGACCTGACGCGCACCAAGCGGCTCATCCTGACCGCCTGCGGAACGGCGTTCCACGCCGGCCTCGTCGGTGAATTTTTGTTTGAGCAGTTGGCGCGTATCCCGGCGGAAACCGAATACGCCAGCGAATTTCGATACCGCAACCCAATCATCGAAGACGCCACCGTCGTCATTTCAATAAGCCAGTCCGGAGAGACCATCGACACCCTCGCCGCGGTAGAGGAAGCCAAAGAGCGGGGAGCAACGGTTCTTGGTATTGTCAATGTCGTCGGTTCTTCCATCGCCAGAGCTACAGACGCAGGGATATATTTGCACGCGGGTCCCGAAATCGGCGTTGCCAGCACAAAGGCCTTTACCGCACAGGTGGCAGTCCTGACAATGCTCGCAATCGAATTAGGCAGAAGAAGACACATCAGCAGCGACCGGGCAAGCAAATACATCGAGAAACTTTCCAAAATACCTGATAAGATAAGCCAAATACTAAACCAATCCGACCACATTAAACAAATCGCCGCGGCAAATATCGACCAGGACAACTGGCTTTTCCTGGGCAGAGGCGTCAATTATCCTGTCGCCCTCGAAGGTGCCCTCAAGCTCAAAGAGATAAGCTATATCCACGCCGAAGGCCTGCCCGCTGCGGAGATGAAGCACGGCCCAATTGCTCTGATTGCCGATGGTATGCCCGCGGTTTTCATCGCCACAGCCGGGCCGCAATATGACAAGATTATAGGCAATATCGCCGAAGTCAGGGCACGCGGCGGCGAAACCATCGTTGTCGCAACCGAGGGCGACGAGAATATCAAACAATACTCCGACCATTTAATTACCATACCCAATGCTCCGGAGCTTTTGCAGCCGATGCTGACTGTTGTGCCCCTGCAGCTTTTGGCATATCACGCCGCTGTCCTCCGTGGGCACGATGTCGACAAACCCCGAAACCTTGCAAAAAGTGTTACAGTCGAGTAAACTGTCTCGCTTGATGATAAGATCCAAAACATCCAATACAGACCGCCCTTGTTCCGGCTCGATTGTTAAAAAACTTCGACCGGGATTTACCCTTATAGAGCTGCTCGTTGTAATAGCAATCATCGCTCTTTTGCTCTCTATACTTATGCCGTCGCTTCGAAAAGCCAGGTCTATGGCGATGCGCCTCAGGTGCGCCCATAACCTCAGGCAAATCGACTTGGCCGTGAGCTTCTATCTCAATGAAAACGACAACACTTATCCCTGTGCCCAGGATCCTGTCTCAACGGAGCCGCCTTACTGGCTGTGGATGGGTCGCGGCTGGCGCTTCCTTGTCGAGCCTTATATAGGCGGCAATATCGATGCTAATAACCCTTCGGTTCTGTTCTGTCCGCAGGACCATATCGCAAAAGACAAATACGAGTCCACCAGTTACTCCTACTCGATGGCCTTTTACCACAGCCCCGAGCAGATTGACGATATGAACAGTCCTGCCGACACCTACGCCAATCCTCAACCCTCCATCCCACAGAAAAACACGGACGTAGCCAAACCCTCCGGCAAGATTCTTATCGGCGAATGGCTCAGCAGTCACTTACCCATCAATGATGACCAAGGGTGGTGGTGTTGGGAAGGCAGCAGGAATTATCTTTTCGTTGACGGCCAGGTTCTTTTCCTTAAAGCCAAACAGATTCGACCCGCTCGGGATGGGCTTCCCAACGCAAACCTGACAGTTCGAGGCATCAAAGGCACAGACTGGCCCCGTTAGAAATTCGACCCAAATCGGGATTTACCTTTCCCACGACAAGAAAAGACGTTATCCTCTAACAAAGATTTCTCCTATTACAATGTTAAAGTCACCAGAAAAAGACCCCAAAGTTTAAAGGAGAAAGAATGGGGAATGCATGAAGCAGTATAAGGAAATACGGTAATGGACCGTTCTGATGTTAAAGAATTGTACTTTATTACTCTTATTTCCAATGTCCGGTCTATTATTGAGTACGGGATATTATCCCACAATAAGTCTGTTAAAATTCCCCATGATGATTCTATCGCAATGCCAAAAATGCAGGAGAAGCGTAAGATCAAAAAAATTCCTGGAACGAACAAGAAACTGCATGATTATGCAAATCTCTATTTTGATGCCCATAATCCTATGTTGTGTAAAAGGCAAAATTTTAATGACAAAATATGCGTTTTGAGGATTGATACATCAGTACTTGATATACCGAATGTTATTATAACGGACAGGAATGCAGCAAGCGATTGGGCAAGACCTTACAGCATGAGCGATGGGCTGGCGGCAATTGATAAAGATAAGCTTTTTGCTAAATACTGGACACATCAAGACAATCAATATGAGCAATGGGCACATAAATCCGTCAAGTGTGCGGAAGTTCTTGTACCGGACAAGGTTGAGACGAAATATATTTTGGGCGCATTTGTCGCAAATCAGGCAGCTTTGGTTGCTTTTAAGAAACTCGGAATAGGATTGACCGTAAGTATCAAAAATGATATATTTTTCTAAGAGGCTGGCATGAAGATTCTTGTGGGCGATATACTGAAATCAAAAGCGCAAACCCTTGTTAACACTGTAAACTGTGTTGGAATAATGGGTAAGGGGATAGCTCTGGAGTTTAAGAATCGATTCCCTGAAATGTTCAAGGATTATGTGCAGCGATGCGAACGCCAAGGAGTACGAATCGGCCAGCCCTACATTTACAAGAGTTTATTCGGCCAGCAAATTTTGAATTTCCCAACCAAAGAGCACTGGAAATCCGTTTCAAAAGTGAGCGACATTGAGAAAGGCTTGGATTTCCTTTTAACGCATTATAAGCGTTGGGGTATCACTTCTCTGGCTATACCTCCTCTTGGGTGCGGGAACGGTCAATTGGAGTGGAAAGTCGTTGGTCCGTTGATCTACGATCATGCTAAAAAAATGGATATACCTGTGGAGATGTATGCCCCATATGGCACAAATCCTACTGAACTGACAGAGTCATTTCTTAAAAAAACAGAGAAAACGGTCGAATCGAGTCATAATGGCTCACGAAAAGACCGGCTTGCGTTCAATCCTGCTTGGGTAGGTCTTGTCGAAATTTTACACCGTATTGAAGAGCAACCGTATCATCGTCCTGTCGGAAGGACGATTTTTCAGAAGATCGCCTATGTAACTACGCAGCAGGGTTTGCCTACAGGATTTATGTATCAAAAATCAAGTTACGGGCCATTTTCCAAAGAACTTAAGATAGCCGAATCAAAGTTGATTAATAATAACCTTTTGCAGGAAAAGCGTTTGGGCAGAATGTTTGAAGTCAAGGTGGGTCCAAGTTTCGATGTATATCGGAGACGCTATGAGTCTTTGCTGGAAAAATACGCTTATATAATTGAAAAAACCACAGACTTGTTTATGCGAGTTGATACAATACAAGCGGAAACAATTGCCACGGTAATATTTACCGTAACTGAACTTAAGCAAAAGAGCAAATCCCCGGTCTCGGAAATGGATGTCCTTGAAGCAGTGATGCAATGGAAGCAGCGAAGGAAACCGAGATTAGATAAAACAACGGTCGCCTCTACTATCCGCAATCTTGGTATGCTGCATTGGCTTGATGTGCAACCTGATGATAGATTACCTGTGTCTGAAGAAAGTGAGATATACGTTTGAAAATATGTTATATAACGTGATGCCTCATCTGCATAAGTGCATAATAGTAAGAGCTTATCCGAATAACCGGGTCGTTATGAGGCCGAGCGAAAAGTTCGAGGCCAAGGCGGCAGGCCAAAAATGCTCGGAGGCGTGGTTTTCTCCACGTTGAGAACGTTTTTTCACCGACAACGCAGGCATCGGGCTTTGCAGCCGGCCGCAATAGAGCGGGTTATTGGGATAGGCTCTAAATATCCATTCGTTCTGAACTATGAAATACTAAGGACGTCGGCCATTGAATATAAAGCGGGTTCTTTTCCAATCAGCCATTTTGCCGCCCGCAGTGCCCCCCCTTACAAAGGTGTCTCTGCTGTTGGCGGTATGATTTAGAGTAACGGTCTCGCCGAGCGTGCCAAAAATTATCGAATGAACAACAGTGATATCACCGGCACGGACACAAAAACGCCGCTGTTATTTATCAGAGTATGAGACCTCTTATTGCGTGTTCTTCCGGCTGCTGAAGAAGCTGCTGTATCCTCCGATTTGGGACCCCGCCTTGTTGGAACCCTCAGCATCTTTTTCGGTGTCTTCGACCAGCAGTGCTCGATAATTTTTTATGACCTTCTTGTAGGCGTTGGCGTGTTCTTCAATTATCTCAGGCCGATAGCGCTTAAACCACGGAATCCCGAAAACCCGGCGGTTAATACCTTCGGAAACAGGAAGTGGTTCCACGTACTGCTCTATTTTTGCAGATTCATCACCTGTACCTGCGCCACCTGTGGCGAGGTCACCACAGGTGCAGGCAAGGTAAGCAATCCGCGTTGGCCTGCCGTGTCCGTAAACATCCATTGTCGTAAAAAGGGGATGCAAGTGCAGTGGCTTATTGCAGCCGGGATTACAGATTGAACCTTCTGCAGTACTTGCTTCACTGAATTTAGACAATGAAAGACCTTCGAGCTCCTCTGTGACATACTTAAAAAGTGGAAAGTACCAGCCGCCCTTGGTGGTGTTCGTACCCTTTGGGGGCCGCATCGGCCTGATTCCCGCACTATCCTCGAGCAGGTCACAGAAGTAGTTCATTGCCCTATCAATCTCCGCCATTTGTTGGGGATATAGTTCCAACTGTACCAATCCGAAAGCGGAACTTAACTGGTGCATACGATGCTTGAAACCACCGCAGGGCAATCCTATATAAGGCTTAAGCTCTTTTAGTGTAATCTCATCATGACGTATGTAGTGGCCAAACAAAAGGGCGCGTTCATAGACCTTTCGGTCGTCTGTAAATAATATACCCCCCTCGCCGATGGCCAGAGATTTACCGGTCATCAGGGAAAAAGCTGCGGCGTCACCGAATGTGCCAATTTCTTTTCCCTTGTATAAAGCGCCGTGAGCATGCGAGCAGTCCTCCAGGATTTTGAGCTTGTGCCTGGCGGCGATTTCCATAATGGCATCCATATCAGCCGGCATACCTGCATAATGCACCACGATAATGGCTTTGGTTCGTGGAGTGATTCGGTGTTCGATATCTTTTGGGTCAATGCAAATAGTGTCGGGGTCAACATCGGCGAAAACAGGCGTGGCACCGAGCGAATAGGCCGGGGCGGCAGTGGCCCAATATGTAAGACTCGGCGATATGACTTCATCGCCGACTCCGATACCTAAGCCGTACATAGCACCTAAGATTGCAGCGGTTCCATTATTGTATGCCAGGCCGAATTTTCTACCGAGCATTCCGGCATACTTTTTCTCAAACTCCTTCGTTACTTCAAAGCCGGACATCTGGCCGTCCCGCAATACCTTCAAGACCGCCTGCTCATGCCGGTCGGTGACAATAGGCCATTTGAACATGTCCGGCTGCTGCGACTTTACCGCCTTTTCACCACCAAATAGCGCTAACTTGTTTTTCGTCTGCTCTTCTGGAACCATATTGAACAATTCTCCTTCCAGTTTGGTTAATTGGTTTTCCACTCACCACTCACCAATTACCACTCACCACTCACCAGTCCTTTCATTGTTGCGCTAACTGCAGCGCCCTGGTAGTAATGTAATATTTAGCTATCATATTCGGCACCTCCCACTCCGGCAGCTTTCCATCAGCTAAGTATTGCAGGTACTTTTCGGTAACTGTTCGGAAGTGGGCTTCGTGCCCGATTCGATGCTCATCGGGTATCAGCACCTGCCAGGAATTTGCCTGTCGTTTCAGGGCCAGGCCAGGGTACTTACTTTGCAGCCCGGCGACTGCTTTTTTCAGAGATGTTGCCAGCTCCTCGGCACTGGCGCCTGGGGCCGGCTCAACGTAAAGCTCCGGCCGATAGTTCTGTTCTTTACCCTGCCGGATGATTACATTCGTTTTAGTGCCCCTGAACAGCGAATGATGCGTGTCACCACCGCCCTCCGGTGCCTCGAAATTCCAGGTCACCGCCAATTTTACGTGCACGCCTTTCATAGTATAAATCATCTCTCCGTTGGCGTAATAGGGTAGTACTCCCTCGTTATTTAATCTGCCTTTCAGAAAGTCCGGAAAGTCCGGCGCTCTTGTTACCTTCTCGTATTGCTGCCGTGTGAGCATTGTTGGCCAATGCCTGGCCTCTTTCATCACGATGTCTTTTCGGTAATCGATTGGCTCATCAGGGAAACACGTCCACATCATCAGGTCTATCAGGTGCGTTGTCACGTCCACCAGTCCCTCGCCCTGCTGGGCGGTGTCAAAATACCAGGTAGGCCGTTTAATCGGCAAGCCGGAAACGTATTTGAAGAAATGGTGCACACTTTCCTTCACGACCGCCGGCTCATCCACGGAGCCTTTCTCCAATTCTCCGAACACCTCTTTATTGAGCACGAACATTTTCTGCAGGATGCATAGGATATTGAAACGTTCGGTCATAATATCGTAAAGCAATACCCCTTTTTTCTCCGCCGCGGCAAAGGCCTGCTCTAAAAGCTTGAAGCCCTCCGCATCAATGCACATCGGCTTGTCACAAAAAACATTAAGGCCGGAATCGACGGCGGACTTGATATACTCAGTTTTTTTCTGGTTGTTGCCGGACATAACAACGACATTGCCGGGTTTTTCAGCTAACATCTTTTCGAGGTAGTCATCCCCGGTATATACTTCTTCCTGCCAGCCGGTCGGATTCTCCGGGCGAGTGTTGAAACTCTCGATGCGCTTTAGATATTCCTGTACCTCGGGGCCGTCCGGGGCATAAACATAGGCGATGGTAGCAATTTGGTCGTACATACTTTTTTGTACCAGTGCCGCGTGATAATGTCCCGGATTGAGAATCATAAGTTTAAAGTTACCGCCGGCGGTGGTATCTGTCAGTTTTCCTTCCTCTTTCTCGGCACAGGAAAACAACACCGTCAACAGGCAAAGAAATAATACAAACAAAAAGGCATTTCGTTTCATAACCAAACTCCCTTTATAGTGGTGAGTGGTAATTGGTGAGTGGAAACCAATTAACCATTTAACCAATTATCCGATTATCCAATAAACCGCACCAATCAGTATAGCCACACCAGCCCATGCAGCGAGAAAGCCGAAAATACCAATCATAGTAGGCCTTGGTATTTCAAAATCGGGGTGGTCTATAAGCACTTTTCTCGGAGCCGGTTCCACACCCGCCGGGAGCGTAAATGGCTCTGTCTCCGGTTCATCAGGGCCGATAGGCGTCCGCAAACAGGCATAAAACCGGTCTAAGTTTTCCGCTGGGACCTTTTTTGTAAATAAGCTGACCACAACCAGAACTACAAAGCCGGCACTCAAATAAATAATCATCTGCCAGGGCAGATAGAGCTTGCCCTCCCACAGCATAAACGTCGGCAGCTTGTCGGCAAAGTGCGCATTGAAATCCCAGGGGACAACTCCCAGGGGTTTTGTGCTGGTGAAAATAAATGCGCCCAAACTGGTCAGGGTTGCGGCCCAGGCGCTGGCTACCGTTGCCCGGCGCCAGAAAAGCCCAATCCAAAAGGCAATTCCCATAAGAGCTGATACCATCCAGTAAAATTCCAGGCCCTTTACGACGCTTTCCAGGTTGAAGGCAACAAAGATGCCCAGGAACACGACCAGGATGGATGCGATACGGCCGATGAGTGTGTAATGTTTATCGGCTTTGCCGACCACGAAGAATTTTTTATAGATGTTTTCGGTAAACAACGCTGAAGCCACCACCATCAGCGAATCACAGGTACTCATAACGGAAGCGAGCATACACGCAATGAATAATCCAATCAATCCGGGGGCAATACCGGGCAGCAGGTCACGCGCCATTTTGCCATAAGCCAGATCGGCATCTGCAAGCTGGGCATACATGACCACCGCGCACAGACCCGTGAGCATCCAGGCAATAGTGCATATCCGTTTGCCGAATATCCCTACAGTAACTCCCATTCTCCCCTCCATTTCCGTCTTGCCTGCCGCACAGTTTGCCATGGTCTCGGGCATAGTCACCCAGCCGACCAGGGCATTAAAGGCAATGATGATAATGTAGAAGAGGGTAATCTCCCCCGGTGATACAAGTGAAAGCATGTCAGGATTAGCGATTGATTGCCGCAAACCGCTCATACCGCCGACTTTGGCCAACGCAAACGGCAGGATAAGGAAAGACAGAACAACGGTCAGTAGTCCCTGGACAAAGTTGGTTGCGATAGCTGCGGCCAGTCCGCCGGCAACACCGTAGATAACAAACATAACAGTCATCGCTATGATTGCGAGATTGGAGCTTATAGCACCACCGGAGACGGCCTCGACCACCACCCCGGAGCCTTTTAACATTACTCCGATGGCAACCAGAAGCGGCAATATCCCCATCGCTGCATATAGGCCGCTGACGCTGCGGCCATAACGAATCTCAAAATAATCACCCGTTGTCACGGCCCGCATTCGGCGGAAAAACGGTGCAATCAGCCAAAAGAACGGCGTTACAAAAAGCCATAGCCACTGATACCAGATACCGGAGGCGCCGGTCTGATAAGTCTTAGAGGCGACGCTGACTGCCTGGTCGGAATGGGTCCCGGAGCCGAACATAAAGAATGCCATCATCACTTTCCCGAACTTCCGGTCGCCGATGAAAAAACTGGCGGCACTGCGGACCTTTTTTGCCGCCCACAGGCCGATGAAGGTGATGCCTACCAGATAGACGATAATGACCGCCCAGTCAATAAGTTCAAGACCTAACATTTATATACCTCCCTTATCGATTATCGGGGACATTATAGAGCTTGAAAGATAATCCTGCAAGACTGAAAGTGCCGGGAATAAGCAAGAAGAAAACTCTTAGGACTGGTAAAGAAATTAGGTTTCGTTTTGGCTCCAGCGAGGACAAGGCTGGCAAAAATGGAAGATAATTTATTTACAAGTCCTTATGGTTCGATATTTTACAGGATGTGAGATAGACCAAACCCCACCGGAAGCTATTTACTCAATGCTTTCACCGGTGTTCGTAAGCAGAATTTCTATAAAACAGCTTAGAATTGTACTGAAGATTTGGTATTATTAGGAGAAAATGATAAGAGAATCCGGTGACGCAGCCGGGCAACAGGCTACAAAGAAATATGAGGAGTATCAAAATGAATCGTCAAACCGTCAGAGTTCTGCCTATCAAATCAATAATTTTAATTTGGATAATGTCATTGTGTCTGATAGGCCCGGCCGGTCTGTCACATCTCAAGGCGGCTGAAGTACCCGGCACCACGGCAACTCCTGAGCAGGAGAAATGGAAAGTCGGCATCGCCACAACCGTTATCACGCCGGCCCAACCGATGTGGATGTCCGGCTATGCAGCGAGAACGAAGCCGTCAGAGGGAAAGGTCCATGACCTGCACGCCAAGGCGCTGGCACTGGAAGATGCACAGGGCACCAGACTTGTAATCGTCACGGTCGATTTGTTAGGCATTCCCCGCCCGTTACGCGATTCGATGGAAAAACAGGTCAACCAGCGCTATAAACTGCCCCCTGAGGGCCTGCTGCTAAACGCCTCCCACACGCATTGCGGTCCGGTTGTCAAGGAAATGGATGATTCTATATACGGAGATTCCTTTTACGGTCTGTCACCTGAACAGATTCAACTAAGCCGGCAGTACATGGAAACTTTGCAGCAGAAACTTCTGGCGCTTGTCGGTCAGGCAATAGAGAACCTCGCCCCGGCACGATTGGGATACACACACGCCCGGGCCGGATTTGCTATGAACAGGCGATTAAAAACCGAACGAGGTTATGCTATCAGTGCTAATCCCGACGGGCCGGTTGACCACGATGTTCCGGTGTTGCGGATTGATAATCCGGATGGCGAATTGCAGGCCGTCGTCTTCGGGTATGCCTGCCATAATACGACGCTTAGCTTCTACGAATTCTGTGGTGACTACGCCGGTTTCGCCCAGATATATCTGGAAGAAGCACATCCGGGAGTAACCGCCTTCTTCGTACAGGGCTGTGGCGGCGACCAAAATCCATACCCCCGCCGTACACTGGACCTTGCACAGCAGCATGGGCGGGCGCTGGCAAACGGAGTCGAAACAGCACTGCTCTGGCGAGCGTCGCCTATTCGGGGGCCAATTCGAGCGGCACTGGAAACCGTTACTCTCGATTTCGTGAAACCGCCCGGCCGTCAGCAGCTCGAAAAGCAAGCGAAGTCCAGCGATAAGTACGAACGCCGACATGCGGAAGTGTTGTTAAAGGAACTGGAGCAAACCGGCCAGATTCGCACAGAGTATCCATATTTGGTGCAGGTTATTCAACTCGGCGACGACCTGACTATGGTGGCGCTGTCCGGTGAAGTGGTAGTGGATTATTCGCTGCGTCTCAAAGCCGAGCTGGCCGGCCCGACGGTTTGGGTGGCCGGTTACTCGAACGACGTTTTCGGTTATTTGCCTTCGCTCCGTGTCTTGCAGGAAGGCGGCTACGAAGGCGGCGGCGCAATGCGATACACCAATCTGCCGGGACCCTTTGCACCTTCGGTCGAGAAGCGGGTAATAGATAAGGTACACGAGTTAGTGGACAAAGTGCGGACACCTAAGAGAAACTGATGCCTCGATGAATTTTGGTTGAATTATGTTGTCCTCTTTACTTTGCTTGATTGATGAGGTCTAAAGCCTGCTTTATCATAATCTCGCCGGCCCCTTTTGCCAGGTTGGTTCCTGATACCGGCTCGTACCCCCCTTCTTCGTAGGCCCGGCTGTGACAGACATAGCCTATTGCGTCATTGCTGAGAGAGATAACGAAAAGCTTTTCCACACCGGCTCTTTTTTTAATCTCCAAACCAACTTCGACCAGAATTTCTCCGGGCAATCCTAAAATATAAATATCACCGAGTCTTAATACTTGTATCTCCGTGGTGATATAGTTTGTTTCGTCAACCTCTTTGGGATTATCCGATGAGGAAGCTGTCTTTATGGGAAATCTAATTTCCTTTTTGAGCGCATTTAAGGTGACATCGCCGCTGGTAGTAGCAAACTGGAGTCTTCTAAGCGCTTCGCCCCCAAGGGCCTTGCCGATTTGCTGCCGGGGTATTACTCCTCTCTGAACAGGCACCGTGTTCCCTGCCGGCCCGAGAGCAAAAAGACAAATCCCTCCCTCACTCTTCTCCACAACTCCCGTCGTATATGCAGGATAATCGGCCGATATCGTCGTACTCAAATACGGATATATACAAACAGGATGGCAGCCGAAATTAACAAGTGAGCCGACAATTCCACCGTCCATATCTTCAACTCTGAGCACACAAACCTCAGGGTCAATGGGCCCGAAATCCAAATCCTCCTTCTCATCCGGAAATGTAAACGTCACTTTTACGTTACCATCGGCGTCTGTCTCTATTTTCTTTGTTGCCGTGACTTCCGGCGGAAGTGTAAACGCCATTTTCACCGAGCCATCAGCCAGTTTTGGCCTTCGATTATATACTATTTCGGGGATTTGCCCTTTTGCCGCACCTATCTTTACCTCCTTCATATTCTTATACGCAAGCATTACCGAACTCGCCGTCTTTCTTATCAGTGTTTGAAGATAGGATTGGTCAATCTCGGAGGCCGGAACCTTCTTCTCCGGCCTAAGCTTACTTCTGGTAAAAACTTCCGGCCCGGAATGAGTGTGGGTGGCGCAGATAAAAACATTCTGTTCGGGGATGCCGATTTTGTCCTTGATAATCTTTCGTATCGGATTAGTAATCTCTTCCAGAGGCGCATACAATAGATCGACAGAGACAATTGCTATAGTAGTGCTTCCGTCATTAAGAACCAGCGCTTTGGCATAGAGTTCATCGAGCACATCATCGCTCGGTTTACCATACGAGCCGATAAGCGGAATCCCCAATGGAGAAGTGATATTTACCTTCGAACAGCCTCCTTTCAGCATGGCCTGACCGGCAGAACTCGCCTCGGCGCCGGCTTGAGCCGTAGCCGGGCAGAAGATATGTAGGGTAAATAACATGACTAAAACTGACATGTTCGGTAGAAAACCTGCGCGAAATGTCATTGCGAGGCCCGAAGGGCCGTGGCAATCTCTTGCGTTGTGGGCAGTCCTACGGACTACTTGCGGAGAAAAAACCATCGTTGCGTTTGTTTTGAGAATTTGCATTTTGAACATTCGATATTGTTTCGCATTTACGTAGTAGTCTACTCCTTGTATTCGGTTACATCAGCTTATTCTAACACATCTTCCCTCCCGATGCGAACTGTTAATTATCGATTAAGTTGTTGACAAATAGACTCATGTTTTATAGGTTAAACCTCACAGATGCAGTACGAGGCTGTTTCGACGCAACTATTTGAAGAACACTACGCGAGATACTAAAAACCTCATTGAAAGGGAGAAATAAGTAAAATGTCCTCGGATTACCCACACCGGGATAAGAGATTGCATCAGCCGGGTGACGTGCGCATCTTGTTCGCACAAGAGTTAAAAACGTATCTGACCGATTCTTCCTTAGAAAAGTTTGATTTTTTTTGATCTGTCGTGCGTATTATTTACTGAAAGCGAAAATCTTAAGAATGTTGGTCAATTTAGAAAGGCTCGATTATGTTCAATCCAGGAAGCCTGAGAAGTGCGGTCATCGTGGCAACAGTGTCGATGTTGACTGCCGGTGGCGTGTTGGCGACAGAGAATAAACGGGATGAAAGCAAGCCATAAAGTGGAGCAGGACAGTCAAAGGAATCGAGCGTTACAATTGCCGAGGATAGTGCTGTCTCTCAGGCTCAAAGTCTCGGCAACGATCATAGAGCCAAGAGAGCTGACGCGGGAGATGGAATAACGATGGAATTCGTTCGGATTCCCCCCGGCAGTTTTTATATGAGACCTGCTCACCATGTTCAATTCATTAAACCGTTCTATATGGGTAAGTACGAAGTAACACAGGCCCAGTGGAAGGCAGTGATGGAAACGACGGTAAGTCAACAACATAACAAGGTAAATTCTCCCTGGCACTTGAAAGGAGTCGGCCCTGAACATCCGATATATTACGTCTCATGGGAAGAAGCGGTGGAATTCTGCAAAAGACTTGGCAGCAATTTTCGCTTACCGGCTGAGTCCGAATGGGAGTATGCCTGCCGGGCCGGTTCGAAAACTCGTTTCCACTATGGTGATGACCCTGATTACTCACAACTTGACTTGTACGCTTGGTACTACGACAACAGTAAAGGCCGAACACATCCGGTAGGCCGGAAGAAGCCGAATGGATGGGGTCTGTATGACATGCATGGTAATGTCTCAGAATGGTGCTCCGATAGATTTGTGTTTGATGATTACGTGTTCGATGTTTGTCGCGGCGGAAGTTGGTTCGGAGGACCGGAGAGATGTCGGTCTGCATACCGTGACTCAGGCAGTATTTGGCCCGATGAAATCGGATTTCGCGCCGTCTTTGCAGGTAATCTCGACAACGATAAAGAAGTCTTGGAAATTGCCCTGCCAAAAGAAACTGCCGGACTCAACATTACTCAGGAGCAGAAGCCCGAAATCAAAACTGTTACCCGCATGGCCATTACAGGTGTAGTACGGGTTGATGAGGGTATGCCGATTGACGGCGTCTATATGCAAATACCACCACTGCCGTCGGATTGGTTTTTGCGAGAGTATCCCGAAGGCAGGTTCGAGGCATACCGATACACTAACAGTTCCCAGGCGAGCATACGCAAATATCACTTTTTAGCCCGACACTTGCAGCGGAATCTCACCGCTTTCGTGGAATTTAATGAAGATGTAAATACGCTCGACATTAAGCTCAAACCAGGCGCGATTCTCACCGGTAAAGTTGTAGACCCCTACGGTCAAGGAATCCAGGGTACCAGAATTTCACTGCATAGCCCCGATTCCCGCATGCTCCCTGTTCACGTCATCGTGGAACCCGATACGGAAGGAAAATTCGAGATCAGGGCTTTGCCTTTGGGACATAAATATATTGTGAACACCAGTGCAACAGGATACCGTGCAAACAAGATCGAAGTTCATTCCGATGATACACCCGATAATCGCATAGACATAGGTCCAATAGTCCTGGACAGGGGGCAGTTCTCGGTCTCAGGTGTGGTGGTTGACAAAAAAGGTAAATCAGTGGCTAATGCCTGGGTTTACTGTTCCGGCGAAAAACAGGTTGGTATTAACTCCCGAACTGACGCAAAGGGTAATTTTACTGCTTATGGAATCTTCGAAGGGGCTGTGGAAATCACCGCATCTACACGGGTAGATAGCTCAGGGAAGTTATCGTACGGTCATAAGCGCTCCTGGTCCGGAGCAACCAATGTCAAGGTCGTGCTGAGATACAGTCACACCTATGGCCACCGCTGAGCGAACGCAGTGAGCGAAGTGGATGGTAGTTCTCGATCATCCAGAATCAAGCATCAAGAATCCAACTTTAGCTCACTCGTAGGCACTTTAGTTCACTTTAGCTCACTCCTCACTAACGAGAATCCAGCAACCCTGTCCCGGCGCGCCGGGATACCGTGCCGTGTCTCGGACATTTTTTTCAAATCTACTTGAAATCAAACTCGAAATTTGGTATAATACCCCTATGTTAGCCAGCAGGCTAACATAAACCGCCCCTAAGCGGACATAAACAGACATTTCACGTAAGCCACAGCGTGGCACGGTCTTTAGGGCCAGCAGGCCCAGTCAATGAACCAATGAACTATAAACCATGAACTAATTACCATTATCCAATGAACTATGAACCATGAACTATGAACTATGAACCATTTACAAACATCGAGAATCTAACTTTAGCTCACTTTAGGCACTTTAGCTCATTCTTCACTAAATTGCTCTCTACATCTGTCGAGGACCCTTTACAAATCAGCTCATTTTATGCAAAACAAACCCAATCTTGTCCGCCGTAGGCGGATTGCAAATGAACGTAAAATCATATAATACAAAGGATTATGAAAATATTGCCAATTGGACACTTGGTGAAAACAAACCCAAACAAAGCCAATTAAAGCCAATTTCAATGCATAACAAACCCAAACAAAGCCAATTTCAATGCACAACAAACCCAAACAAAGCCAATTTCCGAACACTTTTTCCGCTAACGGCTCGCCCAGTTAGAAGAAAAACGCTATCTTCTAACGGGGCGGGAAATTATAATGGAATCTTCAGCCTAATGTCATGTTTCCAGAGAACGCCAATTGAAAGGGATTCGAAATGGATAAGAACGATTTAACAAGGCGGCAATTCATAGCCGCATCGGCAGGCTCGCTCGCGGCTGTTACCTCAGGGACCATTCCCGCCTATGCAAACTTAACTAAAAAAGCCGGCAAGCTGGCAATACTCGGCGGTAAACCTGTCAGAAAAAACAAGAGCTGGCCAAGCTGGCCCTACTGGGATGAAAATGTTATAGACTCTGTATTGAAGACCACAAAGAGCAGGATATGGTGTCGAATCCAGTCAAGGTCAGGTACTGTGCCCACGCTTGAAAAGAAGTTTGCCGAGTTGATTGGGACGAAGTACTGCGTGGCCACCGGCTCCGGTACCCAGGCGTTACACACCTGTGTAGAAGCGCTTGGAATCGGCCCTGGAGACGAAGTCATCACCTCACCTTATACCGACCCGGGGACGATAGCTTCCATTTTGTCCGCCAGGGCACTGCCGGTCCTGGCCGACCTGGACCCCGAATCTTATCAGCTCGATCCGGACGACGTGGAAAGAAGGATTACCGAAAACACCAAGGCGATTATGCCCGTGCACATGATGGGGCAGCCCTGCAATATGGAAAGAATTATGCAGATTGCCAAAAAGCACAATTTGAAAGTGATTGAAGATGCCGCCCAGGCACACCTGGCCGAGTATCAGGGCAAGAAGTTGGGAACCATCGGCGACGTCGGGTGCTTCAGCTTTCAGGCGAGCAAGACAATTGCCTGTGGTGAAGGCGGGGCAGTCATAGGAAGTGACGAAGAGCTTATGGACAAATGTTACACCGTCCACAACCACGGCACGTCTCGCAGCGGACGCACCGAAGTAATCGGGCCGAAATACCGGATGAACGAATTCGAAGCGGCTGTGCTGCTCGGCCAGTGGGACGGTATAGAGGAACGCTTTGCCCGCCGAAATGAAAACGCCGCCCATCTGACCTCCAGGCTAAAAGATATTCCGGGCATATCCAGCCAAAAACTATACGAAGGAACCAGCAGCGGCTCTTTTTATATTTATGCCATGACGTATCGAAAAGAACACTTCAACGATGCGGACCGCAGCAAATTTCTCAAGGCCGTTGCCGCCGAAGGTATCAGTCTCAGCCCATATATAGCGCAGGGATTACACAGGGAGCCGTGGGTAGAGCACATATTGAGCTCAAAGGTTTATCAGAAGATGTATTCCAAAAACAGACTGCGGGAATACCGCGAGCAGAACAGATGTCCCAACTGCGATAAGGTTTGTCAGGAGTTGGTCATGATTTGGGCTTCAGGTCCTCTGCTCGGCACCAAAGAGGATATGGACGATGTCGCCGATGCCATCCAAAAAGTCTATGAGAACAGGGACAAGCTCAGTGCGATATAATAAGTTCCTGCTGCGGAAGCAGTATTTGTCATTCCCGCGAAAGCGGGAATCCAGCTTTTTCGCTCTGGACCCCTACTTTCGTAGGGGTGACATCGTCGATTTTTGTTTTCCGCAGCAGATATTAATTAGAAAAATTGTTACCGCGAGTGACTAAAACGTGCGAAGCAATCCTGTTCCTGCAAAGATTTTCTCTATTATGCTAAATTTCTTCTTGACAGACTTGTCTCAATCGGGCAGACTATTTGCAGGAAAGCATAGCGAAGCTGCGTAGTTTCTGTACTTGACAGACTACTCTGAATACGCGCTAACGCCTCTTGAGTTTTCTGGAGGAGAGAGTCAAAATGGTGTTCAATCAACGAGATTTTCGTAAAGACAAGTCTAAGCCGATAACGGTGCGCACGTGGCGACCCGTCAAACATTAACAATTTTTCCAAAGGAGAAAGAGATGAAAACGACAAAAATGTTAGCAATTTTGGTTTTGGCATTGGGCCTAGCTACGGAGGTTGCAAACGCAGATTTCACCTTCGGTACGCCCACGCCTTTTGATGAACCTGTCAACAGCACTGGGATTGAATATTTTGATTGTATTTCGGCTGACGGGTTGGAGATTTATATCGATAAACCCGTCGGTGGAGGGATAGGATCCAACAATTGGGATCTATATGTGTCTACACGAGAAACGACTAACGATCCCTGGTCCGTTCCCGTGAGTCTGGGATCTACAGTCAATAGTAGCTACATTGATGGTTATTCGTCCCTCCCAAGTGACGGCTTGGAACTCTACTTCTCCGGTAGACGGCCGGGTGGGTATGGTCAGCAAGATATATGGGTCACCACACGAGATAGCAAGAGTGCCGACTGGGGAACTCCCGTGAACCTCGGAACCACGATAAATACCTCTGATTATGACTGGTTACCTTGGATCACACCGGATGGCCTGGAACTATACTTCAGCTCCAATCGGCCAGGCGGATATGGTGGCAGCGATATCTGGGTGGCGACACGGACTTCCACAAACGATGAGTGGGAAGAGCCAGTAAACCTGGGACCGGTCGTAAACAGCACGATAGATGATTGTTTCCCATGCCTTTCACCCGATGGTTTGGTGCTCTTTTTCTCCGATTATGACAATCCCTCCTCCGGTTTCCGGCTTGGAGGGCATGGTTCATCAGATATGTGGATGACCCGACGTAAGAGCACCGCAGATCCTTGGGAATCCCCGGTTAATCTTGGACCTGATATGAACACGAGTTATTATGATAGTGAGCCACGTGTCTCACCTGATGGCTCCGTTTTGTATTTCACTTCCTCCCGGCCAGGAAAGCTCGGTGGTTTCTCAGACATATGGCAGGTTTCAATCGAGCCAGTTGTTGACCTCAACGTCGACGGAATCGTCGACGCCTCAGACATGTGCATTATGATTGACAACTGGGGTACGGACGAATCATTATGCGACATTGGCCCGACGCCTTTTGGTGACGGAATTGTGGATGTCCAGGACCTGATTGTCCTTGATGAGCATTTGTTTGAGGACTACCGTCTGATTGCGCACTGGGAGCTGGATGAGATCGAAGGCGGTATTGCCTACGATAGTGTCGGCGACAATGACGGCACTCTTAATGGTGAGCCGGTCTGGCAACCCACCAGCGGTAAGGTAGGCGGCGCGCTGGAATTCGACGGGACCGATGATTATGTTAGCACGCCCTTTATCCTGGACCCATCGAAGGGATCGCTTAGCGCGTTTGCCTGGATTAAAGGTGGTTCACCGGGGCAGGTGATTATATCTCAGAGGGATACTACTGTTGGCAGTAGTACTCAACTGGGAAGCGCATGGCTTTGGGCGGACTCATCGTACGGTAGACTTATCACCAGGTTGATGCATCCTCCATTTGACCCACTGGTTTCGGAATCCGTAATCACAGATGGTCAGTGGCACCATGTCGGCCTTGTGTACGATTTCGATGGGCTGTATAGATACCTTTATGTGGATGGTGTTGAGGTAGCTAAGGATACAAATGTTGTCGGCGGCGTAGGTTCGGATGGCGGCCTATACTTTGGCGCCGACAAAGCTCTTGATGCAGGCAGTTTCTTCTCCGGCCTGATTGACGATGTTCGCATTTACAATCGGGCAGTTATACCTTAGGGGAGAAAGGAAGGAGTAAAATGAGACAGATAGGCTTTCCTCGAATGGCCCTGTTGTTGTTCGGAATCGTCGGAGGCTTAGTGCTCCGTGGTCAGGCTGCTGGTATTGACGAACTGGTCGAAGCTGATACACTCGAGCAGATTGCGACCGGTTTCAGTTTTACGGAAGGACCGGTATGGCATCCTAATGGCTACCTATTATTCAGCGACATTCCTGGCAACACCATCTACAAGTGGATGCCCGATGGTAGGGTGGAGACCTTCCGTTCACCAAGTGGTCACGCCAATGGTCTGATATTCGACAGGCAAGGAAGATTGATAGCGTGTGAACACAGCAATAGACAAGTCTCGCGTACTGAACCTGATGGAACGATTGTGACGCTGGCTAAGTAGGAACGTAAAAAGATTCATATAAGAAGTCCCATTTTGACGACCTTGTTAATAATAAGAACGAAGGCGGTGGAACCGCCGGGAGGTTGTCATGGGACAGACAATAAAACTGACAGATCCC
>Ga0307378_10000480_pt1 | contig 71043 bp, 59 predicted proteins | sample UN1MG_FD_202238 | JGI IMG/M metagenome (GOLD analysis project Ga0307378, IMG submission 202238) | Soil microbial communities from Risofladan, Vaasa, Finland - UN-1 | ecosystem: Environmental > Terrestrial > Soil > Coastal area > Acid sulfate soil | place: Finland: Risofladan, Vaasa | collected... | reverse complement strand
ATCACTTAGCAACTTTTGGAAGGAATTCTTATCGATTGTATCTGCTCTGGTTTCAACCAGCTCCTTGCCGCCGGTGTCAAAAACCGAGTAATAGACATCCATTCTTCGCGCATCTATCATCGGACAGAAGAGAATCTGCTCATCAGTGCCTTTAATATTTTGTCTTATTTCACTGATACCATGATACATAGATTTGAGGGTGTTTATTGCGACAAGCGGTACATCAGAAGCATAAGATATCCCCTTTGCCACTGATACCCCGATCCTCAAGCCTGTGAAAGAACCCGGACCTTTGCTTATGGCAATAGCATCAAGCTGTCCGGCCATAATATGGGATTCATTAAATAATTCCCCGATAAGTATTGTCAGAAGCGAGGCGTGTGACTTATCTTCATCACTCTCCCTTGCGGAAACAACCTTTTCATTACTGCACAATGCTACGGAGCAAATGTTTGTTGCTGTTTCAATACAAAGGATCATACGACAGGTTCTATTTTTCAGTCTTGAACAGGTCTTCTTTATTAACCACCTCGATCAGTGTACTGTCGGATAGCTTTTTACTGATCGCACTGAAAGGTGATGAAATTACATCATCTCCTTCGTTGATACCGCGTATTATTTCAATATAATTATTATCCTGTATTCCGGTTTTCACATCTATTGCCAGGGCATAAGTACCATCCGACAGGAATACCAGGGTTCTGATCTCCTCATCTGCCAGGCTGGAAGCCTCCCTGGTAGTATCGACCCTTGTTGTGACCGATTGGATCGGAACAGTCAGAATATCTTTTTTAAACTCGGTTTGTATATCGACGGTTGTCGACATCCCCGGACGGAATGGGTTCTTCCGATTCTCGGTGATCAGTTCTTTATAACTTTCCGGGAGGATAAAGATCTTAACATCAAAAGTTGTAACCTGGTCGGCAGATATACCGGCGGTTTTTGCTGAATTGGCAATCTCGGTTACGACACCTTTGAACTTGTGATCAATGTAGGCATCAACTTCTATAAGGGCAGTATCGTTTTTCTTTACCTTAATAATATCATTTTCGTTAACCTCGACCCAGGCTTCCATGCGTGTAAGGTCGGCTATCCTGAGAACCTCTGTTCCAGTCATCATCTCTGTACCGACTACACGCTCGCCCTGCTCAACCAGAAGTGTTGAAATTGTACCTGACATCGGTGCATATACGGTTGTTTTGATGAGATTTTCATTAGCCTCATTTAGTGATGCCTGGGAGCTCTTCACGGAGAACATGGCAGCTTCAACCTCGGCCTGTGCTACCTTGAAGGATGCCTCTGCCTGTTCGAATTCGGACAATGGAATTGTCTGCTCCTCAAACAGTTGCTTGTCCCTTTTAAATGACAGCTCGGCCTGGATGTATTGTGCCTCAGCCTGGGACTGGCGTGCCCTGGCCGACTCCAGTGAAGCCTGGGTCCTGTCGCGCATAGAAATATAGGTGTCAGGTTTTATCTTGAAAAGAAGGTCACCTGTATTGACAAATTCCCCCTCTTTGACATTTAACTCTACAATCTCGCCGGATACGTCCGGGCTTATCTTTACCTCTTTTTCAGGCTGGATCTTGCCATTGGCAGTAATGGTTTCAACTATTGACCTTCTTTCAACCTTTTCTACAGCTACCTTTATCGTAAGCGCTTTGCCGAACCAGCCCTGTTTCTTACCTACAACAGCCAGTATCAGCAGTACAACTACAATCGGGACAAGATATTTGAGAAGTTTATTTGATTTCATGATGGGTTGATTTTGAGTTTTAATTCAATTCATCCAAGGATAGGGGAATACCCCTGTAAAAATCCAGTACTTTGGCTTTGAAAATATATGAATACTTTGATTGTGCCAGCTCCGACTGTGCATTCAGCAACAGGCTCTTTGCCGCATTATACTCCACGGGAGTAACCATTCCAACATTGAATTTCTGCTCTGTGTACCTGAACGATTCCTCCATTGATTCAACCGCCTTTTCGCTGGCATTATATGATTTAAGGCTTGCCTCCGCATCTGCAAAGGCCTGTTGGATGGTTTTAAACAATCTCTTGCGTGAGTCCTCAAGGGTGTATCTGTAGTTATCGATATTGATCCTGTTATTACTGATATTGGCATTAACCTGCCAGCCATTGAACACGGGAACACTGAGGGTAAAACCAACACCGTAGTTGATATTGTCATTCAGCTGCTCGGCAAACGGGTAATCATCAGTTAATATGGGAAATCCGGTTATAGGATCAGAACCGAGAATTTTTTGTCGTATATCCGAATAACCAGTACTGAAAGTGCTTGCAAGTGAAAGTCTCGGACTTCGTCCTCCCCTGGCTATCAGCAGGTCGGTTTCAGCACTCTTTAGTCTCAGTTCAGCGCTCCTGATCTCAGGACGGAGCGATTCAGCAGTACCATATATCTCATACACATCGCCTGTTATCATCATCTGTCCGTCAATCGAGATGTCGGGAACAAATATCTCAAAATCTTCAGTCGTTTCAAGTTCAAGCAACTGGACAATATTCAGGTATGAAAGGTCAAGCTGATTCTGCATATCTATAAGTTGAAGTTCCTCCCTTGCAGCCTGTGCTTCAATTTCGAGCAGGTTACCTCTGGGGAGTCTCCCCGCATCTACCATCTTCCTTGTTTTCTCAATCTGCTCCCTGGTTGTAGTCAGCTGGTTGGCAGTAACCGCTACCAGCTCCTTATTTAAAAGTATTTGCAGGTAGGCAAGAGCAACATTGAGGGCTATATCATCCTTGATAGACTGAAGATCGAGAATGCTGGCATCAAGATTATACCTGTTCCTCTTTATGGTGTTCAGATTCTGGAGGCCATTGAAAAGGGTGACATTGGCTCCGGTATAAAATGAACTGGAAACAACATTTTCGTTATCAGTGAACTGATATGTTGTTTCATCCAGCGCCCTTCCGAAGGAGAAATTCTGGGTTGCTGTACCGTTAACCGAGGGATACAAAGCAATTTTCGATTGCTTTAATGTATTTTCCTGAAAATAGGTCTGAAGTTCCTGTTGCTTTATAACGATGTTATTGTCTATAGCATGATTTATACATTCTTCCAAGGTCCAGCTCCTCTCCTGAGCAATAGTTATAACACCTGAAACAACCAGGATCACGACAAGAAGTATCTTTTTCATTCTTTCTGGTATAGGTTTTCCAAGAAGGAACAAAGATAATTATTATGGTTGATTTTCCATTTAACATAAAGTTATTTAACCTTGCCCGATTATTATACGCTGATTAATTGGTGCCGGTGATCATTACTAAGGTTCATTTGTCGTATATTTACATGGGAATAGATATCAGCTATAAAAAGATCATAATATGAGTAAGAATGAATTAAAACTTGAACCAGGCGTATTGTTTGGTGAAGATGTGAAGAAGTTGTTCGATTATGCCAACAGGAATAATTTTGCCATCCCTGCTGTAAATGTTATCGGGACAAGTTCGGTGAATGCTGTCCTTGAGACTGCACGGGATGTTAACTCACCGGTTATTATTCAGTTTTCGAATGGCGGCGCCCATTTTTTCGGAGGGCAGGGACTTTCGAAGGAGGACCAGGAAGGAGCGATAGCCGGCGCTATCTCCGGAGCCCTGCATGTCCACAATGTTGCAGAGTACTATGGTGTACCTGTGATTCTCCACACCGACCATGCGGCAAGGAAACTTCTGCCATGGATCGATGGATTGCTGGACGCCGGTGAGGAGTTCTTTGAAAAAAACGGGAAACCTCTTTTCAGCTCTCATATGCTCGACCTCTCGGAGGAGCCTATTGAGGAAAATATTGCCACATGCAGGGAATACCTCAAAAGAATGGATGCAATTGGGATGACCCTTGAAATTGAGCTGGGCGTTACAGGCGGAGAGGAAGATGGTGTTGATAACGCCGGGGTCGACAGTTCAAGGCTATATACCCAGCCGGAGGAGGTAGCTTATGCCTTCAGGGAGCTTTCGGAAATAAGCGAAAATTTCACAATAGCGGCCTCATTCGGGAATGTGCATGGTGTTTACAAGCCCGGCAATGTGGAGCTGAAACCAATAATTCTTAAGAATTCGCAGGAGCATATTCAGAAGGAATACGGAACAAAGGCCAATCCGGTAAATTTTGTATTCCACGGCGGTTCAGGCTCTGAAAAACATCTCATAACCGAGGCAATTGAATATGGAGCCATAAAGATGAACATTGATACCGACATGCAATGGGCATTTTGGGCCGGGGTAAAGTCATACGCCGAAGAGAATCAAGAGTACCTGCAGAGTCAGATCGGAAATCCTGATGGCGAGGATAAACCGAATAAGAAGTATTATGATCCCAGGATATGGCTGCGTAAAGGTGAATTAAGCTTCATAGGCAGGTTGAAAGAGGCTTTCAAGGATCTCAATTCCCTCAACAGACTCCAGAAGTTATAAATAGGGCAGACTTCAGATGATCAGGTTGTTACATCATACCTGTCATTTTAATGTTGAAAATTAACATGCATGAAAAAATGCCATAAGAGGCTAATTGTTAATTTTATGCAAAGTTTATAATTAATAGTTATTGAGGCGATTAAAAACCAAAGATGAAAGACTGAAGCGCAGCAACAGACTTACTCTGATGTTGAATAACAGGGAGCTGCGGGCGCTGAATGTATATTGCCACCGTTACAGGGTTGGCAATAAGTCAAGGTTTCTCAGGGAGACCATTATGAAAGCCATCCTGAAGAGGTTCGACGAGGAGAGCCCAAGTCTGTGGGAGGGATCGGAGCCAGATCTCTTCACAGAGGGGAACAGGTAATTATCGGAAAAAGAAGAAAAGAGTAAAGATCCACTAAAGGGTGACTCAAAAAAGAAGGCTTGCCGGATCAATGATCCTGTTACCGTAAGCCAGGAAATTGGAAACCGGGCTTTTATCCGGATTAAATTTTATCGCTCTGCCTGTATCAAATTCGAGAATTCCACCTCCGCTCTCCTGAAGGATTATCGCCCCGGCTGCAATATCCCATCCATAGACAGCTCTCTTTTTGAGGTAAAGATCGGCCCTGCCTTCAGCTATCAGGCAAAACTTGATTGCACTTCCATGGGTGAGGAACTGAAGCTTTATTAGTTTTTCGGCATTGTTGACCCACCTGTCTTCCGGGATACCGTGATGCGACCTGCTCTTCAGTAGAGTAAAATCGCCTGAAACCCGTATTAAAGGAAGCTTTACGGGCTGACCATCTATCCATTTAAATGCACCTTCATCCTTAACTGCATACCAGAATTCACCCGGCACAGGGGCATAGATATAACCTTCGATCGGATAGCCCTTCTCAATCAGGGCAAGCGAAATGCAGAATTCGCCATTGCGGGCAATGAACTCTTTTGTACCATCGAGCGGATCAAGCAGCCAGAAACGATCCTGAGCGAAATTGTCATCCTGTTTGACCGGCTCCGATTCCTCACTGATAATGAGCAATCCGGGAGTCAACTGGTGCAATCTTTCGATAATTACCTTATCGGAAACAAGGTCTGCCTGGGTAACCGGTGATCTGTCTGCCTTTACTTCGATATCAAGGGAATCACTGTTGTATATTTCCAGTATTCTGGAAGAGGCTTCCAAAAGTATAGATATGATATTCTCATGGTACTCAATATCAATCATCTGAACATAATTTTCTGTCTATGGTCGTTTTGATGAATACCGGCTCACCGTGAACCCTTTTTCTCCATATACCCACTGACCTGATTTGTTGAATCCATAGATGGTCAGGTTGTAATCGCCATAGTTGTCATTTGTTGTAAAGTTGATACTATTTCCCAAAGATTGGAAATTTAGATCCCATAAAAGGGTATTTGAAAGCAAAGGGAGATTGGCGGGATAGTCAGCAACAACTTCAGCTTCCCTCACTTCTGATCTCTGTGCCATCCCGAGAGAAAGGAGCTGTGATTTTTCAGGCAGATCAAGGCCTGCAAGATCACCATTTACAGAGATAAAGTTGACAGCGCCTGCAAAGGTAGCATTTCCGTGGATATAAAGCTGATTCTTTACTTCAATCAGCTTTAACCTGTCGGGAGGCAGGTCAAGGAATTCGTTGAATTTCAGCAGGGGTACTCCATCGAGGAGGAAAACCGGCTTATAAAGTCCGGAGAAAAGCTGCTCACCTATTACATTGAGATAGTATTCATTATTGTTTTTTCTCACAAACACGTTCGGAACAACTTCAAAAATGACCTCCCTCATATTGGGCAGTTTTATGAAATCATCAACCACGACCGTTTTGTCCGGTTTGCCGAAAAAGGCCCCTTTCCTTTTCTTCTCATTAACTTTTCCATAAGGAACAGGTGCGGGTCTGGTATAAACATCTTTTATCTGCTGGTTAACATTCAGTTCACGTATGAATCTGATATCTGCTTCAGTCAGGACGAAATCCGGAGCTCTAATTGACGGTCTGATATTGTCAAAGTCAGATTCAACCCGGATAATAGTACCGGTATCAGGTTTTTCAATAAAACTAACGATCATGTCGAGGGGTTCATCAGATGCCGGGAAAGTAAAATGGAACCTGCCTGAACTGTAGGTTTTATCAGCATAAAAGGTATTATCATTCAATATTGTTGTGCTGATGAAAATATTCTGAATCCCCTTGCCGGTTGAGTTATTGACAACTGCCCCGTTCAGGGTAACCCCCCTGGTCTCCGGTACAAATCTTGCCTCCTTTTCAATTATATCTGTAAGGCTTCGTTGGTCGTAATTGTGCTTTACAGGATCGGCAATACCTGGCCTGAAAAAACTATAAACTAAGTTTTCAGGATAGCATGAACCTGCAAGCCAGGCTTTCCTTGCTTCAGGATCTGCAGGTATCTCATAACTGGCAGGCCAGCCTGGCAACCCGGGGATATAATACTTTAACGGGTCCTCAGGCTCTGCCTTTTTTACCAATACTACGAGTGATTCATGATCAACGGTGGATCTGCCAGACGGGACAATAAGCCTTACATCTCTTTTTTCCCGGAGTGAGAGATCTTCATCCGTGATCCCAATCTCGGGAGCTGGAGCGAAAGCGTTTCTACCGATCCATAATTTTTTCGCTACTATAGAGTTCTGATCGTCGAGAATTGTGAACTGTGTAATCCCCTCAGGCAGTTTCCCTGCCGGGATAATAAATTCCACCTCATTAGCTTCAGGTTTGGCAATATCGTACCAGTAAATTGTTCCGCTTGAGTGAACAAGTAATTTATAGGAACCGGTGTCGCCGACAGGAGGAAGCTGAACCTTGACTGAAACATTATTGAAATACTCTTCAAGCAGGATAAAAGGAGATGTTGCGCTGTATTCATGTATCACCAGATCGGTCAACCTCGCATTAAAGCCTTCCACACTGACAGTGAGATCATCCAGGTTCCCCCTTGTTGTTTTGAACATTGTCCAGCCTGTCCGGTCTGTTTTAAAGGGGATCACCATATCAGAATCGGATGTATGGAGAACACCGTTAACTGCTAATCCGCCACCATGACGACCTGTCGCCCTTATAACTATTTTATCAGATATTCCCTCCTTCAGCCTGCCCTGCTCCGGTATAAGTTCAACGCTCACTTCAGGCAAGAAGCCGTAGTTATATAACTCCTCTGTTGAACCGGGATTAACCACCTTTACCGGGAGGAAGCAATTATTGGATTCAGGAAAATTTCTCATCCAGTTGGTATATCCCCTTAGGAAATACCATCCTGACCTTAGCGATGCAGGTAATGAGATCGACTGGGTGACCATCCCATCAATGATCTCAAACTTCTGACGTGATATATTATTGCCGGTTGAATCGAGCAATTCAACTCTCAGTATCTTACTTAACGCAGAGGGTAGATATGTATCAGCCTCAAGCAGGTATGCAGTAAAGTTGACCTCTTCACCAGAGATATAGAGATGCCTGTCAGAATTTATCCATACAGTTTCCCTGTATTCAGGATTTGTCAGGGGAGACTGTTCCTGTGCCGCCAATTCTGCCGCTGAAATAAACCCCGCAAGCAGGAAGCAACCTAATGTTTGATATATTCCGGTTCTTTTCATTTCATTCTGTTTTCTGGTCAGTAGCCTATTTTTGCCAGAAGGGCGGCCGTTCAATGACCCCACCTCTTTCCCTGCAGTCAAAACATCTGGGATCACCGGTCATGAATACTCCGGGATCATCTTCAGTAATATAGGCCCCTACCTCGACATTTTCCCATGGGAACGATTCAACACCTACAGTATCTCTTGAACAGAATTCCGGGTAAACTCTGAAATCGCGTGGATGTGGCACAAAGATCCTTGTTGTTGACACCCCGGCCACCTCAAAGACACCCATTACATTAATACCGGGGTTGGATGTGCATGTTATATTACCGCTGATCCTGAATGGTTGTGTTTCGTACAGGCCACCTGTTTCAAAGAGGAGCCTGCTGAGCTCCTCCCAGAACCTGTAAGCTGATTTATTGATCGACATCTGGCAGGCAAACAAACTGTACTTTATCATCAATTTATCACCATATTGTGACACAAAATGAAGTGGTGCATTCCTTACCCTGTTTTCCGATAATCCTTCCGAGGTGGATACATATATCCCGGACACATTCCCGGTTTTATAGCAATAAGCGATACTATCATTCAGGAATTCAACCAGTTTCGATCCGTCCCAGATATAGGCTGAAAAGAATGGTACGCCATATAGGTATGTCTCCTCCATGAGATATCTCACATATAACGGTTCACTGCCCTGCATCCGGGTATTTGCATAGAATCCCAGGCCCAGGGAGGCATCACTTGTCTCTGTCAGCTTTGCATTTAGGGTCTTATGTGTTATACTGTCAATGGGAGGCGACGGGACAAACTTTTCAAATGGTGATTCATACAGGTTCCCCTCAAGGGTCTCTATAACAATTTTATATTGTTTACCTTCTTCCAGGGTGAGATTCCCTCCGGTGTCAAAGTATTTTCCGATACCCGTCTCATTAAACTGATAAAAAGTACCATCGTCGCAGTGTATTGTTACATTGGCTCCTGAAATATTATCAGATGGGGTATCGGGGGTTGTATTTATATTCTCCTGTGTGTGTATGGGGACTGTTCGCGATATAACTACCTTATGTGGAATGTCAGCGTGATCGGAAACGATTGCCTCAATAAACATAGTGTTCACATAATCAGATGTCTCAGGAACAAAAGGTTCAATACAGGACCCTGCCGCCAGTATAAAAAATATTATAGTGATAATAAGTTTATTCCACCGCATAATTACCAAGTTTAAAATTGTAGCTCACAGTAAAGATCGGTACTCCGTATATCGACTGCTTATATCCGCGGAGTTGACCATCTTCATTCTTAAAATAGACTGAATAGGCATTTTTCCTGCCGGTCAGGTTATAGACTGCAATCATCCACGATCCATGTGCAAATTTACGTTTCAGAAGATTCCCTTCAATATTCAGCGAAGCATCGATACGGAAATAATCAGGTATCCTGAATTCATTCCTTGTGGAGTAGCTTACACCCTGTATCCCGTTTACGGTAAATACACCTGTTGGATATGTGATCGGTCGCCCGGTGCTATAAACCAGGTTTGATGCCAGGCTGAATCTGCGTGAAAACCTGAAGTTTGCGACAAAATTGAAAGAATGAGGTTTGTCATAGTTTGATGGATAGGTCAATCCCTCATTGATCCTTTCCCACCAGTTATCGCCATCGACCGTTACAAAGGATCTCGACCAGGTATAGCTCATCCAACCGGTAAACCGGCCGACATTTCTCCTGACAAGAAATTCAGCACCCCATGAATCCTGTTCCCCCTGCAGGATAAGGGTCTCAAAATTTGAACTGAGAGACAGCTCTGCGCCATCCTTGTACTCAACAATATCGTTGGTTTTTTTGTAATATATTTCAGCTGAAGTTTCCAGTGCGAACCTGTTGAAATTCTTATACAACCCGAAACTGAACTGGTCTGAAACAGGGGGCCGTACATATGAATCGGTTAATTTCCACCGGTCGGTAGGCGACAGGGCTACGGTATTCGACAACATATACAGATATTGTCTCATACGGTTGAAGCTGACCTTCAAGGAGAAGTCGGATAGTATCTCATAATTAAACGATAACCTGTATTCGGGGCCTGAGTAATGTTTGATATTTTCGCTGCTGTACCGGATAGTATCGGTAATATTCTCCATCTCCCGCGGAAGGTTATCAGGATAGACATACACATCTGAGGGTCCAAGGAAATTAAAAAAACTGTATCTGATACCACCATATAATGTGAGTCTGTCGGTCACGGAATACTCATCATAAAGGTGTATTGAATATTCCAGACCCTTCTCCCTCCCGAGTTCCACGGGAAGGATAAGCGATTCATCACCTGCAGGCTTATATGTTCCCTGGTTGAGATCATGCAGGATGAGACTAGCACCTATCCCTGTCTTATGATTCAGGAACTGATATCCGGTAAACTTTATCTTCAGCTCACTGTGATTTACGGTAAAGAGGTTCTCATATGCCCTGGTGATTTCCTCCTTTAACGAATGATAATTACTATAGCTGCTGAATATAGCAGCAGCATTCATGTTCCATCTGTTATTCATTTTTCTGTCGTACAGGATAGAGGAGCCTATATTTTCATACCTGTAGTCATTCGTAGAGGACAGGGTAAATTTGTCTTTACTATAGTATCCGAACAGCTGGAGTGAGCTGCTGTTGTCAGGAAGGATGTGGACTCCGGCCATCAGGTCATAGAATGAGGCATTACTATTCTGAATATCCGGATCTTCTATCCTCTTCAATATCCAGTCAGAATAGGTTGAACGGGCACCGACTATCAAAGAGATTTTGTCCTGGACAACAGGTGTTTCAAAAAGCAGTGATCCGGTCACCGGGCTCAATCCTCCCCGTGCCCCGAATTTCTTCTTGTTTCCTTTACGGGTCGATATCTCAAATACCGATGCCAGTCTGCCTCCATATTCAACGGGAAAGGTGCTCTTATACAGATTGAAGTCACTGACCATATCGGGATTGAAGGCAGAGAAAAACCCAAAGAGGTGTCCGGTATTCAGGACCGGTACTTCATTTATAAGGAAGAGGTTCTGGTCCGATGAAGATCCCCGTACGTTGAATCCTGCTGACCCTTCACCAACCGATTGTACACCTGGCATCATCCTGGCAACTTTCAGGATATCCCTTTCACCCATAACCACGGGGATTGACTTGATCTCCTTGATATCTATCCTCTGGAATCCCATCTGCATTCCCCTGACATTATCGTTCTTGCCTGAACGCACTACCACCTCCTGAAGGGTGATAAGCTGTTCATTCATCTCGATATTCAGGATTCCTGAACTGTTCATCTCAACTATGTACGATTCTTTCTCCATACCCAGGCATGATATCTGAAGGTTATAGGTGGAGCCCGCTTCAAGCTGCAATGAATAATAACCATCGCCATCGGATATCACACCTTTGCTGGTACTTTCGACAACTATAGTAGCTCCTATCACAGGTTCACCTGAAGCTGCAGATCTGATCCGGCCTGAAAGGACAGAGTTCCCGGAAGCATCGCGGTCGTTCCTTGATCCCACCACAGCCCTGTTTATTTTCTTTTCATAGGAGAAATTACCGAAGTAGTTCTCCGCATCAGGGATTGTTGATGAGTCGGCAGATTGTTTGCTTTGAAGGAGCTGCAGTGCATCATCCGTGATCCTCGTCTGACCGGTTATAAAGAACTGGTTATTTCCCTTATAAAAGACATTTACTCCGGCCGGGGCAAGCAGTGACTCAAGGAACCCCAATACTACAATCGAGTCACCCTCGATATTGATACGCAGGTTTTCTACCCACTCGGGTGAATAGAATATCTTAATCCCTGACTTCTTCCAAAGCTCGGTTTCAAACTCGGCAAATGTCATATTAGCATATGATCCTGATATTACGGGTGAGGTCAATACCTGGGCTCTGGCAAACGATACCAGCAAAATAAACACTATCAGGATGCCTGTTCTTTTCATTCTCTGTTGCTGAGTATAAAATTATAGTGGCTTACAAGCTTTGCCCTGTTGGCCAGGTCACTTCTCCTCATAGTGAGACGATTTTGCCTGATATAATCTTTCAGATTCCTTTTTTCTTCAGGGTTTAGCCTGAACAGGGCCCGCTTGCTGGTAAAGGGAATCAGGACTTCGTCAACGTAGAGATACTGTTTAATAGTCTCCTTGTATTCAAAGTCTGTCATACCTGAACCGTTAGTCAGCACCATCTCCTTGACAACCAGCACCAGGTAGTCTGCATCGCCCTCCGCCATTACCTCACAAAAGACCCTGTTAAGGCTGTCTCTGCTTCGTGGGAACGGGACGAATAGCCTGTTATCCATCCAGAACCTCTCAATCCTGTTTTTATTCAGCGACAAATGGTAAGGAGCATTTTCCCTTGCTATGAAGTACATCACAATCTGATTCTGATATATATCATATCTGAGGCTGAGGTTTGTGAACAGGATCCCATCCAGCAGTGCAGATCCCTTTTTCCACTCTTCTCCGATGAAGTATGGGTGGCCGGCTATGGAGCCATACATCGGTCCGTAATTGAATTCTCCGCTTACAAGCCTCTGGTCAACGCCATAGATCTTGTCATAATATGCATTGGCTTTTTCAGATACAGCTGTATTCTCCTGGGCCACGACAATAGTGGAACCAGTGATTACAGCGATGAAAAGGAGCGTGAAAATCCTGCTCAGCTTCCGGGATTGATTTGTAGGTTCGGGTTCCAAGGTATGCTGGTATAACTATAACTCTTTAATTAAAGAAGAAATCAAAATTAACTTATTTGTAATTACGAGGCACACCTTTGGGTCTTAAAAAAGATTAAATGTTGTCCATTAGCATTAAAATTTATATTACTGATTATTGTGAATTGCAGAATATTACCTGGCAGAGCAATTATCTTCACGGTTTTTACATGAAATCCGGGTCATGAGGGGATCGTATGTTACATAATTATGACAGATCTTTATTGTATGAATCATTTTTAATATTTTGTAAAAAATCATATTTTTGCACCACCTCATAAGGTACAATTGACCCATGGTGTAATTGGCAACACGTCGGATTTTGGTTCCGAAGAGTCCAGGTTCGAGCCCTGGTGGGTCAACAAAAGAGCGACCGGTTTCGGTTGCTCTTTCTGTTGTGAGGGGGTAAGGGTGTGATGGAGTGTGGGGTTGCTTCTCCCCCCGAGACCTCGCGGGACTCGCGGTGAAAATCTCATTATCGGGCCAACATATACTGCCTTATTTTAGCTGCTGTGGAGCATGTCAGTATCTTATTTCAGAAGAGAAAGAATTCTTTCTTCATAGATCTCATCGGCTTCTAACGCACCCCAACCATGTTGACCCTGGAACAATCCATCATAGGCTGAATCATGATAGGTCCTGATAATGTGTGGAATACCTTCACTGTCAAGAATATCTTTTATTCTGAGGGCTTCAATCTCATTTTCCAGTGTAAGAATTTTCTTTTTCATTGGGCTGGCTTAATTTTCAATCAATTGTTTATTGTAACTGCAGGAGGTTAATCGATTTGTTGGTTCTGCTAATTTACAAAACATATTGCAACTATAATTCCCAATTCTCCATATTACTCTGTTACTATATGATGTGGGAAGTTGAGGAGTGGGTTTGCAAGAAGTATGATAAGCAACTTACCTACACACGCTTGTTAACGAGTGTTATTGTTTTACTGCATCGTATGAACGAACAATTCTAAATCCTACTGATGCTTCTTTTGAATCCGGATAAATCAAATGTCTTTCAGAAATATTGTTTTCTGATTTCCATGACCCACCTCTAACAATACCAGGTTCGCCTCGACTTGGGGTAACCCATTCAGAAACATTATTATCAAGATGAAAGAGCCCCCATAGGTTTGCATCACCATCATTAACTTTTTGAATCCCGGCGAGCGCATTGGCTTCGAACTTCGCACCGGTTCATCGGGGCTACGTCCGGCGAAGTCGCCGAACCCGTAAACTCGGTTCCCCGCTGCTAGCAGCGAGGAGCTTCAATTACTCCGAAAGTATTCGGTACAATTCAAGATTTAGGTAATAGTGATGACCTTCAATTTCTTTTTTCTCCAATACTTGCATTTCACATAACTTATTGAGATAGTCTCTTGCTGTATTTTCCGCATAAATTCCAGAATTAACCAGATGTTTTACCTTGGTAAACGGTTGAGTAAACAAGTATTCTATAAGACCTTCCGGATTACGGAATTTGCGGTCATCTTTCTTCACGAATTCTAGAATTGAATCTTTTAGGGACACAATTTCATTGATCTTATGGAATGTAATATTCGATGTGTTTTCGATAGCTCTCATCATAAACAATAACCAGTCCTTCCAGTTACCTCTTTGAGAGACTCCCATTAATCCGGAGTAATAATCATCCTTATGATCTAAAATGTATCGACTGAGGAATAATATTGGTACATCCAGTAGTCCTTTGTTCGTCAAATAATGGATATTGAGTACACGTCCTGACCTGCCGTTTCCATCACGGAATGGGTGAATAGCCTCAAACTGAAAATGAGCAATGGCCATTTTTAGTAAATGATCAATTCTATACTGCTTGTCATCATTCAGGAAGTTTACAAGATTGTCTAGCTTGTCTTTAATTATGGTAAAACCTCCTGGAGGAGTATAGATAACCTGACCGGCGTTTGGTCCTTTGCCTCCTTGTTTAATATTCGTATTTAGAAAATCAGGACGAATCCCATCCGTTGTTTGCTTTATTTCCTGAAATACCTGTATAAAGTAGTCTTGATCAAATTGTCCGGTTTTGTGTAAATAGTTGTAGCCAGACCAAAGCGCTTCCCGATATCTTAATACCTCTTTAGATGCTCCGATTGTTTCAGTGTTTTGATCACTATATGCTTTATATAGCTCATCATCAGTTGTGAATATGTTCTCAATCGCACTGGAAATCTTTGCTTCCTGCAAGCTTATTGTATTAATCAATAGCCCCTGATTTGGAATTATAGCACTACGCCCGTGAAGTCTTGCTAAAGCTGCTTTTGCATCTCCAAGCTTCTCAAATATTTCTATTGTTTGATAGAGCTCCTTTCTGATGGGTAACGAGGGAAGACCATTCCAGGGAACGCTTCTGTCAGGATTGACTGGATAAAGTATTTCGCGCATTAATTAATCCAATTTTTAATGTTTAGTTGAATTCTGACTTCAAAAGTACGATATTTTTATTTAGCAAACATTAAAAAAATAAAAAAATAATGTTTGATAAATTGTATTAAACCCCAGGGCAAGCCCCGGGGAACCGACCCGCCGACTGGTGGGGAGCTCGGTGTAGCCAATTAAACCATAACTTCTCGTCCGCCGTAGCGGAACGCGAAGGAGGATTAAAATTCTGACCTTAAAAGTAATTCTTAAACATATAGCTAATAATAAAAATAATTTTTCTTAATGTTTGGTTAGATTTTCGCCATAAAAGAACAGAAAAACACTCCTCCCTAAACATTAAAAACAAGAATTATTAAGGTTTAATTCATTAGTAATGCAACTTTTCACCTTCTCCAAATTAATACCCGAGTACTAAGCGAACTTAGGGATGGTATTAGTTTTCTTTCATTTAATGTGGCACAACGGGAGCGTGTATAGGGAGGTTGCGGCACACGGCGAATACCAGCCGGTTATCAGTCCCGGTGCGAAGTTGGTAAACCATATGATTGGCGCGCCTGCCCCGTACGAGCTAGACGAGTAACGGGGGTCAGGGCTAATCACCTGTTACAAATCTGTCTTGGTAGCAGGAGCACCTGCCTGCCATGCCTCTGGCAGGTGAACCGGCAGGCAGGAAAGCAAAAACCGTGACAAACAAATTACCTTTATTGCCCGTGCAGGCATTTCGTTTGAAATTTATTTTATCAATATGTCAGCGGATGTTATCTTTTTCAAAGTCTTTATTGTAACGGTGTCGCTTAAAGCTCGTCATTTACCGGTCGGCAAGTCAGAAATCACCAGGGATTGTTTCTGAAGGTTGAGGAAAATAATTAATGAAGTAAAGGTAAATTAACACAGATTACTGTTTGCATCGGCAAGTAGTTCCCTGATGGCGATATTATGCGGACAGGATTTTTCACACGCTCCGGGGCAATTTTTGCAGGCATCTGCTTTAAGGCTTCCTAAATCCCTGTAATAACGTGACGCAGATTCTTTTTCCTTTAATGACTGTGAGTAATAGTAATACCTCATTATTGTACTTATCGGCAGATGACTGGGACAACTTTTCTCACATTGATTGCATCCTATCCGGCAATTGAGAAAACCCAGACTTTCACTGAAGTCAGAAAGAAGTTCGGCAGACCGATTATCGAGAGTACTGCCTGAAAGCCCGACATACTTTTCTATATCGGAGAAGTTACGGAAGCGACAGCATATTGTACTTACATTCTTGTTTGCAAGGATAAACTGGTAGGCGCCCTTCTCAAGTTTTTCAATATCAGTCAACTGGTATTTCCGGAAGAAATCCCTTGCTTTTTCCATCTGTAACCGCTTCTTGTCATAGTCTTTTTGTTCAAGAATGCCGAGCTCATCCCCTCGTTTTAAGATATCTTCGTATCCTTCAAATACACTTACAGGATTTGATTTCATTATCATTGTACCAATATTCTTTGATTTACATGCCTGTAAAACTCTTTCTCCCATCCCGGGTTCCAGGAAGTTATACGGAAAGAAAAGGACATCATATCTTCCGTCATCAATAGCAGCCATTAAGATTTCCTCTAAGGTTCCTCCCGGTTCCTGCCACCAGAAAGTCCCATGGCATGACAGTCCCCTGAATCTAATTTTTCCTTCTTTCTTGAGCATATCACAGGCTTTGTGAAAATTTCTGTCTGCCACTTTCAGAATGCTCTGAGCCTGGTGCATCATATAAAGATCAATATATGGGGTGTTCATCCGTTTAAGGCTTTCTTCAGCCTTTCTGGCAATATCATCAGAGGAGTTTTTTAAACCAAATGAGGTGTTTATTTTGGTTGTAATAAAGAGTTTTTCTCTCTCCATTCCCCTGATGACATTCCCTATTAAAATCTCATTGTTCCCGTTATTATAAGCCTCAGCTGTTTCAATAAAATTTACACCTGAGTCAATTACTGCCTTCAGAACAGATTCTGAATATGGAATTCCTGAGCCGATATCAGAAACCATTGCCCCGGTTCTTCCCAGTCTGCGATAATCTTTTATACGGGAGAACTTATTGGTCTGATCCGGGCGGGACGACAATTTATTGTCAAGCATTCCAAATCCCAGGGCTCCAATTGCTGACTTTATAATAAAAGTCCTGCGATTTAGTCTATGAGCTACCATCTTGTTGATTTTTTGCTACCAGAAAAAAAGTAATAAATTTTGAAGAACATACTTATGAAAAGTAAACTTAAGTATAATTATTGTCAAATCTATTCTAAAACATGTTGAATTAAATCCCGCTAAAGCTGGCTGGCTCATTACCAAACATACCTATTTTGAGTAACTTGAGTATCTCTTTAACATTTAACTTTTATCATCATGAAAAAAAAGGACTGAACCAACTATCGTTGAAAAAGCCATCCTGACAGTCAAAGGCTTTGACAATGTTTACAAAACTCTTCAACAACAGGTCATGCTGCGCGGACAGGAAGCTATCAGACATTGACTTTGAACGCAAAACCATCCATATCAGGCAGAGTAGATATAAAAAAATCCTATTGTTCCACTGTCGGGCTAAATGATTTTGGAACAAAAAAAATACCTTTCCGTGGAACATCCCCATGACTATTTGTTCAATGGCAAAGAACCGGATGGACACTACAGGTATAAGGACTGAGTTGGGTGGTGCGTGAATCCCTGAAGGGGGCCACTATTAAAAAGGATGTCAGTCTGCATTAATTACGTCACGGCTATGCGACACACCTGCTCGAAAGGGGCATCAATATCATCACACTGAAAGAACTTCCGGGTCATTGTGAAGTTAGCACCACGATGATCTGCCTTCATGTGGCCGGCTGTGCTGTCACTCTGGCCAACAGTCCTCTGAATACGCTTTATAAGGATGCCTTATGACCCGCCCCAGGCACGAAGTATCAGAAATTATTGAACGTTTTGGCGACCGGTTCATCGATAAGCATCGAACCACTACGTATCAGCTCCGTGTTTTAGGGGCTTTATCTATTTGCCGGAGTTCAGCCCTGGGAGGCCATAAGCATCACTGTGCCCATTGTGTGCGTGATCACATCTGTAATCCCCACAGACTTAATAATCCTGGGATTTAGCTCAACCGGGGCTTCATTACCGGGCGCTACGCACAGTATGAATCCCTATTTATTGAAGACTGTTAATTCATGCCATATTAACTCAAAGGTTATCATATTTACATTCATTTAGTATATTTTCATTTAGTTCTACACCAAATCCTGGTTTATCAGGTACTTTTACGCAACCATCAACAATTTCAATATTATGTTTTAGTATGTTCTTTTTAAGTAGAGATATTTCTGTGAACTCGCTGGCCAACGGATGTATCTTCATCGAAGCTGCAAAATGAAGTTTAGCAATCATTGAAAAACCAGGTTCAATTTCAGTACCAGCAATACATGGCAGACCTAAGGATTCGGCAACATTTTCAATTTTTTTTCCTAAATGCAGCCCACAAGACTTCGCTATTTTGATATTCAATAGATCTGCTGCTCCATATTCCGATATTCTTATAGCATCTTGTGGGGTCCAAATACTTTCGTCAGCCATTAAAGGAATACCTATATTATTTCTAATGTATGCCATTCCTTTTAAATCCCATGCAGGAACAGGCTGCTCTAAAAGTTGAAGGTTGCAGTCTTCAAGAAGTTTCATAGTTTTAATTGTACTATTAACATCCCATGCTGCATTTGGATCTAATCTTAATTCTATATCCATGCCGACAGCTTTTCGTACTTCTTTTATTCTATCTATGTCCAAAGCATGATTACTTGAACCTTTAATTTTAATTACCTTAATTCCCAGGTCCAATATTTCAAATGCATTTTTAACCATATTCTCCGGGGTGTCTATCCCAATCTCCGAAGCTACAGGTATCATATCTCGAAACTTGCCTCCTAATAGAGTGTAAACAGGAACATTCATAATCTTTCCCAGCAGATCATGAAGTGCTAAATCTACTCCTTCCTTTGCACATGTTATTCTTGCTATATTGGCATCGATAATTGATAATATTTTATTAATGTTACGTGGATCCTCTCCAATTATTTTTGGAGCAATGTATTTTTCAATCGTCGTACTGACAGATTCCAATGTTTCACCATAAAATTCAGGTTCCCATGCGCAAGCCTCACCATAACCAATATAGCCATCGTTGGTGTATATCTTTACTAAAACTGCATTCGACACAGAAAATCCTGTGTAAGCATCTGAAAATTTTCTTATTGGAACCCCGAAAGGGATTACTTGTATTCTTTCAATCTTCATATTATTGTTGTATTTATTATTGTCTTCAACCGGGGCTTCATTACCGGGCGCTACGCACCTTATGAAGCCCTATTTATTAGGCAATGTACATTTGTTAATATTTCATCTCGTTTGTTTATTTTAATCTGTATCAAGAAATAATATCCATAATATTTTTTCTGGCAAAACTCAGATTTTCAGTAGTAACACTTCATGACTTTACCAACGCCCAATTCATAATTATTTCAAAAAACTAATTGCATACTCCAACTGCTTATCCTTGCCATTTTTAATGTCGGTCTCAGTTTGTTCAACCCTAATATCAGGTGATACACCATTCCATTCTAGATGTGAACCATCATAACGTTTAAAATAGCCTGTAGGAACAAAAATTATCAAGCGATGTGGTAGTCTAAATTCACCTATGGCTTGTATGGTATGGTCTGAAGCACATCCTCCCCCTCCACTGGTTGTGTCTCCAACCGCAATCACGTTTGGTAGTTGTTTTAATATCTCAGCTGTTGACTCTCCGGCACTGATGGTTAATCCATTGATAAGAACAACCACTGGTTTTGTATAGGTATATTCGCTTGCAGAGGGTTGAAAGGGAGATGGCATTATTTCTTCTAATATGTGTAATTCTGGTTTTTCCAGGGATGTTGTCATAAAATAGTTTACAAATGCCATAAGAACAGGTAGTCTCCTCCTTTTGGAGATCGGTTATCAACTATCATCCCCTTTGTATTACTCAAATACTTAAAAACATCAGGTAATTTATTTATTAAACCTTTATCATGAAAACTCTTGAAATAAATATACCCTATTTTTTCGGATGTTATTCCATACATAACACTTTTTGACGATTTTAACCGTTCATAAAAGTATTTCCTTATTACCTTATTGCTTATTGCATGCTTATCTTTTATTTGCCTGGGAGACTTGTATGGATATCTCTGGATCCCTATTACCCTACGGTGATAAACATGGACATCTTTTAGTTCGGCAAGCATGTCATTTATCAAAAGTCTGAATTCTTTTCTGTTCGCTGACTCAACTCCGATGAACCGGGGCGAAGTTCGAAGCCAATTAATTATACCGCACTTTAGCGGTTCGTTGTTTTTTCTTATCCATCAGTTTCATTATATTTTTAAGCCTTTCTCTTTATCAATCATTGTATTGAGAACCAGCTCCACAATTTCCGATGGCAATTGTTGTAATTGTTTGTTTTGCCATTCTCTTTCCTTATCTAATGTTTTTCCTGCATGCTTCATGGCCTTCAAAGCATACAATGCCGCCCCCAATGAATGGTCAGCCATATGAGCAGTAGCAACAGCTTGCCCAATGGAACGAGCGACTGCTGTTGAAATTGGATTTGAAGATTCTCTTGCTACAGCATGCGCACCTAATGAAGCTTTCATTGCGTCACCTGTCGGTACATTATCGTTTTCCCATTCTTTAGCAATCCGCAGAGCATGTACCAGCCGATTGTCGACATTCTTATCAATGAGTGATAGTACATGTTCTGAACACTCCCTTGCCCATCTAATTAATTTATTATGGGCGTCTTTGGTGAGTAGTCCACCACGATGTACTGCAACAAATCGCTTATCTCGCATTTTTGTTCTCAAGTTTGTTGGTTCTGGAACTGCTACATTTATGTTATCATTCAATCAAAGGAGGAGATTCATAAACCTCCCTTGATTGAATGTTTTCCAAGATACTTATTACGTCCTAAAATTGAAATTCAATCCTTTGGCAACGCTCAATGCTAAATCCTTATCAGCCTTATAGAAATGCGATAACTGCCTTTGAATAATTTCATCTCGCTTTGCACCTGAAATACCACTCATTGCTCCGACAATATTGCTTACAGTGTTTTTACGTTCACCATCGGTCATCACTTTACGGAACAAATCTCCTGGTTGAGTATAATGGTCGTCATCGTTTTCGTTGCGGTCGTATGTGTCTGCAATATCTGTATCCAATTTCATTCCAGGTTCTTTATAGCTTTTATCGGCTTCAATGTTGTCGAAGCTGTTTGGAAAATAATTTGGACTATCACCTCCGTTTCCATCCACAGCCATAAACCCGTCACGCTGGTGATGATGGACTTCGTTAATTGGTCTGTTCACAGGAATTTGCTCATAATTAGCACCTAATCTGTATCGGTGAGCATCAGGATAAGCAAGAAGTCTTCCTTGTAACATTTTATCAGGCGAAAGGCTTATGCCATCAATAATATTTGAAGGTGCAAATGCTGCCTGTTCAACATTGGCAAAATAGTTAACAGGAATTTCATTTAGCTCCATAATACCAACGTCAATTAACGGGTATTCGGAATGAGGCCATACTTTGGTAACATCAAATGGATTCCATTTGAATTTCTTGGCCCGTTCATTGGTCATCACTTGAATCTTTAATGCCCATTTTGGGAAGTCACCTTTGGCGATGGCATTAACTAAATCACGCTGTGAATAATCAGGGTCTTTCCCTTTTAATACTTCCGCTTCCGCTCCTGTAAGTGTTTTGTTGCCTTGTAGTGTTTTAAAATGAAATTTTACCCAATTACGTTCGCTTTTGTCGTTAATCATTGAAAAAGTATGGCTCCCATAGCCATTCATTCTTCTTAGCCCATCTGGTGTACCCCTGTCACTCATAAGTATGATAACCTGATGCAAACTTTCGGGGTTTAAACTCCAATAATCCCACATCATGGTCGGACTTTTCAGGTTTGTTTTTGGGTCGCGTTTTTGTGTGTGAATAAAGTCAGGGAATTTTTTAGCATCTTTAATAAAGAAAACAGGTGTGTTATTCCCGACCAAATCCCAATTACCTTCTTCTGTATAAAACTTCACAGCAAAGCCTCTTGGGTCTCTTTCGGTATCGGCACTTCCTTTTTCGCCACCCACTGTTGAAAAACGAACTAATACTTTACACGCATTGCCAACTTTACTAAACAGTTTCGCTTTGGTGTATTTTGTTATATCGGCTGTAACAGTAAATTTACCAAAAGCGCCAGTTCCTTTGGCATGAACAATACGTTCAGGAATCCGCTCTCGATTGAAGTGTGCTAATTTTTCATGTAAGTAAAAATCCTGCAAAAGAACTTGTCCTCTTGGTCCGGCAGTCATGCTATCTTCATTTTCAAAATAGGGCTTGCCAGAAGCTGTAGTTAATTTCTTTTTGTCTTTCATATCATTACTTATTAGATTTATAATCTATAACAATTACTACGAAATTTAAGAAAGGTTTTATGATAGAACAATTAAAAAACAATGTTTTAGCAATCCTTTTATTATTTTCTAATCAGAACTAATCTAACGAGTTGTTCGGTTTTTTCGCCCGCACAAATTTATCTCCGATTTCAATTTCCATATCCAAAACATTTCTTTATAAAAACAATATGGCATTCAATGCCTGGTTTTGGGTCGATGTTGTTACATGTTTATCATTTGCCAGATGAGATAATAATTTATTTATCTCATCGCTTCCCATTTCAACAGGGTGCCTTTTGTTATGGTAATAAATGTATTGTTTAATCCAATAAGGATAGGTTTTTTCTGTCCTGATACTGTAATGTTTCAATCTTATTTATTCTCGTACCTGATCCAGCAACTTTGGTTTTGTCATTTATTTATTTTTATTTTTGTTATAAAACTATAAAATATTTGTTATTGCAGGTTTTTGCAATCAATATTTTACTAATTAATTGAATATTAATTAGTTTAACAAAAGTCTAACGAGTGATATACTGCAATATTGCAGTCCATTTAGTAGTTATACTAAAATAGAAAAGGAGACAAAGAGATGAAACTGAAGCAGCTTCTGTTTTCTGTGCTGACAATATCTTTGCTAATCGGGTGTAGCAGGCAGGTTGAACCAGAGCTACCCTACGCTATGGAATTGCAGGACGTGTTGGATCGTACTCGCCAATCGACAAACGTGATGGGCGTTTCGGTTGCTATCATTATCCCTGGCTATAGTCCCTGGTTGAGTGTGAGCGGCGAATCTTATCCAGCTCAGCCCATCACACCTGACATGTTGTTTGACATGGGTAGCGCTGGTAAACTCATTCTGGCTGCATTGGTACTCGACCTGTGTGAAGACGGTTTGTTATCGTTGGATGACCCGGTGAGCAAATACCTGCCTGCTTACCCGAACGTCGATGGATCGATTACGATCCGACAACTCCTCAATCATACTAGCGGGCTCTACGATATTGTCCCACATCCAGGTGGTCCCTTCCGGGTACCCTACAATTCGATTGATTTCGAAAAATGGTGGACCATCGATGAGATCTTCACTATACTTGGAGGTGAACCGTATTTTGCCCCAGGCGAGGGCTTTCACTACACGCAGGCGGGTCATCAGTTAGCCACACTGATAGTAGAGAAAGTCACCCAATCTACGGTACCGGTGGAGATACAAAAACGTCTGTTCGACCCTCTCGGCATCGACGGCATGCTGCTCGATTTCTCAAGAGCGATCCCCAGACGCTTTGAGATTGCACACCCCTGGGTTGATACCGATTCCGACGGTACACCTGAAGATGTATTCTCAAAGTCCAGAAACTGGATTGCCTCACTGTCCCGCATCCTGTTCTACACCCGGGCAGAAGACTTTGCAATTTGGACGCACGCGCTATTTGGCGGCAAGGTGCTGCAAGTTTCTTCCCTTAATGAAATGTTGACTTTCGTGCATCCCAAACCGGAAGAGACAGACGGCCCGCTGTTTATCGATTACGGGCTAAGCGTTATGGAAATCAATCCGCAACTCATGCGGGGTCAGAGGACCCTGGGTCACCTTGGCAGTATTCCGGGATACCGGGCTTTTGTGGGACACTTCACCGACCACGGCGTGACGATGGTGGTACTGCATAACAGCGACACCGATAATGGTTTTCCCATACTGGATGGGTTGCTTGAGACGGTACTGAATCATCTTGGGCAAAAAAGCGAACGTCCACCACAGTGAAGATTAATTCGAGGACATTTACCGTCAAACCATGTATGAACCTGTCGACTTGCGTCGGGTGTCGCTGTTTATCCGTTTATTCCCTTTTTCATTTATAGTATAACACAGCGCTGTAGCCGACACTGCCACGGCTGGCGCTGTGAAAATGTTGGAAATATGATTTGTGGCGGTGCGGCTAAGCGCTACCGTTAGTATTTCTTGTTCATAGAAATTGGGCATAACGTATGTGTGTCCGAACATGTTCGTATATATCTCTATTGCAGTTAACAAGTTACATAACTTATCTTGATGTGCGTTCCCAAAATCCCTTATTTAACAACCATGTTATAGATGAGGGAAGCTGGAGTGGTGGCTTGTGAAAGTACTTTTCTGTCTCTGTTATCCTTAGAGAGGTGTTCAGGGAAGTAGATCCCAGCCCTCCAAATGCCTTATATAGCATGAAAAGGGCAGGGGATCTTAATTTACAACCATTTCACAGAATATACTTGAGTTATCAATTTCATGAATTTGTGTTTGAACATTAAAGCCGGAAGCTAATTCAAGAAACTCCTGGCCGGAATAGGTTATTGCTTTAAATCCATCTTTACAAAAAATAACTCCATTTTTAGTTAGTTTATAATCAATTTCACCTATTAGCTTGTGTTCAGCTTGAATCTGAAACCATTTAAGCCTTTCATCCCAAAATTTCTCTGAGTAAGACGAGAAAAGAACAGTACCGCCCTTTCTGGTAACCCGAATTGATTCTTTTATCAATGTTAGCGGATTAACATTGAATGCAGAAATACCATTTTGGACGCAAATAACCGTGTCAAAAAAATTATCATCAAATTTTAAGTCTATTGCATCCATTGTATAAAACTCATAATCAACATTGTTTCCAGCAATTTTCTTTGCCAATTGAATGTTGTCTTTTGAAATATCAATTCCAACTACTTTTTTTGCTTTTTCTGATAGCCTTATAGCTACCCTTCCATATCCACATCCTAAATCTAATACTATATCATTCTGACTAATTTTATTCAACACAAAAGCTATTTCTGTTTCCAGAAATTGCTTAACTCTTACAGGTGCAATTTCGTAGCATCTTTGTAATTTATTTGAGTTTAGCAGATTCGAATAATAATTTGTCATATCCTTTATATTACTGCTTCTTATTGCCTTGCCCCTAAAAAACTTGTTTTATATACTCATGTTTAACGGGCTTAACATGACGAATTATAGCATCTCCTAATTTAATAAACTTCTTTGATTTCCTATCCGCAAAATCCCTTGTCGGGGAAACGGGACCAGGTTTATTTTAATTCCTGCAGATTTCGTAACAAGGCAATAGCGGCATCTCCTTATAGCAGACAGCAGATTGAAGTTATTTCCACTGCTTGGTCTGGCACCTTGCCAGGGAGTGTATCATAAGTAATAAATGGGGCGCCCTTTTATTTCTTATAGGTTACTATTATTCCTTTTTCTTTAACTCGTAGGTATGATAAGGTTTATACTTCATTACCCAGAGGAATGGGATTAGAAAAAGTACTCCGCCAATTATTGCACCAACATCAACTTCTTCATTTCTGGAAAAGCTATTGTTGAAATCTTCATATCCCTCCATAGTCAACTGGACAGTTGTGGTACTTCCGACAATTTTTGAATCCGTGTGGGCATAGGGTGTAGTACCGGCAGGCTCTCCATCGAGATACAGTTTTGCCCCAGTCGGATCGGACCGGATCATGGTTGTACTTGCACAGCTTGAAAACAGAACGATGCAGGCCAATAACATGGCAACTGAACGAAGGACAATTGAATGTTTCATATGATAAGCTATGTGGTTAGAAAGAATTTAATAAACAATAAAATTACAAGATAGATCTGAAATAATTCAAGTTGTTTTTCCTTCCGTGTTAAAAAGGAGAACCTTTGATCGTTCCGTAAGGCCCAGGTGTCTTTTAAGACATTCAAATTCAGGATCTTCGAGGATTCTCACCAATCCTGCCAGTCCTGCTGCTCCGGACTCTCCTGCAATGACTTTTGTATCATTCCCTTCTGGCGCGAACAGGATTTTCATAGCTTCCAGCGTATGAGAATCCTCAATACGTAAAATTGCGTCCGTTCCGTTCTTAATAATTCCCCAGGCGCTTTTTGATGGAATTCCACAATTTAACCCTTCCATAATGGTCTTAAAAGTGCCAACAGGCTGAGTTCTATAACCTTTTTTAAAAGATTCCAGTATCCCATCAGATTCTGATGGCTCTACGATTACGATTTGAGGCCTTTGTTCTCCGTACCGGTTTATATAATACCATATAGCCGAAGCAGCCCAACTCCCCACACCTGCCTGCAGGAAAACTATGTCAATACCAGGTACTGGTAAAGTATGAATGGTATTCTCCAGTTCCTGAAATTGAGTTAAATAGCCTGCCATTATTTGAGCAGATGTTTCTTCGTAACCTTCCCAGAAAGTATCCTGTACCGGCTCCCAACCATTTCTCTGACCTGTTTTTAATGCATATTCACATGTTTCGTCATAGTTGGCATCAATTTTTGTAACAATGGCACCTTCTTCCTCAATTGCCTTTATTTGGGACTGACTGGTATAGACCGGGACAAAAATCCTGGATTCTTTTCCCTCCCGCTTTGCCGACCAGGCAACAGCCCTTCCGTGATTACCATCTGTGGCTGTACAAAAAGTTTTAATATGTGGCTTGCTTATTAAAATTTGATGGATGGCGTAAGAAGCACCCAGGCCTTTGAAAGCATTTAAGCCAAATCTGGAGGCTTCGTCTTTTATGTAAAGATCTCTTATACCCAAACTTCTGCCCAGATCTTTAAGGCGTATCAATGGTGTTGGGCTATAATTGGCCAATGTTAGATGAAAATCAAGTGATTTGCTGTTTTTCAGTGTATTGACAGTAATATTGTCCGGCAGCTTATTATAAGCGGTATTAATGAAAAAATCCTCTCCTGCATTAGTTTTTAGTCTCATCATTCAGGTGTATCAAGGCAACATGTGCCTTTACCCTAACTGGGCTTATTAAACTTCTGAACGGTTTATTATGTGGTCTGAAGTTAATAACTTTATGATCATTAATCCAAAACAGTTTTTAATCATGACCAGGATACCTGTTACCCGCCTTCTGTTGTTTAGTGCCATGTATGCCATATGTTCCCGTGACATCCAGGATGACTCACAACATGCCCTTTTGAACAGGATCGGCAGCCGGGAAGCAGAAAATTGCCCGTGCCCATTTTGGCAATTACTGAATTAGCTCAAAAATCGAAGCAATCTGTTAATTCCAATACTGAACTATCTAAAACAGGTACGGTATGGCCTGTTGAATAGCTCTTTCAATTCCTCTTACCTTCATAATGACCGGATGGGATCCACAACTGGTCCACAGCCTTCTTTGATAATTCATAAAGCTCCCTGAGCCTGTTCTTATCAACATCATAGATACCGTGCATTATCTTTGGCAGATAAATAGTCCCATGATCCCTGATCTTCTTCTCCTTGATCACCTTCTTCTCCTGGAATTCATCATTTTTCGAGATCTCAGCATTTGTTATATCAATATATTGTTCAAGTATTTTTAGCAGGTTCTTAGGTTTGAATTTTCCCGGGTCTATTATTTCGGTCACTTTATCAGGCCTCGAAAATATCGTGCAGGTTTCAGTTATCTTATATTTATTGCTCCGGAGTATTTTATACGAAGGGCTGTGGTCTCTTACACCCCCATCGAATAGCAGTACCTTATCGAACAAATTTTTCTCACCTTCAAAATCCTGTATATCAGAATTCATGGAAACTCCAGGGGTAAACACCGGTATTGATGCAGAAGCATTTACGAACAACAGGAAATTATCATAAGAAACGGTTTTCAGGTCTATATAGAACCGCTTACCAGTATAAAAATCAACTGAGCCAACTATGCAAATTGCCAGAGAGACATCATTCCTGTATTTTTCAAACTCTTCTTTTGTAACAACTTCTGACAGGACTTTTTCAAGATTATTCTGTCTGCCTAAATAGTGTTTCTTCCCAATTATTTTCCCGATGGCATTACATGCCCTGAGTTTTCCATCCGGTTTAACCGGTGGTACGTCAAAGAATGTTTCAAGGTTGAAGTCAAGCACAAGCTGCCTGATCTCATTCATTTTGCCAAGTGCGAGTGGAACTGCCAGGATGGCTCCGGCTGATATCCCCGAAATTATATCAGGTTTGTAATTCTTTAGAGTAATGATGGATTCACAAGCTCCGAACAGACCGGCAATTTTGGTTCCTCCACCTGAAATTCCCAGATGTTTCATCTCAGTCAGGTTTTTGTTTAACAACAGACAATAATTTATATGCAATACATGGACTGTGTAAGTTACGAATTAATTATAAACGGAAGAGAGATTATGCCTGTCGAGTCCGGAATGTATTAATTGTATAAGCCAGGCAACGAAGCAATCAGAAGATGTTGAAACTTATCCCTATACTGCTTGTATGAGGAAGTAAATTGTAAGGACTGTGGATATAACTATAAGTGATGGTGTTATTTTATGGATTGTAAGTACCGTTTCATTAACCAAGCTGTCAAAGCTCAGCAGGGCACCGGAAACAAGCTCTAAAAGGAAAAATACCCCGGTTGCCAGGATAAGTATCAGTTCAGGGTTTCTCAGATCGATACCCTTTTGAAGATGGTAAATTGTTATAACGGTTAGGATTATTGCGATAATCGCTAATATCTTATGAATGGAAAATAACACAGTATTCAAAGGCCTTCCTGATTTGGTTAGCCAGATACCGGAAAGAATTATAAATGCGAATAGTATTATCGTGATAATGGTCCCTGGAGCAGGAGGATTCATATCAACTTTCCTTGAGTGAGTAAATCAGATCAGACAATATTTAACATAAGCTCAATAGTTCCTATATCGAGCCACGAAGAGATTGAAGCGTGATAAAAGGAGCTCATCCGGGTAGCATGATTATGCAAGATTGATGAGATAGTCCGGATCAAACCTTTCAAATTGCCCCTCCAATTTACATCGCCAGTTGTTTAAGCGCTTCATATACAAGGAATGCGGGCCATACAAGCGCCTTTAAGAATCCGAGCACTCCTATCCAGAAGCTGGTGGCATGTGAAATAAAGTAAACTGCCGCTCCAATAAATCCGAGGCCATAGATAGCGCTTGAAGGGGCACTTCCCTGAACTTCTCGTTTCATGATATTTCGCTGTTTTGTTTATTATTATATCAAATATAACAACTTTTTTTTTTATAAATGCTGCAAAACGGTGAACAAACCCCGGAGCCACAGCAATGAGATACCATGGCGATCCGATTCTGCCAAGCATTCATTCTGTGAAGAGATAATGAAGTAGTACTTTATGGTAATTTTTATAGGGGGGATATTGTAGTTTGTTATATTTTACTATATTGCTTCCCCGGAACGCACCTCATTCTAACTAAAACGAACCATTATGTTACTTCACCAACAGTTTGCAAGAATGGCAAAAAAGCATGCCAGGAAGCATGCAATAATTGACAAGACAACCAGGAAAAATGTGACATACTCCAGGGCTCTTATTGGTGCCCTCATTCTTGCTTCAAAATTTAAAAAGTATGATGAGGGATTCATAGGCATTATGATTCCTACATCCGCCGGATGTGCTCTTGCTACTGTGGGTGCCCTCATGAGCGGCAGGATACCTGTAATGATCAACTATTCAACGGGAGCCGAAGCCAATGCAAAGTATGCACAGAAGAAGTGTAACTTCAAAACAATTATTACTTCCAGAGCTCTCCTTGAGAAAATTGAATGTCCGGTAATTGATGGTATGATCTGCATTGAAGATATTATGGAAAGCGTAACAACCGGTAATAAACTAAAGGCTGCCCTGAAAACAAAGCTCCCGGTTGGTATGATCCTTAACAGCATTCATAAGGGGAATGAGGATGACACAGCAGTAGTCCTGTTCACGAGTGGAAGCGAAAAAGATCCAAAAGCCGTACAGCTTACTCATCGTAACGTGGCATCGAATATCAAGAACTTTGGTGATTATGTCACCCTCTATGAGTCTGATATACTTCTTGCTAATCTGGTATTCTTCCATGTATTCGGATTAACCGTAAACCTGTGGGTCCCTTTTTATTACGGAATGACCATGGTTGCTTATGCCAATCCGCTTGATTTTCAGACAATCTGCAATATTGCCCGGGAAGAAAAACCTACAATAATGGTTGGAACACCAAGCTTTTTCTGGGGTTATCTTCAGAAGTCTGAACCGGGTGATTTCGAAACGCTCAGAATAATGGTAGCCGGGGCTGATAAGTGTCCGGATGCACTTCGGGAGGGATATATGAAGAAGCATGGCGTTACCCTCCTGGAAGGATACGGGGCAACTGAAACATCTCCTGTCATATCGGTAAATTCACATGAATTCAATAGGCCGGGAAGCATTGGGAGAGTAATTCCTAACGTGCAGGTAAGGATTGAGAATTTTGAGACAGGTAAAGATTGTGAACCAAAAGTAGTAGGTAAGATTATGGTAAAGGGCGATCTTATTATGAAGGATTATTATGGCGATCCGGAGCTGACTGCCGAAAGCATTGTGGATGGCTGGTATAATACCGGGGATATGGGTTACTTCGATGAGGATGGATACCTCTGGCATGCAGGCAGATTCAAGCGATTTGTTAAGATAGGAGGAGAGATGGTCTCGCTTGTCAAGGTTGAAAACACCCTTGAGCAATTCCTGCCCGAAGGAATTTCCTGCTGTGTGGTTGAGGTGTCTGATGAGGTCAAGGGAGCTTCGATCATTGCAGCTGTAACAAAAAAGATTAACAGTGCCGAGGTACTGAAGAAGATGGGAGAAGAGCTGCCAAATATTGCGCTTCCAAAACAGTTCCTTGTTATTGAGAACCTGCCAATGATGGGAACAGGAAAGACCGATTTCCGCAGCGTTACCGAGATTGTGCAGGATATGATCAATAATCCGGATGCCATGTAACCGGGAACATTAATCATAGCCGACGATCAACCTCCTCTTTGTTTAGGATTTCGAAGGAACCTTGAATAGAAATAACCACAGCGCACAGCTGTGGCAGAAAATATAATGTAAAGTATCTTACTTCAGATATGTAAGGGCAAGTTTACGGAACTCGACCTCTGATCCCTCAGCCTGAATAGCGATCTGTCCCCTGTCGGCTGTGCAATCAAATCCATGATTCACCAGGTCGTCATTTACCCACACTTTGATCTCATTGCCGGCACATTCAATGATCATTCTGTTCCATTCACCCGGAGGATTTTCTGATCCGTCTGTCAGGTTCATGATCCTGCGTCTCTTCCCTTCGGTAATACCCCATTCCTCTTCGGGGCCTCGACGCTCGACCATCCCCTCAACAGTTATATCCTCGACAATACACCAGAAATCACCGGCATTCTCATGGGCCATCTGTACTTCGAGTGATTTTGGGAACATGCCATACAGGGCCCGGGGAGTAGAAGCATGTACAAGTACTCCGCAGTTCCCTGGATTGTTACTGAAGCGGTATTCAACATTCAACCTGTAATCCTGGTAAACATCGTCGGTAATAAGGTGTCCTCCCGGTGTCCCAAGGCTAACCAGCATACCGTCCCGGATTATAAATGGGTTCAGAGTATCAGGGTTCTGATCCATTGCGGGAACATCAATATGCCATCCGGAAAGATCATCTCCATTTATCAGGTTTATCTCCGACGATTGGTTGCTGCAGGCAACCAGACCGGTCAGCATAGCTGCATACATGGTTGTTTTTAGTAGTGATCTCATTGTATTGATTTTTTTCATATCATGCTTTATCAGCTCATCAGGCGTGATCCTTCATTTACAGATCTCACAGATGATGCCACGGTTATGGTCGAAAATATATTTCATTTTACTGTATTCCTGATCTTTATGAGAAGTTTTTCTATCATATTCTTTTTTCCGTTTGACCTCCACCTGATCAGCGAGTGTTTCAGAATTGATTTAAAGTTATAAAACTCCTTGAAAAACATTGCATCCCTGCTATCAATACCTGTTTTCCGGAACAGTAAAAGATTCCGGTGAGGCACCTTAACTAACCTGTAATCATTCCGGTTCTTTCTTATAAAACTTTCTACAAGCCTGGTACTTCGCATCCAGGTATCATGGAACATTATGTATCCGTTATCTGCAAGCAGAAGATCAGAATAGTAAAAATCGACCATTATCCCGTCAAATTTATGGTCGCCGTCGATAAAGATGAACTCAAATCTCTCCTTAGCATTCAGAAGTGAAGGAAGCAGATTGTGAGAATAATCAGCATAATAATCCAGTTTGTCACTGAAGTTCAGTCTCTCAATGTTCTTAATACCAATATCCATGTAGGCGGATTGAAAGGGATCACAGACAATGTGCTTTGAGTTTGTTGCGGCAATGATGTGCGAGGCAGACATGGCAAAAGCGAAGCCGATTTCAAGGGTTATTTTCAGTTTGTTGGCTGAGATAAAATCATAAATGAATTTTGCCTCCTCAGATTTTATTGCAGAGTGAGTGTCCCAGGATGGGATTTCAATTATTCTGTTTATCTCTTCAGGGGTCATTACACTTTTCTTTCTTTCAGATCACTTAAAAGGATCTGCAAGAGATGAGATACTGCTCTCCTACAGCAAAATCTTCAGCTTCTTAATGCAGTTATTGATTCATCGAATAGCTTTTATCGATAATTGAGCGAACGGTTTATCAGTCTTTGCTGATCATCACTACTCCCTGGTTAATGATTTGAAAAAGACCCTCGTTCTCTTATGCTGACGGGCATCAAAATAGCGCCAGAAATTCTGGACTTTTATGTTCTCTTCCAGTTCTCCGTTGGATTCAGCCCATTCAATGCCTTTTTTAATGCAGATCTCAGTCAGGTCGGTCATAAAGATCGAGTTAATTCCCTTGTTCTGGTATTCAGGATGTACTGCTACAAGCATTATATCGACCCGGTTGGGATTTTTCATAGCCCGCATCAGGTGATAAAATCCAAATGGGAACAAACTCCCCCTGGCCTTCTGGAAGGCCTTTGAGAGCGAGGGTATTGAGATCTGAAATCCAAGCAAACGATCGTTCTCGTCGACAACTGCCGTAACATAGGCCGGGTCAATGAATGAAAAATATTTCTTAACAAAGTAGTCGATCTGTTTATCAGTGAGTTGAACAAATCCGAAAAGTGGTTTATAGGCTTCATTAATGATATGAAAAACCTGTCTGGCATAGGGAAGCAATTCTTTCGTGGACTTTGCTTTAATCGATGTTAGCTTATACCGCTGCATAATCAGATCCCTGATCTTGAGTGCTTTTTCAGGTATCTCTTCAGGTACTTTTACCTCATATTCCACATAATCGATCTCCTTCCGGTAACCATGCCTCTCAAGATGTTTGGGATAATACTCCCAATTGTACGTTGATGCAAAGGTGGAAATCTCATCAAATCCGGTATAAAGCATCCCCTGACGTTCGAAAGTTGAAAATCCCATTGGTCCCAGGAGACCTTCCATACCCTTTGATAATGCCCATTGTTCGATGTCCTGCAGCAATAGTTCCGAAACCTCATCATCATCAATGAATTCAAACCAGCAGAACCTGGCATATTTTTTCCCCCATTGTTCAATGAACCGGTGATTTATAATCCCCCCGATTCTGCCAACCAGTTTACCATCTTTATAGGCAAGCATGTACTTCCAGTCACAATGTTCCAGTGATGGATTCTTTTCAGGCCGGAGGGTATTTAATTCGCCACTGATAAGTGGCGGGATCCAGTATTTATTATTCTTGTAATGCTTGTAGGGAAATTTCACAAATTTCTTCAGGTTCCGGAGGTTTTTCACCTCCTTCAGTTCAATCGGCATATTCCTTATCATTGAATTAAGTATACATCAGTTGTTAATCAGTAGTTAGTTCCCGGTTCAAGGAGGAGCAATCAAGCATAAAACTATTTATAGTCTTTGACCATATTTTGTATATGATTTCTGCACGCATTCATATTTCTCAAACTATTTCCGTAGATAGCTACCTTTTCAGCCTCCCGGTTACCTCCGCCATGCTTTGAACCAAACTGCAGCAGGCCTCCCTCATTTGATGCAACCATAACCCTGATCAATTCATTAAGGGCGTACTGGTCTTCAATGGCAACGCCTTTCTTACGCGACAACAGATCCTTCATTTGTTCCCTGTAATTCTCATCTTCTAGCAATTCTTCATATGGGAGGTTAGCAGGCAAGTTACCTGACATGTCCTGAAGAAGGCTGATCGCATTATGGAATGATTCGCTGGCAACATATTTACCCATGTTGGCAAACACGGCATCGGGTAATATGGATCCGCATTCTGTTTCCTTTGCATCTTCAATAGCAGCCTTGGCACATCCCCTTACTGTAATAGCTGTTTTATATATTTCAAATGCTTTTTCAGAATTGTTACTTAAGAAATATTCACCCTTTGTCCCGTTGTATTCCGATATTAACATTGCTGCACCAGTCATCGATTCATAAACAGCCGGTTTACACGCATTGTAGGCAAATCTGTGCAGAGTAGCGAACAAATTGGCATATACAGCGGCATAACTATGCTCGCCGCAGAGGAATACTCGCTCCTTCGGAACAAATACATTCTTAAAGACAACCATCCCCTCTTTATTCAAATATTTTTTCCCATGAGTTGGGCTATAAACCCCTTTAAGAGTTCTTATTTCGGGTCCGAGGACAAAAATTTCAACTCCTTTGGTATCGATTGGAACGGCAAAAGAAACAGCACAATTACTGTCATCCCTGGTAAACTGAAGACCGGGCAAAACAATAATCTCTTCTGAATAAATACTCATTGTTATCGGTGTTTTTATCCCGCTGACCCAAATCCCTTCATCTGTTTCCTTTTCAATATGCACAAAGCTGTTCTTCTCAGTCTGCTCTGAAGGAGACAGGCTTCTGTCTCCCTTACCATCGGTAATAGCACCTGAAGGAGAAATATCATTGTCTTGTATGTACTTTAGGTACTTAAGGAATCGCTTATGATATTCGGTTTTGAATCCTGTACCCTTATCGACACGATAGGTGCCAACATGCAATGCATGTAATGCGTCAGATCCAACACATCTTTGTGCGCAGAAAAGGTCTCTGGCAAGGGTATATATCATTCTCTGCTTCGCCCTTAAATCATCTTTGCTCTGAGGAATATGATTGAATCTGTTTATGATCTTATTATTTACGGGGGATTTTACTGTCATAAAATCCTTGTATTTCTCATCTCTTGCATAATCATAGCTGACGGATACAACATTGATTCCCTTCTGAATATCTTCATCGTCGTATGGATCAGGTAAATATTTATCCTTAACGATGTGAGGCTTCATTGCTTTCAGAGCCTTTTTATATTCATCAGATGTTCTCAAGATTTCCTGGTCGCTCATAGTATTGATCCTCCAAATATTTGATGTATGTCATATAAATTTTTTTTTTGGTGATTGCCTCGCTCATGAGAAAGCCAGGGCGCACTGGCTGCTTAAGTAAAACTTAGTCAGCGATCTTGGCAAAAATCATCACCTTTCTAAGATAAGTATTATTTTTTTTGTCATATAGTTTTCAGACCTGTTATATATTATGTTGAAAACTACGTCAGTAAAGAAACATAAATTCTGGGATAAAATTGCGGGAATATAATGAAGCATTGCAGATATAATCCAAAAGTCGTGTAAAAACCGAATTATATTATCAGCAGGAGGGAGAGGCGCTATTCTCCTACTTCATTGAGCAGCATTATTTCAGGAACCCCGATAACACCTGATTCCGTTTATAAAACACAATCAGCCTCCATTTCGACAAGCCAATCCTCCCTTAGAAATCCTTTAACCTGGATAAATGTACTTGCCGGCCTTATATCTGAGAAGTACTCACCATGGGCTCTGGCTGCTTCTTCCCAGTTTATGGTTTCCTTCAGATAGACCCTGGTCCTGATAACATCTCCGAGACTGCCACCAGCATCAGTTATAGCCTTTTTCAAGATCTTGATGCACCATTTTGTCTGATTATACAGATCGTTTGGGAAAGCTGTTGATCCATCCTCAGCTATTGGTGCCGTACCCGATACTGATATCATATTACCGATCCGTACGGCCCTTGAGAATCCAATTGGGTTCTCATACTCTGATCCTGATGAGATATTGTCTCTTTCCATGCAAGTTTATTTTTCGAAAGTCACCGTATGCCCGGCAGCCCTCAAGCATTCGATGGATTTATCAAGATCCTTGTTACCCACCAGGAAATAGTCGGTATCATAGGTTGAAACAGTGAATGTTGAGATCTGAAATTTCTTAAATATTCCTGAAATATCTGCAATTATTCCACTTAATGAAAAATCCAGTGGTCCTTCTGCTTCGATGATCCTCCAATCTTTGTTTATAGCAGATTCTATCAGGTCCGAATCTGGCTGCCTGCATACAACCGATAATTCATTTTTAGTTCTTGTTACAGAAAAAAAGGGAGAATCGCCGAGCCAGTCTGGTACCTCAGCATCAGGTTTGAACCTGATAACTGCATAGGGATCCTTATGTACTCTCAAACTTAGCAACATGCTTTTCATTCCTTTCAGTCCGTTAGTCCTGATTATCTTAGTTTAATTGATTTGTTGTCGATCACCCTCTGAGTCGCCAGGATACCATCCAGATGGTCGTACTCATGCTGGATCAGCTGCGACAGATCACCCTCCAGTTCCCATGTATGCTCCTCCCAGTTTTCATCCCTGTATGTTAGCAGACATGATCTATGCCTGAATACTTTTAACATCAATACAGGGAAGCACATGCAATAATCCCAGACCTCCATCAATTCTTCACTCAGATCCTTCAGGACCGGATTAATTATTACGTGTCGTTTATCATCCAGATAGAGGCAAAAAATTCTTTTCATAAGACCTATTTGTGGTGCTGCTATACCCCTTCCTTCACCATAAGCTCTTCTGAACTCAAATATAAGCTCAAATAAAAGGTCAATATCTTTTCTCAGACCATCAATTTCGCCAGGAGATATCTCTTCCGATCTGTCGTATAACCGCTGATCCCCAAGTTTTAGTATTCTATCAAGTTTCACTTTCATTATATCTGTTTTTATTTATCTATTAAAATATATAGCTTATTTATTTTCAATTGATATGAAGTAGAATATCGGATATGTGGTTTCCTGATATCTCTACAATATACAGGTTCCCATTATTATTGTCTTCGATCTGCTCATACTTTTCTCTGCCTGTCAGGCTGTTAACAAATCCAGGAATTGTGTTGCTGTGACCAACTATCAAAACTGTTTTTCCCCTGGTCTGTTCAAGAAACTCAATATAATTGATATCCCCGGGATCGTATAAAGTAATTTCCAGACCCAGTATATCGGCAGTTGGTTTAACAGTATTTATAGTTCTGATATAATCTGTTGAGTAGATAGCATCGAATGGTATATCACTGAATATCGCTGCCCACTGCGAAGCCCTTATCACTCCCCACTGATCCAGGGCAGGATCAGTATCGCGCGAGACCACCTTCTCGGCATGGCGGATAAGGAAATAGGTGCTTACATCACTGTTTACCGTATCTTGTGCGGGTATTGATACCGCATAAGTGAAGGCAAATAATAGCAGCAGTAGTTTTTTCATGATGATATGTTTTATTCCTTGACAGGGAGCATTTCTGCCCCACAATTATTTATGGGGTATTAGTTTTTTCCAGAATATGATCTGCCAGACTCACTGGCCAGGTCGGCTTCGGCAGCAATATACCCAAAAGAGCCCCGGCTTTTACTGTCAATTTTCAGGACAGTGTGGAATAATACAGATGCTCCATGTGCGATCTGTTCAGGTGCAGTGTATTCTAAAGGAGAATGACTGATGCCATTCCTGGATGGAACAAATACCATTCCTGTCGGAGCGATCTTCGACATGTCCTGCGCATCATGACCGGCACCGCTGGGCATACTCCTATAGCTGAAACCAAGTTCCACAGAGGATTTAGTCAGATAATCCATGATATTTCCGTCCATAAGTGCAGATACATTCGAATGATCAGGGCGAAACGAGATCTTTGTCCCGGTTTCTTTTTCAATTGCCTTCATCCCGTCAGTGATCCTGGCGAAGACCATCATGATCTTCTCACCGGACAGGTCGCGTAGTTCGATAGTTAAGATTACCTTCCCCGGAACAACATTTGATGCACCAGGCTCAACCTTAATTTTACCGACAGTTCCTACCTGACTTCCCTCAAAGCTATTGACAGATTCGTTTACGGCAATAACAAGTTTTGATGCGGCAATAAGCGCATCCTGACGAACATTCATCGGAGTGGTACCGGCATGGTTGGCTTTTCCCTCGATTGCGACCTCCCAGGTTTCGATACCCACAATACCCTCTACAACACCAATGTCAGTACCCTCGCTATCCAGAATTGCTCCCTGCTCAATATGCAATTCCAGGAAGGCAGCAATCTCACCGGGCTTTCTCACAGCCTTCCCGAGTTCTTCAATGTTACCTCCGAGATCCTCAATTCCCTTGCTTATCTTCTTCCCGCTGTTGCTGATTCTATCAAGATCCTTTTCTGTTATGGTACCATTCATGGCCATACTTCCTATCAAACCCCCCTCTTCATCAGTAAACACAATTACTTCAAGCGGGTGATCTGTAACCAGTTTAATCTCGTTTAGCAGCTCAATACACTCGATAGCCGCAAGAACTCCTGCTATTCCGTCATAGTTGCCTCCCCCGGGCACTGAATCTATATGGGAACCAAGTGAGATATATGGCAGATCCCCTGCCTTGCCTTTTCTCCGGCCAATAATGTTGGCTGCCTGGTCGATTGTCACCTCAAGACCTGCATTTTTCATAAGTGCAACAACATACAGCCTTGCTTTTATATCGGCGTCACTATATGCAACACGGTTTACACCTCCTGAAGCAATTGCACCGAACTGTGATATTTCCCGGATCCTGGTTTCGATCCTGCCAACACTTGCTTCAGTTGGTTTCTGGGAATATAGATTGGTAGAGATAACCAAAAGTAGCAGCAACAAATATTTTCTCATATCAATGCATTTTCGATGCATCAATTTAAGGAAATATTTCTTATTATTTAGTTGAGTTGATAAGATGTATAAAGTTGACAGGCCTTCCCGGACGTCAGGCAAGGTTGACAAGGCTGAAGGGTTGATTGGGTGTAAAGGTTTAACAAGGATCATTATTCCCGGTTAAACTCTATCCACTTTGCCATCTCTATAAATCCTGTCAACCTACCTTTAATCTACCTCCTGCGGTTATTCACCTTGATATTGATAGCATCTCCACCTTTGCTGAGCTTATTAAGGCGGTATTTGAAAGAGAACATCACATATCTTCCGATAATATTTGAGGTGCGTTCCATGAGGTAATTCAGCTCACTCACCCTGTCTATACCGGTATTCCTGTTCAGCAAGTCGAATCCGGAAATGGTAAATGCTGCCCTGTTGTTCTGGAGGAAGAAATAACTTATTTCGGCACCTATCAGCGGGATGACCTGAGCTTTTTCAAAGCTCCGGGCAGTATAATTGGTAATATCGGCTGTCAGGTTAATATCAAACTTGTCATTCGGTGCGAATCTTATCTCTCCAAACCATGACAGGTCAGTATAGATATTATTCAGTGATTCCTGGATTGAATAGCTGGCATCAGTCACGGTCAATCCTGCGCCGGTAAGAATATCCCATTTTTCCTTTTTCCTGTTTTCAAAGGTAAGGGAGAGCCTGTGACTGATATTGGTTATTTCATTTTCAAGACCATCGACCAGATTTATCCCTTTATTGATACTCTCTTCGATATTCAGGTTGGTCTGAATTCCAAGTGGCCTGATCGGAGTTGAAAAATCAATATTGCCACTTACTGTCATGTCCGACTCAACATTCACAAGGCTTACAACCTGGCTTAACTGGTCGGTAATAGTCCTGGAGTAATTTATCTTGTCCTTTGTGTATCTCATCCTCAGGCTTGTGAGGAGGGTGGTGAATGAGAACTGGTCGAAGATCCACCAGCTGGCCGAAATGGAATGTGTAAATTCAGGCTTAAGATCGATATTACCATAATAAAGTGAAAGACTGTTAAAGTTATTCACTACAGGCAACAGCTGATTGGCTGATGGAGTGTTAACCCGCGTTGAGTAGTTAAGCATCAGTCTGCGACCGGTCCTGTAGCTGTATTCCCATGTAAACCTTGGCTGGATCATGCTGTAGCCGGCCTCATTCTCATCGCTTCCCCACAGAAGGGTTGTATACCTTCCGGTGTTATAATCCATTCCAAGTGTCAGCTGTGTTTTTTTGGAATTTCTTCGTATGCTTAAACCGGGGGTTATCCAGAAATTTCTCTTTTTAAGATCCGGACTGAGGGTGTCGATCAACTGGTCTGTTCCGTTTGAATCTCCCTGTCTTCTCTCAAGGGTCTCGTTTGAATCACCAGCTTTTACCAGGAGATCCATATAGATCCTTCCGAACAGTCTCTGCGTAAATGATATACCCCCGCTGTAGCTGAGGTTTTTTATGTAATTATCCTGGAACTGGCTGGTGATTACCGTATTATCTGGATTATAATAGCTGGTACTGGTCTCAAAATCAGTTTCAGAAGAACTGGATGAGTAGTTGGCATCAGCAAAGATCTTCAGGATTGTTTTTCCCTCGTTGATCCTTTTGAGGTATGAACCCGATGTATTCCCTGATATTCTGTCAGAAAGGTCATAGCTTGTCCTGTTCATACTGTTCACCAGCATATCGTTCAAATAGCTGTTCACATCGGATGTAAGTGGGATGTAACCGGCATTATACGATATCCCGCCATTTACGATAAGGTTATTGGTTTCGTTCCATAGGTACCTTATACCGAAATTAAGATTGTGCGAAGTATCACGTTGGACCTGTTTTGTGAGCTCCGTCTGAAGGAAGGCATCATCGGCCCTGAAGTTTGTGGTAACGGTGTTTTCAGTAAGGTCTCTCTTAGAACCATTACCAAGGTAGCTGATAAAAAATCTCTGATTCTTTGATCTGGAATAGGAATAGTTAAAACCGACAGCACCTGAACTGGCATAACCGGGTACGATTTCTCCGAAGTTAATGGGGAAACCGCCTCCGCCAATCATTAATCCTCCGTCACCATGAGCAATTTTTACTATTCCTCCGGTAAAGCTCAGGTAATCACTTATTGAAAAACCAAATTTATTGACATTATTGATCATGCCCAGGGCGGCAACCTGTGATTTTTCGGAAAAGCGGTATACTTTCCCGCTGCCCTGGTAATGACTGCCGGTACCTCCACCAGCCATCAGCTCACCGAATACACCATTCTTCTTTTCTTCATCAAGCACCAGGTTGAGCGTTTGATTTCTTAAGCCGTCGTCGATACCGGTAAAATCCTCCTCTTCAGTCTTTTTGTCAAACAGTTCCACCTGGTCGACTGCATCTGCCGGCAGGTTTTTGGTAGCAACCTTGGGATCGTTCCCGAAAAACTCCTTACCATCCACAAGAACATTATTAACATTTTCGCCCAGCGCCTTGATATTACCGGCACGGTCGACTTCAATTCCAGGCAATTTTTTAAGCAGGTCCTCAACAACTGCATCTGTTTTGATCTTAAAAGCCTTTGCATTATACACCAGCGTGTCCTTTTTTATTTGCAGGGGAATCCTCTCGCTGGTAACTGTAACCTCATCAAGACTTACCGGCTTCGGGATCATTATTACAGATCCAAGGTTACCGCCATCATCGAAAGGGATGGAAATATTTTTGAAGATAGTTTCATAACCAATAAAAGCTACCTGCAACAGGTAGTTGCCAGCCCTTATATTCTTTACCTCAAAATAGCCACCCTGGTTGCTTATGCCAAAGTATTGCAGAGTAGAATCGTCCGGATGGAGCAGGACAACTGTTGATGAGGTCATGGGTGTTGCCTTTTCATCAAGGATCTCACCGTGCAGCGAATAGTTCTGAGCGTAGGCTGCTACTGAAAGCATCATGAGGATAATTACTTTTACAGTCCTCATTTATTAATACTTTTTTATCCTTATTTCCATTACTCTTGTTCCGCCGGTACCAGGCTCCCCTTCAACTCCCATTTCCTTCATTTTCTCGGCAACGATCTCCCTGAATTCTTCTTCTGAAACCTTTTTACCATCCTTGGGTTTCTTGAAACTTTCAGCATCCGGAGGTGTCAGGTCGATGGATAGAGCAGTGAATATCCGGTCGCCATTTTTAACATCAGCTTCAAGGACAAGGCCAGGCAGGTTGCAAAACTTTGCCGGACCGCTTTGAACCGGTATGGATGGGGTGAACCAGACCTTTGTAACAACATCATTCTCGTCCGAAGAGGTTGCCTCCATACAAGGATAGTCGAGGATCATTTTCTGATTTCCTGTTATTTTCCACTCAGTATCAGGGAAATCACCTTCAACAAGGAACAGACGAGTCATAAAGTCTCGCTGTTCGATAATTTTACCCTCTTTCAGGTCAATAAAAACTTTATTCTCAGTATCACCGATTTTTATCATCATTCCACCTTCAGCATGAAAATTGCTTCCCATTTCATCTTCCACGGGTTGAGGGGCATTTTTATATAGTGAAGCCTCAGGGCTGAATTCAAGGATCCCTTTACTGGTCCTTTCCTTTGGCAGCATATCGGCATACATTGCAGCAGCCTCGCCTTCCAGTTTTATCTCGATCTTTGCCTTCTCTTCGAAGACAACAGTCCCTGACGCAGGAGTCTGCCCCTGGACAGTAAGCAGCCCCATCAGGATAATTCCGGTAATTGAAAACAGTATACTTTTCATGAGTGTAATATTTATTGTATTAATTCAAAAAACGAAATATGATTTTGATCCGTTGCACCAAAAATAATCATTGCAGATTTCTGAAAAAGTTAAAGGGAAGCAAAAAAAGGTTAATTAAGGTTAATGATGACGTTTGGTTATAATGGTCATATTATATTTGTACAGAGGAAATTATATGAAGAGGTCCAGACCATATGGCAGGATATTGATCCTGATGATAATAAGCCAGCTCCTTCTTACAGGCTTTGTATTTCAATGGCTTCGATCACAATACATGAAGCAGAGGATGACTCTTCAGGTGGATCTGAAACATCTTTATCTGGATTCACAGGAAGAGATGATCGATTCGCTGTTGATCAGCCAGTATGTCGAACCTGTACTGGCAGATAGTTCTATACATTACCTCAGGTTAAACGAACACTTACCGGTTTATGGGAATATCGATTCGGCCCTTAAAAATATCAATACTTATCATGAAGCATCGGGAAGGATCGGTAAAGCATTTATTACGGTTGATATAAAAAGGGACTCATTACCTGCAGACAGTGAATTGATTGACTTGAGGAGGTCCGGATTGAATGAAGAAATGTTACTCCGCAGTATTCGTCTTATCATAGAGCAGTCAGATGATTCAGCAGTTGACAGGAATGGTTATTTCTGGTTCAAGAATGCGGCGATGATTGATACTATAGGGTTTAAAAGATCTTACAAGGCCAGGCTTGATGAGGGGGGAATGGATTTCAATATTAACTGGATGTCAATCTCTCCTGATGCCCATATTAACTTTTCAGGGAAGGAACTCTTAATTCAGGCTGGATTAGTAGATTGCCTGCCGGCAGTGTCAGTGACCCATTACCAGGCATACCTGCTGGGGAAGATATTTCCACAGATCATTTTTGCAATAGTTCTTACCCTTCTGACCGCCTCGGCCTTCGTCATAGCCTACCAAAGTCTGAGAAGACAGGCTCAGTTGAATGCTATCAGGAACGATTTCATAAGCAACATCACTCATGAACTCAAAACCCCTATATCAACGGTTAAGGTGGTAATTGAGTCTCTCAGAAGATATGACATAAAGAAGGACAAGGCAAAAAGCAGTGAGTACCTTAATCTTGCGTCGCTCGAGACACAAAGACTGGAAGACCTTATTAACAAGGTGCTTGACCAGTCGTTTATGGAGGAGAGCGGGCATCAGATTGATTTAAAAATAATAAACCTGCAGGAGTCTATCCAGGGCGTACTTGATTCAATGAAACCACGTCTGGAGGCTGAAGCAGGGAGTATCACATTTGCCCCGGGGGAGGGTGATTTCAATATTAAAGGGGATGAACTTTACATACAGGGAGTTCTCATCAACCTGATTGACAATAGTCTGAAATATGCTGATAGAGCACCGGAAATTGAGATCGGGCTTTTTAAATCAGGGACGTTTGTTTGCATTGAGGTTAAAGACAATGGTCCCGGAATCCCGGAAAAATATCAAAAAAAGATCTTCGAGAAATTTTTCAGGATACCTGCCAATGATGTACATAATGTAAAGGGGTATGGCCTGGGTCTTAGTTTTTCGTCGCTGGTAATGAATCTGCACAAAGGATATATTGATGTGAAAAACCTTAAGGAGGGATGCCTGTTTACCTTGAAGTTTCCAATTGAAAAAAGTGAGTAGAAAAATATTTTACATAGAAGATGAATTATTCCTTGGAAAGATCGTCAAGGAGACTCTGGAAAAGATGGGCTACGAGGTTTTATGGGAAAGGGATGGGGCAAAAGTACTGGGACATTTTAAGGATCTTCATCCCGATGTTTGTGTACTCGACATTATGCTTCCCAATATTGATGGATACAGTCTTTGCAGGACGATTCGTGGCATGTATCCGAAGCTGCCGATAATATTCCTGACAGCAAAGACCACAACGGCTGATCTGGTCACAGGATTTGAAGCGGGTGGAACCGATTATATAAGGAAACCATTCAGCATCGAAGAGCTCATTGCAAGGATTGAAAACCAGATCAATCTCAACAATGACATTACAGCCAGGGAACCAGACAGTGAGGTTATCACAATCGGAAAGTATAAGCTGATCCCTTCAAGGTACGAATTAAATTCCCCGGCGGGGCTGGTCAGACTATCAAGCCGCGATATGGAGATCCTTAAAATCCTGATTGCAAACAGGAACAGAATCACTAACCGGAAAGATCTTCTTATGATTGTATGGGGCGACGACTCTTTCTTCAACTCCAGGAACCTTGATGTGTATATCAGGAAGCTTCGCCAGTATTTCAGGTCTGATCCTTCGATACAGATAAAGACCCTCAAGGGGCAAGGGTATTTGTTTCTTGCCCCTTAGAGGCATACCATGACAGATGTTGGTGCGGATCTCCGGATCCGTGCTGCCTTAGTATCTCCAGGATGTAAGGTCAGCCCCCTCAGGTGATCCATCCTCTATCCGTTTGAGGATCCTGGGGACATACATTACATTGTATCTTAGTCTTGAGAGATAATTTGGCCTGGTCTGGTCACCGTTCCAGCAGTGTTCGGCCCTGTCGCCGTAATCAACTTCACCGTTGTAATAGGGACCGGTTGTGCCTTCAAGAAATTCCTCCGTCAGATAAACTGCGTTGTTAAGGTAGTAGTTGTCCATATCACCGCAATAAATATGGATCTTGCCTTCCAGCTTCGGGCCAAGTGTTTCCCAGTCGCGATCCATGATATATCTGAGGTCATAATTCTCTTTCCAGTATTCGGCCACTTCTGGGTTTATTTCACCTGTCATCTTATCCCATATCGGATCCGGGTAGCCATCAGCACCCATTGGCGAAAATACTGCTTCCCAGATATCCCATTGTCCACCAGACCTTGTATTTGTCCCTAATACAAGTTCAAGGTGATTCTCGCTCATAACAGATGTACTTATTTGTCCGAGGTAGTTACGATGGGCGGGTCGTATCAGCTTGCTTAATGGCCCTTCGTAATAGTATGCATTCTTGTCTTCGTAAATATTTATCAGCTCATAGGCCCTGAAATCAATTGGATCGGGACATGCCGCGAAGCAACCATTATATTCATCAGGATAAAAGAGCTGTGCCGCCAGTGCTTCCCATCCACCTGTTGATCCTCCATATAAAAACCGTGCCCACCCCTCTCCGATACCTCTGAATTGCTCTTCAATATAGGGGATCAGTTCATAAGTAATTGCATCGCCGTAGGGTCCTATGCTGGCAGAATTAACCGCATAGGAGTCATCGTAGTAGGGATTGGCATGCTGAATTTCAATAATGATCATCCGTGGATATTTAGCTGAGATCCATGTTTTATAGAAGTCGTATGCTTCCTGCTGCTGGATAAGGTTGTACCCTGATATACCAAAGCGGTCGCTGTAATCAGGATCAAGATCCTCGTCCGGAGGCTCGGTGCGGAACCCTCCAAAGTCTCTTGGGAAATGGCCATGGAATACGCATATCGGATACCTGGCCTCAGGATGCTGTTCAAATCCTTCTGGAAGAAGTATATGTGCCCCAAGAAACATTGGCCTGCCCCAGAATTCAGTAAGCAGGTCGCTCTGCATCTTTATGTGCTTGATGTATTTGGTGTCCTCAGGTTGAGGAATCGGCGGATTTATTTCGGTTAGCTCCACATCAATAACCCTGTTCTGCGATGGATCTATATTTATCTTGAAAGGTTTGCTATATATATTCCCGGGAGCTGTTATGAGGTTCTGTCCCTCACCCCTGTCCATAGGTAATTTAACAGTATGCCCGGTTGAGAGGTTAAATGTTTCATATTTATGCAGTAATGCCTGGACCCAGTATTCACCAGGAGGCAGGTCTGCAAGGTCGCATACGGGGTAACCGAACACTTCACTTCCAATTACCTTGTTTTCGCCAGCTTTCCAACCGGTAACTTCAATACCGAAAACCTGCTGCGAATGGTACCCGGCACCGGTCTGGAATCTTGGTTCGGGGTTTTCATTAGTTGCAAGAAATAAAAGTAACCGCCCGTCAGGGCTATCAAGAAGTAAAGAATCAGCATAATGAAGTGAGAAGGTTAATTTGCTCGTCTGTTTGCCAGTATTACAGGCTGTCAGGGCAATTGCCAGGAGGGATAGTAGAAAAAATATCTTTTTCATAGCGTTTTGGATTAATAATATACAAGGTAGTAAAATCTCTCAAAGGATGAAAATAGTTGTTGGTTGAAACCTAAACAAATTACCATTTGAACTCTTTTCTTCCAGACGGCTGCAAAATTTATGTATACGGATATAAACCCATAAGTAATTTATCTAATTTCAATTAAGATAACGATTAATACTAAGATAATCAGTAAGTAACATATAATTACCTGAAGTAAAGAGATCTAACCGGCTTTACTTTAGATAAAGCCGTCAAATGCCTATATATGAAGTGCTTCAATATAAGAATCAATGTACTTGTCGATATTCCTTGATTTATATTGCATAATGTATCTTGGATGTTCAAGAGGAATTATTCTACCAAAGAATCCATGATCTTTGTTCAGCTGGTTTAGGAATCTGAAATTCTTTCCTGTTCCAAGGCAAAAAGCTTTATCCCTGCCGATCCCCAGGCCGAGTTGCTTTTTAATAGAATCAAGAATAAAGTTATGGATATTCTCAGTTAGCTCCCTGCTGTCGTAATAATTGTAATTCAGCTCTCTCCCTTTTTCATTTGATTTTACAAAACCAAGGGGGCACACCGAGTTAATATAATATTTATTGTAAAACTCTTCAGGACCGCCAAATGCATCGATCATCCTGTAAATAAATACCGAAGAAGTCTCATGAGATGAAAGGTTTTTCACCATAATACCGCATTTCTCTGTTAGTCTTTTAGTGTCGGTGAAAGGAATACCGGTGAGTCCGGCACCATGACGTCCTGGATTTATTCCCAGAAGAATCATTCTGAGGTTATTGTCGGAATAGTATTTCCTGTAGAACAGAGAGGACAGCTCCTGCGCTTCAGGAGACTCCCTGAAGGGATTCATTAATCGTATACCAGCAGGCAATTTCCCGGTAAAAGCCAATTGCCTGTTGAACGAAACAACTCTGTCAGAAAAGGTCAACTCAGCCGAAAGATCAGTCCCATACATACTTCCAGCTACCATCAGCCTGTCTTTTCCACACTGTATGAAAGATCCCGGCGCTTTCAATGATATTACCGGTTGAATCAACCGCTGAAAAGGTAAATCTTCCATAAGTATACCCCAGGTCGCCCGATGTGGAGGCATCAATAAAATCGGGTTTCCAGTCCAGTTTTACGCCCCGGAGTGTCTGACACATGAAATATTCCTTTATCTGATCTTTACCCCCGACTATACTATTTCCTCTTAAAAGGACTGCATCATCGGCAGCAAAATGAAGAAATGCCTCCATGGTACCCTTTTCATCAGACATAGCTGCAAAGGCCTCTTCAGCATTGAGTATTTCCTCTTTGTATGCTTCGATATCAGTTTCGGTTATCTTTTGAACGCATGCCTGTGATATAGCGCAAATCAGACATAGGATAAGAATTACTTTTTTCATAATCGATAAGTTGGCAATCTATAGAAATTATATGCATTAAAAATAGCAGTGTGATCGGAGAAAGAAAAACTATTTTTCCAAAATAGTTAAGAAAATATCCCGAACCGGGGAGGAACTGAAGCTTTCCCTGAATCCTTCAATCCTTTCAGTGACCGTGTCGAACCGGGGATTGCCTATCGGTACGGCAGATCAGTGATGCGATTGCTCTGACATAACCGGGGAGTGTCTTTAGTCGAAAAAGATCCTCTGGCGATTTTTTTTCAAACAAAGTGGGGATTTTGTTGTATGTCAGTACATAATCACATATCCGCCACCGCCTTCTCCTCCAAACCTTGGATTAACAACATTATTATAAATTGACCCGAAGGTATATGAGATCCCGAAGCTGCTGGAATAGGAACAGGTAGTTGGAAGTTCCTGCCTACGTAACAGAACATCCTCTGCGGAAGCATCTCCTTTCCGTAGTGCCGGTTGATCATGAATGAATGCATAGCTTTCTCCAAAGCTTAAACTTAATCCTTTTGTTACTTTTAAACTGACATATGTTGAAAGAGAGAGTCTGTAAAGAGAAAGGTCATGAAAGTAGTTACTCCATGTCGATGAAACACTGATGCTTCCCAACTTTTGTTTCGTTTTGAATAATTCTGACATTCAGATATTTAGCAGGATCACCTCCTGAAACTTCCGCCTCTTCCAGCTTCTCCAAACCTGGGATTTACTACATTGTTGTAAATTGAACCAAAGGTATAGGATAATCCTATATTAATATTAAACCTGTAGTTAGTGGCAATTTCCTGGAGCCTGAGGAGGATGTCTTCAACAGATGCATCCTCTTTGCTAATATGAACCTGGTCGCGAATAAATGAATAGTTGCCTCCGACATTAAAATTTAGCCCCTTGGCCACCCTCAGGTTTATACCTGCATAGAGTGACAGATTATTGAGGTTGAAATCATGAAAATAATTACTCCATGTGGCAGCCATATCAATGCTCCCCCACTTCTGGACTGTTTCGAAAGCGGTCTGGATTTTATGGGCCCAGAGCAACTCTTCGGTCTTGAAGAAGCGGGTTGTATCACGGTAATTATTGTACCTTGCTCCAATCGTATAGAGAATTCTGAGTTGCCGTCTGGTCGATTCTGAATAGGGAAAAATATCATATTCAATGCCTGGCATAAATTCAAACTGCAGATCATAGTTTGAATATATTGAGCTATAGATCCTGGAGGTACCACCCACAGACCAATGATCAGTTAAGCTTTTTACTATAATCAATTCAGCTTCTGATGATTTTCTTTTTGATAATATATATTCATCATAATTGATTTCTTCCAACGCCAGATCATAATTAATATCAAGATCTATCTTCCAGTCACTGGTAATCTTGGTTGATGAAAAGGAAGAAGTTAACGAATAGCTTGTTCGGTCTTGTTGACCGTTTGCCCTGCCCGACAGGCTTGCCCTGAAGACCCAGTTGTTCCACTTGTCGGATTCTACCTCATCCTTTATTTGTTCAGAAAAACCTATATATATGAATTTTTTAAGGGGTGTTTTCAAAATATACCTCATCAATCCCATTTTCAGTGTATTAACCTCCTTTTCGCGTCTCAGATCTTCAGTATCATCGGGATTAGTTATATAGCTTATTGTATCGCTCATTCCTTTGAATTCGCCCTGGCCTTCAAGAAAGAGGGTGTACTCACGACCACCGGACCCTGTACCCTGTCGTGTATTAATAATGACCACATCAGCAACTTTCCTGTCACGAACGTAGTTTATGTACGGTATTTCCTTTTTGACAAAGCTGGAGGCTTCCATATACACATTAAGTGCATCTTTGCGCAAGTCGTCAGGTTGACCGGGGGTTCCTTCCTGCGAAAACAGGGCAAACGATAAGAGCAAAAGCATCAGTGATATGATAAAGTTTTTCATTTTGGTTTGGATGCATAAAAATTTCACAGTGTTCGAAGATAACCTTCAATTCCCGAACGAAATTATCCGGAGTGTTAAAAAAACCTAAAATGGGATATTAAAAAACCTGGCGGGTTATGCCAGGTTTCATATCTAGTTTATAATGATTGTTCGGCCGCCATCACTGCTGCCGAATCTTGGATTTACCACATTGTTATAAATTGAACCGAAGGTATATGAGATTCCGAAACTTATGAAATAGGAGTAGGATGTAGCCACCTCCTTTGCGCCGGTTAGTATGTCTTCATCAGTCACCTCTTCCTTACGTAATGCGATCTGGTCAGCTATGAATGAATAATTACCTCCCATATTTATGCTAAGTCCTTTGGCAATTCTAAAATTAAGATAACCATCCAACGAGAGCTGGTTCTTTTCCCACTCAGGGATATAATTGTTCCATGACATTGAGAGTTCTATGCTGCCCCATTTCTGTACCACTTCAAATGCAGCCTGAATGCTATGGGCCAATAATCTTTCTTCCAGCTTATTATACTGTGTTGTATCGATATAGTCGTTGTAAACAAAACCGATGGAGTAGAGTATCCTGAATTGCCTTCTTGTAGATTCTGAATAGGGAAAAAGGTCGTACTCGATTCCAGGCTTAAGGCTAATTTTTAAATCATAGTTGTTTCGGATTGATGCAAGAATATTGGCAGATCCACCTACAGACCAATGATCATTAATACTCTTTACAATCAAGGCCCCTGCCGATTTGTTAATTCTTTTTGCAATTAGGTAATCATCCCCAAGGTCGAATTCCTGTTTATTATGACTATAATTCAAATTAAAACGCATCTTCCAGTCATTCGTAACCTTGCTTGCAGAAAAATCACCAAACAGATCAAGGAAACTTGACGATTCTTCACCAAATGTGAATCCATTAAAACTTGTGCGAAACACCCAGCTTTTCCATTTATCTGTGGATACTTCATCCTGAATTGATTCCCGGAAATTTATATCGATATACTGTGCAAGAGGTGTTTTTAACACGTACCTCATAATTCCCTGTTTGACTGTCCTTACCTCTGCAGCCCTTATCTGGTCCTCGGTATCATCGGGTGAACTCGTGTAGCTGATGGTATCATTTGATCCTTTAAACCTGCCCTGTCCCTCAAGGAAATAGGTGTATTCATAACCTCCGGAACCTGTTCTCTGTGAGGTTGAAATAATGACCACATCAGCAACCTTCCTGTCACGAACATAGTTAACATAGGGGATCTCCTTTTTCAGGTATTCGCTTGCGTTCATATATACATTTAATGCGTCTTTACGCAGTGTATCCGGATCGGACGTTATATTTTCCTGCGAAAATGTGATTACAGGAAACAGTACGACCAGGATGAGAAAAATAGTCCGTTTCATGGTTTAGAATAAAATTGCTGGTATATATTTTCCATAAGCGAATCTATTCAATTGCTGATGAATTTTCATTTCACGTTAAGGGTTTAACAGTAAAATAACTTTCTGTTAACAAAAAGGAAGCCTGCCAGGCGTTAGCCCCACAGACTTCCTCAGAGAAACGTGTCAGGTATATAAACAGGAATTAATCAGTCTTTTTCAGTCCATCTTCAGTAACCTCCCAGTATTTATTCCCTAACTCATAGGAATATACTCCATGTCCGAGATAAGAGTCGAATATATCTTCGAGATCTTCCTCAACAAACAGAACGGTTCCTTCAGGAAGGTAGATCCGTATCCTCATGTAAGCCCCGGACCACCTGTTCCCTTCCGGGATTGTAAAATATTCATCCAGATAGATACTATTATCTGTGATATTGAAATCATATATAAGATTGTCAGCCTTTTCCCTGGCATCGGACTTTGTTCGTCCGTTTGAATATTTTACAATATCCAGGTGAGCATTGCCATCGGTCGAAAATACATTGATCTCAGGTAATCCGTAGATTGACCTGTTGGTTTTATCCAGGTAAAGGGCGAAATCTTCGAATGGCAGGTGAACCTCGCTATCATAATCAACCGAAATAATTGGTACACCCAATCTCAGGAAGAGGGTGTCGGCTGCTGCCAATTGATTATTCTCGGTTACGCGGCCCGAATTGGCAAAACTAATCCCTTCGCTGAAAAGCAGAAGTGAAAGTGCCGTACAGCTTACCACCCATATTATGAACATGGACAGGTTAAGGGCGAGATCGCGGGCACGAAACTGGAAAACCATCCTGATACCCCAGTAGATCATCCCAAGAAGCGGAAGAATAATAACAATACTTGAAAGGACAAGTAACCAGGGAGTAAGAGCCGGATCAACAATAAAAGAGAGGAAATCCGGAAGGTGGAATATTTCGGTATCGAGAACATTTTCGGCAAAAACAGTTCCATTGAAGAAACCCACTATCATGAAACTGAAGATCAGAGAGAAGCCCGATACTATGAAAGCCACACCAATAATTGCTATTATTACCCTGAAGAGAATAATGAAGAACTTGCCAAATGCCTTGAACACTTCGTTGAACGCGTTTCCTACCTTTCCGTAACTCTCGCCGTTGATCGTCCTCCGGACATTTTGTTGAACTGTTTTGAATTCCCGGTTTACCCTATGGGCATAATCCCCTGCCCCGGGAGGGTCAGCGTAAAGTTCTTTTTTCCTGGATGGAGAAAAGGCGCCTGGGAGTGCTATCCAGAGGATTATATAGACAAAAAGGCCTGAAAGGTAGACAATTGAAAAGAGGACAAAAATTATTCTTATCCAAACAGGGTCAATCCTGAGGTATGCTCCCAAACCTGAGCATACGCCTCCTATAATTGCATGGTCAGGATCCCGGTACAGACGTTTCCCCCTTGAGGCTCTTTCATAGACAGGTTCCCCTTCGAGATCACCGGCAATTTCATCGGGTGATCCCATTGTCTCCTTCATCTCTTCAACCTCTTCCTTAGAGATAACACCTGTTTTCCAGGAAGGACTTGCCTGGAATATTTCAGCTATCCTTGCTTCGATATCTTCAATCATTTCAGCACCACCGGGAGTATTTTTCAAGCGGTTATTGATTGACTGCAAATAGATCCGGAGCAACTCAAATGCATCTTCATTTATTTCGAATACCACCCCGGCAATATTTATTTTTATCGTTTTTTCCATTTTTTGTGGTCTTAATTTAGATGTTACTTCTTTCGGATCAGTTTAATTGATTCGACTAACTCATCCCACGATTTATCAAGATCGGCCAGATATTCCCTGCCCTGATCGGTCAGTTCATAATATTTTCTGGGAGGACCCTGTTGTGACTCTTCCCACCTGTAACTTAGCAAACCGGCATTTTTCTGACGGGTCAGAAGAGGATAAAGAGTGCCCTCCACAACAATTACCCTGGCTTCCTTTAACCTGTTGATAATGTCGCTGGCGTAGCAGGAATTTCCTGATATAACAGACAGGATGCAGTACTCCAGAATTCCTTTCCGCATTTGTGCTTTAGTATTTTCAACATTCATGATATTTAGTGTTTTTCTGTTTCACAATAGTTAGTCAGGTTCCGGTGCAGTTGCTATATTTTCATATTCTTTTTAACATTTTCAAATTCCTCCTTTACGGAGTCTTTAATGTTATGGATATTCACCGGGTCGCCCTTCATCTCAATTTTCTGAGCTGTTGTGCGAGCTTCAGGAAGAACGATCCATAATATTACATAGATAAGAATTCCCAGTCCGCCCGGTAGCGACAATACAATGAATATTACCCTCACAATCCATGGATCTATCCGCCAGTATGCTGCCATCCCGGAGCAGACCCCTCCTATAATCCTTTCGTCCGGGTCCCTGTATATACGATGATAGGATGTTGAAGCCATTCGTTCATAACCTCCACCATTCTGTTCATCGCTGATATCCTCAGGTGTGCCTAGTATTGATATCACCTCATGTACATCCGATATCGTCACAACCTGTTTATAATCACCAATACGTGCTTTTAAGAGCTCTGCGATCCTGGTCTCGATATCTGCCATTATTTCAGCTGAGCTTTCTTCCTTGGCAAAGTGGAATTCCAGGCTTCGCAGGTATCTTTTTAACTCACTATAGGCATCTTCATCAATATAAAAGGCGATACCTCCAATATTAATGCTTACTGTGATTTTCATATTATTCTAATTTTTATAATACCTTTTTATGCAATGTAACTTGTCTTTGCAAAGATATATAAAAATATTGGTACCATGCAATACATAGTACTAATAAAATTAATATTATTTTTTAAATTATTGAAAATCAGGAATAAACAAAATAAAAAACTTTCCTGTAACCGTAAAAATTTGTCTGCAAAGCAGCAATTAACCATGTAAAACTGACTGGGTATTGAAATCTGCTGGTAACGTTGCGGTCCTGTTTAAATCATAATCCGGCCTTTCACCGGCCATCTTGTTTTAAGCACTTCTTATTTGTAAATTTCGCGAACAAAAATATGCTATGAGGAAGAAATACAACTGGGGAATACTGGCACCGGGGAAAATAGCACATAAATTTACTGAAGGACTGAAATGCCTGGATAATGCTAATTTATACTCTATAGGGTCGAGAAGTGAAGAAAGAGCAGGAGATTTTGCGAAGCAGTATGGATATATAAGATCCTACGGCAGTTATGAAGAATTCGCTGCTGACCCTGAGTTGGAGGTCGTATATATAGCAACACCTCATTCCCACCACATGGAGCATACCCTTCTGTGCCTTGAAAATGGTAAAGCCGTAATCTGTGAAAAGGCATTTGCACTGAACAGTAAAGAGGTAGAAAAGATGATCAGCTTTGCGAAGGACAGGAAGCTCTTCCTGATGGAAGCACTCTGGCCTCCTTTTCAGCCCTCCTATAATGAAGCTCACAGTATTATTGATAGTGGCGGGATTGGGAAGGTTATTCATATAAGATCACAATTTGCATTCAAAGCTCCCTATGAACCGGATAAAAGATTATATAACCTGGAGCTTGGGGGCGGTGCCCTGCTGGATATTGGTATATACCCCGTTATGGATACCCTTGCCTTCATGGGAGTTCCCGATGAAATATTCGCCCGTGCTGAATTCAGCAAAACAGGAGTTGATGAAACAATTAATGTTTTGTTTGGTTACAGGGATGGCAGCACAGCTTCGCTCTATAGCTCGCTAACCAGTAATTCAGGGACAGCTACTGAAATATACTGTGAGAATGGCAGAATCAGTCTCAACCGGGGAAAAGACCGGAGCCAGCATTTACTGATAGAAATTGACGGGACCGACCCTGAAAGCAAAGTATATTCACCAGGGTCGATGGGTTATCATTTTGAAGCTGAAGAGGTAATGAAGTGTCTTGATCAGGGCAAGCTTGAAAGCGATATAGTACCCCTTAAATTTAGTTCTGATCTTATGACAGTGCTTGATAAAATAAGGGGAAAGGCAGGTATCAAATATCCGGGCAGGGATTAATCGGTAAGAAGCCATATGAAAATACAGGGTAATATTGGAAAAATGAGATCAGAATTTTCTCCGGAATCCAATTCGGGAGTTGTAGAATACCGGATGCCTGTCGGATCTGATCAAATATACATGAATGAGCTGGTGGGAAGGGATATTTCATTGACATATGGAGGAAAAATTAATTGTATTTACTGTGGAAGGGAGACAAAAAAATCCTTTGCACAGGGTTATTGTTACCCTTGCTTTATCAGTCTTCCGCAAACCGATGAATGTATTCTTCATCCTGAAAAATGCAGAGCTCATGATGGTATTAGCAGGGACATGGTATGGTCGGAACAAAATTGCCTCGAGGATCATTTTGTCTACCTGGCTCTCACTCCGGGACTGAAGGTTGGTGTAACACGACATACCCAGATACCCACCAGGTGGATCGACCAGGGTGCCTGGAAAGCTATCAGGGTAGTGAGAACTCCCAACAGATATACTGCAGGAATGGTTGAGGTGCATCTTAAGGATTATGTTGCAGACAAAACCAACTGGCGACAAATGCTTGCCGGGAAACGGATTGATGGAATAGATCTTATTTGGGAAAAGAAAAGAGTCAAGAAATATCTGACCGGCTCTATGATTGATTACTTTATTGACGAAGACGAGATAATTGAACTAAACTACCCGGTTTTGGAATACCCTGATAAGGTAACGACATTGAACCTGGATACCGATCCGTTTGTTTCAGGTAAACTAGCAGGTATTAAGGGACAATATCTGATTTTTTCAAACGGATCGGTCCTGAATATAAGAAAGTTTGGAGGGTACCTGGTTGATCTTGAAACGGAGGAATTATGATCTCTTCTCAGGATTTTGAAAATATGTCACCGGCAATGTTCAGGAAGAAGATCCTCCTGAGTATTATTGTTCCGGTACTTTTCATAACCGTGCTGTGGCTGATCAGATTCATTCAAAATCAGTTTGAGATCTCTTTTTATGGATTGGGGATCTATCCTCTTGAAGCAAGAGGACTCACCGGGATCATATTTTCACCCTTAATTCATAGTGATGCTGATCATCTGCTGAATAATTCGCTTCCTCTTCTTGTACTCGGGACGGCGATATTTTATTTCTATTCCCAGGTAGCTTTCAGGGTGATCGGCCTTACATGGCTCCTTACCGGTATTCTGGTATGGCTGGCGGGGCGTGAAGCCTGGCACATAGGGGCGAGCGGGCTGGTATACGGACTGGCATCATTCCTTTTTGTCAGCGGCATCATCAGACGGTATATCCCTCTGATGGCATTATCACTGCTTGTGGCGTACCTTTATGGTTCAATGGTATGGGGAATGTTTCCTTTTATATATGTGGAGGTATCATGGGAATCACATATGCTCGGAGCTGCAACCGGATTAATACTGGCGCTCTGGTACAGGCATGAAGGACCCCAGAGACCTGCACCTGAGTGGTACGATGATGATATTACTGAACCTGATATTGATAGCAAGGTGCTGAAAAATATAGAAGAAGATTGACACAGACAATTAATATTCAATAACTTGAAGTAGTATGAAACATTTACTGATTATGACCAGGATCAAAAGAGAATTTGCATTGCTGCTTACAGTTTTGATATGGCTTTTGTGCCATCCTGTCCTGCCCCAGGACCCGGAGAATTCGGACTTTTACCCTGTAAAAGAGATAATCCCCGGTTCATCAGGATTATTCGACTCCGAAGATATACTTGAGATAAGCTTGCGATTTGATATAGCCTATTTTAAGAAAAAAAAGACAAGTGAGGAGTACCTTGACGCTATTTTGACATTCCACTACAATGAGAATGATTCGGTAAACAGGAACATACGCCTCCAGGCCAGGGGAGAGAGACGCAATGAACTTTGCTCGTTCCCTCCGATCAGGCTTAATATTGAGGATAGTGACCTTGGCTATAATGACATAGAAAAGGTAAAGAATATCAAGCTTGTTACGCATTGTAACCCATCAGATATCTATGAGGATTATCTTTTTATGGAATATCTGGTTTATAAGCTTTTCAGGATAGTTACAGACACAAGTTTTCGTGTCAGGCTGATGCAGATAAATTATGTGGATACAGGTAAAAGGGGAAAAAACGAGACCAGGTACGGATTCATGATCGAGCCGGCCAGGATGGTAGCTAACAGGTTGGATGGCGTGGAGATTGAAGATATAGTGATAAGGGAACATTATATTGATCAGCAATGCCTCGACATTGTCAGTATGTTTCAATATATGATTGGAAACACCGACTGGTACATCCCCAACCTTCATAACCTTAAAGTTTTTAGAATTAATAATTATTCATTGTCAAATGTGGTGATAATACCATATGATTTTGACTATTCCGGTATAATTAATACATATTATGCAGTTCCTCATGAAGAACAGCCTATAGAAACCGTTTTGGAGAGAATGTACCTTGGGCCGGAGAGGAGCGATGAGCAATTAAATGATATTATTGAGAGGTTCAGAAAATATAAGGATACGTTCATCCTTACAATCAATCAATTTGAATATCTTGATCAAAGGTATAAGACCAATATGGTGCGATATATCGAGTCATTCTACAAGGATCTTGAAGACGAAACCCTATTAAAAAAAATTAAATTTGACATCAATGTCAGGTAATCAATATATAAGGAAAAGCCCCGGATTAGCTGGAATTGTATTATTGTCGGTACTGCTAAGTGTCACTTTTCTACATGACGGATTGAGCCAACCTCTTGAAAACAATTCATTTTTTTATCCCATTGAAGAGGATATACCATTTTCATCGGAATTATTCGAAAGTAACGAACTGATTGAGGTTGAATTACGGTTTGATATCACAAGGTTTATGGAAGAAAAACCACAGGATGAATATCTCGATGCAGTGCTTACCTATCATTTTAGTAAGAATGATTCGGTAAATAAAAAAGTAAGGCTCAGATGCAGGGGTAATTATCGGTACAGGACCTGTCCGTTTCCACCTATCAGGTTTAATTTCACAAAATCGGATATAAATGATGAACTGATAAGAACCATAGATAACATGAAACTTGTAACTCATTGCAAACAAGAAGAGAAGTATACGAATTATCTTTTAAAAGAATATCTTGTTTACAGGATCTATAACATAATAACTGATTACAGTTTCAGGGTCAGACCAATGAAAATAAGGTATCTTGATACGGGTGGAAAGGTGATTGAATTCACCAATTTCGCATTCCTTATAGAACCGATTGAAATGCTTCTGGAAAGAATAAATTCAACCGAGATAGAGGATGTTGAGATCTCCTACGAAGAGCTTGAGGATGGATTTGCTGACAGGGTGGCAATGTTTGAGTTCATGATTGCCAATTCTGACTGGTATCTTCCGCTAATTCATAATATTAGGCTTATCAGAAGGAACGACCAACCAGGTGCAAAGTTAATACCTGTTCCTTTTGATTTCGATTACTCCGGATTTGTTAATACAGATTATGCCATACCAAGAGAAGAGTTGAGCCTTGAAACAATCAGGGACAGGGCATACTTTGGCCCATGCAGGGACAATGAAGGGTACAGGCCTGTACTTGATGAATACCTGAGCCACAGGAAGGAAATATCAGAACTGATAATGAAGTTTAAATATCTTGAGTATGGTGAGCGAAGAGATGTTAAAGTTTATGTTGACAGATTCTTTTCGCTATACAGGAAAGATGCAATTATAGATATAATTAATATAAATTGTGAAAAAACCAAATGATCAATATTATGGAAAAATTATTAATGCTTCCCGGAATACTGTCTCTGGATATGGAGGCTGTTTCAGGATTTCTGATCAGATTCGGACTTAACCTGACGACTCTGATCATCCTGATCAGGGTTCTTTACTTTCAATACCGGAAAGGGGGAAATCCTGAATATCTGTTTTCTTTTATTCTTCTGGGTATAATTGTCTTTTTGATTTGCACGGCTCTTGACATGGTTGAGGTAGAGCTGGGATTTGCCCTGGGTCTGTTTGCATTATTCGGTATTTTAAGGTACAGGACCGAGAGCATACCCGTGAGGGAAATGACCTACATGTTCCTAGTAATTGGGATTGCGATGGTAAATTCCCTTGTTAATTTCGGAAATCCTGTCAATGGGATACTATTGCTGAATACACTGGTTATTATTCCAACCTGGATACTTGAAATTTTCCTTAGTAAGCACAGTATGAGTAAGCAGGAAATCGTTTATGACAACCTTGACGACGTTTATCTGAATGAGAAAGATTTGATAATGAAGTTAAAGGAACTTACTAACCTTGAGATCAAAAAGATAAGGGTTGAGAGAGTAGATCTTATCAGAAAGCAGGCGAATATAGTCATTTATTATAAAGAGAAATAAGACTGCACCCTTCTAACCGGCTCTTTCCAGCCTGCTGCTTGAAATCCCGTAATAGGCGATTACGATGAAGCAGACCATCGGGACAATGTAGGAAAGATTTATATTTCCGGTCATGTCTGAAACCCGGCCCTGAAGGAATGTTACTACAGCTCCGCCGAGAATTGCCATTATCTGGCCTGATCCCCCTATCTTTGTGTCATCACCGAGTCCTTTCACCGACTGTCCGAAAATCGTCGGGAACATAAGCGACATAAAGCCTGAAATTGATACCAGGGCTATTACACCTATCATCCCGCTTACGGATATTACCACCAGAGTACTTACTAAAGCCATAAAGGCAGAGAAGGTCAGCAGGACTGAGGGATTAAAGAATTTCATAAGATAGGTAAACAGAAACCTGGATAATACAAACAGTACAAGGGCAGTGACATAGTAAGTTGCTGCTACCTGTTCCGGTGTTTTGCCAAGGGGTAATTCTATTGTTTCAAGGTTTAGTGCAGCCATGGCATACCTGATAGTGAATGACCACACTCCAATCTGGGCCCCAACGTAAAAGAACTGGGCTACTACACCCATAACATAATTCCTGTTTGTTATTAGCCTTTTTAAGGTGGGTCTCAGATTTATTACTGATCCGGCATCAGATGCTTTTGGCATCTTTGTAACAAGAATCACCAGCCATAGCAGGAGAAGAATAAATCCAATTGTTACATAGGTCATTGTAACCGCATTCAGTTCTCCGGACTGGATAGCCTGAAGGTCTGCAGGATTCATTACTGCCCGTTCATCCGCTGATGCAATATTCAGCTCTGAAAGAATAAACATCTGGCTGATCACTACACCCGAAATTGAACCTAGCGGATTAAACGATTGTGCAAGGTTCAGGCGTCTGGTGCCTGTCTCTTCCCTGCCCATAGCAATAATATAGGGATTGGCGGCAGTTTCAAGGATCGACAATCCGCCGAAAAGGATCCACAAAGCTCCTAAAAAATGAAAATAGTTTCCGGTGAGCCTGGCCGGGAAGAACAAAAAACATCCGATAAGATAAAGACCCAGGCCAAGAAGAATCCCGGATTTATAAGAAAACCTTTTTATATAAATTGCAGCAGGGAGGGCAAAAATAAAATAACCAAGACCATAGCATGATATCTGGATCAATGATGTACGGGCGTCGGTCATACTCATGATCCTTTTAAATGCTGCCAGCAGGGTGTCTGTCATATTATTTGCCAGTCCCCATAAAAGAAACAATGAAGTTATTAATATGAAGGGGATAAGGTTTCCCTGGTATAGTAGATTTTCTTTAACCTTTGATGAATTCATATCTGCTGGGAATTAGATTTGAAGATCCATATATTTAGAAAGGCATAAAAATGAAAAAAAAACTCTAATAAACCACTTAAGGGACAGAATTAAATCAGCTTTACTTTAATTGAATCCCGGCGAGCGCATTGGCTTCGAACTTCGCCCCGGTTCATCGGGGCTACGTCCGACGAAGTCGCCGAGCTCGTAAACCCGGTTCCCCGCTGCTTGCGGCGAGGAGCTTCAATAAAGATCAGAAGTTCTTAGTGCCAGGCATTTCAGGTTGTCATGGGGTCATCCCTTATTGATTTTTGCGAAAACCTGCAAGTAGCTCCCTTACCTTTTCTACAGAGTCTATATAGAATGATGCCTTGGTGGTCTTGGTTCCAACCTTTATCGTATAGGCTTCAGACGGCATTGCTTCAAAAGTATATTCGTCGGTCCAGTCATCTCCGATTGCCAGGATAAAATCATACAGGTTAATACCCATCTTATTAAGGGCAGCCCTCCCTTTATTGATTCCGGAGTATTTGATTTCCAACACTTTATCTCCATCCATTATTTCCAGGTTCAGATTTCCTGTAAGAAGAAGCAATTGCTCCTTAAGCTCCCATGCTCTCTGGATACCCAGGTCGGGATCTGCTTTTCGGTAATGCCAGGCCAGTGAGAAATTCTTCGTTTCAATAAATGTATTGGGCGTCTGGTCTACATAGTATTCGAGCAGGTGATAAACAGAGTCCTTCCAGGCATTGTCAATTTGTTCCATCATGTGCCATTCCAGTCCGGGTTCCCTCAACCATACACCATGCTCGGCAATGAAATGGATGTTCCAATCCTCCGGGAACCATCGTCCAAGGGTTTCCTTGTCGCGCCCACTTATAATTACAACTGTATTTCTGCGGTTTTCAGAAAGAGCTTTAAGGATACTGTATAATTCCTTATCTGGTTTAGCTTCTTCAGGATCTTTTTTGAACCAGGATAAAGTACCGTCATAATCCAGGAAGAGGATCCTTTTCTTTGACTTCTTAAATGAGGAAATGATACTTATAATACGGTCGTCATTTATTTTGCGGGTCAATGAAGTTTTCTGTAATTCCTTGACCCCTTCGAGGTTCTGGATAAATTCAATTGCCCATCTGTCAATAGGATACCTTTTTAGCCTTTCGTTCATCACCTTGTTTCTCCTGATCTGCTCCTCTTCAGGCATTTCAAGGGCCTGCTTGATCGAACAGGCAATACTGGAAAGATTATTCGGGTTAACAAGAATTGCCTCATGCAGCTCTTTGCTTGAACCAGCCAGTTCACTCAGTATCAGAACCCCCTTGCCATCAATCCTGGAGGCTACATATTCCTTCGCGACCAGATTCAATCCATCTCTGAGGGGCAGAATAAGAGCTATATCAGAATGTGCATATAATCCTATCAGTTCATCAATCGTGAACTCCTGATTCATATATATAATAGGGGCCCATGTGATTGTTCCGTAATAACCATTTATCCTCCCAACCAGCTCATCCACCTGCCGTTTTATCTCATAATATGATTTGCCGGACACCACTGATGGAAGGGCAATGAGCAGCAGGCTAACCTTTTCAAGATATTCCGGACTGGTCTGAAGGAAGAGTTCAAATGCTTTCAGGCGTGTTGGAATACCTTTTGTGTAATCGAGGGGATCTATGGAAATTATAATTTTCTTGTTCTTATCGTTAGCAAGGTGTGTTTCAATCTGCCTTTGCATAGGGGTCATGTTCTTGTCATTTTGTGTTTGTAACCTTATTACCTCTGATTGAAACAAATCATAATGAATCCCTTTTGGAAAGACATCAACTTTCATGGTGCGTTCCTCAATCGTGATCCGGTTAAAAACGGTATCATAGCCCATCAATCTTCTGACACTGCTCATGAAGTGCCTTACATAATCAAAAATATGGAATCCGATCAGGTCGGCCCCCAACATACCCTCGATTATCTCCTGGCGCCATGGCAGGAGCCTGAAGATCTCAAAAGAGGGGAACGGGACATGTATGAATAAACCAATTGATATATTCGGTTTAAGTATCCGGACCATCTGTGGAAGGAGAAGAAGATGAAAATCATGTATCCAGAGAATATCATCATCTTCCATTATTGATACGATCTTATCAGCGTATAACTGATTTACCAGTACATAGGAATTCCAATCCTCTTCATGATAGACTACATTCTGAGTAAAATAATGAAATAATGGCCAGAGGGTATTTCCTGAAAATCCGTGTAATGACCTCTGGTAATCGTCCATGCCCGGGAAAACAGGCACACATCTCAATTTACCAAGCTGGTCGTTCAGCTCCTTCATCTCTCTTTCACTGAAATCGTAATCATCTACTCCGGTTTGCCCGACCCAGTAAGTATCATATAAACTATAAAAATTCTGAAGCCCGGAAAACTTCGTGTCAACGGAAATTGAGACATTAAAATCTCTATCTATGTTAGCAATATTTACCGGGATCTTATTTGATGCAAGAATTAATCGTTTCATTTTAACGATGTTTATAACTTTGTATTGAGCAAGGAAGCTTTTAAAATTTATAATAAGATACTCAATTATTTGAAATCCATTATAAAATAAGATACCTTGATGGTTTTACCAAATTTTACTTCAAATTGTCTGACAAGAATGAATTTTGATGCTGTAATTTTTGATCTCGACGGAGTAGTTACAAAAACAGCACTTGTACACGGAGCCGCCTGGAAAAGGATGTTCGATGATTTCCTAAGGATGAGGGAAGAGAAATATGGGGAACCCTTCAGGGAATTTACTCATACTGATGACTACCTGCTATATGTGGATGGTAAGCCAAGGTATAAAGGGGTTGCCTCATTCCTCGATTCACGTGGTATGCCGCTCCCATTCGGAGATCCCTCGGACAGTCCTGAAAAGCAAACGGTTTGCGGACTTGGCAACCGTAAGAACCTCCTGTTCAATGAGGTTCTGGCGGAGAAGGGTGTTGAGGTTTATGATTCGACCCTGAATTTCATTCATGAATTAAGAAACGCAGGTATTAAGGTGGGGGTGGCCTCCTCAAGCAAGAATTGTAAACCGGTGCTTGAAAAAGCGGGTATCCTGGATTTGTTTGAAACCTGCATCGACGGAGTAGTTTCTGCTGAGTTAGAACTTCGAGGTAAACCTGAACCGGATATATTCACAACTGCCTGCGACAGGCTTGGAGTCAAATATAGCCGGTCGGTAGTTATTGAGGACGCTGTCTCAGGTGTGCAGGCTGGCAGGAATGGGAATTTCGGACTGGTAATAGGGATTGCAAGGGAGAATAATATACCTGAACTAAAGGTAAATGGAGGAGATATCGTAGTAGATGATCTTGAAAGAATTTCACTTCATGTTATATCGGAGTGGTTTGAGAAAGGGTTGAATGATGATAACTGGAGCCTTGATTATCATGATTATAACACGGAGAAAGAGAGATCGAGGGAAACACTGCTTACCATCGGGAACGGCTATTTCGGAACCCGTGGTGCAATGGAAGAGAGCAAAGCCAACGATGTCAATTATCCGGGCACCTATATTTCGGGGCTGTATAACAGACTGGTGTCAAGGGTGGCAAAAAGGGATATTGAGAATGAGGATCTTGTAAATATTACCAACTGGTTACCTTTGAAATTCAGGATCGGGGAGGGTGACTGGTTTGAATTTAAGCCGCAACCTGTCTTTAAATTGCATTATATACGCAGAAAACTTGACTTCAGAACGGGAGAACTTACAAGGGAACTTGAGATTGAGGATAATGAGGGAAGGGTAACGCGCTTAATATCATCACGATTTGCCAGCATGAATAATACTCATAATGCGGCAATAAGGTACTGTGTTGAACCTGTTAACTACTCCGCTGATATAACAATACGGTCAGAACTAAGCGGCGATCATGGCAACGCAGGAGTTGAAAGATACCGACAGTTAAAGCAAAGGCACCTGCACCATATATCCGAAGAAATTGAATCAAATTGCTGCTTCCTGAGGGTAAAGACCAGCCATTCACATATAACTATTGCAATGGGTGCCAGGCATATTGTAGATGGCAATGAGAAACTTGACGATATAATTGACTGTTCCTGCAGCAGGGGCAAAGCCTGCCAGGATTTTAGAGTAGCAGCCAGGAAGGGTGAAAAACTGATTTTCGAGAAGCTGATGTCGGTTTACACGTCGCAGGATAAGGGGGTTACAATTCCAATTGATGGTGTGAAACGATCATTGGGTGAGATGGTGGATTATGCCAGGGAACTGGAAAAGTCTGCAGAATCATGGAGTGATATCTGGAAAAGAATTGATATAAAAATTGGGGGAGACAGAATAACACAGAAACTTCTGCGCCTTCATCTCTACCACATTATAGTTACTACATCTCCCCACCATAAAAACCTGGATGCAGGTATTCCACCAAGGGGCTTACATGGTGAAGCATACAGGGGACATATTTTTTGGGACGAGCTCTATGTTATACCCATATTCAACATACATTTTCCGGAGGTGACCAGGTCGGTTCTGATGTACAGGTACAGGCGTCTCGATAGAGCCAGGGACAATGCCCGGAAACATGGATACAGGGGAGCAATGTTCCCGTGGCAGAGTGGTAGTGATGGCAGGGAAGAGACACAGATAGTTCACCTGAATCCACTTTCAGGTGAATGGGGAGAAGATTACAGTTCGCTTCAGAGGCATGTTTCGCTGGCAATAGCCTTCAGTACATGGAACTATTACTGGATTACCTGCGACACAAAATTCATGGCGGATTTTGGAGCAGAAATATTTTTTGACATTTGCAAATTCTGGGCCAGTAAATGCCGATACGATGAGGCATCCGGAAAATATCACATCGACAAGGTGATGGGTCCGGATGAGTTCCATGAGAAACTCCCTGGATCAAATGAGGGGGGCCTGACAGATAATGCATACAGTAATATTATGGTATGCTGGATGTTCTCAAAGGCTCTTGAGCTAGCCGGGGAGCTATCAGATGCCGAACTTATTTGTGTTATGAGAAAGCTGGACCTCTCAAAAGAGGAGATGAATTCATGGGATGATATCAGAAGAAAACTTTTTATCAATATTAACAGTGACGGTATCATTGAGCAATTCGACGGGTATTTCAAATTAAAGGAGCTCGACTGGAGCAGATTTGTTGATAAGTATAAGGATATTCACCGGATGGACAGGATACTTAAAGCTGAAGGAGAGTCACCGGATGATTACAAGATATCGAAGCAGGCCGACCTGCTCATGAGTTTTTATAATCTTGGGGAGGAGAGGGTCAGGTCGATCCTTGGATCCATGGGTCACACACTTCCTGATGATCTGCTATTAAGGAATTTCAACTACTATATTGAAAGAACGTCACACGGATCAACGCTGAGTCGACTGGTGCACAGCGCACTGGCATACAGGCACGGCCATACAGAGCCGGGTTGGGAAATGTACCATGAGGCACTCAAGAGTGACCTTGTCGACATACAGGGAGGGACAACAGGTGAGGGGATTCACTGCGGAGTGATGGCCGGAACAGTTTATGCTGTATTATCAGTTTTCTGCGGATTAGACCTTTCAGAGGATCATGCACATCTGTCTCCTATCCTTCCTGCCCGCTGGCAGAAGGTTAGCTTTAACTTTGATTTCAGGGGAGCAAATTATAAAACTGCTGTGTATGCTGACAAGATTGAATTAAGCATTGAAGGAGATGGAAAAGAAAAAATAAAGATCAATATTTGTGGCAACAGTTATTTGCTTGCTGCTGGCGAACGGCACACAATAAATTACTAAAAATTCTGATCCTATGCTGGGAGACATTTTATTGATAAATGATATGCACAAGGAGGCAGCAGCCTCAATTTATAAGTATGTGAAAGAGGACAGGAAGACCAAACGCCGCCGATACCGTTATATTGTCGGTATCTCAGGGGAATCGGGCTCCGGAAAGTCGGAGCTGGCTCATTCCCTGGGATTGCTTCTTAAGGCAGATCATATACGGGTAAAGGTCATACATACTGATAATTACTATAAGATACAACCTCTGTTGAGGGAAGAATGGCGCCGCAATAAGGGGTTTGATAAGATAGGACTTGATGAATACGACTGGGTTAAGATACATAAGACCATCAGGGATTACAGGGAGGAGCAGGAATGTGTTATCCCATGTATTGACCTTATCCCCGAACAGGTTGACAAGCTCATTACCGATTTCAGTAAGGTCGATTTTCTTATTATTGACGGATTGTATGCCATTAATACTCCTGATATTGATATGAGGGTATATATTGATCTTACCTACCAGGAGACCAAGATCAATCAGATCATAAGAATGAAAGAGGCACTGAGCGACTTCAGGATAAAAATTCTTGACAAGGAGCATCAGGCAGTCCTCTCGCTTAAACCCAAGGCTGATCTTATTGTAGATAAAACCTATAGTGTAGTCAAGGCAGCGGAGTATGATTCAATTACCGGATCAGATTAATTATATATTAAGATATATCGATTTTATCAATAAATTGCAGGTAATTATTGTTTAACCAATATTTAACTAATTCTAAAGGTTACATTAACTTAAAGAGGTTTATCTTTGGAATCCAACCCTAAATCATAAATTTATGAGAAGAGTTTATTCAGTCATTTTCCCGATCCTGTTTTTGCTGGCAGCACCGGCCGTTATTGCACAGGGGTCACTTAAGATCGGACATGTCAACGCTGCGGAAGTATTAGAAATGCTTCCTGTAACAGATAGTGTAAATACAGTATTACAGAATGAAGCAGACGAGCTCCAGATAGAGCTTCAGAATATGCAAACAGATTACAATAATACCCTTAAGGCATTCCAGGACAACTCAGCGAGCTGGTCTCAGCTGGTAAGGGATACAAAACAATCTGAGATTATTGATAAGCAGAGCAGGATCCAGAGATTCAACCAGAGTGCCAATGACCAGCTTCAAAGGAGGAATGCAGAGCTGTTCCAGCCTATATACGACAGGATACAAAAAGCAATTGACGAGGTATCGGTTGAGGGGAAATTCACCTACATACTGGATATCGGCAGCGGTGCGGTACTTTTTACTTCAGAGAGCAGTCAGAACATACAACCCCTTGTTCTTAAAAAACTGGGAGTTAATCAGTAAGATAAACAGGCTGAGGATATTTCTGAGGTAAATTCGCTCCCTCCACTAACGCTGAAACTTCAGCGGACAAAGCCCGCATTCATTTCATTATGGCGGACAAGGCAGGAAGGAATTCCACCTATGCTTATAGCTCCGGCGGATTGACTTCTCGTCCTTCTTTTTCTTAAAAGAAAGATCTACAATTATCTATGCATTTGATTTAAAGCAATTTACAGCCATTCTAAATCACTTTCCCTTTATAAGTAATGGTATACTTCAAAATCAACAAAAGGCCCTTAAAACGTTTAAAACAGAGTTTTAATACGCTTACATGATTGGGTTCTTGTTATTCAAATTGTTAGACACGATTAGCAGGGATCAATACATTATAATCATACCACCCCCTGAGCTGGTGAACCTTGGATTAACTGCATTATTGAAGATTGACCCGAATGTATAGGTAAGACCTATGCTGATGTAGTATGAATATGTGGTTGATAACTCCTGGCGCTGAAGCAGTACATCTTCAATCGATGCAGTTCCTTTCCTGAGTGAGATCTGGTCGTGTATAAACGAATAACTTCCAAAGAGACTCAGGCTTAATCCCTTGGCTATCTTCAGATTGAGATAAGCGTCAAGGGAAAGGTTATTGAGAGAAAAATCATGAAAATAATTACTCCATGTTACGGAGAGATCCATAGAGCCCCACTTCTGAACAGCTGAAAATGTTGCCTGTATGTCATGCGACCACAATGTCTCTACGATCTTGAAGAACTGTGTTGTGTCGGAATAGTTATTGTAGCTCATCCCTGCAGTATAAAGTATCCTGAGTTGCCTGCGTGTGGATTCCGAATATGGGAAAATGTCATACTCAATTCCTGGTTGGATACTGGCCCCAATGTCGTAGTTAGAGTAGATTGAATTGAATATCCTGACAGTCCCTCCGGCTGACCAATGGTCGTTAATGCTCTTTACCATAAGCAGACTACTACTGCTCGACTTTCTCCTGTAGCTTGTCTTAATATCCATGTAGTCGTATTTGTTGAGATAGTTGCTGTAGCTCAAACCAAAATTTATCTTCCATTCACTTGTTACTTTTGAGGCTGTAAAGCTTGAGCTTACAGAATGAGACTTATATGTTTCCTGTCCGTTAAGATAAGTGCTGATCCTGGTTCTGAATACCCAGCTGTTCCATTTGTCAGAAGAGACCTCTTCGGAAATGGGCTCTGTGAACCGTATGCTTATATATTCGGCCAGCGGCGATTTAATCATATATCTCATCAGTCCCATCTTAAGGGTTTTTACCTCTTTTGATCTGATCTGATCCTGTGTATCATCCGGGGAGGATGTAAATTTAAGAGTATCCATCATTCCGGCATAATTAAACTGCCCTTCTATAAAGTAGGTATATTCAGCACCCCCCGAACCGGTACTCTGGTACGTATCAATTATTATCAGGTCGGCAACTTTCCTGTCGCGTACATAGTTAATAAAAGGGATCTCTGTTTTCAGGTAATTTGATGCAGACATATAAACATTAAGTGCATCTTTTCTTAGAGTATCAGCTGAGTTGGTAGTTTTTTCCTGTGCAAAAACCGTTAACGAAAATAGGATGACAAATAGGGAAATGGTCAGGTTCTTCATAATTTAAAGGGTTGGTTTTGACTTTCAAATGGTTAACGGAAATACCACTCAATAATTGTACCTAAAATCTTGATTTTGCTAGAATTGGTAGCAGATTACTCCTTCTAGTTTTAAATTATACTAAAAATTCCTTCTTGGTCTAAGGTTTTTCATTTGGCAGCTTGATTTAACCCTCCTATTTCACTCTATTTTCTTATATTGCAGATATACAAATAGTTGCAATATGTTGTTATTTGTAAATCGTCAGCCAAATGTTTACCAGTAAATCAATAAATTTAAGGTGTGGTTTCATTAGCGTTTCGTTATAAGTCAAACAATTTCAATTGGTTATAGTTTTGTTCTTTGAAGTGTTGTAGATTAGGTTTGCTAAACAGCTCATATAGAGGCTCTTTATCAAATATGTTTATACTCAAAA
>Ga0307378_10000479_pt1 | contig 71053 bp, 64 predicted proteins | sample UN1MG_FD_202238 | JGI IMG/M metagenome (GOLD analysis project Ga0307378, IMG submission 202238) | Soil microbial communities from Risofladan, Vaasa, Finland - UN-1 | ecosystem: Environmental > Terrestrial > Soil > Coastal area > Acid sulfate soil | place: Finland: Risofladan, Vaasa | collected... | reverse complement strand
CCCCCGTCGCTCCGGCCCCCGCCCCCCGACGTCCCGCGGCCGATCACCCTTGGCGCCAGCCCTTCCAGAAAAAGCGGACATTCCTACTTTGCGGGAAAGAGGACATTTCTACTTTGCGTTGACAGCCCAAACCCAGGTTCCCTGCCGACCCAAACCGCCTGCCGCACCGCTTTCGGCCGTTCGGCGCCAAGGCCCTTCAAACGTGCAACTCGATGACGTCCTTATCGGCCAGGACGTGGTCGCGCTGGACCGCCTGGCCTTCGTACTTCTCCGAGCCCCAGATGCGGGCCCGCTTCAGGCCCCGCGCCAGGTCCTTGTGAATCGCCGATGCCAGGTCCAGCACCGTGCTGCCCCGGGGCAAGATGAACGGCCGCTGCAGGTCGGCCGGCTTGCCCGGTTCCTTGCTGTACACGCGCACCACGCAGAGGGTCTCGAACAGCCGCCGGCCCAGTTCCTCCAGGCCCTCCCCCGTTTCAGCGCTGGTGGGGACAATCGGCCTCAGGTCCGGCCGCAACGCCTCCAGCGCCTCACAGTTGTCCCGGGTGCCGGCGGCATCGGCTTTCGTTCCCACCAGGACGACCGGCTTGGCTATTCCGCCTTCCGGCACAGCATCCCCTTTGCGCACCAAGCCGCGCGCCGCCAGCGCCCTCAGGCACACCTCCGGCTGCTCCAGGAGATCCTTCGCCGACAGGTCCAGGCAGATCATCAGGACGTCGGCGTATCGCAGCGCGCCGATCATCCCCGGGACGACTCCCTCGTCGGAGACGGGCGGCAGGTCCACCAGTTGGATCCGGATGTCCTCGAACGGCATCATGCCGGGCACCGCCGCGTGCGTCGCGTACGGATACGGGGCGACATTGACCCTGGCCTTCGAGACGGCGGCGACGAGGGCGCTCTTGCCGACGTTCGGCGTGCCGACAAGCGCCACCTGTCCGGCCCCCTGCTTCTCGACATGGAAGAGGTCCACGCCCCCCCTGGCATGGGCCTCCTGGGCGGCAGCACGGATCTTGGCCAGGCGGCGCTTGATGTCCGCCTGCATCTTCTCGGTGCCCTTGTGCTTCGGGATCGTCGCGTGCATCTCTTCGAGCGCGGCGATTTTTTCGGGCACGCTCTTGCCCTCGCGGAACCGCTGCTCCGCAGCTCGGTATTGCGGCGTGAGGTTGGCCGGCATCGTGAGCCTCTCGTCCACGTTCCCGCGACGGTCGCGTCGGCTCATTTTAGTGCCGGCCCGCGGCGTTGCAAGGCTGTCGACCGCCGCGAAAGGCTTGCATCCGGCCGGCGGCGGCGGCACAATACGTCCGCCACGGAACCAGCCGAGAGGACACGGATGCTCGACCTGGAAACCATCCGCACCCGCACCGACGAAGTCCGCCGCAACACCGCCGACCGCAACGTCCAGGCCGACATAGACAAGGTCCTGGCCCTCGCGGACCAGCGTTCGGCCCTCATCCAGGAAGCGGACGCCCTCCGCAACCGCCGCAACGAGGTCAGCCAGCGTACGAGCAAGGCCTCCGAGCCCGAACGGACCGCTCTCATCGAGGAAGGCAAACGCCTCAAGGCCCAAATCGCCGAAAAGGAACAGGCCCTGGCCGCTGTCGAAGAGGACCTCCGGGCCGAGCAAGGCCGCATCCCCAACCTGACGCATCCCGACGCGCCGGTCGGCAAGGACGAATCGGCCAACCGGGAACTGAAGCGCTGGGGCGCTCCTCCCCAGTTCCCCTTCAAGCCGCGCGACCACGTCGCCATCGCCGAGGAGATGGACCTGGTGGACTTCGAGGCGGGCACAAAGGTCACGGGGGCGAACTTCTTCTTTCTGAAAAACGAGGCGGTCCTTCTGGAACTCGCCCTTTGCCGCTTCGCCCTCGACATCCTGCGCGAGGAAGGCTTCACGCTCCACACGACGCCGGACCTGGCGCGCCTGCGCGTTCTGGAGGGAACCGGTTTCAATCCGCGCGGCGAGGAAACCCAGATTTATCGCATCGAGGGCCAGGACCTGGGCCTCATTGCGACGGCCGAAATCACGCTCGGCGGCCTCCTGATGGACGAGATCCTCCCGGCGGAGCGGCTGCCGATCCTCGCCGCGGGCCTCAGCCATTGTTTCCGCGTCGAGGCAGGCGCCTATGGCCGCGCCAGTCGCGGACTCTACCGCGTCCACCAATTCACGAAGGTCGAGATGTTTGCCTTCACCCGGCCCGAGGAGTCCGACCGGATGCACGACCGGTTCCTCGCCATCGAGGAGCGGATTTACCAGGCGCTCGGCATCCCGTACCGCGTCGTGGACATTGCGACGGGCGACCTCGGCGGACCGGCCTACCGCAAGTTCGACCTGGAGGCCTGGATGCCCGGGCGCGGCGAGGGCGGCGAGTGGGGCGAAATCACCTCGACCTCCAACTGCACCGACTACCAGGCCCGGCGCCTCGGCATCCGGTACCGACCCGGCCCCGGCAAGAAGCCGGAACTCGTCCACACGCTGAACGGGACGGCCATCGCCACCAGCCGCACCCTCATTGCCGTCCTCGAGAACTATCAGCAGGCGGACGGCTCGGTGCGCGTGCCGGAGGTCCTGCGCCCAATCGCGGGCTTTGAGCGAATCGCCCCACGCCGCGGCTGAATTTTTTAAGGGTTCAGCCACTTGAGGCGTATAAACAGAGGGAAAGTCTGATGGGGCCAAAGGGGAATTTACAACCATGACACTGCGGCTATTGCGGACAGGAGTGCTGTTAGCCCTGACGATCCTCGCCATGGGGCGCGTTGCACGGGGCGTCACCGACGACGATGTCCGTCGCGCGATTGAAAAAGCCCGCGAGTACCTCATCAACCAGCAGCAGGCGGACGGCTCTTTTGGCGCGAACAAGGCCTACGGGGCCAGCGAGTCGGCTCTGGTGTTCATGACCCTGGCCTACATGGGCGAGCATCCCAACCGCGACGTCATGACCAAGGGCCTGGACTACCTTCTGAAGGCCGACGCCGACCGGGATTTCGGCAACCGGCAGGGGTATGCCCTCCCCATGCGTGTCATGGGTCTCTCGTACATTCATAACAAGTTGCTGGGCACGAAGCGGGCTCTGGTGCGCCAGCGGATGATGGCCGACCTGCTCCGGATCCGCGCGGGCCAATCGCTGGCGGGCGGATGGCGCTACGGACTCAGCGGCGGAGGCGACTGGGACTTCTCGGTCACCCAATGGCCGATCCTGGCGATGCGCGAGGCGAGCCTCGTCGGCGTCGAGTTTCCGACGGATTGTCTGGTGAAGGCCCGCGACCTGTACTACGCGAAGCAGAATCCCGACGACGGCGGCTGGAACTACGGAGCCTTAGGCGAAGACCAAGCGTCCTACGGCTCGATGACGGCGGCGGGGCTGGCGAGCGTCTATATCCTGGCGGACGTTCTGGAGCCCGCGAGCGGCTGCCCCTGCCGCGGCGGACAGAGTCAGCGGACCGCCTCCGAGGCCGACCGCCGGATTGACATGGCCCTGGACTGGCTCAAAAAGAACTTCGACGCCAACACCAACCCCAAGGCCACCGGGGACTTCACCCGGTATGATATTTATCTGTACTGGCTTTACTGCGTGGAGCGGGTCGGCATTGCCGCGGGCTACAAGTACTTCGGCACGCACAACTGGTACAAAGAGGGCGCCGAGGTCCTCGTGGGCAAGCAGGGCCCGAACGGCAGCTGGGGCGACCTGCCCAACACCTGCTTCGCCCTCCTCTTCCTCTACAAGGGCCGCGCCCCGGTGCTCTTTAACAAACTCGAGTTCAAGGGCGACTGGAACATGCACCGGCGGGACCTGGCCAATCTGACCCACTACATCGAGCGCACGAAGGAGCAGATGTTCCACTGGCAGATCGTCAACCTCCAGGTCCCGCTCGAAGAACTCCACGACGCCCCCATCCTCTACATTACCGCCGAGAGCGTCCCCGAGTGGACCGACGAGAACGGCAAGGCCCAGCAGGGGTTTTCCCCCGAGCAGACGCAAAAACTCCGCGCGTTCACGGACTCCGGCGGCACGATCCTGGTGGAGGCCTCCTGCGGCAACGCGGCGGTGCGGCGTTGGTTCACCGCGTTCGCCAAGCAGGTCTGGCCCGAGTGGCCGCTCCTTCGCCTCAAACCGGAGCACGCGGTCTGGTCGGCCGACAACCCGATGAAGCAGAAACCGGAACTCCAGGGCATTGACGACGGCGTCCGCACGTTCCTCTTCTACGCGCCGGACGATGTCTCGTGTCCCTGGCACATGAAGGCGTTCACAGCCAAAAAGTACCTCTTTGACTGGGGGATCAACCTGTACACGTATGCGACGGACCGGGCGGCGCTGCGGGCGAAACTCGCGGGACGCGAGCTGGCGCCCTCCAAGACCTACGCGGGACCGGTGAAGGCCGGTCCGCGGACTCTTCTTCGGATCGCCCATGTCCGCCACGGCGGCGACTGGAGCACCGGCGCCAACTACGCCGGCTTCGCCCGCCTGGCCAAGGACCTGAAGCAGAAGGCCGGCGTCACGCTCGAGGTGGCGGGCCCCTCGGCCGTGCCGTTCACCGAGGGCGGCGTGGGGCCCCAGGACCTGGCGGGCTACGATGTGGCGTACCTGGCGGGTGCGGAGAGTCTCCAGGTCGATCCGTCCCAGCAGGAGGCTCTGAAGGCGTTCGTCTCGGGGGGCGGGATGCTCTGGATGGAATCGGTCGGCGGATCGGCGGCATTCGACGCCTCCGTCCGCCAGTTCGCCGAGGCGATGGGATGGACGCCGCGGCTCCTGCCGCCCACCCACGGCCTGATGACGGGGCGGATGGACCCGGCCCAGGGGTACAACCTGACGAGCGGCGTCGAGTTCCGCCGGGCGCTGCGGGTGGCGCGCCTGGGACGGGCCTACGCCGACTTGTTGGGCCTGTACGACGGCGACCGCCTAGTCGGCCTCTATTCGCCGTTCGACGTCCTCTTCAGCCTCCAGCCGTACGAGGCGTGGGACTCCAAAGGCTACCAACCGGCCGACGCCGAAGCCGTCGCGTCGAACATCCTCCTCCACCTGACCGCGCCGGGGGCCGCGGCGCCGACCCCTGTTGCCCCGCCGGCCGCGCAGCCTTGACGCAGGAGTGTCCAGCGCAAGGCGGCACTCAGGGCCTTCACCCGGGCGCCCCGGCGAGGGATACTTCCCAAGGTCAGGGGTTCATGACCGTGGAGAGGCAAGGCTCTTCGCCCGGAACCCGGACTCGCCGCCGGAGCCCATGAGGACAACCCGGGCACCGGCCCTGGCAGCCCAAGGGGCGGCATGATGTTCCAGTTCAGCGAACTTCTGACCCTCGTCATCGGCCTGGTGATGCTCGCCTATCTGGCCTACCAGGCCCACCGCGTCGCGGGAATCGCACACCTTCGGCTGCTGGTCCTGCCTGTTGTCCTGACGGCCGTGGCATGGATCGCGACCGTCCTGGAGGGGGTCTTTCTGCCCGCGGTCCCCGCGCACGACCTCGTGGTCCTCCAACAGGCCAGCATTGTTTCGGCACACATCGGCGGTCCGATTGCCCACGCCCTCAACCTGGTGGAACACCTGGCGTGCGCCGCGGCCGCACTCGCGATGCTCCTGGCACTCGTGCGATTGTCGAAGGTACGCCCGGAGGTACGCCAGTGTGCGTCACCGAGTGGGTAATCACCGCGGCTGAAACGATCAGCACGGCGGCGCTGACCGTGGCCCTGGTCCTGGCGATTGCGCGGCGGCGCCGGCTGCGGCCGCTGCCCATCGCCCTGCTGGCACTCCTCATCACCCTCCCCCTGGCGGTCGCCCTTTTCAACACCCTCGAATGGGCAGGTCTCTTCGACCGAGCCGATGTTGCCGAGTCGTTTCTCTGGCCCCTCGTGCCGGTGCTCTGGCTTTTCCTTTTCATGACAACGCTGGAGCGGGATGACCGGGCAAACCTCCAGACCAGTTACGAGCGCCTGGCCGAGAGCGAGGCCCGGTACCGCACCCTCGTCGAGAACGCCCAGGTCGCCATCGCCGCCACTGACCCGGACCTGCGCGTCACCTTCTGGAACCGCGGATGCGAACGCCTGTCCGGCTGGACCGCCGACGAGGCCCTCGGCCGAGAGATCCCCTTCGTCGTCCTCCCCGAAAAACGCGATGCGCTCCGGAACGAAATTCTCGACCCCCTTCTGCGCGACGGCGTCTGGTTTGGCGAGTATCCGGTCCTGCGGAAGGACGGTTCGCAGTTCACCGCTTTCTTGAGCCTTTCGCGCGTCGTGGACGCCTCGGGCCGGGCCCTCTGTCTGCTCGGCATCGTCACAGACATCACCGAGCGCATCCGCCTCCGCGAGCAACTCATGCAGGCCCAGAAGATGGAGATTATGGCGCGTCTTGCGGGCGGCGTGGCCCACGATTTCAACAACCTCCTGACGGGCATCCTCGGCTTCGCCGGACTCCTGCGCGGCGAGTTGCCGCCCGGCGATGAGCGAGCCGAGTCCGTCAAGCAGATTGAAGACGCCGCCAGACGCGGAACCGAACTCGTCCGACAACTCATGAGCGTCACCCACGACAAGCCCGCCCGCACCGAGCCGGTCAACCTCAACGAAGCCGTCACCCAAGCCCTGCCGCTCATCCAGCGCATGTTCCCGCGGCGGGTGCGGCTGGTGACGCATTTGGCGACCGACCTATGGATCATCCGTGCCGACCCCACCCAGATCCAACAGGTCCTGATGAACCTCGCCATCAACGCCGCCGACGCCATGCCCGACGGCGGCGAACTGGCTATCACCACCGAGAACTTCGAGTGCGCCCTCGCCAAAACAGGCGCTTCGCCGCTCCCCGCCGGACCCTGCGTCCGCCTCACCGTGGCCGACACCGGCCGCGGCATCCCTCCCGACGTCCTCCCCCGCATCTTCGAACCGTTTTTCACCACCAAGGCCGACCGCGGCGGAATGGGGCTCGGACTCTCCACCGTTTACGCCATCGCCAGACGTCACGGCGGATGCGTCACCTGCACCAGCCAGCCCGGCCAGGGCGCCACCTTCCAGGTCGTCCTGCCTGCCACGCCGTAGTCCCGGCGAAGCCGGGACGAAGGCGGGCCCGCCCTGGCGCCGTAGATTGCCGTTCCTTCCCGCGTTCCGAATGCTTGCCCGCCGAAGCTTTGGCGAAGGCGGGCTGCGTTCCGCGCTGGTTCAACTCCCCTCTTTACAACCGCCCCGTTGCTTTCTACAACACCTCTGACGGCTAACCCGCCGCACCGGCCGTAGGAGCATTCCCTTTGGCCCGATCGCGCAAGAACCGCCCCTCCGCCGCCATACGCCTCAGCGATTTCCTGAAAGAGAAGCCTGCCGCCCCCAAACCCGTTTACGTCCTCTGCGGCGCCGACCCTTACCTCCTTGACCAGGGCCGGCAGGCCGTCCGCCGCGCCGTCTTCGGCGACGCCGACCCCGGCATCGGCCTGGAGGAACTGGACGGCCCGGAGACCGATGCCGCACGCGTCCTCGACACGCTGCGCACGCCGCCGTTGCTAGCGCCGCGGCGACTGCTCGTCATCCGCGAGGCCGACCCCTTCGTCCAACGCTTCCGGGCCGCCCTGGAGAAGTACCTCGACGCCCCCGCCGCCGGCGCCTCGCTCGCCCTCGAAGTCGCCAACTGGAACGAGAACACAAAACTCGCTGAGGCGGTCACCCGCGCCGGCCGACTCGTCCGATGCGAGGCCGACCAGCCCGACCGCATCCCCGCCTGGCTCCAGCGCGAGGCCCGACGCCGCCACGGCAAGGAACTCTCCTTCGCCGCCGCCGAAATGCTTCTGGAACACCTCGGGCCCGATTTGGGCGCCCTGGTGTCGGCCCTGGAGATGCTCGACCTTTACACCGCCGGCGCCCCCCGCGTGGACACCGCCGACGTGGACGCCCTCATCGCCCGCGGCTGCCACGAACGCGCGTGGGCCTTGTGCAACGCCGTCGCCGAACAGAACCTCGCCCGCGCCATGGAACTTCTCGACGCCTTCTGGGCCGAGGGCATGGTCGCCCCCCAGATCGTCGGCCTTCTGCGGGTCCAACTGAAGCAACTGGTCCGCGTCCGGGCCTTCGGCCGGGCAATGAGTCTCGATGCCGCGATGGCCAAGGCCGGCGTCCCGCGCCACGCCTTTGCGCGCCTCCGCCGCAACATGGAGGCCCTCACCGGCGCGCACCTGGCCGACGCCTACCAGGCGATGGTGGATGCCGACCTCGCTGCCAAGACCGGCGCCCACGACCGCCTGGCGATGGACTTGCTCGTCCACCGCCTCTGCAATCCCGAGGCCGCGTCCCGGCACGCCGGGACCGCCGCACCGGCCGACGAACCGTGAGCCTCGGCCGGAAGGACGGGGCAACGCTCGGAACCTCCCCGACCCCGGCGCGCCGGGATCGGCTCACAAAGGAAGCGCCGGAACGACCGATGCACGTGCTCATCCTCCAACCTGTCGCCGACGCCAAGACCCGGCGGCGCCCCTACCGGCACGAGGTCGCCCTCCTGGGTGCGGCGCTGGAGGCTCACGGCCACACGGTCCGCCTGCTGGTGCTCGATGCGTCGGACGAGTCCCGGCGCGCCGGGACCGCCGCCATCTCCGAAACGCTGCCCGGGGCCGTCGCCCTTTATGTCGAAAGCCTGGCGGCCGACCTGGCCCGCCAGCTCGCCGAGCAGATCCGCACCGTCGCCGACGCCCCGCTCCTCGCCTTCGGGCCGCACGCCCGTCTTTGCCCCGACGAGGCCTTGAGCGCCGGTGGCATCGAGGCCGTCGCCGTCGGGCCCGCCGACCGCTCCATCCCCGCGTACCTCGAGGAGACGTCGCCGGGCCTCGAACACCTGAAGACTCCCGGCCTGTGGGTCAAGTGCGCGAGCGGCATCATGCGCAACCCCCCGCCTCCGCCCCCGGAGTCGCTCGCCGACGAGCCGGCCCCAGCGCGCGACCTCTATCTGTCGGACCTGGTCCTCGATGCGGCCGGATTCGCCGAGGTCCGCGTCGCTCGCGGCGGCGAGGCGCAGCCCGAAGCGCCCCCGACGGCCGTCTCCGCGGCCGCGTGGCCCGTCCTCCACCGGCCCGTCGCGGCCGTGCTGGATGAGATGCACGCCCTGGCCGAAGAGCACCTCGACCTCGGCGGCTTCCGCCTTGGGAACCGCCGATGGATTTCGGCAGCCGCCTGGCTCGCCGAGTTCGCCGACGCCTACCGCCGCGACGTCGGACTGCCCCTGCGCACCACGCTGGAGCCAGCCGACGTGACCGACGAGACGGCCGCCCTCCTCGCCCGCGCCGGGTGCGAGGAGGTTCTGATGGAGGTCGGTAGCGGCTCGACGCTCATCCGCAGCGACATCCTCGGCCTCGACGCCTCGGCCGAAACGCTCCGCGCCGCCTTCGCCGCCCTGCGCCGCGCCCGCGTCCCCACGGCCGCGCGCGTCGAGATCGGCGCGCCCTACGAGACGCCCGTCTCGCTGGAGGAGACGCTCGCGCTCCTCAAGAGGCTCGACCCCGACCGCGTCGAAGCGGCGCTCCACTGGCCCTCGCCCGGCACGCGGGCCTACGCCGCCGCGCAGGAAAACGGCTGGCTCGTCGGCGACCCGGCGGCCGCCTACCGCGCCGGCCGGCCGGCCCTCGCCCTGCCCTCCCTCTCCGACGACGACCTCATCACCGCCCTGGAGGCCATCCCCTACGCCGTCCACCGCCCACGCCTCGCAGCCTTGATTCGTTTGATGAGGCGCGCGAAAATCCGACGCGGACGCACCTTGCACGAACTGGTGTTGAAGCCGTTCCTCGGTCCGCCCGTCCGGCGCTGAGTTGCCGCTTGCGGCTTACAATGCCGCTTGCGGCCAACATTGCCGCTTGCGGCTTAGCCATGGCCGTTCGAAACACAACCATGACGCGAACCAGCGCCCAACTTTCGACCGCCGAAAAAAAGGCCCGCCTCCTCCGCGCCTACTTCGCCCGCTGGCCCGTCTGGTGCGCCTGGCAGGTCACCTACCGCTGCAACTTCCGCTGCCGCATCTGTTCGTATTGGCGAGAGCGGCACTCGACCGCCGAGGAACTTTCCGTCGCCCAGTTCGCTCGCGGCGCAGCCAACCTCGCCCGCTCGGGCTCCCTGCTCGTCAACCTCGCGGGCGGCGAGCCGCTCCTGCGACCAGACCTTGCCGACATTGCCGCGGCCATCGCCCAGTGGCATTTTCCCCTGCTGACGACCAACGGTTGGCGCCTTCAGCCCGAGCGCGCGAAGGAACTTTGGCAGGCCGGACTCTGGGGCGCGAGCGTCTCGATTGATTACCCCGACGCCGCGCGCCACGATTTGCAGCGCGGCATCGGGGGCGCGTTTGATGAGGCCGTCCGCGCGCTGGAAACCTTCCGCGACACGCGCACCACCCCGCACCAGCGCGTCAACCTCATGGCCGTCCTCACCGCGGAGAACCAGACTTGCATCGGCGAGGTGGCGGCCCTCGCCTCTCGGCTGGGCGTCCATTTCATGGTCCAGCCGTACGGCGTTCTCAAGACGGGCGACACTTCGCACCGCCCGCGCCCGCCTGTCTCCGAGCGGCTGCTGGACCTCCGGCGCCGCTATCCGAACTTCCTGTCGAACCCGTATTTCCTTTCGCGTTTCGACGCCGCCCTCGACGGCGGCATCGCCGGCTGCCGCGCGGGACAGGCCACCTTCAACATTGACGAGCGCGGCCTCGTGGCCAAGTGCGTCGAGGATCGCGCCAATCCGGTCGGCTCCATCGTCGAGACGCCGATGCCGATTCTGGTTCGCCGTCTGCGCGAAAAGTGGCGCGCCAACACCTGCCGCGACTGCTGGTACAATTGCCGCGGCGAAGTCGAAGCCCTCTATTCCCCTCGCGGCCTCGCCTCGGCCCTCCCCCTCCTTTTCGCGCCCTCCCCCACCCGCCATTAGTGAGAAGTGGCGCGGTGGCCTTCCCAGGCCATCGCGGACGCCCCGGGCGGCCCTTGAGAGGGGTGGCGGCCTGGGAAGTTTACCCGCCGGGGCGGGACCGCCACCCGAATGCGCGGCGGGTCTCCGGACCCACCGCGCAAAGGCAGAGCCGCTCGGCCGGAGTTCGCTGCGCTCAGAGATGACAGAGCGCGCGGGGGCGCTTCCATCCCGCGGGGAATGCGGTATAATGGTCGGACCGTACGGCCGGGGGTGGCCCCGGCCCGATGCGTCAAGTGCCCAAGGATAAGGAACGACCGTGTTTCGACCGCAGATTAAGGTGCTGGATTGCACGATCCGCGACGGCGGGTTGGCAAACGATTCGCATTTCACCCTCGAAACCGTGCGGGCGGTCTATCGCGCCTGCTGCGAGGCCGGCATTGATTACGTCGAACTGGGGTACCGGAACTCCAAGCAGATGTTCTCCCCCGACGAGTTCGGCCCGTGGCGGTTCTGCGACGAGGAGGACCTTCGCCGCGCGACGGACGGCATCGAGAACCCCGGCACGAAGATCGCCGTCATGCAGGACGCGCATAAGGCCTCGGCCGACGATCTCCTGGAGAAGAAGGACTCGGTCGTGGACGCCGTGCGCGTGGCGACGTACGTCAAGGACATTGACAAGGCGATCGCCATCGAGAACGCGGCCCGCGCGAAGGGCTACGAGACGACCATCAACATCATGTCCATCTCGACGGAACCGGACTTCGACCTGGACCCGGCGCTGGAGCAAATCCGGGAGGAGACGGGCATCGTCGCGTGCTACGTCGTGGACTCGTTCGGGGCGCTGTACTCGGAGCAGGTGGATTTCTTCGTCGAGAAATACAAGCGAATCCTCGGCGAAGGGGTGGAGGTCGGCGTCCACTTCCACAACAACCAGCAACTCGCCTTCGCGAACACCGTCGAGGGGATCATCAAAGGCGCGAACTTCCTCGATGGGACAATCTACGGCCTGGGGCGGGCGGCCGGGAACTGCCCGACGGAACTGCTGCTGGGGTTCCTCAAGAACCCGAAGTTCAACATCCGGCCGGTCCTGGACTGCGCGGCCGAGACCATTCGCCCGCTCGAGAAAGAGATCGAGTGGGGGTACATGATCCCGTACATGATTACGGGCATCCTGAACCAGCACCCGCGTGCGGCGATGGCGATGCTGAAGGCCGCCAGCCGTGACGATTACCGCACTTTCTACGACAAGATGCTGGAACTCGTGGAGTAGACGCCGGCGGCGGCGTTCGGTATAATGCAGGTGGAAGGGGGGCGTGCGATGGACGACCGCCGGAAGACCAAGGAGCAACTGCTCGAAGAACTCCAGTCGCTCCGCCGCCTTGAAGCCCCGTACCGCGATCTTCTCCGCTCGGAGACCCAGTACCGCGAGGTCGTCGAACACCAGGCCGAACTCATCTGCCGCTGGCTCCCCAACGGCCGAATCACCTTCGTCAACGAGGCGTATTGCCGCTACTTCAGCAAAGGGCGCGAGGAACTCGTCGGCCACTCGTTCATGCCCCTGATTCCGGCCGAGGACCAGGCCCGCGTCGCCCGCCACTTCGCGTCGCTGACGCCCCAGCAGCCGGTCGCCACTCATGAGCACCGCGTCATCGCCCCGGGCGGGCGCATCCGCTGGATGCAGTGGACCAATCGGGCGCTGTTCGACGACGAGGCCCATCTTCTCGGCTACCAGGCCGTCGGACGCGACGTCACCGAGCGCGTCCTTGCCGAAGAGGCCCTCCGGACAAGCGAGGGGGAAAAAGCCCTCATCCTTTCCAGCGTCTCCGAGCACGTTCTCTTCCAGGACACCGGCCATCGCATTGTCTGGGCCAACCGCGCCGCCGCCGATTCCGTTCACACCACGCCCGACCGCCTCGTCGGGCGCCTCTGCTACACCGTCTGGCACCCGCGCACCGAACCGTGCACCGACTGCCCCGTCCATAAGGCCCTCGAAACCGGACAAGCGGAGGTTGCGGAGACCCAGTCCGAGGACGGCCGGTACTGGCTCATCAAGGGCTATCCGGTCCGCGACGACGCCGGAAACATCGTCGGCGCCGTGGAGATCACCCTCGACATCACCGCTCGCCGGCAGGCGGAGGAAGATCGCCGCAGACTCGAAGCCCGCGTCCAGCAGGCCCAGAAACTGGAGAGCCTCGGCATCCTGGCGGGCGGCATCGCCCACGATTTCAACAATCTGCTGGTGGGGATTCTCGGCAACGTGGGGCTGGCGGCCACGGAGGCGCCGAGCAGTTCCCCCCTCCGCCCGTTCCTCGACCGGATTGAGACCGCCGCCCTCCGCGCCCGCGACCTGACGAGCCAACTGCTCGCCTACTCCGGCAAGGGGAAGTTTATCGTCCGGCCGGTGGACCTCTCGGGCCTGGTCCGCGAAACCGTGGAACTCCTGCACCACCACCTCAGCACCAAGGCCGCGCTCGACCTTCGCCTGGCCGACCACCTGCCCCTCGTTTACGGCGACGTGACGCAGTTGAGGCAGATCGTCATGAACCTCCTGACGAACGCCTCCGAGGCCGTCGGCGACGCCGCCGGCACCATTACCATCGCCACCGCCACCGTCCACGCCGACCGCCCGTACCTCGAGGCCGCCTCGCTGGACGACGATCTTTCCGAAGGGCTGTATGTCTTCCTCGAAGTCTCCGACACGGGCTGCGGCATGGACGCCGAAATCCTCCAGCGGATCTTCGACCCGTTTTTCACGACGAAGTTTTCCGGGCGGGGGCTGGGACTGGCGGCGGTCCTCGGCATCGTCCGCGGCCACCAGGGCGCCATCCGCGTTTACAGCGAGCCCGGGCGGGGAACCTGCGTCAAGGTCCTCCTGCCCGTCGCCGAAGGCGCCGCCACCGAGGCCCCTCCGCCCCAGCCGGCCGTCGCCGAGCCTGCCGCGCCCGAGGCCGCTCAGACCGGCGGCACGGTGCTGGTTATTGACGATGAGGAAAGCGTCCGCCAGGTCGCGCGCCTCGCCCTGCAAAAGGCCGGCTTCGAGGTCCTCGTGGCCTCCAGTGGACGCGAAGGGCTCGAACGCTTCCAGCGCGACCCCGGGCGCATCGCCGCCGTCCTCCTCGATATGACCATGCCGGACCTTTCCGGCGAAGAGGTGTTCGACCAACTCCGCCGCGTGCGTCCGGGCGTGCCGGTGATCCTCTCGTCCGGCTACAACGAGCAGGACGCCATTCACCGCTTCACCGTCGGCAACGGCGCCGACCGCCCCGCGGACGCTCGCGCGCTGGCCGGTTTCATCCAGAAGCCCTACCTTCCCGGCGATCTGGTTGCCAGGGTCCGCGCGGCCCTGGGCCGCTAGCATCGTTTCCCGAGGGGGGGGCGAAAAAAACGGTTGCCTCCGGCCGTTTGATGGGGTAGATTCTCTATACGGTCACGTCATATCCGGCCGGTTTGGAAAGGGGAAGCCATGGCCACCGTTTCCGAACGCCGTAAGCACGAGCGCTTCGATGTCCCCTGCCGACTGCGCGTCGAGTTGCCCGACGGCGGGGACCTCCGCGCCCGGGCCGTCAACGTCAGCGACGGCGGCGCGTATTTTGTCGCCGACATGCCGCCCAGGATCGGCCAGCAGGTGCAGGTGCGCCTCGGCGTGCCGCGCGACACCGCCAACACGTTCTTCCTGGAGCAGTTTGCGGCCGGGGCGAGCGTGGTTCGCCACGTTCCGCCCAAGCGCGACGGCGAAGGCGTCGGCGTCGCCCTGCGGTTCGAGAAAATCGTTCCGCTCGACCTGCCGTAGCCGGCCCGCGCGTCAGGATTTGTCCTCGTAGACGATGTGTCCGGCGACAACGGTCCATTTCACTTGCCCGCGCACCTGCCATCCCGCGAACGGGCAGTTCCGCGCCTGCGAGGCGAAGCGCTCCGGCTCGATGGTCCACTCCGCCTGCGGATCAACGACCGTCACATCTGCCGACGCCCCGACCGCAAGCGTCCCCGCCGAAAGGCCCAGCACACGCGCAGGGTTCCATGTGAGCCGCGCGATGAGTTCCGGCCACGAGAGCAGCCCCGGTTCCACCAGCGCCTTGACATAGACCGGCAGCGCCGACTCCAGGCCGATCATCCCGAACGGCGCCTCAGCCAGGCCTTTCGCCTTCGCCGCCGCCGTGTGCGGCGCATGATCCGTCGCCAGGCAGTCCATCACGCCGTCGCGCACCCCCTCGGCCACCGCCTCCACGTCCTGGCCGCACCGCAGCGGCGGGTTGACCTTGAAGACTGCGTCGCGGCTGCGGAGGGATTCATGCGTCAGGGCGAGATGGTGCGGCGTCGCTTCGGCCGTCACGAGCGCGCCGCACGATTTCGCCCGCCGAATGGTTTCGACCGCGCCGGCTGTCGAAACGTGGGCGACGTGGACCCGGCAACCGGTCTCCGCCGCCAGCCGACAGGCACGCTCGACGGCCGTTTCCTCCGCCTCGTTCGGGATGCCCGGAAGCCCCAGCGCCATCGCGAGCGGCCCGTCCTGAAGGACGCCGCCTGCGGCCAGCGCCGAGTCCTCGCAGTGGCAGATGGCCACTGCACCGACTGATGCCGCTTGCTCCAGCACCGCCCGCAGGACCACCTCGTCGGCCACGTCGGAGCCGTCGTCGCTGAACGCGACCGCCCCCGCCGCTTTCATCGCCGCGAGGTCCGCCGGCTCGCGGCCCGCCCGGCCGCGGGTCATGGCGCCGACGGGCAGAACTCGCGCGAGATTCGCCTTCCGCCCGCGCGCCAGGTAATACGCGACCCGCTCGGGAGTATCCATCGGCGGGTCGGTGTTCGGCATGGCGCAGACGGTCGTAAATCCGCCGGCCGCTGCCGCTGCGGCGCCCGTCGCAATCGTCTCAGCAAGGGCAGCGAGGTCCTGTCTTGGGACGGGCGGCTCGCGGAGGTGAACATGCAGGTCAATGAATCCCGGCGCAACAATTTTTCCGCGGCAATCGAGCATCCGGTCGGCGGGACCGAGCGACCCCGGCGGACCGATGCGCGCGATCCGATCGCCTTCGATAAGGAGGTCCGCGGCTTCGTCGCGCCCCGAGGCGGGGTCGAGAATCCGGCCGCGCGAGAGTAACAGGCGCGTCATGGGGCGGGTTTCCAGTCGGGTCCCCAGCGACGACGGGGTCTTGCCGTTCTGCGCTCGCGCTCCAGCGCCCCGATGCAGAGGCTAAGCGCCGCCATCCGCACCGCCACGCCGCACGTCACCTGGTGGAGGATGGCGCTCTGGGGGCCGTCAGCCACCTCGTCGGTGATTTCCAGGCCGCGGTTGATGGGACCCGGATGAAGGACGATCGCGCCCTTCTTCGCTCGCGCAAGACGCTTCGCCGTCAATTGGTACCCGCGCTTATACTCCTCGGCGTCAAACGCGACTCCTTCGTGCCGCTCGAACTGGACCCGCAGCATCATCACCGCGTCGCACTCGGGCAGGATGGCATTGAGGTCCGTGCTTTTCTCGACGGGGACCGTAAGGTCGTCCAGCCCATCGAGGAACAGGGCCGGGCCGACGAAGATCGCACGGCTGCCGAGTTTCGCCAGGCCGTGGAGGTTCGACCGCGCGACGCGGCTGTGGCGGATGTCGCCGACGATTCCCACCGTCAGGCCGTCCAGCCGCCCGAACTTGTGTCGCAGCGCAAGGAAGTCCAGTAATCCTTGAGTCGGATGCTCGTGCGAATCGTCGCCGGCGTTAAGCACAGAGCAGTTGACCGCTTTGGCGACAGCCTCGGACGCGCCGCGCTCCTGGTGGCGGATGACGATGGCGTCGAGGCCCATCGCCTCGATGTTGCGCGCGGTGTCGAGGAGCGTCTCGTTTTTGGAGAGACTGCTCGTCGCGGCATGGAACTGGATGACGCGGGCGCCCAGCCGCTCGGCCGCGAGGGTGAAACTGGTCCGCGTCCGCGTCGAATCCTCGCAGAAGAGGTTCAGAACCGTTCGGCCTTTGAGTTTTTGGGGGGCGGCCTTTCGGGCGGTTGTATAGGGAAGGAACTTCTCGGCCGTGTCGAGGAGATGAAGGATTTCCCCCGCCGACAGGTCTTCCAGACCCAGGAGATGCTTCCGGGTCCACTGGGCCGGTGTGCGTTTGGCCATGAGGCGCTCCCCGTCCTACGATCGCCGCAGGGAGACTATAGACACTGCCCGCCAGAGCATCAACGGAAAACACGGCGCGGGCCCTATCGGGGTGTGCCAAGATTTTCTGGCAGGCGCAGCCGAGGAGATGTTTCGCAAGAGAGTGCCGGAGGCACGTTTGACGTTAGCCACGGGCGCAAGCCCGTGGCCGGCGCGGCGGAAGCGACCATATCTTTTTCTTCTTTTTTCAAGCCCCGTGTCATCTCATCCGAAAAACATGCCGAAATGACTTTCACTCGCCCCGGCTCAGGCGCTCGTAGTAGCGCTTGAGGTACTCTTCGTAGCCGGGCGGCATGGGCTTTTCGAGGGCGTCGAGGACCTCGGCCTGGACGGCGTTCGGAAGGGCCGTCGAGGCGTCGCGGCGGATGCGGACCTCGCCCTCGAGAAGCATCTTCGTGCTCTTCAGGTTCTCCAGCACGAGGTCGCGCTGCCGCAGGGCGTTCTGATATCGCCCGGCCAGGAGGTCGCGCTGGACCCGCCGCATCCCTGCCATCGCCCCGTCCAGGGCGAAGGACTGGTAGTTTCGGACCTCGAGGCCGGCCTTGACGCCCTCGGCCTTATTGCGCAGTTGCGCCTGTCTGGAGGCCAGTGCGCCCATCTGGCGCGCCAGTTCCGGCGGGACAGGGCCTTCCAGGCCTTCGGAGCCTGCGCCGGAGATTTTTCCGCCGCCGGTGGCGCCGGTGGGGGCCTCACCGCTCGTATCTTTCACCTCGCCTTCGCTGTAGGCGTCGGGCGTCAGGCGCGTGGGCGTGCGGCGTCCGCCCTTCCCCGTCGCCGTCTCCTCGACGAACTCGCCGGAGGATTTGCCGGTGCGTCCTTCGCCGCTTCGGCCGCTCATCTCGTTCGCATTGGGCAGCGTGTTGCCCGTGACGCCCTTGGCGGAGTAGTTCGAGATGGGCCCGTCCACGGCGTCCCATCCGGCGCCCTTGTCCAGCGAGTCGGCGGCGCCGCTGGTCGTATCCTCGATCTGGTCGAAGAGGTCCTCTTCCTGCTCCAGCAGGTCGCCGACAAGGTCTTCCATCTCGGCGGGGAGTTCCGCGTAAGGCACCTCCGCCTCGCCGAGCGCCTCTTCCTGTTTCCAGGCGAGCCGGTCGGGCTGGTCGGGCAACCAGCGCTCGAGATTCTCGACGAGTTCCTCGGCGGCCTCCATGCCGAGTTCTTCCAGCGGCACAACGATGTCCATCGCCTTCTTCGCCAGCGCGTCGGCCGCCATTTCCACGTCGGTTTTGATTTCCACCAGTTCCTTCACCAGGCTCGGGTTGGAGGCATCCAGCCCGGGAACTTTCGAAAGGTCCGAAATCTGCTCTGCTAGAAAAGAATCCCACTGGTCCTCGACGGCCTGGAGGCGCTCGAGTTCCTTCTGGTCCGCGTCGGTGAAATCGTCCACAGGGCGCTTCGCCAGTTCCTGCGTCGCCTCGATGACCTTCTTTTGCTCGTCCATGAACTCCTTGAGGCGGTCGCGCAGGGCCGCCAGGCGTGCCTCCAGGTCGGCCGGCAGGTCGCCGGGGTTCAGGCGGCTCTCGGCCTCGCGCACCGCGTCGGCCAGTTTTCCCGTGATGTCCAGAATCCGACGAAGCACGGCGACGATGGCGTCCTGGTCGGCGGCCAGCCGCTCGCCCATCGCGGCCACAGGATCGAGCGACTCGCCGGCAAAGCCGGCCAGCGCCCCGGCCTTTGCGACGGCGGAGGCCATCTCGTTCACCGCCAGCGCTTCCAGCGTCGCCTGAATCGGCAGCGTGTCGGCGTCGAATGTCACATCGCGCGTGACGGCCAGCGTCGAGGAGCGGATGGCACCCTGGGCTGCCGCGAGATTCGCCCCGGCGGAACGGACCTCGTCCGTCGTCCGCTGCTCGCCGAGCACGGCAGTCGTCGCGCGGGCCGTCTCCTGGGCCTTCAGGATCTCTCGCAGCCGATCGTACAAGAGGCCCAGTTGCCGCTGTTTCTCTTCCGCGGTCGCCTTCGCATCCTGGACCAGGATTTTGTACTTCGCGGTCGTTGCGACGTTGGGCCCCTTCGGCGTCGGGCCGCCCTGGTACGTCCGGCGGTCGCGGGCCTCCGCCCAGTAGGTAATCGTCCGCCCGAGGGCGTAGGCGGACGCATCGACGGCCAACGCGCAGTCGAGCACCGCGTCCTTGGGGTCGGCGAAGGCGCCCCACGTCTGGATTTTGCGCGGCGCATCCTCGCCGTCGGCCTGGGCCAGCAGCCGCACGTCCGCCAGACCGTACCGGTCCGCCGCTTTCAGGCTCATGCGGACGGTCCCGCCCGGCGCTGCCGCAACGTCCTGCCGCGGCAGCGTGAACGCGATGACGGGCGGCTCGTCGGCCAGCGCCTTGATGGGATACGCCACCGCCGCCCGGTCCGGTCCCGGCGCGCCGGGATCGTCCAGGCGCACCTCGTACGTGTCGTCGGCGAGCACCGTAAAGCGCGCCGAGAAGGAGCGGCCGTCGCTTGCCGGCAGACCCTTGAGGACCACACCCGAGCCGAACAGCAGGCTCCCTCCCTCGACGCGCGAGGAGACGCGGATCGTCATCTCGACCTGGGTCCCCACGAGGCAGCGGATCTCGCCGGGCGCATTCGTCACCGTCTGCGGCTCAAGGCCGGTGTAGTCGGGGTAATTGAAGCGCAGGTCAACGGACTCCACCAGCGGCGGCTCGCGCAAGGCCACCGTAAACCGCCGGCTCTCCGTGCCCCCGATGCGCGCCTGATAGGTGAACGGGCGAACGACCTGGGGCACGCGGCAGGAGAAGCGGTCGAGCCGCTCGCCCGTGCGCACCAGGGCGCTGCGGCGCGCAAGGCCGCCCGTCTCCTCGATTTCGACGACGCCCTCATACGCCCGGCCGCGATCTTCGCCGATGGTCACCTGGATGTCCATCGGCTCGCCCTTGTTCCACACGACGTTGCCGGGCTCGACCGACAGGATCTCCACCGCGCCGACGCTGGGGATGCCGGAGTCGAACGGGAAGAGCACCTGAAGCCCGGCCGAGAGGAACCGCGGCGCAGCCAGGGCGATGAAGGCCCCGAGTGCGACGGCGGCGGCGCCGGCCGCCAGGGCCCAGCGCTTCGCCGGGCGGGCGCTCGTCGCGCCCACGAGGTCCACTCCCGCCGCCCCGGACGCCGCCTGATTCACCGCTATCTGCACCAGGACCGGCGACCACTCCGCCGCCTGCTCCACGAGCAGGATGGTGTTGATGAGGCTGTTGCCGAGATGCGGCAGGCGCGTCTCGACGAAGCGGGCGACCTCCTTGGGCGACGGTTCGCGCCGCAGCGGCGCCAGGACGTAGCGCCAGAACGCACCCGCGACCGCCGACAGACCGGCGACCAGCAGCGCCAACCGCCCCGCCGCCCCGAACCGCAGAAAACCCTGCGCCAACGTCACCGCCAGGACCGTCCCGCAGAGAACCGTCAGGAACGCCAGGAACCCCTCGGTGAAACGGAGCGTGCGGATTCGCCCGCGCACCGCCTCGATGCGGGCCATCACCTCGAGATACGGCAGATAGTTGGTGAGCGTCGTCACGGGCATCACCCCGTCTGCGGCCGCACCGGCCGCCCCTGCTCTATTATACGACCGGCCGTCGCGCCGACGCGGACTCAGGGTCGGATGACGACCTTGCTTATCCCGGGGACGACCAGGTCGTAGAGTTCCTCGACGTCAGCGTTGTGCATGCGGATGCAGCCCTCGGAGACGCTCGCGCCGATGCTCGCCGGGTCTATCGTCCCGTGGATGCCATAATGGTTGCCGATATCTATCCACCGCGTGCCAAGCGGATTCTCCGGGTCGCCCGACGGCCGGTGCGCCGACGCCGGCTTATGTTGCGGCTGGTAGGGCGGGTTTTTGATCTTCTTCTGGACGACGAACGTTCCCTCGGGCGTCGCGCCGGGAGCCCCGATGCCCACCGGATACACGCGCAGGCACACCTCGCCCACCCACGCCCGCAGTTCGTGGGCGTCCTTGAGGATCTCCAGATGGATCGGCCCCTGGACGACCTTCAGCGGCTGGTCGGCGTAGATGGACGTCGAGCCGAGCCGGTTCAGACGCATGATGAGTTCATACGGCACGGCGAATCGCTGGCCGATCGCCGTCAGCGTGTCACCGGAGGCAACGGCGTACAATTTCGAGTACCCGTCGCCGGGAACGATGGTCGGCCCAAGTTGGAGGCGGTCGGCGCATTGATTGACGGCCGCGTGGACGGTCCGGGCTTCCAAGCCTGCGATGCCGGCGCGCAGGGCCTCGCTGAGGCGCTTCTGCGCTTCGACGGTCCGGCCGGCCCGCGACAGGGCCAGACCTTCCTCGGCCGCCGATGCGCCAGGACCGCTCAGCCCTTGCACCGGCGCCGTAGGCACTTCGACCACAACCGGCGGGGGCACAACGACCGGCGCGGACGCTACGACCGGCGCAGGCGCCCGAGCGCCGGCCGAAATCGGATCGGCGCGCGGCGCGACGGCCGGCGGCGCGCCCACGGGCGTCTCCACAATCACCGGCTCCGGCGCGGCCGGCGCCGCCGCCGGAGGCCACAGAAAATGCGTCGCCACCGACGCGACAACCGCAACGACCACCACAAACACCACCGTTGCGACCATGCGGCCCAGCGTCGTCATGGGAACACGTCTCCTTCCCGGCGGGACGTTCCGTTGGGGACGTCCCCTTGGGGACGGTCCCGTTTCTCGGGGTCGGGCAGGACGGGCGGCCGGGGCGCAGCCGTGTTGCAGACTAAACCGGACGGCGCCCTCCACCCGTCGCTTCTATTGTAACAATCCCGGCGTCCGTGACAATCGTCGGCACAGGCCGGTCGTTCTCGGTCACGGGCATCTCATCGAGAATCTGTTCCCGGAAGGCGACGGCGACGAGGTCGGCCCGCAGGTCCGCCCGGGCGAGGAACCGGTCGTAGAACCCCCCGCCCTTGCCCAGGCGATTGCCCCGACGGTCGAGCGCCTGGCACGGGACGAGCACCACATCCAGTTCCGCGACCGCGAGCGGCGGCGCGTCGGGGACTTCGAGAATCCCCATCGCCCCCGGCCGGACCGCCGGATGCTCCACCGCAGCCGGGACGTCGGCCCGCTCGAGCAAGACCGGCTCAATCTCCCTCCCGCCGAGCGCCCGGTCGGTCTCCGTCAGAGGCGGCTCGATGCGGGGGACCGCGACGCGTTTGCCCTCGCCCCACGCCCAGCGGATGAGCGGCCAGGTGTCAATCTCCGTCGGCATCGAGAGGAACGCCATCAGCGTCCGGGCCCTCCGGACGCACCCCAGGCCGGCCAGGCATCGCGCCAGGGCGACGGCGGCGATTCGGCGCCGGTCGGGGCCCAGGTTCGCCAGCGCCGCCGAAACGCTGCGGCGCACTTGCATCTTGGCCCCGGCGATTTCGTCGCGCGTCATGGGTTGCTCTCGCGTCTCCCCGGCGGCTTCGGTGCCGCGCGGTGCGGCATCGCGTCACACGCCGAAGAATCCCGGTCTCTTCGGCCGGGGCTGCGGTTGCGGCGTAGCCGGCCCGTCCCCGGTCCCAGGCGCGGTTGGTCGCGCCGGCGCCCGGCCGAGCGACGGACTGAGGATCCACACCGCCGGCCGAATCCACACGAGCCTCTGCCCGCCGACCGCAACCCGTCCCTCGCCTAGACCGGCCACCAGGATCCACTGGCCGTACTGCCAGGTCCCTGGAGCGGCCGGGGGATCCTGGCCGGCACCGGCGTCGCGCTCCGCCTCCGGCCGCATCGCTATTCGCTGGTTCGAGCCGTGCGGCGCCAGCACCACGTACCCGCCGTCGGGCGCCTCCACCTTGTCGAGGATCTGGGCCCAGACCACGAGGCCGCGCGGCCACTCGGCGTCGTCCCGGACCGCCTGGGCGGCGGCGGCGAGCATCGCGCGGCGCCCTTCCGTCTTCAGGTTCGCCAAGGCATCGAGGACCTCGCGAACGCCGGCAAGCGTGGCTTCGCGCGCCTTGGGGTCCACCTCCGGGTCGAAGCGGACGCGCGCCGCCTGCTCAGCCATCGCGACCAGATCGCCGTGCGTCGTATCGCGAAAGACGGTGCCTTCGCCATGACAATCGGGACACGCTTCATCGAACTCGCCGTACGCGGGGTAAGTCATGCCGCCGCTCTTACGGATTCCGATAATGCGCCGGACACGGACCTGGCCCGTGCCGTTGCACTTGTCGCAGCGGAGGCGCAGTTTGACGGATCGCACGGTGGCGGCAAGGCGGGCGGGGGCGATGCTCTCGCCCGCGACCGGCCGGACGCGCGCGGGCCAAAGGGGGCGCGGCAAATCGGTAAGGGGTTGCAGTTGAGGCTTCGCCGCCAGGAGGGCCCGCCGGATGGCAGGCGCGGGCGCCGCCACGTCCACCGCTCCTGTGCCGATCGCCAATTCCAACCAGACGGCGACGACGCGGCCCTGGGCGTCAAGCACCGGCGAGCCAGACGCGCCCGAGACCCGGGCACCGTTGACGGCGAAAAAGCCGAACGCTTCCGGAGGCGAATCGCACCCCGCTGCAGAGGCAAGGTCGGCCGCGCTCTTGCCCGCCTGGAGCCGGCCGGTCACCAGTTTGAGCGCACTCGCCCATTCCCATCCCGCGCTGGTGACGGCGACGGAGCCGTCGAGCGCCGGCCCGTCGGCCTGGAGCGCCAAGCCCCGGCGCCCTGCGCCGTCGGGCCCCAGGTCCAGCGCCGCCACGCCGAGCGCAGCGTCGGCGAAACCGAACTTGGCGGCCTCGGCCGTCGAACCATCCTCGAAGCGCACAGTCGCCCGGACGACGCCCGGCTGAGCCACGGCCGCCAGGTCCGTCAGGACAAACCGCCCGTCGCCTATCAGAAAGCCGGTGGCGTGGGCGAGCGGCAGGCCGAAACCGTCCCTGGCCGTCACGAGGCACACGGCGCCGGAAACCGCCTCGCGGAGTTCGTCGGGCCTAAGGTCGCCGGCGGCGCAGAGGCTCCCCCAGGCCGCGCCGCTCACCAGCGCCAGGCCGAACCACCCTCGCCGCATTCGCGTCGGTTTAGTGCGCATGACCCTCGGTCTTTTCGGCGAAACCAAGTTCCTCTCTCCACTGCCGTTTCCAGGAGCCTCCAGCGGTGATCCCCGGTGTGGCGTGTGGCGCCAGCGCTTCCCCGGTTCCTGGAAAGGGCGTCCGTTGGAGGGTCGTCCGCGGGAGCATTATTGTCCGACGGCCGGCCCGTGTCCAGGGGCGCGGCCGAACGGCTGTCTGGACGGGACACATGGCGGGGGGTATAATCGGTTCGACATGCCCGGCGTCGGAGTCCCGGCGCGCCGGGACCCAATCGAGCGAGGTGTCCCATGGCGGACATACAGCGCCCCGAACCCCCCGTGGCTGCGAAGACGGCGAACGCCTCCCGGCTGGTCGCCGTCTGGTTGGCGCTCGTGGCGGCGATGGGGCTGGTGGGGCTGGCCTGCTGGGTGGCGCTGGCGCTGGCAGGCCCGCAGCCGACCGCGACCGAACCGGCCGGGAAGGAACCGGCGGCGGACACCTTCCTGGATCGCGTCATCCGTCCGGACGGTTCGGCCCCGGTCCGGCCGTGGGATTACATCGTCATCCACCACAGCGCGACGCGGTCGGCGACGCTGGAGGCCATCAGCCGCTGGCACCGCGAGAACCTGCACATCCGCGACGCGGGGTACCATTTCATCATCAACAACGGTCGGGCGAAAGGGACAGCGGACGGCGAGATCCTCCCCACGCCGCGGTGGACCGAGCAGCGCAGCGGCGCCCATTGCCACGTGCCCGGCCATCCGGAGTTCAACGTCCGCGGGATCGGCATCTGCCTGGTCGGGAACTTCGAGCGCGAACAGCCCACGGCCGCGCAAATGGCCAGCCTGGAGGCGCTCGTCACCGCCCTGGCCGAGCGGTACGGCATTTCCCTGGAGCGCATCGTCGGGCACGGCGAGGTGAAGGTGACGGAGTGTCCCGGCAAGGAGTTCCCGATGAGGACGTTTCTCTGGGAGGTGCGTCAGCGGATGCTGGTGCGGCACCTGAGCGCGTCGCCGGGGAACGTCGCTGCGACCGCAGCCGAGCGCTGAGAAGGAGCCACGCTTGAACGGCCCCGCTGAGGATTGGGACCTTAACCTGGACGAGGCGCACCTGGGGGTCGGCGAGGTGACCGACCTGATGGACCGGGCGGCGATTCTCAGCCAGCGCGACCCGTGGCGGCGGGGCAACGTCATGGAGTTGCCCGCCGAGGGAGACCTGGTCATCCTGGGGGACCTGCACGGCGACCGGGAGAACCTGGACCGCGTTCTGGGGTGGGCGCGCCTCCACCGCCACCGGGACCGGTGCATCGTCTTCCAGGAACTCATTCACGGCGGCCCGGCGGACGAACAGGGCGGGGACTCCAGTTTCTGGCTCCTGGAGGAGGTGGCGTCGCTAAAGTGCATCTTCCGGTCGCGCGTGCAGGTGGTCCTGTCGAACCACGACCTGGCGGAGTTGACGGGGTCCCGGATCACGAAGGCCGGCGAGCCGGTGAGCGACCAGTTCCGCCGCGGCGTCCGGAACGCCTACGGCCCGAACTGCCAGGCCGTGCTCGAGGCGTACCGGCGGTTCCTCGCGGCGCTACCCCTGGCCGTCTCGACGCCGAACGGACTTTTCATCAGCCACTCGACCCCCGAGCCCAAGGCATTGGAGGACTTCGACTACAGCATCTTCGACCGGCCGCTCGTCCCTGGGGATTACCGTCGCGGCACGTCGCTCTATGAAATGGTCTGGGGCCGGAACCACAACCAGCGTTCCGCCGACGAGTTCGCCCGGGCCGTCGGGGCGCAGTTGCTCATCACGGGCCACCAGAGTTCCCTGCCGGGCATCAAGACGCCGACGTCTCGGCACATGATCCTGACGAGCGATGGCCGGCTGGGCAGCGTGCTGGTCGTGCCGCTCAACCGTCACATTCCGCAAAGGGCGCTGGCGCGACAGGTGCTGCGGATCCGGTCGCTACGGCTTCCGAGCGCTCGGCGGCGTGCCAAGCCATCGGGGGGCGCGGCCAAGGAGACGTAACCGTGATCGAAAGCGGAACCGTCGTGCGCGTCGCAGGGGACCGCGCGGCGGTGGGCGTCGCCCGCCGGGCTGAAACCCTCTGCCGTCGCTGCCGCGCCTGCCAAAGCGCCGGCGGCGGAGAAAGGGTCCTTTGGGTCGAAGCCGGCGACCTCGTCGTCGGCGACGGCGTGACCCTCGAGGTCCCCCTTCCGGGCGTGTGGCGGAGCATCGGCCTGGTGTTCGCCCTGCCGCTGGCGGCCCTGGTGGCGGGCCTGGTGGTCGGCAGCCGGTGGGCGTGGCTCGCGCAAGCGACGGGCCTGGGCGCCGAGGGGTCGGCGGCGGTGCTGGGCGGCGCGCTGGCGCTCGTCGCGTTTTTCCTGGCCGTCCTCCAGGAGCGCCGGTTTGTGAAGCGTCACGGCGTGCGCGTGGTGGAGGTTCGGCATCCCGCCTGACAGGCCGCACGCCCCTTCCCGCTCGTCCCCCAATGGCTTTTGCTTGACAGTGCGCCCCCGGGAGAGTATCGGAGTCTGTCCGGGGCTCGTGCAGAGCCCCAAACCGATGAAGAGCCCGCACGACGCAAACGGAGTCGCATCGGCCGGCGCCCCCATCCAGCAGGGACTCATGGCGGACCGGGACGATTTCACCGACGAGGAAACGGACGCGCAGGACAAGGGCCCGCTGTGGCATCGCGGCGTGGGGGTCCTGGCGGTTTCCTGGGTCATGGCGCTGGCGATCCTGGCAGGATGGTTTGCAGGCTGGCTCCTGGACCGGAACGTGACAGGGACCTTTCCGCTGATGACGATTCTGGGCGTCCTGGCGGGCATCATCGGGGGCGGATGGTATTCGTATCGGACAATCATGAGGGGCCTGCGGCGATGACACGTGCGGCCGACGTGAACACGTTCGAGTCGTTCCAGGACCGCGTCGTGCAGGCAACGGCGGTGGCCGGCCTGGCGGTGGTGGCGTGCGCGGTTGCAGCGTCGGGCGGCTACACACCGGTGACGGGGGGCCTGGCCGTCGGAATGGCCGCCAGCCTGGCCTCACACTGGATCAAGGTGCGAACGCTGCGCGGCATCGGGCGGCGCGGGGCGGCGACAAAACCCGGCCTCGCGAGCCTGGCGCTGCTCGGCCGGCTGGGGATCTGCGGGGCGGCGCTGGCCGCCGCCTCCGCCACGCCTCACCTCGATTTCTGGGCCGCCGCCGCCGGACTGCTGCTGGCCAATGCCGTCACCGTCGTCCTGGCGGTGCGCGACGCCCGCCGGACGCGCACCGACACATAAGAGATCGCCATGGAAGACGCCCTTCCCAATGTGCCGAACCAACTCCTCTCCTGGGATCCGCCCTGGCCCCTGGACCTGCTGGTGTGGGGCTATTCGTACGAGACGTTTTTCATGACGGTGCTGGTGGTCGTGGGGCTGGCGATCCTGCTGGGCCTGGCGGCGCGGCGGCCGAGGCTCGTGCCGGGGCGGGTCCAGGCGCTGCTCGAAACCCTGGTCGAGTTCCTGCGCGACGTCGTTGATGGCACGCTCGGGCCGGTGGACGGTCGGCGGTTCCTGCCGTTCATCGGCACGATCTTCCTCTTCATCTGGACGAGCAACCTGGTGGGCCTCGTGCCGACGGGCGAAATCTTCCAGGCTGTCAACGAGTGGACCGGCCGGCCGGAGCACGGCGCGAACCTCGTGTGGGAATTCTCAGGCGGGACGCTGGTCATTCCGGGCGCCATCGAGCCGACGCGGAACGTCAACTTCCCCTGGGGCCTGGGCATCATGGTCTTCTTCCTGATGCACATCCTGGCGATCAAGCGCAAGGGCATGGCGCGGTACCTGGACGAGTACTTCCAGCCGCACCTGGGGCGGTTCACCTGGCCGTACCAGAAATGGTGGGCGCGGATCGCCATGGCCGTCCTCGCCGCCGCCCTTGCCGGCGCTTTCGGATACGTGGTCGGCACTTTTCTGGACCATCGCTGGGCCTCCGATCCCTATGTGGCATACGGGCTGGGCGGCGCGCTGGGGCTATACGCCCTGGCGGCCTTCCTCGTCAGGCCGAAGTTCAAGCCGAAGGAGCTCGGCGTCCCGAACCTCTTCATTGCGCCGCTCAACATCATCGGGAAGTTCGCGGAGATCCTGAGCATGTCGTTCCGTCTGTTCGGGAACATCTTCGGAGGCGCCGTGATTTTCCTGATGATTGCGTCGACCATCAAGCCGGGGCTTCCGATCCTGCTCCAAGTCTTCTTCGGTCTTTTCGTCGGGACGGTCCAGGCGTTCGTGTTCACGGTCCTGTCACTGACCTACCTGGCCGTGGAGATCCGCGAGGAAGAGGAAGTCGAGACCATCATGCATCCTTCGGCACACGAGGAGGCCGCTCCGGCGGCGTGAGGCGCATCGGCGATGGCCACCTGGCACGAGTTCTGGGCGAGCGGCGCGGCGGACCTCCTGGCAACGTGCCAGTACGTTGCGGCGGGGCTCTCGGTCGGCCTGGCGGCCATCGGACCCGGCGTGGGCGAAGGCTACGCCGCCGGCAAAGCCGGCGCCGGCATCGCCCGCCAGCCCGCGGAGGCCGGCGTGACCTTGCGCACCATGCTCATCGGCCAGGCCATCAGCGAGACGAGCGGCATCTTCGGCCTGGTGGTGGCGTTCCTGCTTGTCTTCACCAGAAGCGAGAGTGTGACCAACTGGGTGACGGGCGCCGGCCTGCTCGGGGCCGGCCTTGCCGTGGGCCTGTCGGCCATCGGAAGCGCCGTCGGCGCGGGCCTGGTGGCCGGCGAGGCCGTCGAAGGCGTCGCCCGGGTGCCCGATGCGCGGTCCCAGGTGACGCTGACGATGCTCATCGGCCAGGCCCTTGCCCAGAACACGTCCGTCCTGGGTTTCGTGGTGGCGATGCTTCTGCTTTCGGCCGGGGCGGGGGCCGACGTGGACATCGAGGACTGGGCGGGCAACGTTCCGCGAATGGCCGCCCTCCTGGGCGCCGCCGTCGCCATGGGCGCCGGGGCCTTCGGGCCGGCGATGGGGATCGGCATAGTCGGCGCCCGGGCCTGCTGGGGCGTCGCACGCAGATCCGACCACGCCCGCGCCGTCCAGCGGACCCTCTTCATCGGCGCCGCGGTGAGCGAATCCACGGCCATCTACAGCCTTGTGGTGGCATTGATCCTGTACGGCCTAGCGATCGGAGGAATCTAGCAAGGGGGTCCGCCGGCCTCCCGGCCGGACGCACTCACAGAAAGGGAGAACCATGGATCCGGTAATGGCAGCAGCGATTGTGAAGGCGGGGGCGTACATCGGGGCCGGCCTCGCGGTCGGTCTGGCCGCTATCGGCCCGGGCGTCGGCGAAGGCTATGCCGCCGGACGCGCCTGCGAAGGCGTCAGCCGACGGCCCGACCAGGCCGCGCTCCTGACGCGGACGATGCTCATCGGCCAGGCCGTCTCCGAGTCCACGGGCATCTACGGCCTGGTGGTGTCGCTGATCCTGATTAGCGTCGCGGGCTGATGCGCGCGCCGGCGCGGCGGCACACCGAAGGGAGTCGGCCTTGAAGATAGCGCCCAACAAAAAGCGCCTGGCCAAGGTATTTCTGGCGGTCTATATCCCCATTGTGCTCCTCTGGTTCGGCCACGCGATCCTGACCACCAAGGGGGCCGGACGCGCCTATCGCCTGGGCCCGGACCTGAAGGAGCAGCACCTCACCGAACCGTTCGAGGTCCGCGCCGTGGCCGGACGAACGCTCGACGAGGACTTGGCGCGGATCCTGAAACGGGCCGGCGCAACCACCGTCGTCCTCGAAACCGGACGGGAGGTCCTCGTGGACAACGGCCTGGACCAGGTCCTCCGCTCCGTCATCCTGCCGAAGGACACGCACATCACCGAGGACCTGTACAACCTGGTCCTGGCGGACGAAGCCCGCCAGCGCCCGGACGCCGTCGCGTATATCCGCGGCCGGGGCAAGATCATGGGGTTCAGCCTGGACCTGGCGATGGTGGTGCTGAACTTCCTGGGCCTGCTGTGCCTGCTGTACGTTTTCTTCTGGGACCCGCTCCTGGAGATGCTCGACCGCCGGGCCGAGACCGTCCGCTCGCAACTCCACGAAGCCAAGACGAAGCGTGGGGAAGCGCTCGGCCTGCGCGACCGCTACGCCGGCCTCATCGAAGGCGCGAAGAAGGAGCGCGAACAGTTGATTGAGGGCGGCGAGCGCGAGGCCGAGGCCGAACGAAGAAAAACCCTCGACCGCGCCCGCCAGGAGGCCGAGAAGGTCCTCGAGCGCGCCCGCCAGGAAATCGAGGGCGAAGCGGCCCAGGCCAAGCGGCAACTGCGCCGCGAGGTCGCAGGCCTCAGCGCCGACATCGCCGCCGAAATCCTCCGCCGCGAACTCCGGCCAGAGGACCACAAGGCCCTCGTCCAGGATTTCCTCGACAAGGCCGACGCCCCTGGCGGCGACGGCAAGCCCCCCCAAGGAAAGAAAGGCGGCTAGCGGACCATGCGCCCCGACGCCCTGGCCGAACGCTACGCCGACGCCCTCGCCGACCTCATCGCGGATCCCGCCGACCTCGAAGCCGCCGCCGAGATCGTCCGTGCCCTCGCCCCTCTGGCCGTGCCCGACCAGAAGGCGCGCCTCTACTGGCTGAGCCAGCGTGCGGCCCGAAAAGAGAAACAGGAACTCCTGGGCAAACTGGCCGCGGCCGCCAAGGCGCCGCCCCTGGTCCGATCATTCCTGGAGGTGCTGCTCGAAAACAACCGGATGAGCGACCTCGGGGCGATTGCCGAGGCCCTCGGGCGCGTCGCCGAAGAACGCCTCGGCCTGGCGACCGCCCGCGTCACGAGCGCCTCGCCGCTGAGCGACGAGCAGCAGGAGGCCATCCGCCGGCGCCTCGCCCACCTGAGCGGCAAGCGCGTGCGCCTCGAAACGGAGGTGGACTCCGGGCTCATCGGCGGGGTCCGGGTCCGGCTGGACAATCAGGTGATTGATGGGAGCGTGCGGGGGCGCCTCGATGCGCTCGTCGCGCGGTTCACCAAGTAGGAACGGAATCAACAGCCGCCCACGCGGACGAAAAGCCGGACGCGTCGGCCCCAGCGCCGCCGGAGGAAACGAGAGGCAATGGAAATCAAAAGCGACGAAATCACCGAAGTCATCCGCCAGCAAATCAGGAAGTGGGCCGGACAACTCGAGGTCGCCGAGGTCGGCGAAGTCATCGAGGTCGGCGACGGCGTCGCCCGCGTCTTCGGACTCGAAAACTGCATGTACAACGAACTCGTCGAGTTGCCGAACGGCCTGGTCGGCATGGCGATGAGCCTGGAGGAGACGACCGTCGGCCTGGTGCTTCTCGGCGACGACCGGCTCGTCAAGGCCGGCGACCAGGCCAAACGCACCGGACGCATCGTCGAAGTCCCCGTCGGCGACGCGCTCATCGGCCGAGTCGTCAACCCCCTCGGCCAGGCGGTGGACGGCAAAGGGGAGATCCAGGCCAAGGAATCACGCCCCGTCGAACGCCTGGCGCCCGGCATCGTCTGGCGCCAGCCCGTGGATACGCCGGTCCAGACGGGTCTGAAGTGCATTGACGCCATCACCCCCATCGGCCGGGGGCAGCGGGAACTCATCATCGGCGACCGCCAGACCGGCAAGACCGCGCTCCTGGTGGACACGATCCTCAACCAGCACGACCAGGACATGCTCTGCATCTACGTCGCCATCGGCCAGAAACGCTCGACCGTCGCCCAAGTGATTAAGACGCTCGAGGACGCGGGGGCGATGGAGTACACGATCGTGGTGACGGCCTCGGCGAGCATGCCCGCGACGCTCCAGTACCTCGCGCCCTATGCCGGCTGCGCCATGGGCGAATACTTCATGGACTCCGGCCGGAGCGCCCTCGTCTGCTACGACGACCTGACGCGCCAGGCCTGGGCGTTCCGCCAGATGGCCCTCCTGCTGCGGCGGCCGCCCGGACGCGAGGCGTATCCCGGCGACGTCTTCTACCTGCACTCGCGCCTGCTCGAGCGCGCAGCACGCCTGAATGAGGAGCACGGCGGGGGCAGCCTGACCGCCCTGCCCGTCATCGAGACCCAGGCGGGCGACATCTCCGCCTACATCCCCTCGAACGTCATCAGCATCACGGACGGCCAGATCCGCCTCGACACGGACCTCTTTTTCCAGGGCGTCCGCCCGGCGATGGACGCGGGCAACAGCGTCAGCCGCGTCGGCGGCGCCGCCCAATCGAAGGCCATGAAAAAGGTCGCCGGCCGCCTCAAGGCCGACCTCGCCCAATACGCCGAGTACAAGGCCTTCGCGCAGTTCGGCAGCGAGTTGGACGAGGCGACGCGCCAAATCCTGCGCCGCGGCGAGCGACTGACCGAAATCCTCAAGCAGGACCAGTACGAGCCCCTCCCCATGGAAGAAGAAGTCGTCGTCCTCAAGGCCGCCAACGACGGCGACCTCGACCACCTTCCCGTTGCGGACATGCGCCGCTTCGAGAAACAGTATCTGGTCTTCATGCGGAACGAGAAAAAAGCGCTCCTGGCGCAACTGCGCGAGAAGCGCGCGCTGGACGACGCCCTCCACGACGCCCTCCGCCGGAGCGTCCAGGAGTTCCTCAAAACCTTTGTCTTGAGCGAAAAGAAGGAAAATGAGGAAGAAGCCGTCGAGCAGGCCGCCGAAAACGTCGAGGACCAGGCTGAACCCTCCGGCGAAGACAAGAAAAAGGCCTCCGAGGACTAACCCGTGGCGACGCTCCGCGACATCCGACGCCGCATCCGCAGCATCAAGAGCACCCAGCAGATCACCAGCGCGATGAAGATGGTGGCGGCAGCGAAACTCCGACGCGCCCAGCGGCGGCTCCTGGCCCTGAGGCCCTATGCCGAGGCCCTCGATCGGCTCCGCCTCGAGGCGGCGAGGCGCTTTGTCGGCCACGAGCATCCCCTGCTCGAAGTGCGCCCGGAGCGCCGCATCGCGCTCCTGGTGCTGACGAGCGACAAGGGTCTGTGCGGCTCGTTCAACCACAAGATCGTGCGGGCGGGAATCCAGACCGTCCGCGCGCCCGGCGGGCCCGAGCGCGCCGTCTCCGTCCTCGGAAAACGCGGTGCGGTCGCGCTCGCCCGCGAGGGCGTCCCGACGGCCGACACGTGGACCGACCTGCCGGACCTCGTGCGGTTCCTCGAGGTCGAGAAGATCGCCGAGCGTTTCATCGGGCGTTTCGAGCGCGGCGAAATCGACGCGATGGACGTCCTCTTTGCCGAGTTCCGCTCGCCCATGAGCCAGCCGATCCGCACGCGCCGGCTCTTGCCGATCCAGCCCCTCCGGGTCGACGAAATCAAGCCGGGCGGCGAGCGCGAGGCCTACCTCTTCGAGCCCGACGACGAGGCCCTCGCCGAAGCGCTCCTCGTGCGAAACGTCGCCGTCCAACTCTTCCGGACCCTCTGCGAAAACCAGACCAGCGAACACGGCGCACGCATGACCGCCATGGAAAACGCGACCGACAATGCCGACGAAATGATCGATACGCTGACGCTCCAGTACCACCGCGCCCGCCAGGCGCATATTACGACGGAACTGCTGGACATCGTCGGCGGAGCCAACGCCCTTGCCGAGGGCGACTAGCGGAGAGGCACCGAGATGACCAAAGGACGGATCACGCAGATTATGGGACCCGTGGTGGATGTCGCCTTCGAAGGCGAGCATCTGCCGGAAATCTACACCGCCATCACAATCCAGGACGCCAAGCGCAAAATCAACCTCGTGGTCGAGGTGGCCCAGCACCTGGGCGAAGGACGTGTCCGCTGCGTCGCCATGGGGCCCACCGACGGCCTCGTGCGGGGCATGGAAGCCGTGGACACGGGGGCGCAGATTCGCGTCCCCGTCGGCCCCGCCACCCTCGGACGCATCATGAACGTCCTCGGCGAACCGGTGGACGAGCGCGGCGAAATCCAGGCCGAACGCCGCGACCCCATCCACCGCGCCAGCCCGTCGTTCGCCGAACTGAAGGTCGCCACGGAGGTCTTCGAGACCGGCATCAAGGTCCTCGACCTCATGCAGCCGTACGTCCGCGGAGGCAAGGTCGGCCTCTTCGGCGGGGCCGGCGTCGGCAAGACCGTCTTTCTGCAGGAACTCATCCGAAACGTCGGCATCGAGCACGGCGGAAAAAGCGTCTTCGCCGGCATCGGCGAACGCACCCGCGAGGGCAACGACCTCTGGCTCAGCGTCCAGGAGTCCGGCGTGCTCGAGAAGGCCGCCCTCATCTACGGCCAGATGAACGAGCCCCCGGGAGCACGCCTCCGCGTCGGGCTGACCGCCCTGACCGTAGCAGAGTATTTCCGCGACGACGAGGGCGCCGACGTCCTCCTCTTCATTGACAACATCTACCGCTTTACGCAGGCCGGCATGGAAGTGTCGGCCCTGCTCGGACGCATCCCGTCGGCCGTCGGGTACCAGCCGACGCTGGCCACCGAACTCGGGGAACTCCAGGAACGCATCACCTCGACGCAGAAAGGCTCGATCACAAGCGTCCAGGCGATCTTCGTCCCGGCCGACGACCCGACGGACCCGGGCCCTGCAACGGCGTTCGGCCACCTGGACGCCTCGACCTACCTGGAGCGCAAACTCTTCGCCCAGGGCTTCTACCCCGCCGTGGACCCCCTCGCCTCCGCCAGCCGCGCGCTCGACCCCCGCATCGTCGGCGAGGACCATTACGCCGTCGCCCGCCGCTGCCAGGAAATCCTCCAGCGCTACAAGGACCTCCAGGACATCATCGCCATCCTCGGCATGGACGAACTGTCGGACGAGGACAAACTGGCCGTCACGCGGGCCCGCAAAATTCAACGGTTCCTGACGCAACCGTTCTTCGTCGCCGAGGTCTTCACGGGGATGCCCGGCAAGTACGTGACCGTCGAGCAAACCGTCCAGGGATTCCGCGAGATCGTCGAAGGCGCGTGCGACGACTTGCCCGAGCCCGCGTTCTACATGGTCGGCACGATCGAGGAAGCCCGCGAGAAAGCGAAGCAACTGGGCGGCGAGGCGGAATCGCCCGACCAAGCCCCCGCCAAAACCAAACAGGAAACCGCTCCCAAAGCGAACAGTTAGCCGCCGCGCTTGCCTGCCACGCCGTAGTCCCGATGCATCGGGACGAAGGCGGGCGCGGCACGTTTGAGGGTACGCGATGCCCATCACCGTTCAAATTCTGACGCCCGACGGCCTCGTCTTCGAGGCCCTTGATGCGACGTTCGTCGCGGCTTCCGGCGAAGGGGGAGACCTCGGCATCGAGACGAACCACTCGAACCTGCTGACGACGCTGCGGATCGGCCCGCTCCGGATCCGAACGGCAGGCGGGGAACACCCGTTTGCCGTCCACGGGGGATTCCTCGAGGCAACGCCCGAGGCGGTTCGGATCGTCGCCGACGCCGCCGAGCCCGCCGACGCGATTGACACCGAGCGGGCCCGGACCGCACGCCGACGGGCCGAAGAACGCCTCAAGCGAAAGGCGGCCGACACCGACATCGCCCGGGCCGAGGCCGCCCTGGCGCGCGCCCTACTGCGCCTGCAACTGGCCGGGAAGGCGTCTTGACCCCCGGCTCACCCGCTCGGCCACCCCCCCTGGGCTACCAGCGACCCCGTCGGTCGCCCCTTGTTTTTTCGCTGCACCGACTTGACAGGCTCGGCGCATCTGATATAGTATGTTAGCGGAGACTAAAATGATGGCGGACGGCACAAATCAGGCGGTCCGGCGGCTCAAGGTCCTCGCGGACGGCTCGCGCGCCCGCATCGTCGCGATCCTCAAGCGCCGCACCCTCTGCGTCCACGCCCTCGCCTGCCGCCTGGGCATCACCCAGGGCGCCGTCTCCCAGCACCTGCGGGTCTTGCGCGACGCCGGCCTCGTGACGGGCGAGCGCCGCGGCTACTACGTCCATTATCGCCTGAACGGGCGGGCTCTCGCCAAATGGCGGGAGGCGATCGACCGCCTCCTCGACCCCGCGTGCAGAACCGCCCCCGATAAGAAAGGAGCCTCACGATGTCCTGCTGCAACGAGAAAAAAGAAGGCTGCCGCAAGCCGGAAAACCTGAAGGGCAAACCCGCCGACTGCCCGCCGGAGCAAATTCGCACGTGTCACGGCGACGCGAAGAAGCATCCGTGTACCAAGCCGGCGGGAAATAAGTAAACCGCCGATTCCCCGGCAATCCTCCCGATCCGCCCGGGCTCTCTCCGCGCCGTCGCCGCGGGAGCTTCTGGGTGCTTCTGCACCGTCGGTGCCCGCCATACTCCTGCCGGCGCGCCCGTCTGCCGGCCGCGTGGCATTCGCCCGACTCCCATCACACACCCGTCGGCAACCCCATGCAAAATCGCCGGATTTTGGGGCTTGACACGCCCGCCATTCTGAGCATATGCTTATAACGGACGCGGCGGGCACTCCGGCCAGCTCCGCCGCTTCGGCTTGGAGACCCGGCCGGAAAGGCATGCACCATGGGAAGACCGCCCATCCCGCGGGTCGTCCGCGGCTTTCCGGGCGCCGTGTATTACAAGCCCGCCGGCATCCCTCTGCGGGTGCTGGCCGAGGTCGTCCTGGGTCTGGACGAGATGGAAGCCCTCCGACTCGCCGACGTCGATGGACTGCCTCAGGAAGAGATTGGTCGGCGGATGAAGGTGTCGCGTCCGACGGCCGGTCGGATCCTCGAGACGGCGCACCGCAAGGTCGCCGACGCGCTCGTCAGCGGTAAGGCCATTCGCATCGAAGGCGGTCCGGCCCGGATGCCGCCCGGCTTCGGAGTCCCCTGCCCTGCCGGGCCGATAGGGCCGGGGGGCGGGTGCGGCCGAGGCGGTGGGCGCAGCCGGGGCGGCCGGGGGCGCGGCGGGCCGCCGTGGGCACATAAGTAAGCGCCGCAATGCCGCGGCGCGAAACGGTTCGCCGCCCCGCTTGCTTGCCCTGCCGAAGCCCAAAGGGCGAAGGCGGGCGGGGCGCTAAGCCGAAAGGAGGTCTCACGATGCCAGGTGGAGATGGAACTGGACCGATGGGAATGGGACCGATGACCGGACGGGCCGCAGGATACTGCGCCGGCTACGCCGTGCCGGGATTCATGAACCCGATGCCGGGTCGCGGCTTCCGGGGCCGGGGCATGGGCTTTGGCCGAGGCTTCGGCCGCGGACGCGGGTGGCGCGCGGCGGCGTGGGGCTATCCGGCGGCGGCGTATGGGCCGGCGGCCTATGCGCCGGGCGCCGCATTCCCGCCGGACGGAGCGGCGGCGTACGCGCCGCCGATGCCGGCGGAGGCGGAGTTGCAGACCCTGCGGACCCAGGCCGACTATTTCGCGAGCGCCCTGGAAGAAATCCGCAAACGGATTGACGAACTCCAGGCCGCACAGAAACAAGACTGACGCGGCATGGAGGCTTGGCCGAACACATTTAGCCGCCCCGCCCGCCACGGCGGGTAAACTTGCGGGGCGCGCATAGGAAAGGAGCAAAACTATGCCACGCGGAGACGGAACAGGACCGACCGGCCAAGGTCCCGGCACAGGCGGTCGCGGACGAGGACGCCGAAGCGCCGGCGGGGGGCGCATGGGCGGACCTTTTGCCGCCGGACCGGGCGGCACGTGCATCTGCCCGCAATGTGGTGCCACAGCGCCGCACGGGCGCGGCGTGCCGTGCGCCCAGATAAAGTGTCCGCAGTGCGGCGCACCGATGACCCGCCAGGCCTAGGGCCTTCAGGCGCTTCGCCCGACAGGGAGGAACGATAACCATGAGCCGAGCACCCGATGAACCGAAAGACGTCCTCCAGGGCATGGAGCAGGCCTCCGACCTCCGCGAGGCCGTCCGGTTTCACGGGCATCTTTGCCCCGGCCTCGCCATCGGCTACCGGGCGGCCAAGATCGCGATGGAACGTCTTGCCGCGAAGCGCGCCGAGGACGAGGAGATGATCGCCGTCGTGGAGAACGATTCGTGTTCCGCCGACGCGGTGCAATGGATTACCGGCTGCACCTTCGGCAAGGGGAACTTTTTCTTTCGGGACCACGGCAAGCAGGTCTTCACGTTTGCGCTCCGGCCGACCGGTCGAGCCGTGCGAATCGCGCTGAAGCGGCACGACCCCCAAGGCGGAGAACAAGAGCCGGAGGATCGTGAGGCGATGGTGCGCCGGCTGATAAGCGCCCCGGCTGAAGACTTGTTTGACATCCGAGAGATGACGATTCCCATGCCTGATCCGGCGCAAATTCATGAGACGGCGGTGTGCGACCTGTGCGGCGAGAACGTCATGATCACCCGAACGGTGAGGCGCGGCGCACAAACGCTCTGCATACCTTGCGCGAAGGAACAGGCCGGATGAAGATCGCCATTGCGAGCGGCAAGGGCGGCACGGGGAAAACCCTTGTTGCGACGAACCTGGCGGCCGCTCTCGGCGCCGCCTACGTGGACTGCGACGTCGAAGGCGCCAACGGCGGCCTGTTTCTCAAGCCCGTCATCCGTGCGACGCGCCCCGCCGAAGCCCCTGTGCCGGTAGTGAACGAGAAGTGCACGGGATGCGGGGTGTGCGCGCGGGCCTGCCGATTCGGCGCCATGGCCGCGGTGAAGCGCGGCATCCTGGTGTTCAACGAACTCTGCCACTCGTGCGGCGCGTGCCTGGAGGCATGTCCGGAGAGCGCGCTGGAGTGGGGCCGGCACGCGCTCGGCATTGTCCGGTCCGGAACGTACCGCGTCGGGCGAGTCGAATCGCCCTTCGCCGACGGCGAACTGGCGACGGGGCAGATTCGCTCGTCGGCGGTCATCGCCCAGGTCAAGGCCGCGGCGGGGCATGCGCCGCACACGGTGCTCGATTGTCCGCCCGGCTGCTCGTGCGCCGTGGCCGAGGCCGTGCGCGGCACGGACCTCTGCGTCCTGGTGACCGAGCCGACGCCGTTCGGCTTGTCGGATCTGGAGAAGGCGCTCGGCCTGGTGCGTCACTTCGGGATACCGCACGCGGTCATCCTCAACCGAAGCGACCTGGCGGGGACGGACGTCCGCGGGTTCTGCGAAGCGCACGGCGTTCCCCTTGCACTCGAAATTGCATACGACCCGCACCTCGCCCGCCTGTACGCCGAGGGTCGGCTCGCTTTTGAGGAAGACGCCGGGTATCGCAGCATCTTCCTCGACTTGGCGGACGCCCTCGCGCAAAAAACCTTGAAACTCGCGCACCCCGAGCGAGGCGCTGGACCCATCGCACTCTTTTCCGGCGCGCCGGAAAGCCCGAACCAGCGGTGCACCGAACGCCCCACGCCCGAGCGCATCGTGCAGGTGGCGGTCGTCAGCGGCAAGGGCGGGACGGGCAAGACCAGCCTGGCAGCCTCGCTGGCGGCGCTGGCCAAGGGCCAAGCGACGGCCGACGGCGACGTGGACGCCGCCAATCTCCACCTGCTCCTGAGGCCGCAGCAGGAGTCGCGCACGCCCTTCAGCGGGGCCCACCTCGCCGTCGTGGACGCCGATCGGTGCCGGGGGTGCGGCGTGTGCGCCGGTGAGTGCCGCTTTGGCGCCATTACGCTCACGCCCCGAGCCACCATGGACCCCCTGCGGTGCGCGGGGTGCGGCCTGTGCGCGCTGGTCTGCCCCTTGGCCGGAACGGAGGAGATGCCCCTGCGGATCGAGCCGCGACTTTCGGGCTACGCGTACGCCGGCCAAACGTCGGCAGGCCCCTTGAGCCGCGGAGAACTTCTGGCGGGCGGCGAAGCGTCGGGGAAACTCGTGACGCTGGTGCGACAACTGGCGGAGGGCCAGGCGGCGGAGATCGCGGCGCGGCAGATTCTGATTGACGCCTCCCCCGGCACCGGCTGCCCCGTCAACGCGAGCCTGACGGGGTGCGACCTGGCCATTGCCGTCACCGAGCCGACGCAAAGCGGCTTGTCGAACCTGATGCGCGTCCTGGACTTGGCAGATTGGTTCAAGATCCCCGCGGCCGTCGTCATCAACAAGGCAAGCATCTGCCCGCCGATGGCCGAGCGGATCCGGTCGGCGTGCGCGGAGCGCGGCGTGGAGGTGCTCGGCGAGGTGCCGTTCGACCGCCGAATCCCGGAGCAACTGGCCCGGGGTATCATCCCGGCCATGGGCGAAGGCGAGGGCGCGGCCGCCCTGGCGCGCCTTTCGCGCGAAATCCTCCGGCGCATCGGTCGGCTGACAAAGGAAAAGACGGCGGCGGACACGGTCGCCGGCAAAACTCGAAAGGAGTAGCGGATGAAACTGTGCATTCCGGCGGACGGGACGGACCTTGCAGCAAAAGTGGACGCGCGGCTCGGACGGGCCGACCACTTCATTGTGATGGACAGCGAGTCGGGCGACGTCCTCCAGACGGTCCCGAACAAGCAGAGCAAAGAGGCGGCGGCCGGCGCCGGCGTGCAGGCCGGCCAGGCCATCGCCGCCACCGGCGCCGAGGCCGTCCTCTGCGCCCACTGCGGGCCGAAGGCGTTTCGCGTCCTTCAGGCCGCAGGAGTTTCCGTGTACACTGGGGCCGGCGGGACCGTGGCCGAGGCCATTCAAGCGTTCCGCGAAGGGAAACTCCCAAAGGCCGAGGCGGCCGACGTGGAAGGACATTGGTGAGCCCATGAGCCGCACGCAGCCAGCGAATCCGGAAAACCTGTCGCCGGCGGACCGGCGGCGCGAACTCGAATCGCGCCGCGACGAGAACCTCGCGCGCATCGGCCGCGTCGTCGCCGTGATGAGCGGCAAGGGAGGCGTCGGCAAGAGCACGGTCGCGGCCGCACTCGCCCTGGGGCTTGCGCGGGGAGGCCTGAAAACGGGCCTCCTGGACGTGGATTTCCACGGCCCGAGCGTGCCGACGCTCCTGGGTCTTGCGGACAGGCGGCCGGAGAGCGACGGCGAAACGCTCCGGCCCATCCGCGTCGAGCCGAACCTGGCCGTCATGAGCCTCGGCCTCTTGCTGGGCGCAGGCGACGACGCCGTCATCTGGCGCGGGCCGATGAAGATCGGCGTCATCAACCAACTGCTGGGCGAGGTCGCCTGGGGCGACCTGGACGTCCTCGTGATTGATTGTCCGCCGGGCACCGGCGACGAACCGCTTTCGCTCGCCCAGGTGATTCCGCTGGCCCAGGTGGTGATGGTCGGCACGCCGCAGGAAGTCGCCATGGCCGACGTGCGGAAGGCGATTTCGTTCTGCGGTAAACTGCATCTGCAGGTGCTGGGGCTGGTCGAGACGATGGGGACCGTGCGCTGCCCCGCGTGCGGCGCGGACGCGCCGCTCTTCCGCCGCGCCGCAGCGTCGCGCCCGCCGTCGGTGCCCCTGCTGGCCGAGGTGCCTTTCGACCCGGGGCTGCAGGCGGCTTGCGACTCCGGAACACTCGGCGCATTTCTGGTGGAAGGCGGGCCGACCGCCCGCACGCTAGAGGACCTGGCGGAGCGCATCGGCGCGGGGCCGACGCCCGCAAACGATAATCCCCACGGAAACCCGGCAACCAAAGGAGACACCATGCGTTACGGAATGCCGACGGCTGAGGGCAAACTGGCAATGCACTTCGGCCACGCCGACGCGTTCACCTTCGTGGACGTCGCGGACGGCCGCATCACGAACGTCCTGCAGGCGATGCCGCCGGCGCACGCGCCCGGCGTGCTGCCCGCTTGGCTGAAGGAGAACGGCGTGGACATCATCATCGCGGGCGGGATGGGATCGCGCGCCCAAAACCTGTTCACGCAGAACGGCATCCAGGTGGTGGTCGGGGCGCCCAGCGCGGATGCGGAAACGCTCGTGCAACAGCATTTGGCCGGAACCCTCCGGGCCGGCGACAACGTCTGCGACCACTAGCGGCGCCGCTCAGACGGTTCGGGCGGAAGGGACGGAGAAGCAGGGATGGCTTCGCACGTGTTCGGTCCTGTGCCCTCCCGCCGCCTGGGCCTGAGCCTCGGCGTGGACCTTGTCCCCTTCAAGACGTGCTCGTTCGATTGCATCTACTGCCAATTGGGACCGACCACGTGCAAGACGACCCGCAGGTCCGAGTGGGTTCCGCTGGATGAGGTTCTTCGGGACGTCGCGGCCAACCTGGACAAGGCGCCCGATTTTCTCACGCTATCGGGCTGCGGCGAGCCGACGCTGTATTCCCGGTTGGAAGAGTTGATCGGCAGCATCAAGCGCCTGACCGACGTGCCGGTGGCGGTGCTGACGAACGGATCCCTGCTGTGGATTCCGGAGGTCCGGGCCGCCCTGGGGGCCGCCGACCTCGTGGCGCCGTCGCTCGACGCCGGCGACGAGCGCCTCTTCCAGCATGTCAATCGGCCGCATGACGAGATCACGTTCGATCGTCTGGTCGAAGGGCTCATCCGTTTCCGCCAGGAATACGGGGGGCAATACTGGCTGGAGGTCTTCCTTCTGGGCGGCATCACGGCCCTGCCGGCCGAGGTCGAGAAGATTGCCCGCATCGTCAGGCAAATCCACCCGGATCGCGTGCAGATAAACACCGTCACGCGCCCGCCGGCCGAGGAGTATGCCTTTCGTGTTCCACGGGCCGACCTCGAAAACCTTGCCGCAATGTTGGGCGACCGGGCCGAGGTTATCGCGGACTACCACCCCGAGGCGGAGGTCACCGGGCTTGCCGCCCGGAGCGAAGATATCGTGGCGTTGCTCCGCCGCCGACCTTGCACGATGGAAGACATCGTTCAAGGTTTGGGGCTCCACCGAAACGAGGCAATCAAATACGTGAACGAACTTGTCGCGCGCGGCATTCTCGAAACCCGATTCCGCGGCCGGACGGCCTACTACCGGGCGAGCGCCGGCGCGCCCGACGCCGGGGATCACCATGACGACCTTCCCTAGCCCCCCCTGCCCTTGCCTCGGCCTGCGCGTGACGGTGCTGGTCGAGAACACCAGCCGCCGGCCCGACACCGTCGGCGAACACGGTTTCGCAGCCTATGTGGAGACGGAGCGCGGCGTCGTGCTGTTCGACACCGGCGCGACAGGCGAGGCTCTCGCAACGAATGCCCGGGCGCTCGGGGTGGACTTGGCGCGGGTGACAGCGATCGTGCTCAGCCACGGCCACTACGATCACACGGGCGGGCTGGGAACCGCTTTGGCCGCCGCCCCCAAAGCGAAAGTGTATTTTCATTGGCGGTGCACGGCCGAGCGCTGGGCGCAGCGGTTCGGCTTCCGGAAGGCCATCGGGATGCCGCCCCAGAGTCGCCTCGCCCTCGACGCGGCCCGACGCGAGCCCGTGGCCGGGCCGCTTCTGGTGCCCGAGGGGCTCCTGCTCAGCGGGCCGGTCCCGGGTCCGACCTCCCCCGCACAGGCCGGATTCCTGACAGCCACGGACGCCGGTCCGCGAGCCGACGACTTCGCGGACGAGACGTTTCTCCTCGCCCGCGCGCCGAGCGGGTGGGTCGTGCTCACCGGGTGCTGCCACCGGGGACTCGCCAACACCCTGGCGTACGCGCGGGTGCTCGCCGGCGGCGAACCGCTTGGCGCGGCGATTGGCGGCTTCCACCTGAAACGCCTTTCGCGCCGGGACCTCGACGACGCCGTCGAGGCGATTCGCAAGGCCGGCCTGCGCGAAGTCCTCGCCGGCCATTGCACGGGGGCGAAGGCGATCCGGCATCTCGCCGCACGCTGCGGGGCCCGCGTCGAAATGCTCGAGGTCGGCCTGGAGCGCGCCTGGTAGGAAACGTTGACCCGTCGGCCCGGCGGCGGTATCCTCCCGCCAACCGAAGCACAAGGACCGTGCATCCCATGAGCGTCGGCACCACGCAGCGCATGAGCCGCGGCGACAAAATCAAGATCGCCCTTCTTGTCGCGCTGGTGGCGGCGGTGCCGGCGTGGCTCGTCCTCCCGTGGGTGCAGCGCTGCCTGGAGGACTTTTTCTCCGAGGCGCGGGCGCAGGTGTTCGGCCAGGTGCTCATCGCCATCCTGCTGGAGGCGTTTCCGTTCGTCCTGGCGGGTGCGATCCTGTCGGCCGTCATCGAGGTCCTTGTGCCGGCGGAAAAACTGGCGCGCCTCATTCCGAAGAGCCTGCCGGCGCGACTGGCCGTCGCCCCGCTGCTGGGCCTTATCTTTCCGGTGTGCGAGTGCGGCGTGGTGCCGGTCGTGCGCCGGCTCATCAAGAAGGGCCTGCCGCTCGAAATGGCCGTCGTGTACCTCCTGACCGCGCCCATCGTCAACCCGATCGTGCTGGCCTCGACGGCGCTGGCGTTCTCGCGGACGCGCCTGTGGTGGATGATGCCGGCGGCGCGGGCGGGGCTCGGCATCGTGGTGGCAGTGGCTGTCGGTCTGGTGCTGCTGGTGGCGCAGCGGAGGCATCCGGCACCGGCGGCGCCGGCCGCGCCTCCCTCGCCCTGCGGCGGCGAAAGCGTCCTTGTGCACATTCTGCACCACACGGCCGACGACTTCCTGCTGCTGGGCGGATTCCTGCTCTTCGGCAGCCTTATCGCCGCAGCCGCCCAGGCCTTCGTGCCGCGCACCATCCTGGTGTCCATCGGCCAGAAACCGTTCGTGGCCTCAGCCGGGATGATGGCGCTGGCGTTCGTGCTGAACCTGTGCTCCGAGGCGGACGCCTTCGTCGCCGCGTCCTTCGTCCAGTTCACTTTCGCCTCGAAACTGGCGTTCCTCGTTCTCGGGCCGATGCTCGACATCAAACTGGTGGCCATGTACCTGGGCGCGCTGCCGCGGCGCATTCTGGTGATTGTGCTCCTCGTGGTGCCGCCGCTGGTGCTCGTGCTGAGCGAACTGGTGGGCCGGATTCTGGAGGTGGCCGGATGAGCGACCCCAATCAGCCGCCGCGCCTTTCGTGGTGGGAACTCTGGCCGATGCTCGGCTGGGGCGCGTTCGTCGCGTACCTCTACGCCAAGGGCCGCATGACCCTCTTCCTCCGCCCCCTGTACGGCCACTTGGCGGTGGGCGCGGCCGCCGTACTCCTTCTGTGCTTCGTCTGCGGCTGGTTCGTGCGGCGGCGGAGCCTGAAGCGTGAGGCCGAGGACGCGGCCGAACACGTTCACAACGGACACGCGTGCGCCGACGCGTCGAACGCGTGGCGCGCCGTCCGGAGCCTGGCGTTCCTCGTGCCGATCGTCGTGGGCTTGGCGCTGCCGGAGCGGGGCCTGAACGCCCTGGCCGCCCTTCAGCGCGGAGCGGGCGACCCGGCGATGCTGGCAGAACTGGCCGCCCAGCAACAATTGGCCGAGGCACGCGAGGAGCAGGGCTACGGCTGGACGACCGTCCTGGGCGTGGCCCAGCGGCTGAGCCTCCCCGAGCCGCAGAAAGTCGGCGCCCTGGGGTTCGTCATCCGCGACGCGAAGATGCCGGCCGACCGGTTTCTGCTCGTGCGATTCTCCATCACGTGCTGCGCGGCCGACGCATCGCCCATGGCCGTCCCCGTCCGCTGGCGCGACGCCGCCACGCTCGAAAACAACCAGTGGGTGAAGGTCTTCGGCGAGACGGATCCGGAGGCAAAAGTTCTCGTGGCCGACAAGGTCGAGCCGACGCGCGAACCCGCCAACCCTTACATGTGACCGTCTTCGTGGCAGCAGGCTTCCTTCGATTGTCGCGGCCACTTGCGCCAAGCGTAGCGCGCCACGGCATGGGCGAGGTAGAGGCCCAGCGCGACGCCGCCCGCCGTCTGCACCCAGGCTGGAACGAGGCCATGCGCGTGCTCCAGATGGATGTCCAGGCGCAGCGCGTCCACCGCCAGATCCAGCGCCGCACCGAAGAGAAGGCTGAAGACAATAATCATGACGACATAAAGGGCGGCCGAGGCCTTGCCGAGCATCTTGCCGACCGTCAGGATTGTCGCCAGGTTCGTCGCCGGGCCGACGAGGAGAAAGACGAGCGCCGCCCCGGGGTTGAGGCCCTTCACCATGAGGGCGGCGGCGAGTGGCGTCGAGGCCGTCGCGCAGACATACAGCGGAAGGCCCACCAACAGCGCCACCCCCATCGAGGCCCAGCGGTTGCCGAGGTACACCGTGAAGAACTCGTTCGGCACAAAAACAGCCACAAGCCCCGCAAGGAAGAGGCCCAGGGCAAGCGTCGGGCCGATCTCGTCGCCCATCTCGAAGAGGATGAACCGCCAGAAACGGCGGAAGCGGCCGGGCGCCTGAACGTGCTCGCAGTCATCCGACGCGCAGTCGGGGCACGCGGGGGCGGGCGCCGGTGGTTCCGGCTCGTGCCGCCCGCGGAAGGTCTCCGCGACGCCCGCCGCCAGCGCCGTCGTCACCGCCGCCACGGGGCGCACGATCGCCATCACCGGGCCCATCAGCGCCCAGGTCAGGGCGATGGAGTCGAAACTCGTCTCGGGCGTCGAGATGAGGAATGAGACGACGGCGCCGCGTCCCGCGCCGCGCTCGCGCAGGGCGAAGGCCGTCGGCAGGACCGAGCAACTGCACAGCGGCAAGGGTGCGCCGACGAGCGCTGCCTTGGCAACCGGCCAGAACCCCTTTCCGCCCAGGTGCCGCGTCAGAAACGCACGCGATACAAAAATGTGCACGAGCCCCGCCGCCAGAAGGCCGATGACGACATACAGCCCCGCGTCGTAGAGCATGTTCCAGGCGGCCAGGGCGACGTCGGCCAGGAAATCCATGCGCGTTGCTCCTGCTTTTCGGGCGGAGCGGGCCGCCCCGCCGCATCAACTATTCTACGTCGCCGGCCGGGGCGAGAGAATCCCTAACGCTACTTTGTCGGCTCGTTGGGGTCTGCGCGGCGGCCTTTCCCAGGCCGCCGCGCTACGTCTCCCTGCCAAGCCGGCGTGGTGGCCTAGAAAGGCCACCACGCCAAACACCCGGCGCCGCCCAGCAGCGGCACTGACCCTGCAGGTGAAAGCGGGCGGTTCGGCCTTGAACACCGCCGCCTCGTGCGTATAGTAGTAAGGTCCAGCAAGGCTGGCCCCTGGTGTAACGGTAGCACAAGCGGCTCTGGACCGCTTAGTCGGGGTTCGAATCCCTGGGGGCCAGCCAGACAAACGAGCGCGGCGGCCCAGCGGGACGCCGCGCTTTCTCATTACGAAACTCGTGTCGGACCGCCTACAGCCCCGCCAGGGCCGACTTCAGGATCTCAACCACCACATCCTGATCTTTCTCCGTCAGACGATTGTAGAACGGCAGGGCAATCGTCCGTTCGCTCACCTTCTCGCACACCGGGAAGTCGCCGGGCTTGTAGCCCAACTCCCGGTAGAACGGCTGGAGATGGATGGGCGTAAAGTAGTCGTTCGTGCCGATGCCCTGCTCCCGTAGCGAGGCAAGAACGGCATCGCGGTCCTTTTTCGTGAACCGGTCGGCCAGGCGAACGACGAAGACGAACCACGACAGTTCGCCCTCCTCGTACGGCGCGGGCAGGACGAGTTCCTCGACATCGGCGAGTTTCTCCAAGTACCGCCGGGCGACTTCGGCGCGGAGACGCAGGAACTCCGGCAGGCGCGCGAGTTGCGCAAGGCCCAGGGCCGCGTTGATGTCCGACAGGCGGAAGTTGTACCCCAGCCGCGCGTGCGCCAGCCACCCCGCGCCCGGATCGCGACCCTGGTTGCGCAGACTCATGCAAAGGTCGGCGACGGTGTCGTCGTCGGTCACAATCATGCCGCCCTCGCCGGTGGTCATCTGCTTGTTAGGATAAAAGGCGAAGGTGGCGGCGCGTCCGAAGGCGCCGACCTTTCGGCCCTGGTAAGTTGCGCCGAGGGCCTCGCAGGCGTCCTCGACCACCGCGATGCCGCGCGCCTCGGCAATCGCCATCACGCGGTCCATCGGCATGGGCCGGCCGAAAATGTGGACCGGCAGGAGCAGCCGCGTCCGGTCGGTGACGGCCGCAGAGAGTTTCCCGACATCCAGGTTCCACGTCGCCTCGTCAATGTCCACGAAGACGGGCCTCGCGCCCTCGAAGAGGGCACAGTTGGCCGACGCGACGAACGAAAAGGGGCTGGTGATCATCTCGTCGCCGGGCCCCAGGCCCAGGGAGCGGACCAGAAGGTGCAGGGCGCTCGTGCCGGAGTTGACGGCCACGGCCCGCCGCGTGCCGACGTACCGGGCGAAGGCCTTCTCGAACTCGGGCAACTTGGGCCCGAGGCTGAGGTGGGGCGTCCGGAGGACGGCGACGACGGCGTCGATGTCCGCCTGGCTGATGTCCGGTCGCGAAAGGGGAACGCGTTCTTTCGTCATCGAAACCTCCGCTCATTCTACAGCGCCATCTCAACGCAGAGGGCGCAGAGCACGCAGAGAACGGCAAAGATAGGGGAACGGCAAACAGCATGCTTTGGAAGCCGTTGTTTACTCAATCCTCCCTCTGTGGTCTCTGCGCTCTCTGCGTTGAAAAACAGCGCTACCAGGTGATGCGTTTGCCCTGGACGTCGGGCTCCGGCGCGAGGCCGTAGCAGGCCAGGACCGTCGGGGCGACGTCCATGATGCTGAGGCCCTCGATCCGTCGCCCGCCGCCGGGCCGGGCGGGGTCGCGCATCACGAAGATTCCTTCGTAATCGTGGTTGGCGTCGTCGGGCCCGGTATCGTTCTCGAAGGTGTGGATTTGGCCTGCACCGACCTCGCCGACGCTCCGCCAATCCAGGTTGCCCCAATAGACGATGAGGTCGGGCGGGATTCCGCCGACGGTGCGGTAGAGGTCCTGGGGCCGCAGGGCCCGCGTGCCGATGGCCCGCCCTTGGTGGTCGGGGATGGCTTCGAGGGCGGCGGCCAGTTCGTTGCGGACTTTCTCGTAGTCAGCGGGGGGGGTGACGCCCTGGGGCTCGCGGCCGCGAACATTCATAAAGATGCGTGCATAGTATCCGCCCTCGCCCCACGCGCGGGTGCGCGACCAGTCGATCTTACACTTTTCCAGTGGCCTCGGCTCGGGGGGCTGCTCCTGGAGCGCGAGCCAGCCGTTTTGAATCAGCCACTCGTTGACGCAGATGCCGCCGTCCATCTTCTTCGCCCCGTGGTCGCTCGTGACCAGGACGACGGTGTCCGGCCCGAGGGCTTCCACGAGTTCGCCCATCCGCTTGTCGAGGTGGACGTGGTAATCGCGGATGCAGTTCTCGAAGGGGTTGCCCGCCTGGTACTTCGGATGCGTCGGGTCGGTGTGCGACCACAGGCCGTGGTACAGCCGGTCGGGGCCCATCTCGACCATCATAAAGAAGTCCCAGGGGCGAGTCTCCAGAAAGTGCCGCGCGAGACGCGCCCGCTGATCCGTCATCTTGGTGCACTGGTCAATGATGTACTGCTTGTCGTCGGTGCGGAAGTTCGTGACGTCGAGCATGTAGTCCTCGCCGAGAAAATCGGCGATTTCCTGTTTCAGTTCGGGCGGGTGGGTGTACTGGCTCTTGATGCTCGGCGTCAGGAAGGAGGTCACCAGGAGGCCGTTCAGCGGCTTGGGCGGATACGTCTGCGGGACGCCCAGGACGATGCACCTGAGGCCCTCGCGGCTGAGGCGTTCCCAGAGGCGTTCGCGCTTGACCGCCAGGCTGGTGGCGAACATCAGGCCGTCGTAGGAGTAGTCCTTGCGGTTGCGGAACCCGTACAGGCCGAGCGTCCCGGCGTCCACGCCCGTCGTCATGCACGCCCAGGCCGGGACCGTGATGGGCGGGTCGCTGCTTCGCAGGCGCCCGTACACGCCCCCTCCGATGAGTCGCTTCAGAGTCGGCAGGTCGTCCAGATAGCGGTCGAAGAGAAGTTGCGGCGTGGCACAATCCAGGCCGATGACAGCCACCTTGGGGTGGGTTGGCATGGCGCTTCCTTGATTCTCAGCATTCGCCGGCGGCATGCCTTACCCGCCGCCTTGGCGGCAGGCTCGACTCAGGCGTCCGCCAGGACGGCAAGGCCCTTGCCTTCGACCAGAGCCCGGTACGTCTTTTCGATGCGGTCCCAGTTGTGCTCGCGGTCCAGGGACCAGAACCGCCCGATGATTGTAACAAATCGGCCGGTCGCGAGGCTCGCACATTCCTTCTCGACCATTTCGGTATAGACGGCGCCGCTTTCCGGCCGTTCGCCCCGCCGGCCCAGCATGCCGTGGACGTACACCTCCGGCACGCCGAGGTCGTGGGCCATGCGCACGAGTTCCAGCAGATGCTCGACCGACCCGTGGCTCGAATAGAACGAGATGATGCCCACCAGGTGCAGGCGCCGGCCGTCGCGCTTCGCGCCTTCCATGGCCCAGCGGAACGCTTCGCTGGTGCGGAACGAGCCATCCCGAATCGCCCGCTCGATGCGGACGCGGTCGGTCGGGATGACGCGTCCGGAGCCGATGTGGAGGTGCCCGCACTCGCTGTTGCCGACCGTTCCCTCCGGCATGCCGACGGCCTTGCCGGACGCGGCCAGGAGGGTCGAAGGATAGACTTTTGCAAACTCGTCCATGCGCGGGGTGTTGGCTGCATGGATAAGGTCGCCGGGCCCGCCGTCGCCGACACCCCACCCGTCCAGGAGAATGACGAGGACGCGGCGGCCCGGCTTCGTCCCGTTGGGACTTCGCCGCGGCAGGCGCTCGGTCTTCGGCAGGGGCTGGCGCAGGAGGCTCCGGCCGGTCATCGCCGCCGGCCGCTCCAGGCCGAGCAACTCCAGAACCGTCGGCGCGACATCGGTCAGGGCCCCGCCGTCACGCAAAATGCCATCGGTGCGGCCTTTGAGGCCCCCGTCAATCACGATGAACGGGACCGGGCTGTCGGTGTGGCCCGTGTCCACCGCCCCTTCGGGGTAATACCATTTCTCCACCGTGCCGTGGTCCGCCGTCACCAGGACGGTGACGCCGGCGCGTCGAGCGGCGTCGGCGAGGCGTCCGGCCTGGGCGTCCACGATTTCGACGGCCTTCAGGATCGCCTCGCGGTTCTCGATGTGGCCGACGACATCCACGTTGGCGAAGTTGACAAGGAGAAAGTCGTGCCGCCCGGCGTCGAGCGCCTGGATGGCGGCATCGGCGACCTCGCGCGCCGCCATCGCCGGGCACTGGTCGAAAGTCGCCACGTCCTTCGGGCTCGCAACGACCCGTCGCTCCTCGCCGGGGAACGGGTCGGTGTGCTTCCCGTTGAGGAAGAAGGAGACGTGGACCGCCTTTTCGGACTCGCAGATTTTAATCTGGCGTCGGCCGGCGCGGCTGAGGACTTCGGAGAGCGAATCGGTGACAGCCCCGGCGGGCGGGAACGCGACGCGCACGTCCAGGTCGGGCGAATACCGGATCATCGTCGCCCAGTGCGTCCGCATCGGCGGGCGGGAGAAATGGGGGAACTGCGGCTCGGTGAACGCCTGCGTCAGTTCCACCTCGCGCTCGCCGCGGATGTCGTAAAAGATGCAGTAGTCGCCGTCGGCCACCCGGCCGAGGGGCTCGCCCGCCGCCGTCACCAGGACGCGGGGCTCCATCGCCTCGTCCTCTTCGCCGGCGCGGTAGGCGGCGCGGACGGCCTCGGCCATCGGAAAAGGATTCTCGTTCGACATCCAACCCCTTCTCTGGAAAAGCCGCTCGCCGCCCACCGAAACGCCGGGGACTCTCGGCCTTGCGGCGGCGCGGCGCGTGAGGCCGATTCAATCGAGGTAGCCCAGGGCCTTCAGACGCCTGCGGATCATCTCGACTTCGTTCTCGTTAAGCTCGGCGTGTGGCTCCACGTGCTCGGCCGCCACCAGGTCCCGCATCACGTACACGATGAACTCGGTGACGGACCCGAAGCCGGTGCCGGCGACCACCGTCTGAAGCCGCTGGTACAACTCCCTCGGAATCTTGATCGTTACCTTGTCTCTACCGGCCACCATCGGAGTTCCTCCGGGAGCCTGCGGGAGGGTCCGAGGCTCCAATCGCACTCCAGGAAGGATACTCAGGAAAGGGACCTTGTCAACCTGTTGCGTAAACGAGAAAAGCAAGGCAGGGACGGCGTAGTCATAACCCCTTCTGTAGCAAGAGGTTACGGAAAGACTCCGGAACGCCTCGACGGACCGTAGCCGCCTGCCCCTTTCCGGACACCGCCCTTAATCGGAGCGAGAAAGGCTCTCAATAAACCCCGCCAAGTCCCCGAGCCCCTGCACGGTCGCACACACCTGGCCGGGATCGCTCAGGGGGGCGTCCCGGTGCAGCCCGTCCTTACGCCGGACACGAACCGACGGCCGCCAACCGGCCTCGGCGGGGCCCTGGAAGTCCTTGGCGGGGTTGTCGGCCACGTAAAGGCACTCGCCGGGCGTCAGGCCGAACCGGTCGGCCAACTGGCGGAACGCCCGCGGGTGCGGTTTCCAGAACTGCCGGCCCCATGCGTCGGTCAGGACGACGGCGTCCAGGCGGTCCGCCAGCCCCAGGGCCTCGACCTTCGCCTGCTGGGCCTCGAGCGGCCCGTCGGACACCATCGCCCGCCGCAGGCCGCACGCCTCCAGGTCCGCCAGCGCCCGGTCCGCGTCCGGATAGAGGGCTATTTCAGGCCGGCGGGCGCCGTAGGGCGAGCGGTGGGAGCGATAAATCCGGACGAGGTCGCGGATGAGTTTCTCGTTCGGCTCGATGCCGCACGCCGCGAGGACGTGGTCGAATGTCCGCCCGCGGATGCCGGCGTCGAAAGCGGTCTGGAGGTCGTCGGCAATGGGGCGGTCCGCCAGATGCGCGCGCACAAGATACTCGGCGACGGCCCGGAAACCGCTCGCCACGAACGCGCGCTCCGGATAGAGAGTGTCGTCCAGGTCGAAGGCGACAAGGCGGATGGGTGTCAAGGTTTTCGCGTCCCGCTCCAATGCTACAACGTTATCTCAACGCAGAGAGCGCAGAGGTCGCAGAGGGAGGATTGAGTAAACAACGGCTTCCAAAGCATGCTGTTTGCCGCCTGCCCTATCTTTGCCGTTCTCTGCGTACTCTGCGTGCTCTGCGTTGAAGAACACAGCGTAGTAGTGCTACCCTTGGAGCCGGGCCAGCCGGAGGAACTGGTCGGCATAGTGGAAGCCCGGTTCGAGGCGAAGGACTTCGGCCAGGAGGTCGGAGGCGTCGGCGTATCGTCCGCTGAAATAGTAAACGTAGGCGAGGAGGAATTTCCTGTCGGGCGAGCCCGGGCGCAACTGCGTCAACCGCTCCAGGTCCTGCACATGCCGGCGGTACTCGGTGTCGTCACCGTAGAACTCCTGGAGCCGGAACTCGTAGAGGCCCCAGTTGGGCTCGAGGGCGAGGGCGCGGTCGAGGTAGCGAGAGGCGGTGCGGTATTCGCCGCACGCAAACGAGGCGTGGACGAGGGCGAAGAGGGCGAAGGCGTCGTCGGGCTTGGCTTTGCCGGCCGCCCGGTATTCCTCGGCCGCGAGCGTAAAGTCGCCCATGAAGAACCGGAAATCGCCGAGCCTCACGTGGTCCTCGTACGTCTTGGCGCCCCCCTCCAGGACTTCGATGAGGCGCTCGCGGTCGGCGTCGCTGAGAGCGGGTTCCTCCAGGCCGGTAAGTTCTTCGGCCACGCGCCGAAGGGTCGTCAGCATCGGGCGTTTCACGGTGTCGTCCACGGCCCCGGCGCGGAGGAGCGCCGCCAGGCCGGCGGCGACTTGGTCCCGGTCCGCCAGGCGGGTCAGGCGCTGCTCGGCCGCCTCCTCCCGGCCCTGGAACAGGTCGAGGAATCCCATCAGGAGGGCCAGGTCGGCGTCGTCCGGCTGGCGCGTCAGTTGGGCCTGGAGTTCCTCGCGGACCTCGACGAGGTCCTGAGTGCTGGGGAACACATCCTGGAGGTTGGATCCCGTGATGCGCAGGCGGTCGGGCCATCCCGGCGCCAGGGCGAACGATTGCCGGACCTCCTCGGCGGCCGGGGCGAAGCGGCGTTCGGCGAGGAGCGAGAGCGCGAGGGCCCGATGGCGGACGGCGCTCGTGGGGTCGCGCTCCACCAGGACGGCCCAGACCTCGGCCGACGGGCCGTAGCGCCCGTTATTGAAAAGGTAATTGCCCATCGCCGCCAGTTGGGTGTCGTAGAAGGTGTCGAGGCTCATGCCGGGGGGGAGCGTCCGGCCGAACAGGAGGGCGTCGGCAACATCGAGGAACTGCTCCTCGCCCAGGCTCTGCTGCACTTCGTCCGTAAACGGCGCCAGAAACAGTTCCCTGTCGAGCGGCCCGCCGCCCACCAGGTCCATCTGGGAGAAGAACCCGTAGCCGAACTCGGCCCGGTCCTGAAGCGGGAACGGGAACATCAACTTCCGCAGGCCGATCCGCAGTTGGCCCAGGCCCGACTCGCCGAGGTTGCGGACGCGTTCGGCCAAGGCGAGCGTCGTCTGCCTCAGCCGGGCGAACCGCGCCCGTTTCGCAATCTGAAGGGAGTCAATGGTGCGGACCCGGCCGACCAGCGTCGGCAGGGTGCCGACGCTCGGCTCCCCCTCGTACCAGGAGAGCGGCCGCCAGCCCCGCGACCGGAGGTCCACCCCCGCACTGCCATAACCGTATTCACCACCACCATAGCTGCCCGCCGTCGACGCCCCTCGGAAGAACTGTGAACCGGTGGCGTACTGCTCCCGCCCGAGACTGCGACCCAGACGCTGACTGGGCAGGGCGCTCGTGAAGCCACTGCTGATCCCGGAGCCGACGCCCCCCAGCTGCTGGGCGTATGCGGGCGCAGCCAGGATGCCGACTGCAACCGCCGCCCTGAGCAGGAACCGGCTCCGCATGGCTCTTACCCCGCCGGGCCGCCCGTCGGCCCGCTTTCCATCCACATTATGGCCGACAAAACGGGCCGCAGCAACCCCTATTCGGGAGGAGCCCCTCGTCTGTGGGCCAGATAGCGATCGGCGGCGGCCTTCTCCTCGGGCGTCATCCGCAGGAACCCCAGCCGCCAGACCACGACGAGGAACACCAGGCCCACGCCGGCGTAAATGGCCACCGCATATCGGCCGGGAATGTCAGGATGGCAAACGAGCAGCCCGGCGGCGGCGAAGAGGATGCTCACCGTGTACAACAGGCCGACCGTCCCGAGGACCGAAAGGCCCAGGCGGTCCACCAACTGGTTATAGAAGTGGCTGCGGTCGGGCATCATGATGGGCCGGCGGTTCACGATCCGCCTCACGAGCGCCAGGCCGGTATCCAGGATAGGGAGCCCGAAGATAAAGAGCGCCCCCACGAACCACTTCACCATCCCGAAGCGCGTGGAGAACATGATCATCATGGCGGCCAGGACGTAGCCGATGAAAACGCTGCCGGCATCGCCCATAAAGACGCGGGCGGGGTTAAAGTTATAGGGCAGAAATCCGATGGCGGCCCCCGCCAACGCGAACGCAATCACCATGATCAGCCGCGTGTGTTCGTAATACACCGCCCCCTCAAACCAGTCCGGGTTTGCCCAGGCCGTCAACGACGTGGCCAAGAGCAAGAACCCGACCGAGACGATGGCCGAGACGCCCGAGCACAGGCCGTCCAGGCCGTCCAACAGGTTCGTCGCATTCGTAGCCCCAATGACGACCAGGAAGTGCATGCCGATGCAGAGAACCCAAACGAACCAGGCATCCGGCGGGAAGTTCAGCGCCGGCAGCCACCCGAGCCGCGGGTACGCGAACCAGTACACGCCGCCCGCCAGCAGGAGGACAGCGGCGCACGCCTGTCCGAACACTTTCAGCCACGGCCGAAGTTCCGTCAGGTCGTCCAGAAGCCCCGTCAGGAATGCCACGACGCCGCCCGCCAGCAGGGCGAGGCCGACGCGGCCATCTCCGGGCTCGCACCAGTAAAGGTACACAGCCAGGGGCACGGTCCAGGCCAGCCAGATCGCGCACCCGCCCAGGTAGGGAATCGGCCGGCTGTGGATCTTGACAGCCTGGTCGGGCTGGTCGCAGATCCCTTTGCGCAGGGCGATCCAGCGAAAGACCGGCGTCGCCAGCAGGCTCACGAGCAGCGACGCCAGGAAGACCCAAACACCGGGGTTCCAGAGTTTCTCGAGCACTTCGACCCACGGCGGCGCGTCAGGCGGAAACATCGGACTCTCCTTTCGCCCTCCCCGCACCCGCCCTGTAGGCAGAGGCACTCTCTGTTACGGGGCCCGCATCCCGAGCGGGCCGGCCGCCGACACGTGGTCACGCCGACGGCGCCAGGTCCTCCGAGTTGCAGAAGACCTCGGCATCGTAGCGGAGCATCACCAGGCCGTCCTGCCAACCGTCCGGAGCGATCTCGGGCTTCTCGCCGAGGTGTTCCTGGATGATCCAGCGGGGGAAATCGGCCCCGGCCTGGATGGCGAGCGGCACACCGCCGCCGAAGCGGGCGTTCATGTCGAAAAACTTGATCTCGCCCTCGGCCGTCAGAAAGCACTGGACCGTAATCACGCCGACGCACCCACCCAGGGCCCGCACGACGTCCATGCTCCGCTCGATGATTGTCGGGTGGCGGACGGTCCGTCCCTTGGCCACCTCGCCGGCGCGGACCTGGAGCCGCTCGCGCGGGACGGCGACGCGCGGCACGCCGTCGAGCCCCGCGTACACGTCCACCGTGTATTCCACGCCGCGCACCACCTCCTGGATGACCGCCCGGCTCTGATGTCGGACGCAGCGCTTCAGCTCCAGCTGGTTCCGCAGGAACCGCACGTGGCGCGTGCTCGATCCGAACCGCGGCTTCATAAAGAGCGGGAACGGACCTTTCTGCGCCTCCTCGTAGGAGAAGACGCGCGGCGAACCGAGACCCGCCGCCTGAAGGAACGCGAAGGTTTTTTTCTTGTCGCGGCAGACCTCGACGACCTTCGGCGAGGAAACCAGCATCCGGGCCCCCGCCTCGGCGAAGCGGTCCCCCGCCTCCGCCAGCACCTGGAGTTCCCAGTCAATCAGCGGGATCACCAGGCCGACCTCTTGGCGTCGGCAAACGGCCAGCAGTTCGTCCACGTAGTTCGGCGAATTGACGCCCGGCACGAGGAACGATTCGTCCGTCACATGAAATGCCGGCGCCAGCGGCGACCAGTCCGCCCCATAAACGTGTCCGCGAACCCCGAGCGCCTTCATTGCGCGCCGGAACGCCGCTATCAGGCTTACCCGCCGACCCACGCACGAGAACAGAATGTTCAGCGATCTGGCCACTGGCATTCCCTCTGGCGCTGCCCCGTCGCGTTCGGCTGTGAAAGGACCTTCAGCATATCCCCTCCCCCGCCGAAGTCAACTGTCTATCCGCCCGGCGGCGACCGAACGGCACGCGCCCCGCAAGCGGGGCGGCTAACTGTGTACTGCCCTGCGCCCAGCGCGCCAACATTTAGCCGCCCAGTTTACTGGGCGCGCGCCGTTTCGACACCCGCGTACGGCGCCGATCGCGCGCTCAAGTCCATTTCTGATAGACCCTGCCACCCGGAATAAGCAGGATCACCGACCCCAGGATGATCCTCACGTCGAGCCACAGGCTCCACTGTTCCACATAGCGGACGTCCATCCGCAGTTTCTCCTCGTGGGGGATCTCGCCCCGCCCGCCGACCTGGGCCAGGCCCGTCAACCCGGGGCGCACCTCGAGCCGGCGACGCTGCTCCGCCGTAAACTCCTCCGCCTGAATCACGTAAAGCGGCCGAGGACCCACCAGGCTCATGTCGCCCTTCAGGACGTTCCAAAGTTGCGGCAACTCGTCGAGCGTCGTCTCGCGGAGCCACCGCCCCAACCGCGTCAGCCGCGCGTCCTCGGGCCCTGAGGGGCTCGCGCCGAACGCCTCCACGCCGGTCCGCATCGTCCGGAACTTGACCAGGACGAACGGGCGCATTCCGCGTCCCGCGCGCTCCTGCCGGAAAATCGCGGGGCCCGGGCTGTCAATGCGAATCAGGATCGCCATCGCCGCCAGGAACGGCCAGCCCACGAGGAGCGCCCCTCCCGCCAATGCCACATCCATGGCCCGCTTGATAACCTGACCGGCGGCAGTCATGGACTCCCTCCGCCTTGTTCCCGATCAACAACCTCGTAGATGATCCCAAACGCCTTGATCCGGCCGTACTGCGTTACCCACCTCGGGACGTACGCCGGATGATCGGAAACCACGAAGACCCGCCGCCCCTCCGCTCGCAGCCGCGGCAAAAGATTCACGTCGCCATACCAATACGGCTCCGCCCATGCCTCGAAGCGCACGTCATACAGATCCACAAGCCGCACATCAGGCCGCTCGTGTTCCACCCTGAGCAGGTACTTTAGCGGCGGTGCCGTCGTCGTGTCGGGCAAGAGAACGGCGTCACGAGGCAAATCGGCCAGCACCTCGGACGCGAACCGCGCCGCGCCCGTCTGGTTCTGCTGCCACGGCTCGAGGTAATAGGTGTAGAAGTTGCGGTAGGGAACGGTGTGATTCTTCCCGTCGCCGCGGAGGTCAACCTGCCACCGCTCGGCCAGCGTGGCCATCAGCCGGTACATCGGCGCCACGGCAACCGTCAGCACGACCAGCAGCGCGAGCAGTCCCCTGCGCCGTGTCCAGCCCGTGGCGTGGACACCGAGCCCGATGTACACCGCCACGAGCGCATACATCGGCGTGAAGAAGAAGTTCTGGTTCGGCACCCGGTAGCGCAGCGCGAACCCCAGGTACACGGCCACGAGCGCGCCGAGCACCCACGCGAGACCGGTCCCGTCAAGCAGTCGGCGGCTGCGCCAGAAACCGTAGGCGGCCAGCAGGGCCACAGGCGTCGGGAAATTCAGCACGAGCATCAGCACGCTCCGCCAGAACATCCCGAGCAGGCCGCCGACGTTGAACACCGCCGATCCCCAGCCGCCCAGAAACGCCGACTCGAGCGTCGCGCCCAGACTGCCCGTCCGCTCGAACTCGAGCCAGGCCACGTACCAGAACAGCCCCGATCCGAAGACCCAGAGGGCGGCGCCCGCCGGGAGGATCCACGCCGGCGTCCGCCGCCGTAACACCCGCACGGTGATCCACACGCCCAGGACCACCAGGCCGATCTGCGACAGCAGGTGCACGCTCAGGCCGACGCCGCCAAGGAAAAAGAGGAGCAGCAGCCACCCCGTCCGACCGCTCAGCGCGTACACGATCGCGGCCAGGATCATCCCCGTCAGGAAGGCGTTCGACCACCCATACGTCTGCGGCTGGACGCCCTGCTGCCAGATCGTGTGCGCCAGCATGCACGCGAGGAACCCGACGATCGCGGCCCGCGCGTTGCGCGTCAGCAGATGGATGATGAGCCAAACGTTCGCGGCGAGGATGGCCGTCCCGATGGCGCTGGCAACGCTCGCCGCCTTCGCATAGGTCCACAGGCCCACCATCCCCAACCCGTGGGCCACGAAGAGGAAAAACGGATGCACGCGGACCGCCTCGCCCGGCCGCACGAGGTCCAGGGCCGCGGCCTCGGTCTGGTAGTAGCCCGCGTCGTGCCACACCAGGCCCGGTGCCATCGTCAGCACATACACCGCGAGCGCGACGGCCAGCGCGAGCAGCCAGCCCACGGCGGCGACTCGGCCGCACACCGGCGCGCTGCAAGCGCCCTCGCGACTCCCCTGTTTCGCCGCGTCGGTCACGGCCTCATCCTCCGTCCGGCGCGGCCCGAGCCGCTTCGACCAGGTAATGGCTGTACCACAGGCGATCCACGCGCTCGGCCCGCGTCACACGGAACCCGTCGGCCTCGAGCCACGCGACCACATCGCGCATAGCACGCGGATACACGCGCTTCCCCGTCATCAGAAAATCGTGCAGCGCGTTCATCCACGCCTTCCAGCGCGGCCGCGGGTCGAGGTCCTTGAGGAGGACGCGCGGCACACCACTCGCCGCCAGCCGCCCGACGAACGCCCGCTGATCCGCAGGCGGCACATGGTGCAGTACGTCCACGACCGTGATGACGTCGAACGGCCCGGACGGCCACGGCGCGTCGGGACTGTGACACTCAAACCGCAGGTCCTCGCCCGCCCGGACACTCGTCCTCGCCATCTCAACAGCCCGCGCGGAGGTGTCCACCCCCACCCCGCCCGTGCCGTACGCCTCGGCCAGCCAACCGAGCAGCAACCCCGCGCCGCAACCAATGTCGAGGACGCGCGATCCCCGGGGCACGGCATCCGCCACCACGTCGAGTGGGCAGATGCGCGGCCGGAAACGCATCAGCAGGCGCACCGACAGCGGCAGCCCGCGATAACGCTTCCACGCAAACCGGCCGATTTCGCGTGCGGCGTTTCCCAGCCCGCCTCTCCTTACAGCACCAGGAGCAACCCCGCCACCATCGCCACCCACGTCACAATCGCCGCCACGAACGCCGGATCCCGGCGCACCAGGTCCACCGGGTCGGACGCCCGGCCTGTGACAGCCATGTGGTAGAACCGGAACACGGCGTAGACAACCGGCAGCACCGTCAGAAACATCCACGCGTGGCCCAGCCGCGCGATCGTCTCGGCGCTGACCGTGTACAACATGTACGTCACGATGGCCAAACCCGCCGACACGGTCATCATGTGGGCCAGCGTTTGCCGAGTGTACACGCCCCACGCCAGCGGCCGCGTCGCCGACGCCGCCTCCCCCAGAACCACGCGCTCGCTCTCGCGCTTCGCAAACCCCAGGAAGAGCGCCAGCGTCAGCGTGCACAGAAGCAGCCACGGACTGGCCTCGACCTCAATCGCCACGGCGCCGGCGTACGCCCGCAGCACGAACCCCGACGCAATCACGAGGACGTCCAGAATCGCCACGCGCCTCAGGCCGAGAATATACGCCAGCATCAGGACCAGGTACGCAGCCACCGTGGCCGCAAACGCGCCACCCACGTGCCACGCCACCACCACCGCCCCCGATGCCAGAAGGAATCCCAGGGCCACGGCCGTGCCGACGCTCACCGCCCCCGACGCCACCGGCCGGGTCCGCTTCGACGGATGCTGCGCGTCCTCCGACCGGTCCAGAACGTCGTTGAGCGCATAGATCGCGCTGGAGGCCAGGCAGAATGCCGCAAAACCTTCCAGCGTCTTGAGGACGGCCTCGGCGTCCGTCACCCGGCGCGCGAACACCAGGGCCGCAAACACAAAACCGTTCTTCAGCCAGTGCCCCGGCCGGGCGAGCCGCACCAGGTTTCGGACTTGGCTCAACGGTTCCCCTTCTCGACGTGTGGGCGAAAACGCCGCGCGGACCTTTTATCATCCGCCCACAGGCAAAAGTCAAGTCCGCCGCTCGTCCGGTGTTTATCGGCAATTCCGCTGCCGGCCGTCTAGGAAAGCCGCCACCCTCCCGCCCGCCCGACAAGGCGAGCGACACCTTCAACATCGGCGCCCGCGAGTTCCGCTCCTTCCGCGCGCCCGCTTGCCGCATTTGGCTGCCGCGATTGCGCGGCGCGTCACTTTGAACTTTGACCTCCCTCACGTGCCGCGCTACAATAGGGCGGAGCCAAACCACAACCCCGTTGGAGGACGTACGATGACGCTTCGCCCTCTCCTCGCCGCCGCGGCAACCCTCCTCCTCGCCTCCGCATCCCTCGCCGCACCGCCTACCGCCGCCACCGACACCCTCTGGAAACGCTTCATCGTCCGATCCCCCGCCACCGGCAAGGTCGAACGCTTCTTCGTCGGCCATGCCAAGGACCTTGCGCCCGACCGCAAACATCCCGTCGTTTACTTCCTGCCCGGCCTCCTCGATGGCGGGGCGGAGTGGAAGCAGGCCCTCGACCCCCACCTCGGCCGCTTCGACCTTATCGCCGTCTGCCCCTCCGTCGGCGGCGCAACGTGGTACATGAACTCCCCCGCCCGCGAGTGGATGCGATGGGGCGACTATCTCACCGACGAACTCCGCGCCTTCGTCGAAGCCAACTTCCCCGCCTCGCCCCAAAAGGGTCAGCGCGGCATCGCGGGAATCTCCGCCGGCGCACACGGCGCACTCTACCACGCCCTCCTCAGGCCCGACCTCTATGCCTCCATCGGCGTCCTCTCGGGCGCGCTCGACCTCCCCGCCTACGCCGGACAGGTCGGCCTCGACTACTGGATCGGACCGCGCACCCCCGACTCTCTCCCCCTCTACGCCCAGCGCTCCACCTTGCGCCTCATGGCCGCACTCGAAACCCCGCCGCCCTTCGCCCTCTTCCTCGACACCGCCGACAAGGACGGCGCCAAACCCCAGATGGACATGCTACGCCGGATACTCGACACCAAGCATTTCCCCTACCAGTGGCACGTCGGCCGCGGCGCCCACAACTGGACTTACTGGTCGTCGCGCGCCGCCGACCTCCTCGCCTGGAACGCCGACCAGTTCGCCCAGAACCGCCGCCTAGGGCGCTACGCCGAAGACACCCCCGCACCCGCCGGCCCAGGCCTCGAGGTCCTCAAGGGCTACCCGGAAGTCGCACTCTCGGAGGAAGCCCTCGCTCGCCTCCGCGCGCCATGGGACCCTGCCCCCGGCACGCCGGGGCCGCTCATCGTAAACGGCCTCCCCCCCGCCGGCGCCCTCATCCCCAGGGAAGGCGACCCGGACAAACCGACCCCTCTCAAGGCTTCTCTGACGGCCCGCGGATACGAGCCCGCTATCCACCTTTATCGCCTCACGCTCACCGTCTCCACCCCCACCCCCGATGCCGGAACTGTCACCCTCGCCACCGTCCTGCGGAACAGGCGCGGCCAATCGCTCCTCACCATTCCGCCCGTGGCGATTCCCGTCCCCGCCGGCGCCGCTCCGCGCGACGCCCTCCTCCACGTCCGACTCGCCGTCGAACTCGGGAGCCCCGACCCCTTGCGCGGCGGTATCGTCGCCGGCCTTCAGGTCTTCGGAGCCGATGGCCAACCGGTGGGCAACCCGAACGTGGGCCAATGCCAACCCGGTACCCCCGCCGTCGAACGCTGGCCGCTCGCACCACACGCCATCGCCGAATGGAAAATCACCCTCGCCGGCCCCCATGCCCTCTCCCACGCCGCTCTCCGCTCCGCCCGCCTCGACGCCGAACCCTGACCCACTCCCCTTGCCAAAAAGCCGCGCGGCGGGTGTCCCCACCCGCCGCGATTACCCCCCGCGCCATTCAAGCCCCCCGCACTGCGGGGGGATGCCGTTCACATTTAGCCGCCGGGCTTGCCCGGCGCGTGTTATGCCGTTTCCCCCGCGCGGACTGTCACCCCGACCGGAGCGAAGCGGAGCGGAGGGGTCTCGCCGTGCGTTGGAAGGTTGTCACCCTGAGCGACCCTGAGCGGGCGCAGCGAGTCGAAGGGGAGTCGAACGGGTCTCGCCTTGCGCCGCCTGCCCGCCGACTTGCCCGCCATAGCCCTGAGCCTGTCGAAGGGGCGACGGCGGGTTCACGCTTAGTCCCGGCGCGCTGTCATGCCGAGCGAAGTCAAGGCATCTCGCCGTGCGTTGGAAGGTTGTCACCCTGAGCGAGTCCCGAAGGGACGAGTCGAACGGGTCTCGCCTTACGCCGCCTGCCCGCCATAGCCCTGAGCCTGTCGAAGGGGCAAAGGAGGGTTCTGCCTTGAAAAGTTCTCTTGCTCCTCGCCCTCCGGTCGCCTAATCTATCCCCATGCCAAGGAAACATTCCCCCAAACCGAAATCCCCGTCCAAAAAACCCAAACGCCGTTCCCCAAAGGGTTCCGCGCGGTCGGCCTCCGGAACTTCCGCGCGGCGGCCTTCCCAGGCCGCCGCGCCCAAGCGCAAGACCTCCTCTCTCCTCGACACCCGCGTCATCTTCTGCGGCGACAACCTCCAGAAACTGGCCGACTTCCCCGACGCCGCCGTGGACTTGATCTACATCGACCCGCCCTTCAACTCCAACCGCAACTACGAGGTTTTCTGGGGCGAAACACGCGAAAAACGCTCCTTCGAGGACCGCCACGCCTCCACCCAAGCCTACATTGAGTTTATGCGCCCCCGATGCCTCCAACTCGCCCGCGTCCTCAAAAAAACCGGCGCCTTCTACTACCACTGCGACTGGCACGCCTCCCACTACGTCAAAGTCATGCTCGACCAAATCTTCGGGGCGAACAACTTCCGCACCGAAATCGTCTGGCGGCGAACCAATGCAAAGGGTTTGGCATTCCGCTCGTTTCCGAACAATCACGACATCATCCTTTTCTACACCAACGGCAAGCGACACAACTTCAACCGGCTTTACCTTCCCCATGATGAAAAGTACGTCGCCGGGTTCTACACCAACGTCGAGCCCGAAACCGGGCGCAAGTACCAACTCGCCGACTTGACCAACCCCAACCGGGATCGGCCTAATCTCACCTATGAATTCCTCGGCGTGAAGCGCGTCTGGCGCTGGACGAAGGAGAGAATGGAGGAAGCGCACAAGAAGGGCTTAATCGTCCAGTCGCGCCCCGGCGCAGTGCCCCGTCTCAAGCGATACCTCGACGAGCAAGAGGGCGTTCCGGTGGATAGCATCTGGTCCGACATCCCGCCAATTCAGCCGCACTCGGATGAGCGCCTGGGCTACCCCACCCAAAAACCTCTCGCCCTCCTGGAGCGCATCATCAACGCCAGCAGCAACCCCGGCGACATCGTCTTGGACGCCTTTTGCGGTTGCGGCACAGCCCTGGTCGCGGCCGAGAATCTCGGCCGACAATGGATCGGCATTGACGTTTCGCCCACCGCTTGCCGTGTCATGGCCAAGCGCCTTCGCGACGTCTGCGGCCTGCCGGAGGATGAGGCCCTCTGGAAAGCCGGGCGCGGTTTCGTCGTCCGCGATCTTCCCTGGACCCTCGAAAAACTCCGCGCCATTCCGCCCTTTGAATTTGAGAACTGGGCCGTCATCGCCCTCGGCGGAATCCCCAACAAAACCCAGGTCGCCGACCGCGGCATTGACGGACGCATTTACCCCCTCTCGTCCCTCCCGCGCAAGAGCGGCGAGGCCGTCGGCGAACTTGCCTTCATGGACGCCTGGTACCCCATCCAGGTCAAACAAAAGGACAAGGTCGGCCGGCCGGATGTTGATTCCTTCGAGGCCGTCATGACCCGCGAGAACCGGACGAAGGGTTTCTTCGTGGCCTTCGACTATTCCTCCGACGCCCTGGCCGAAATCGATGCCTTCTTCCGCCGCTCCGGCAAATCCATCATCGCGCTGACCGTGAAGGATATCCTTGAAGAACAGATTGCGCGGAAGTTGGCGTAGGCAAGGATTGCCCCGGGTTTTTCATGGCAAACAAACAACCCGACTGGCTGAATCTGGTGCCTCAGAACAGAGAGCAGGTGGCGGGTTTACTACGTAAGCATCAGGCCGAACCGCACATTAGCGCTGTTGACTATTCCAGAGATAAACGCCTTGCATTAGGCCTCGAAGTGCTCCGCAAGAAGCGCATTTACTTGGATACAAAATACTGGATATTCTGTCGTGATGCCAAGTTTGGCCGGCCGCAAAAGCCCATCCATCACGAAATCTGGCAGGCGATTAGAACCCTAGTCCAATCAGGCATGGCAATCTGTCCCGTAAATCATCCTCTTTTCGTCGAAGTGCGGAGGCAGGGCAATCCCCAAAGGCAGCAGCAAACAGCGGAAATTGTTGATGAACTGAGCGGGGGCGTCGCGCTCCAGCCTCCCAAGGTACTCATAGAGATCGAAATCTTGCACCTCTTGACTCGCCTAATGCAGGTTGGGGACGGCGTATATCCGCTGAATCAGATGGTTTGGACTTACGCTGGGTATCTCTTGGGAGAATCTACCCCGGTGTGCAAAATGCTGGATGCAGCCACAAATCAGGTTCTTCAGAAGTGCATGTTCGACACTCTGGCAGGTCTTCCCTTCTCGGCAATTGTTGCGGCGATGCAAGAGGCTGGTGTGCCTCCGGGTTTGAGCGACGCCGCGTTTCAGGAACGACAAGCCGAGATGGCAGAGCAACACCGGCACGAGTTCAAGTCTTTTGATGAGGTTTTCATGATCGAAGTCGCCGGGATGCTAGACTTGATAAAGCCGGTGATACGCGAAACATTGTTGTACATTTACGCAAGGTATACAGGGGGCAAAATAACCCCAGCCGATGACGGGGCCGTTCAAGAAAGCGTTCGCCAGTTTTCAAACCTGATTTATCATGCTTACATGCTGGGCAAACTATCGGTTGAGCTTCCTATTCTACAAATCAGCGCAGGTATCCACGCCGCCGTTCGACACCAGAATCGTCGTTACGCTAAGGGCGATCTCTACGATGGTCTGCACACCGAGAGCGCCTTGCCATACTGCAATCTCTTTCTGACGGAACGCGTGCTCGGTTCCTTAGTCACGAGGCATCCGCTATCATATGATAAGGTATACGGCTGCCAAGTTCTTTGGAAAGACGAGGAGATTCTGGGTGCACTTAAGAGTCTCTTGCGGTAGCAGACCGAGAAAAAGGAGATACCCATAACCGTGCCCTGTCAATGGCCGAACGACCGTTCAGGCCGAAGGCCTGAAACAAAAAAGCCCAGGGCAACGCCCTGGGTGATCGGCGCGCGCAACAATTCAATTTTATATTTTGTTTTGAAGCCCTGAAGGGGCGCCACAAGAGCGCAAGCCTCTTTCGCCCCTATAGGGCTGAGATCCCTTCCCCCATCCCCGCCACCTGGGGCGATGCCCCAGGCTGGATTGTCCCAGGCCTTCGGCCTGCAAGGCAATTCCAAGTTCCAAGTTCTGCAAAAGCCGGGCTTTCTTTTCAATCACAAATCTACACTCATAAATCCAATATGCCCGCCGCCTGTCACGGCATAGTCCCGATTCATCGGGACGAAGCTTGCCCGCCTGTGGCGGGCCGGAAGTCCCGCCGGGACGAAGCTTGCCCGCCTGTGGCGGGCCGGGTCCGGTTTCCGGGTTCCGAGTTCCGGTTGCATTGCCTCCCCTTCCTCCTTTGCCCCCTTTGCGCACTTTGCGCTCAAGGAATATCTTCCCCACACCGACCGGGTCAAAACCGAGGCAAATCGAGGGAGATTGAGGGCAAGTCGAGGTCTCTACGGGGCATGTACGGGGCATCTTGGGGCACGGCGGACGCCCCCGCGCCAGAAACGGCACAGCCTTCAACCCCGGCGCGCCGGGGCTGAGACCGCAGAGGGAGAATGAGGGGAACAACGGCAAGACCCGCGAACCACAACCGCAGGAGAAGTGGGTTTCAAGTCGTTTGGCAGTTCCCCCTATTCCTGTTTTTCTCTGCGTTCTCTGCGCCCTCTGCGCTGAGAGACTACCGGTCCTCGCGCGACCACTTATATGGAATCTCGTCGGCATGAGCAGGCAGGCGGAACTCGTCCGGCTCTTTCCGGTTGTACGCTTCCGTGGGCGTGTTGACAATGATCGCCTCGCCGGACGAGATGCACTTAAAGCCGTGATAGACGCCCTTGGGGATCCGCAGGCGCACGGGGTTCCAGACGCCGAGGAAGAACTCGTTCACCTCGCCGCGCGTCGGCGAGCCCTCGCGAGCGTCGTAGAGGACCACTTTCATCATGCCCTGGACGCAGACGAAGTTATCGGTCTGTTTCTTGTGATAGTGCCAGGCCTTGACGACGCCGGGATAGGCGGTCGTCAGATAGACCTGGCCGAACTTCTCGAAGTCCGGCTCGTCGGAGCGAAAGATCTCCATGAGCCTGCCCCGCTCGTCGGGGATGGGCTTTAGGGCCGTCACCTTTACGCCCTCAATCATGGTTGTCTCCTGGCTTGGGCTCATTCCTCGGCCGCCGGCCGGGCGACCACGCGGACGTCCATCTTACCGCTTTCCGGGTCCTTCGCATAGACCGTTTCCAGGACGACGGCCCCGTGGTGTCGGCATCGGAGACCGGGCGCCCCGCCGGCGGCGTCGGGCACTAACTCGTAACTGGACTCGACGCCGGAGCGTTTGTCGTTGGGACAGCGGAAAAGGGCCGCCAGACGGTCCTTCTCGTCGCTGGCAATGGTGAAACCGGCGTCGCTCTTCATGGTCCATTTGCCGAGGCGGCCTTCCAGCACGGCCGCGCGAAACGTCGCCATGTCCTTCACCCACTCCGGCTTCTGAGCGGCGCGGACGGCCAGGAGGCCCAGGACCCGCAGTTGCATGCGGCAATCGAGTTCGGCGGAGGGCTGGAGCGATTCTGTATACTCGCGCCAGCGCTGCTCGAAGATTTTGTCGTCGCGGCCGAGGGCGAGATCCCAGGCCTGGTCGGCCTTTTCGTCCCGGGCCACATAGTGGATGAACTGGAGAAAAGAGGCCCGGTACTTCTGGTTTCCGCCATAGGCCAGGAAATGGACCATCGCCCATGCCTGGTCGTATTGGAGGGCGGCATGGGCGGCCTTGGAGTTGACGGCAGCGAGCCACTCCTTGTTGGTCATGGATCGCATGCGGGCAAGCGGCAGGAGGCGGCCCTCTTTCATGGCAAGCCGGAGCGAGGCGACGCGGCCGGGCGGCACCTGGCCGACCTCCAGACCGCCCCCGCGGAACTGCGCGTGCTCGTAGAAGACCGCGAGGCCCTCATTCAGCCACATGGGGCACTGCGGACCGATACAGTGCCAGACCAACTGGTGCGTCCCTTCGTGGCGGAGTATCTCGAGGACCAGGTCGAGTTCCTCAGGCTCCCCCCAACAGGCGAGAACGTCCTTGGCGGGCACGAAGATGCCGCGCGACCCTTTCGCCTCGGGTCCCAGTTCGCGCTCGTACCGCCGGCGGTCGGGCAAAACGAGGACCGAAAAGCGCTGGTCCGGCGGAGGCTTGCGGACGTCGCCCATGCGGCGGACGAGTTCCACGTAGAGCGCTTCCTGCTGCGACGCGACCATCTGGGCGACGTCGGCGCCCAGTTCGGTGCGGACGATGTAATGGGGGGTTTGGACGATGTGCTCGCCGTCGGCCTGGCGGATGGGCCACACGCCCCGGGCCTCACCGCCCAGCCCGGCGATAAAGATAAGCGTGACGACGGCCACCCACGCCCCGCGCCTTCCGATGTCCCGGGCCATTCCCAACTCCGCGTTCCCCCCGCATTGGAGCCCCATGTTAGAGGCTGAAGGCGCTCGATTCAAGCACGCCGCCGAAACCCCGAAAAGAAGCGCCAAACATGGGGTTGATGTTAAACTGGGGAACCTAGCAAAACGGGCTAACAAGAAACCCGACTTGCCGTCGGAAAATTCCTGAAATCATCCTCCAACCAAGCAAGGCCAAATTTACTGCAAATCACCGTCTGAGAAGGGTTTACGCGAATCCGGGGCCGTTCCGGCGACTCCTCAAGCTGGACGCAAAGCACGCCGATACCAAGAGTGAAGACAGGCGCGGCTCGCCCGGACAAGGCGAGTCGAACCAAGGGTGGCGCCCGGAAGGCCGTTGGCTGACCCACGCCTCAAACGGAACCGGGATGCGAGGGCGGAGGCCGAGGTCGCCGGGCCAAAACCCCGCGGAAAGGACGAGGAGCAGAAGATGAGCCAAGACGATCCGAAACTGGCAAAACAGCTCATCCCCGAGGAAGTGGCAGGCAGCACGCCTACGCCGCCACCGATCGATTCGGGGCCGGACATGGCGGAGACGCTGCGCCTGCTCGAGAAGATCAGCCGCATGCCCGACATCCGCTTCGAGAAGGTGCAGCGGATGCGGGAACTGATAGCAGAGGGTCGGCTCGAGACGCCGGAGCGGATTGACGGGACCGTGTCGCGTCTGATGGAGGAACTCGGGCTCCGGCCACGGGGGCTGGAGCCATAGAGGAGGTTCGAATCGCAGGACGTTGGCAGTCGGGCAGGGAGCCGGACCGGCGCGGGGCCGATCCGGCTCCGCTATTTTTGGGGCGGGCCGCGCAGGCCCGCGACCGTGCCCCGCCGTGCCCCGCCGTGCCCCGCGGTGCCCCGTAGATGCCTCGTAGAGACCTCGATTTGCCCCGCTTTTGCCCCCGTCCGCCCTCGTCGGCTTTGTTGGTTGGGGGAAGATGGGAAGGAGAGTGAAGGGATTGGGGATTTCGGATTGCGGATTGCGGATTGAACCCGTCTTCGTTCGCTTGCGCGAACTATGCCGTGGCAGGCGGGGGAGAATATTCCAAGGTCCGAAGTCCAAGGTCCAAGGCCGGGGCGGAAATGCAAGTCGGCGGAAATGCGTGTCGGCGGAATTACCTCTGAAAAAGTAGAATGTCCCCTTTTCCGTTTTCCGGAAATGCCTCTGAGAAAGTAGCATGTCCCCTTTTTCCCCCAAATTTACTGCAAATCACCGTCTGAGAAGGGTTTACGCGAATCCGGGGCCGTTCCGGCGACTCCTCAAGCTGGACGCAAAGCACGCCGATACCAAGAGTGAAGACAGGCGCGGCTCGCCCGGACAAGGCGAGTCGAACCAAGGGTGGCGCCCGGAAGGCCGTTGGCTGACCCACGCCTCAAACGGAACCGGGATGCGAGGGCGGAGGCCGAGGTCGCCGGGCCAAAACCCCGCGGAAAGGACGAGGAGCAGAAGATGAGCCAAGACGATCCGAAACTGGCAAAACAGCTCATCCCCGAGGAAGTGGCAGGCAGCACGCCTACGCCGCCACCGATCGATTCGGGGCCGGACATGGCGGAGACGCTGCGCCTGCTCGAGAAGATCAGCCGCATGCCCGACATCCGCTTCGAGAAGGTGCAGCGGATGCGGGAACTGATAGCAGAGGGTCGGCTCGAGACGCCGGAGCGGATTGACGGGACCGTGTCGCGTCTGATGGAGGAACTCGGGCTCCGGCCACGGGGGCTGGAGCCATAGAGGAGGTTCGAATCGCAGGACGTTGGCAGTCGGGCAGGGAGCCGGACCGGCGCGGGGCCGATCCGGCTCCGCTATTTTTGGGGCGGGCCGCGCAGGCCCGCGACCGTGCCCCGCCGTGCCCCGCCGTGCCCCGCGGTGCCCCGTAGATGCCTCGTAGAGACCTCGATTTGCCCCGCTTTTGCCCCCGTCCGCCCTCGTCGGCTTTGTTGGTTGGGGGAAGATGGGAAGGAGAGTGAAGGGATTGGGGATTTCGGATTGCGGATTGCGGATTGAACCCGTCTTCGTTCGCTTGCGCGAACTATGCCGTGGCAGGCGGGGGAGAATATTCCAAGGTCCGAAGTCCAAGGTCCAAGGCCGGGGCGGAAATGCAAGTCGGCGGAAATGCTTGTCCCCGGAACTCCCCCTCTGAAAAAGTAGAATGTCCCCTTTTTCCCAACGAAATAGGGGAAGCGTCCCCAGATTTGCCCCCCAGATTTGCCCAGATTTGCCAGATTTCCAAGATTTCACCAGATTTCCCCGATTTCCCAAGGCGGAACAGGGCACGGTTATGGGCGTCCCTGGAACTCCGGGGCGTTGCGGGGATTCGACGCGTGGCTGTCAGTGGCCTGTGTCATCCCTCTGCCCAGCCGCATGTTGCCGGGCGTAATTAATCTGGTCGTCCGTGAAGCCCAGAATCACGCGGCGGTTGACCACCTCGACGGTGGTATGCTCGTCGAGCAGTTCCCATCCCTTGCCGAGTTCCTGCTTGTAGTCGAAGTCTTGCCAGGCCAAGGCAATCCTCCACTCCCGCGCCGGCTGCACGAAGAAGGGCCACCGTTCCGCC